>Ga0183096_1000008_pt1 | contig 335649 bp, 239 predicted proteins | sample Biomet5_FD_127791 | JGI IMG/M metagenome (GOLD analysis project Ga0183096, IMG submission 127791) | Microbial communities from bioreactor (seeded with sewage sludge) at LBNL, California, USA - Biofuel metagenome 5 (version 2) (version 3) | ecosystem: Engineered > Bioreactor > Anaerobic >...
TCTTTGCTGCCCATTTTACCAGTTCAGGCACATACTGTATGGTGTCTTCATATACTGTGGAGTTGAATGAGCAGGATATACCTCCCTCATCGGCAAGCATCTTTGCATAGTGGTACCTGAGCTCATTAAGTTCTACTTCGTTCTTTCCTCTCCATTCAGAAGGACGTCCCTGGCGGCTGTCCACATGGAAAGTGAATCCATATACACCTGCCTGTTTAAGTCTCTTTAACAGTTCAGGGGTAAGGGCATGGCCGTTTGTGTTTACTATTGGTTTCAAACCTCTGCTCTTAATATCAGCCACAATATCTGTAATTTGCGGGTGAAGCAGGGGATCGCCGCCTGCAATAGAGATGCAGTCGGTATTTCTTTTGCTCTGGAAAACATCCAGTTCATGCTTTACCTGTTCAAGGGTTTTGTGAGAGTTCTTTGCATTCTCACGGTAACACCCATCGCAGGCAAGGTTACACATTGCAGTTGGTTCCAGCCAGGATATTGCATTATCAGGCAACGTCCATGGCAATCTGTATAAGTCTCTGTTACTTATTTCTTTTTTTGACATCTGCCATTCCATATTGATTTATAAATATGTATTTAGAACCAAAAAATCACATCCTGTTTTCTTTAAAATCGTAAAATAACTAACTGATTTTGAAAAAAATATGAAATAAATATTATCTGTTTATTAAGGAAAGACGCTTAATCCCGCAGAGTTGAACTATAAAAAAGCCGGATTATAGTTCAGTCCCGTGGGTCAGGCTAACCAGTAAGACTAATGCCTTGAAAAAGCGGCTTTCAGGCCAAGCGAAACCATTACTGTTCCACTGATATATTTTATTACACGCCGGAACCATATATTCTTTTTTATATAAGCTCCTATTATTCCCGCAAAATAGCCCACAATTCCAAACCACGCAGCAGCAATAAATGCCAGTATAAGACCCAGTTCAAAAAACTGTGTTACAGGATTGGTAATATGTGCGTTAACAAACTGAGGTAAAAAAGCAACAAATGTAACTACGGCTTTTGGATTAAAAACATTTGTAATTACTCCCTGTCTGAATACCCCGGTTTTGCTGTAATTTTCTATCTCCTTAGTCTTGTTATCTTCTTTGCCTAATAACGCTTTTATTCCAAGATAAATAAGATACCCTGCCCCAAGATATTTTATTACCTGGTATGCCAGCACTGAACTTTGAATAATTGCTGAAAGCCCAAATGCTGCAAACATAGTATGAACAAGAAGCCCTGTACTTATTCCTATTGCTGAAAGCATCCCTGATTTGCTTCCCTCAGATATTCCCCTTGTAGTAACATATATAAAATCAGGCCCCGGTGCAATAACAATAATTATTGACGATATTATAAACAACGGAAGATTAACAATTCCATCCATAGTATCCTGCAAATTAGTAATCAAAATTATTTTTAAAATATATAACTGCCTGCCTGAAAAGCATAACCGTTTATGTAAAATAAAAGGTGATTTGTTGTTTCTGTATTAAAAAACAGGTAGGAAGTATACGGATGCATAATCTAAATTACAGAAACTATATAAATATTAATACAAACACAGGTGAAAGCCAATATACTGATGAATTGGGGAGTTATACCGGGGTAAAGCCGGAGCATAAAAGCTCCGGCAAAAACACAATTAGTCTTTATCCATCTCAAGCAAATCTTCAACCATACTTACCGAATCCTGTACTAGTTTGTAACAAAGATCTCTGTGGAGATTTAGTGCATTTATTCTCTCTCTGCCTTCAGGAGTTCCAATATCTTCTTTAAGTAAGTCTTTACATTTTATTGAACCATATTTATCTTCAAAGCGTTTTGCAAACTCGCGTGTTATCTCATATCCCTTATCACGCTGAGTGTCCTCGCCGAATTTTGTTTTGCTGTATTTTAATCCAATTGCCATGAATGCTCCGGTTACAACTCCACAGGTCTCGCCCATTCTTCCCATTCCACCTCCAAAAGCTCCTGCCACTTTTAAAGCTGTTTCATAATCAACATCAAATTCCGGCGCAATTGCAGAGAATACAGATTGCGCACAATTGTATCCGCATTTAAAACATTCGGCCGCTGCCTGTTGCCTGCTCATTATTCTACTCCTCTTCTTAGAATTTAATTTCCCTTTGTCCCGGTTACATACATAAGGATTATCCGGTAATAAAAATTATCCCGTTTTAGATAATTTTACTTTTCCAATTTATAAAGAAATAAAATTACTAAATATAGAATTTATATAAACGGTAAAATTTTTATTATATGCGCAGTATTGTAACTTGTTATTCAATTTTCATCAGGCAGGGATAGTACCTATTACCGGAAGGAAGATTTATACATAAATTATTCAAATCTGCCTGGAATCATAATCCGGTAATGCCAATTAAGGTACAGCGATGTTACAACAACTTGCCGCTTAATAAAAGTATTGCAAAGCTGAAGTATATTATTAATCCTGTAACATCTACTACTGTTGCAACAAAGGGAGCTGAAGATGTTGCCGGGTCAAGCCCTAATTTCTTTAGCAGGAAAGGAAGCATTGCCCCTGAAATAGTTCCCCACATAACTACTCCAATTAAGGAAAGGAATACAGCAATTGCGATTAGCATCCAATACTGGCCGTACATGTGGAACATGGCTTCCCACAGCATTATTCTTACAAATCCTATTGACCCCAGTATAACACCCAGTACAAGCCCGGATAATATTTCTCTTTTCATTATATGCCACCAGTCTACCAGTGTAATTTCACCTAGTGCAAGAGCTCTTATTACCAGGGTTGCTGCCTGAGAACCGGAGTTTCCTCCTGAAGAAATTATCAGCGGTACAAAAAGAGCAAGCACAGTTGCCTTTGCAATGGCACTTTCAAATATTCCCATTGCTGAAGCGGTAAGCATTTCACCAATAAACAATATTGTAAGCCATACAACTCTTTTCTTTATCATTGCCATAAAAGGCATGGTGGCGTACGGTTCATCAAGAGCTTCAACACCGCCCAGTTTATGGATATCTTCGGTTGCTTCTTCTTCTGCTACATCAAATACGTCATCAATTGTAACAATTCCAATCAGAACGCCAAATGCATCTACAACCGGAAGCGCAATTCTGTCATATCTTTTAAATATATCAACGGCGGTTTCCTGGTCATCTGTAACATGAAGCGCTATAAAGTTTTCATCCATTATATCCAGAATACGGTTCTGGAGCGGGGCAAGTATTATATCCCGTATTTTAACATCATCAATAAGTTTTCCTTTTGCATCAATTACATAGAAAATGTTTAATGTCTCGCTTTCATTCCCATTTTCTCTTATATAAGTAAGCGTTTCCTCCATTGTCCATTCGGGCCTCACAGCCAGGTAATCCGGCGTCATCAAACGGCCAACACTGTTTTCCGGGTAGCCAAGCAGAGATTGTGCAATCCGCCTTTCTTCAGCAGAAAGCATCATAATAAGCTGCTTTGCTGCAGAACTTGGCAGTTCTTCAAGCAGTGCAGTACGGTCATCAGGAGACATTTCATTCAGGATTGACGCACATTCTTCTTTTCCCATTGCTTTCAGCAATGCTATCTGGGAGTCAAAATCAAGGTACTCAAATGTATCTGTGGCTAAATCGGGATTAAGAAGGCGGAAAACTATTACTTGTTCGTTGTCTGGCAGGTCGGACATGAGCTCGGCTATATCTGCCGGAGACCATTCACTAAGAATTTCCTTTAATGTGCTAAGATTGCGCTCTTCAATAAGCGCTGTAATCTCTGGTTTAAGCAGCTGGCTTAGCATTGTGAATTTCTCCCGGTAACGATTTGTAACGTCTACATAGTATTGAATTTTTTTTGAAATGCGTTGCAAGATAGGCTTTAATGACGCAAAAAACAAACATTTGCGGCTAAAAAAATGCCCATTGAGAACTTTTTTACTGATTATATAATGAAAAACAGAATTTTATCTCCCCTGTTTTTAATTAATTGATTTTTTTCTTTTTATAATTTAAGGTATTAAAAATAAATTAATTAGGGGAAATTCACTTCTCTGTTTATGATGCCTGGCATTAAGCTTTTGTTCTAAAATAAATGTCAAATGGAATAGAATTATAAAAAGGTAGGTCTAATACCAGTATAAGAAAACTTTACAGTTTATTGTTTTCCCTTCCGGTAAGGCTGCCAATCCGGAAATAATTTTAAACATAAAGCTTTTTAAGAAAATAACAGGCATATCAGGCTAAAAATGACTATAAAACAGCCTGAAATGACCGTAATAATTGAAGGCATTTTTCGTCTAATAAGTCGGAAGAAAATGACTATAAAGTTTTCTGCCTTGCTGTGCCCTGGCAGGGAGGGAGTTATTTGCTAAAAAGCATCTCCTTTAGCCCGGCTGGTGATAAATAATTATTACTACTGAGGTAATTTTTGAAACAAACGTCCAAAATAAATTGTATTGCAATTGATAATGATCCGCACACCCTGGGCATTATATCCGAACACTGCCGCAAGATTGACTCGTTAAACCTTGCCGGTACTTTTTCAAGCCCACTGGAAGCTATTTCTTTGGTTAACAACAGCAATATTGATGTTATCTTTCTTGATATTGAAATGCCGGATTTCAGTGCATCTGACTTTATTAAGTCTCTGCCATATCCGCCGCTTATTATTTTAACGGCATCGCTTTCAAAGTATGCAATAAACGGCTTTGAAATAAATGCAATTGATTATCTTTTAAAACCTATTTCTTTTGAAGCGTTTCTTAAATCAGTAATTAAGGCATCTGCACGCCTTTCAGTAAGAAACAGGAAGTCTGATTCTACCGGTTCTTTGTCTCCGGTAAAACATGACGATTTTTATTTCTTTATAAAAGTTGACTACAGCACCGTTAAGGTTAATTTTAATGATATCAAGTATATTGAAGGGCTGAAAGATTACATTAAAATATACATAAATGGCAAATCGCTTATAACCAAAAGCACCATTAAGCACATTGAAAGCAAACTTCCTTCAAATTATTATGCCCGCATACATAAATCATATATTATTTCTATAGATAAAATTGATAAAATAGAAAATAACCATGTTTTTATCGGGCAGCAGAAAATTCCTATAGGGCTGCAATTCAGGGATTCTTTCTATGAAAAAATAGAACAGTATCGCCTTTAAATCAGTATTTCAAAGTTTCGTCTGTACAACAGACTATCTCCCCGGTTATGTCGTTTTGACACAACCAGTCCCTCCGTTTAACGGGGGGATTTTTTATTAATCCCTGAGCCTTTTTGCCCAGAATTCATAAAGGGATATATTAAAATAAACCATCAGGTAATCGTTTCTTATCAAACCTTTGTCCAGAGTACCTTCTTTCCCATATTCAGCCGATATATTTATCATGCTGTTTTTGTCATAAGGTATTCCAAATCCGGCACTTACACCCATTGTTGAAATTCTTGTATTGTCTATTCTCAGGTATGAATCCTTATAATTAGCGCCAAGCCTGTAGTATAAAGTTTCATACCATTTATTTTCAGATTTATCATCGCCCGGTTTGTATTCAATGCCAAGAGAAAAACGGTTACTGTTTGTAGTGCTGTAATTAGGATTTGAAAAATCTATTGATGACCAGTTGCCGTATTCATAATCAATACCTGCCCTGAAGTTGTTTCCTTTTTTAGCTGACAGGCCAAATCCAAATTTTTGCGGAACTCTTATATCGGTAAGTGCATCCTGATCAAGTGATACAGTTTCGCTGTTATATATAAAATCTTTTTCATCAGTTGAATTTAGTTTGGTATTGGCTCCATAGGTAAAGCCGAATGTATATAACCAGTCATTGTTATTATATAAGTATTGCAGTCCGTAATCAAGATACAATCCATGAACATTTCTGTCATTGGTAATAGTGTAACCTGTAAAGCTGCCTGAGCTTGAAGCAGTTTCAGTTTGTGAAATAGGCCCGAATACATAAGATAAATTAAAACCAAGTGCCAGGCCTTTGTAAACTTTAAATGAATTGCCGATATATATTCTGTTTAATCCGCCATTGCCTTCGTAGGATTTATCAAAAGTAGTCAGTTCACCTTCAATGCTCCCGGTTGACTTAATCTTATAATCGATAGAACTGAAAGGGACTATTCCTATGCTTCCTGCCCACCAGTCATACATATAGAGGCTGGCAGAAAAATATCCAAAGTTTATATCTTTATCTGTTAGAGACTGTTTGTTCGTCTTTGAGCGTGTAACAAGGCCGTATACGCCAATTTCCATCAGGTAAGAGTTTGGCTGTATCCCAAGATATGATGCAGGATTAAGATAATTAACAGATCTTCCCGTCTGGAAGGCAATTCCGGTTCCACCGAGCGCCCTGTTAACGCCATAGTTGTTATCTGTAAGTTCTCCAACACCAAACATAGAATAAATAGAACTTTTTACCTGTGCAGGGGAAGTACCATTAAACATAAGTGCTAAAGCGAATATAATTACTGCTGATTTTTTCTTCATGTTCATCAAAAGCGGCTCAATAAGATAAATAATAAATTTTAAGTTTAGTGTTTTTATTTCCTGCATCTGCTATAAGCCTGTATAAAGTAGAGGTTGCATCAGTATTATACAGTGTAATTAAAAGCCCTTCATCCGGGTCCACATAAGAATCTTCAAGTTCAGTGGTTATATAGTTAGTCAGGTCAAACTGGAAGTATGAATTCTCATGATACAAATTATCAACACTGCGGGTAGAAAAAACACTTCCACCGCTTGCAGTTGTAACAACACCGTTGCGTCTGTTTACTTTATCGGTCTTATAAAGTATAAGCTGTTCAGGCAGGTCGTAATCTCCTTTATAGGTCCCGGTTGCAGGTGCAATTAGCAGTTTTGCATCTGCAATTTTTCCTCTTTCAAACAAGAGCAGGTTGGAAAGAGAAGGTAAATCAACTCTTATTGCAAGCCCTATTCCGCCCTGTAAGAACGAAAGTCCGTTGGATGAGGAACTGGGTAGTTTGTATTTCTGCTGAGTAAGGCTGCTTAAGCTGGTTGATGAAAAATCATGTTTAATATTGTTAAACTGCTTTTCAGTAGCAGAATATTCAAACTCATTGGTTACATCTTCAATTTCATTATTGGAAGTTCTGTGGGAGTATAAAATCATCCTTATATCACCATCATCGGCATTAAAACCAATAACGCAGCCCGGATATGATTCATCCGCTTTTATCATTAACCCATGGAAATAATTTATAAATAAAGATGTATCTGTTATAGTTTCCGAACCGGCTATAAGTTTGTTTAAAAGTTCCTGGCCGGTTGCATCATTCAGTTTAATAGCAATTGTATCTTTTTCTCCGTTAGGCCTTGGTTTGTAGGTTATTGAGCCAAGCGGTGTTGAGTTATAACTGAAGGTTGAGTGATTTGACAGGTAAGAATCATCATCAACCGAAATATTTTCTGTTAACTGGTGAATTGAAAATTTCTGGGTTTGTGTAGTATCGCCAAAATAATAGTTACTGTATTCCAGTACCAGGTAAAGTGAATCATATACATCGTTTTTCTCTGCGTCATAACTATCAGGTATATCCATTCTGAAGTAACTGCTGCAGTTTATAGTACCAAGAACATTATCGCTGTAAATTCCAACCAGCGCTGTACCGGATGCGGCAGTTTCTACGGTGTCAAGTATTACAGTAGAAAGATTTACCGTAAATGTGTCTACCAGCCTAAGGTTTGCTTCCGATTCAAGATAATCTTCACCCATGGTGAACTCTTCCGGGTTATCGCTGCATGAATTTAATATAAATACCGGGGTTATGACAACTAATAATATCAGGATGGATTTTAGTACAGATAGTGATTTGCCCTGCTTCATAGATCTTTCATATTATTTCAACTATACAATTGCTGACTTACAATTTAACTGTCCTCATGCGGTCTTCTGGATAACAATTAAATTTTTCATTGCAAATCAACAGCATTTTGCAGAGTAAAAAAAAATATATATACAAAGATTGGTTTTTTGTAGACGAACTGTTTAATATAAATGATAATCCTTTTCTCCGGCTATGCTTATTCCGGAGATTATTTGTTCCCCTATCTATATATATTATACTGATAAAAGTAATAATGCAGGCGCTTTTAAATTTTCCTTAAGCATATAATATTAAATTATGATTATTCCTGAGGTTAAAAACCTGTTTCCCCGAATTTTTGTTAAAACAGATTCCGGACTATCGATTAAATAGTACAGTTTGTCTATTATTTGCTTTAATATATCTACAAAATTTCCTTCCTATACTATCATAGAATAATTTTGCTGGCGTATTATAACGATAAAATAGCTATTTTTTTAAATTATTAAGAGTGCGAAATATGACTAAGAAAGTGTTTGGAAAATCTGCATTGAATATTTTCCGGATTTTATCTCTGTTTGCAATTATTTTACTGGTTATTCCAGGCTGTAAAAAGGATGATGACAGTGATGATGACCTTACCGGTAACTGGATGTCTAAGGCAGATTTTGAAGGCGTGACACGCAGTGAGGCGGTTGCTTTTACCATTGGCGATAAAGCTTATGTTGGTACCGGTTATGACGGTACAGACAGGCTAAAGGATTTTTGGGAATATGACCCGGTTGCAAATGACTGGACACGTAAGGCAGATTTTCCCGGTATTGCCCGCAGCGGTGCTGTAGGGTTTGGTACTGATTCCAAAGGCTATATTGGTACCGGCTATGATGAGGATGGCAACAAACTAAAGGATTTCTGGGAATACGATCCTTCATCAGATACATGGACACAGATTGCTGATTTTGGCGGCTCTGCAAGATATGGTGCGGTTGCTTTTACTATTAATAACAAGGGTTATGTTGGTACCGGTTATGATGATAACTGCCTTAAAGATTTTTGGTGCTATGACCCTTCTCTTAAAACATGGACCGAAGTCAGAAGCCTTACAGGAGGTAAACGCCGTGATGCTGTTGCATTCGTAATAAATGGTATTGCTTATGTTTGTACCGGTATAAATAATGGCTCTTACCTGAGTGATTTTTATGCTTATGACCCAACAACCGATGCCTGGACTGCTAAAAGCGCCATTATCAACCAGTCTGATGACAGCTTTGATGATGAATATTCCGGTATTGACGGCATAAACAAAGTTGCTTTTGCTGTTGGCGGAAAAGGTTATGTCGTTTCAGGCGGCAAGAGCACAACTGGTACAGATACCTGGGAATATGACCCAACTGCTGATTTATGGACACGCAAAACTTACCTTGAGGCATCAGCAAGAATGGAAGCTGTTGGTTTTGCTATTGGAAGTCTTGGTTATGTTGCCACCGGAAGAAGCTCCAGCTACTACTTTGACGATGTTTGGGCATTTAATCCCGGGCAGGAACAAATTGATAATGATAAAATTATGATTGTCAGCCTTAATGACTTTGCAAAAAAGGTTAATTCCAGGTTATAATATTGCCTCATACTTAAAATTCCTCAAATGCCCGCTTTATGCGGGCATTTTATTTCTGTCTCATTTGTTATATTTTTCATTGTTTGACTTAATATGGGGATTCAAATGACACCACAGGAACTTGATTCTTTATTTGTCTGCCTGGAAAGTAAAAACAACACCACCAGGTATAAAGCCTTTCAAACACTTTTGAATGAAACAGAAAAGAAAATCAGTTGGATATATGATAAATGGGATATCCTTGTTAAAAAATTAACTGACGAAAATTCTTTTCAGCGCAGTATTGGGGTGATGCTTTTGGCAAACCTGGCGAAAAGTGATACTGAAAAAAAGTTTAACCTGCTGATAGAAGACTATTTGCTTCGTATACATGATGAAAAATTTATAACTGCCCGCCAATGTATACAAAATACATGGAAAATTGCAGTTGAGAATAAGGCATGGTGCCGTAAAGTTATTACTGCGCTGGAGCATTCATATTACGAAAATGTACATAACAAAACTCACGCTAATCTTATAAAGCTTGATGTGCTGGCAAGCCTGAACGAAATTTTCAGGCAAACAGGGGATAAAAAAATCAACGTGCAAATTCTCTCTTTTATTGAAGAGGAAAATGATACCAAGATTAAAAAACAGCTTCAAAAAGCACTTCTTCAATAAAACAATTCCTTTAGGGACAAGAATAATTCATGTTTTAACGTCTAATTAAAGCTGGTTTATTTTAAACTTATTAATAAGTTGAAATGTCTAAACGAATAGTAAATAGGAAACTAAATGAAGTATAATTTTCCGGTATTCCTGATGAACAGATTGATTAAAATTATTTTTGCTGTCATTTTATGTGCAATTACTGTGTTTCCACAGGAATACAGTATAACCGGGCAGGTATTTGATGAGGCTACAAAAGAGGCAATTCCTTCAGCAAATGTGCTTGTAAAGGGGCGCGAATCTTCTGCCCTGCCGCTTGGTGATGCTACCAGTAAAGCCGGTAAATTTTCAGTGAATAATCTTAAGCCGGGAAAATACAGTGTGAAAATAAGCTTTATAGGCTATGCTTCATATAAAGCAAGTGTTGAAATAATTCAGAATTCAATTGACCTGGGTAAGATTTATTTAAAACAGGGAAGTGTTGAAACTGAAGAGGTTACAGTAACAGATAAAGCCATACCGGTTGTTGTGAATGGTGATACTACCGAATATAATTCAAATGCTTTTAAGACAAACAAAGATGCAGATGCTGAGGAACTGGTAAAAAAAATGCCGGGTATTACCGTACAGGATGGAACAGTTAAAGCCCAGGGTGAAGAGGTTAAGAAAGTTACAGTAGATGGAAGGCAGTTTTTTGGAAGCGATCCGCGTGCAACACTGAAGAATATTCCTGCCGAAATGGTTGATAAAATACAGGTGTTTGATGAAAAAGGAGAACAGGCACAGTTTACAGGTTTTGATGATGGAAATACAAACAAAACCATGAACATTATTACCCGTACAGAGTTCAGGAATGGTACTTTTGGCAAACTGAGTGCGGCTTATGGCACCGAAGAAAGTTATCGTGCTACAGGAAACATCAACTTCTTTAATGATAAACAGCGTATTAGTGTAGTTACACAGTTTAATAACCTGAGTGAGCAAAATTTTGCAACTGATGACCTGATGGGTATTATGAGCAGCCAGATGGGCGGCCGGGGCGGCGGAATGGGAGGTATGGGAGGCGGAATGAGCCGCAGCGGTGGTATGAGGGGCGGGCCTGCATCTAATTTCCTGGTAGGCAACTCCAGCGGACTTTCATCGACAAAAGCTTTTGGTGTAAATTATTCTGACTTATGGTGGAATAAGCTTGATATTAACGGCAGTTATTTCTTTAACCGGACAGATAATGACGCTGAAACAATAACAAAAAGAGATTATTTTATTACTGATGGTGAAGCGCAAAAATACAATGGGCAAAGCACTTCTTCTTCTGCAAATACAAACCACAGGTTCAATTTAAGAGTAGATTATGATATTGATTCTTCAAACTCAATTTTATTTACGCCTTCTGCTTCATTTCAGTTAAATGACAGGTACAGTAAATCAGCAGGGCAGACTACAACTGACCTGAGCCTGCTTAACTTTGCTTCAAATCTTTATAATTCAGATATGACTGCCTATAATGCTTCTGCCGAATTACTGTACAGGCATAGGTTTGATACCAAAGGCAGAACTTTTTCTGTAAGTGTTAGTCCCTCAGCAAATAAAAATTACGGCTCTACTGACCAGTTCTCAGAAAATATTTATTATAATACAGAGATTCTATACGATACTACAGACCAGGTCTCTGATCCTAATGTTAAAGGCATCGGTACATCAACCAGTATAGTTTATACTGAACCGCTGACAGATAACAGCCAGCTTCAGTTTGACTGGAAATATGATTATGAAGAAGATAAGAGCGATAAGAATGTGTATGCCCTTTCAGATGGCTATTCTTATTCACAGCTCGATACTTCACTCAGCAGCTTTTATACAAAAATAAGCCGCATACAGGCTTATGGTACCGGGTATAATCTAAAGCTTGATAATTATTTTGTTACAGCTAATGTTGATTATAATATCACACGGCTTAACGGTGACCAGATGTTTCCATATAACAGTAAAATTGAAAAGTATTATTATTCAATACTGCCGTCTTTTAATATACGATACAGAAAACAGCGTGATTTGCACTGGGGATTTTTCTACCGGACAAGCAACACAACGCCTGAAATAAGCCAGCTTCAGGAAGTGCTTGATAACTCAAATACACTTTATTTAAGCATTGGTAATCCTAATCTTAAACAGGATTACAGGCATACTTTTATGATGCGGTTTATGAGAATGAATTTTCTTACAATGGAATCATTCTTCTTTAATTTAAGCGGTACTATTATTAATGATTACAGGGCAAACAATACAATAATAGCAGCAAAAGATACAGTAGTTAATAATATTGATCTGCAGTCAGGTTCGCAGTTAACAATGCCGGTAAACTTAAACGGGTATTATAATGTACAGACTAACGCTATGTATGGGCTGCCTTTAAGTTTTGTTCCTTCTAATCTGAATTTTAACGGAAGCGTCGGTTATACAAGAACTCCTGCAATTACAAATAGCGTTGTTAATTATACCAACACATATACTGCCGGGCTTGGTATGATGTGGAGCAGTAATTTTAGTGAAGAGCTTGACGTTACACTTTCGTATAATGGCACATATAATTATGCTAAGAATAAAACTACGGCAGTTAAGAATTCCGATTATTATAATCAGAATGCTAAATTTACCTGTTACTGGACCTTTCTTGAAAGCATAGTGCTGCAGACTGAACTTTCATATCAGCACTATGGTAATTTGTCATCTGAGTATAATAATGACCCTGTTTCATGGGATTTCAGTCTTGGTAAAAAATTGTTCAGTAATAACAGGGGTGAAATACGATTTACAGCACATGATATTTTAAACCAGAGTACTAATATTCAGCAGAATACTACAAGTACATATACAGAAAGTACCGAAACAAATAATATAGGAAGGTATTATCTTGTTTCATTTATTTACAATGTAAAAATGTTCTGATAATAATTAACATATTGGGAGAAAATATGAAAAAGTTATTGTGGGTTATACCGGTGCTGGTTATGCTGGCATCAGCAGGCGCCTTTGCACAGGGACGTATGGATCCTGCAGAAAGGGCCAAAGACCTTAAAGATAAACTTGCTCTTACTGATGAACAAACAGTTAAGGTACAGAAAATATTTGAGGATGCACAGACTGAAGCTATGGCTCAGATGAACGGCGACAGCGGAAGCCGGGGTGACAGAAGAGCTGCAATGCAGCAGATGATGACAAAAACCCAGGATAAAATAAAAGCCCTGCTTACAGATGAACAAAAGGAAAAATATCAAAAACTGCTTGACGAAAGAAAAAGCAGAAGAATGAACAGGAATTAAAAATTCAGAAAAATGCCGTAAATCTATAACGGGTTTACGGCATCATTTAATCTGAAGTATTTTTCCTTCCTGCCTCTTCTCCTGATTGGGTCAATCTCAAAACCGGCTTCACTGCTGTAGTATTCTTACCCTGCCGATTATTACAACTCATTTAATTAACAGGCGAAAATAATCAGTTCTTTTTTTGCATGCTTATGCAGAAACATAGCAAAACGGGAAATAAGCCCGATTAATTTTGAGCATAAAACCTATAGTTTTGTTATAATTATATATTGAATTAATTGTTTGTCCTAAGAACAGAGAAATATGGATAAAAATTTATTATTAGGGGCAGAGGCAATAGCTGCTGCTGCCATAGATGAGGGGCTTTCAGGTGTATACGCATATCCCGGAACACCTTCCACTGAAATAACCGAATATATACAGCATTCCAAAACTGCAGTTGAGCGGGGGATACATTCTACCTGGTCAGCTAATGAAAAAACAGCTTATGAAGCCGCACTTGGCATGTCTTATGCCGGTAAAAGATCAATGGTGTGTATGAAACACGTTGGGCTTAATGTTGCTGCCGATGCTTTCATTAATTCTGCAATTACCGGAATAAACGGCGGACTGGTGCTGGTTGTTGCCGATGACCCATCAATGCATTCATCGCAAAATGAGCAGGATACAAGAGTCTACGGTAAATTTGCTTTTCTGCCGGTACTGGAACCTTCCAATCAGCAGGAAGCTTATGATGCAGTAAGGTATGCCTTTAATTTTTCTGAACAGGTAAAACTACCTGTTATAGTAAGGGTAACAACAAGGCTTTCACACTCGCGTGCTGTTGTAGTACGCAGTGAAATGAAAGTTCAGAACAGCCTTGTCCCGGAACTTGACAAACATAAATGGATTCTGCTTCCTGCTATAGCCAGGAAACAATACGCAAAGCTTTTAAATATACAGGAAACACTTACAGAAATATCGGAAAGTTCTGCATTCAATGGTATTGTTGAAGGTGAAGGCAGTTTTGGAATAATAGCATTCGGGCTTGCATATAATTATGTAATGGAAGTAATAAGGGAAAATAAACTTAATATTCCGGTGCTTAAAATCTCCCAGTATCCTCTGCCTGAAAAAAAGATAAAAGAGTTTTATAATAAGTACGAAAAGATACTTATTGCTGAAGAAGGGTATCCTGTTTACGAGGAATACCTGAAAGGTTTTTTTGGAGATACAAAGCTGCTTGGCAGGCTTGACGGCACACTCCCACGTATGGGTGAGCTTAACCCGGATCATCTTGCAAAAGCGCTGGGTATTAGTGTTGCTGAACCAAGAGAAATTCCGGCAGTTGTTGGAAACCGCCCTCCTGAATTATGCCAGGGCTGCAGCCACCGGGATCTTTATGAAGCTCTTAATACCGTACTGGAACCTTATAACAGCAAAAATGTTTTTTCTGATATAGGCTGTTATACACTTGGCGCGCTGCCTCCTTTTAATGCTATAAATACGTGTGTTGATATGGGCGCTTCGGTAACTATGGCAAAGGGCGCTGCTGATGCAGGGCTTTTCCCGTCTGTTGCTGTTATTGGCGACTCAACATTTACACACTCCGGCATTACCGGGCTGCTTGATGCTGTTAACGATAAATCTAACGTGGTAATAATTATTTCAGATAACTCAACAACAGCTATGACAGGCGGGCAGAAATCATCCGGCACAGGCAGGCTTCCGCAGATATGTGAAGGAATAGGTGTTGAACCTGAACATATAAAGACTATTATTCCTTTGAAGAAAAATCTTCAGGAAAATATTGCTGTACTTAAAGAAGAAATTGAATACAATGGCGTATCGGTTGTAATTGCAAACCGCGAATGTATACAGACTGCAAGACAACATAAAAAGAAACATTGACCTTAAAAATAAGATTATGAATAAAAATATTATTTTAGCAGGGGTTGGAGGACAGGGAATTTTAACCATAGCTGCAGTTATTGATCATGCTGCTATGCAAAAAGGATTAAAAATAAAGCAGGCTGAAGTTCACGGCATGAGCCAGCGGGGCGGTGCAGTTGAATCACATCTGCGCATATCAGATGAAGAAATATATTCTGACCTTATTCCTTTCGGCAAAGCTGACCTTATACTTTCTCTTGAACCGATGGAATCTTTAAGATACCTTCCTTTCCTGGGCGCTGACGGAATTATTATTACTGCTACAGAACCTTTTGAAAACATCCCCAACTATCCCAGCTTAAATGAAATTGAAAACACAATAAAGAAATCAGCTAAAAGCCTGTTTATTGACGCAGCAAAACTTGCACGCGAAGCAGGCAACGCAAAAGCTGTTAATATAGTATTGGTTGGCGCCGCTGCGCGCTATATAGGTATAGACAGGGAACAGCTTGAAAAAAGCATAAAAGAAATGTTTTCAGTAAAAGGCGAGGCTATGATTAATATAAATCTGAAAGCATTTGAACTTGGATACAGCCTGACAGCAAACTGATATTGTGTCGGTTTTGCTGTGTGTACATTGAGATTTTTTTTATTAAAGCATAATTTATTTATGCAAAACAACAAACCTGCTTATTACCTGAACAGGTTTTATTATTTACTTCTTAAATAAATACGATAATGATCTGGAATAAATATATTGAAACTGCTGACAGAGAACAGCTAAGAAAAATTCAGACTGAACGGCTTCAGCAAATGGTAGAGCGCATATACTTTAATGTGCCATTTTACAGGGATAAACTTCAACAAAAAGGAATAGAGCCTGGTGATATAAAAAGCGTTGACCAGTTAAAAGACCTTCCTTTTACAACTAAACAGGATTTACGGGATAATTATCCTTTCGGACTGTTCTCAGTTCCGCAGTCTGAAGTTGTAAGGCTTCATGCTTCAAGCGGTACTACAGGAAAACCAACAGTAGTTGGTTATACCCGGAATGACCTGCAGATATGGAGTGAAACTGTAGCACGTTCATTAACAATGGCTGGTGTCACAAAGAGTGATATAATCCAGATTGCTTATGGCTACGGTTTGTTTACAGGCGGACTTGGCCTGCATTACGGCGCCGAAAAAGTTGGCGCTTCTGTTATTCCTATTTCAGGCGGCAATACTAAAAAACAAATTCAGCTTATGGTTGACTTTGGCTCAACTGCTATTGCATGTACCCCTTCTTATGCCGCTTATCTTGGCGAAAGCCTTATTAAATCAGGTATTGATCCTGCAAGGGTAAAACTTAAAGCAGGTATATTTGGCGCTGAACCATGGACTAATGAACTCAGGAAACAAATTGAAAGCCTGCTTGGCCTGAAAGCATTTGATATATACGGCCTGAGCGAAGTAATTGGTCCGGGCGTATCAATGGAGTGTGAATGCCAGCAGGGTATGCACGTTTATGAAGACCATTTCATTCCCGAAATTATAAATCCTGATACTCTTGAAGTTCTGCCTTATGGTGAAGTTGGAGAGCTAGTATTTACTACAGTAACCAAACAGGCTATGCCTTTATTAAGATACAGGACAAGAGATCTTTCCAGGCTGCATGCTGAAAAGTGTGCCTGCGGAAGAACCCTGTTAAGAATGGAAAAATGCCTTGGGCGTACAGATGATATGCTTATTATTCGCGGTGTTAATGTATTCCCGTCACAGGTTGAATCTGTACTTCTTGAAATGACTGAAACTACACCTCATTACCAGTTGATAGTAACAAGAGAAAATAACCTTGATGTACTTGAAATTAAAGTTGAGATTGATGAAAAGTTCTGGTCAGATGAAATTAAAGTCCTTGAAGGCTTAAGGAAAAAAATTCAGAGTAATATTGATAGTATTCTTGGTATCTCGGCTAAAATAAAACTTGTGGAACCTCTAAGCATAACACGTTCAGAAGGTAAGGCACAAAGAGTAATAGATAACAGGAACAAATAAAAATTAAATATATAACATTATGATTATAAAACAATTATCTGTTTTCCTGGAAGATAAAGTAGGCAGGCTGACAGAAATAACAAAAATTCTTTTTGAGAATGACATAAATATGTCAGCATTTTGCATTGCCGAAGCTCCTGACTATGGTATTGTCAGGATGATAGTAAACAAACCCGAATTGGCGGTACAGAAATTAAAAGAAAACAATATTGCTGTAAATTTAACAGATGTTGTGTGCCTTGTGGTGCCTGACCATCCCGGCGGGCTTTACCAGGTACTGCAGTTATTATCTGATAATCAAATTACAATAGATTATATGTATGCTTTTTCTGTAGGGCAGAAAGCATCTGTAGTTATCAGGTCTTCCTCAAATGATGAGGTAATTAAAATACTGCAGGAAAAGAAAATAGTATTACTTAAAGCAAGTGATATTTACGAATTGTAAAACATTATGGCAATTTTCTTAAAAAGAATTGCTGTAACTGCCTTTATCCGGTTAAACATTACTGCAGGCTGTGCCTGCCTAAAATCAGGCCGGGTGTGAAAAATAACAGTTAACCTTTTTAATCTTGTTTGTATTTGTAATAAGACGATTAAGATTAAGAGCAGGAATAAGATAAGATATATAATATGAAGAAATATTTCGAATACTTTAAAACAGATAAATATGCTGCCCATAGTGGAATAGAACTTATTGAATGTAAACCCGGTTATGCCAAAGCTCAGGTGAAGATAGAAGATATGCACCTTAACGGTGCCGGTGTTGTTCATGGCGGGCTAATTTTTACCCTTGCTGATTTTGTGTTTGCTGCCTCTGTAAATTCTTACGGAAACGTAACACTTTCAATAAATGCTTCCATATCATACTTTGATAAAAGTACTTCCGGTATTTTAACAGCAGAATCCAGGGAAATATCGCGGTCAAATAAACTTTCTACCTGTGATATAAACATTATGAATGAAGCAGGAACTTTACTTGCAAATTTTAAAGGGACTGCTTATATAACAAAAAAGACAATAACTTTTTAGAAACAAGAACTATTATGCCAACATTTTCAAGTTCAGTTAACAGTTTAAGGTCTTCGGAAATAAGAGACCTTATGAGCCTTGCCACAAAGCCGGGGATTATATCATTTGCAGGCGGTATGCCTGACAATGAACTTTTCCCTATTGATATTATTGACAGTATATACAATAATCTTACCGTGCAGGAAAAGCAGGTTGCAATGCAGTACGGGCCTACAAGCGGACTTCCTTACCTGCTTGAATCAGTGGGTGATTATCTTGAAAAGAAAGGCCTGCCTGTTAAAGAGAATAAGTTATTAATAACAACCGGATCGCTGCAGGCTATAAATATACTTGCAAAAGCATTTATTGATCCGGGCGATGATATACTGGTTGAAAATCCGTGTTTTATAGGAGCTATATCTGCATTTAAATCTTACCAGGCAAACCTGAAAGCAATATCACTTAAAGAAAATGGTATTAACCTGGATGAACTGAAAGAAAACCTGGGAACAAATAACAAAAGGCCTAAGTTTTTGTATATAACTCCTAATTTTCATAATCCTGCAGGCACACTGTATTCAGCAGATGTAAAAAAAGAATTGTTAAACCTGCTTGAGGGAAAAGACATTCCTGTAATAGAAGATGACTGTTACAACGCTTTGTCTTTTTATGATGAAGATAAAGAGCATCTGAAACCCATGAAGGCCTATAACCATGTTGGTGTGGATGTATGCTATCTGAGTTCTTTTTCAAAGATACTTGGTCCCGGGCTGCGGCTTGGATGGATGCTTGTTCCTGACCATATTTATAAAAAATGTGAACTCATTAAACAGTCATTTGATGCCTGCTCTCCAAGCTTTACACAGGCAATTGCCGATAAATTTCTGCGCACGGGTGAAGTTTATAAATATATTGATTCAGTTGTGCCGGAGTATAAAAAGAGGGCAGTTGCAATGCTGGATGCAATGAACAAATATTTCCCTTCTTATACTTCATGGACAAAACCCCGCGGCGGATTTTATATCTGGGTATATCTGCCTGAAGGGACAGATGCAACTGAAATACTTAAAAAAGCTATTGATAAGGGGGCAGTGTTTGTTACAGGTAAAACTTTTGACCCGGCCGGTATAAAGAATAATACAATGCGTATTTCATTTTGCAACACATCTGTAGAAAAAATTAATACCGGTATACCTATGATAGCTGAAGCAATTAAGGAAGTCTGCGGATAACTTAAATTTTAATTATCTGTCGAAGATAATGTTAAGACAACCAAACCAGACTGTCCGTCACCCTTTTTCCGGCAGCAGGTAACATTATAAATGTTTTACCCGGTGACAATACAAAAGATATTCCTGTTTTATTCTTATTATCAGAATGCCTGTTTTGTTGCATACATAATTATTCTCATCAAACAAGATGCTGCGGTCTGTAACAATCCTGCCGGAATGTTTTTTGCAGCGGCGGCATATTCTACCAATATGTCATCCCATCCGGGGTGAAGATAAAATATAATTCTTATTGGGTGATTTTTCTTGCAACAATTGCCATCTCTTCGCTGTTTTCGTTCAGGACGGACCCGCATATATCAGCGGAAACATTTTCAATCTCAAAATTATTACTCCTTAGCTCAGAAGATAATTCTTTGCCTTCAAAACACTGAAACCAGTTATAAAAATAGCGGGTACGGTCCTTTTCAATAATTGTGTACTTATCAAGTATAAGTTTTTCTGCTTCATATTTGAATGTATTTAAAAACCCAAAATATCTTTCCGAAGACCAGAAATTATTCATCAACTGGGGCGAATATATTGCCTGTTCCTTTTTCAGGTAGAAAGTAACTGCAGTATAAACATCAAAGATTATTCTTCCGCCGGGCTTTAATATTTTATAAAACAGTTTAAGTATCCGGTCTCTCTCATGCGGGCTTAATACACTAAAGTCACACATAATCATCATTGCAAGATCATATTTGTTTTCAGCATCAAAAGAAAGGTAATCTTTGCAAATATAATTTATGTTAAGCCCTTTCTGTTCGGCAGTTTTCCTGGCATAATTAATAGAATTTTGAGAGAAATCAATCCCCGTTACATTTGCCCCAAATTCTGCCAGGCGGGTTGTATAAAGACCCGGGCCGCAGCCAAAATCAATAATGGCGTTCCCTTTCCCTTCAATGTAATTTTTATATATCCATTGTGAAGACTTTTCTATAAATAGTTTATTCCTTGATGCTGCATCTACAGTATCATCAAGATGAAAATCCAGCATACGGTGTGAGATAAAATCGTCTGTCCAGAGTTCACTGGCTGTTTTGAATTCAAATGGAGCGGGCTTGCTATTGATATTTTCGAGAAAATCAAACATAAGTCTCACCTGTTTTATTGAATGTAAAAAGCAAGTAAGTAAAAACTTTTTACTTAGTCAATAAATTTACTATTTACGCTTCAAACAGCCATAGGGTTGAGATGCCACCATTAAAACAAACTTTTATCTGTTTGATATCTCCGGGCTATCCGTATTTCCAATCCTCCGGGATGGAAAACAAAAGAGCTTCCCGGCAATTTTAATTCTGCCGGAATGGAAACAAAAATTGCTGCATTCTTCAATACATTTAATTCTTTTACTCTCACCTCGGAAGGGGTGAAATATTGGTAGAAAAAAACATCTGCCACAAAATCCGGGGCATTCCGGAACGGATTGCAACACAATTTGGAGCTAACTACCTGCGTACAACGCAGAACTCATGTAGAGATACATATATGTTTTTGTTGTAGATAATACTATTAACGTCCTGCTCCTGGCAGGGTGAAGACAAAAATATATCTTCTCAGATAGATGAAATATTAAATGAATAGGATATCCAAATACACTGGCATTTTTAGTTGCTGTTTTGCAGTAAAAATTAAAATTACTTTAAGACTGAAGCTGATGCAGTATATAAAAGCCGGGTGAAACTTCTTTAACAGATATGATACAAAAAGCTGCCTATTTGGAATTATTAACTCATCCCTATATTTTGCGCTCGTGTTTTTTAAACTAACTGTACATTAACCACTAAATTGTTACAGCCGTGTCGAAAAAAGAAATACTTACCCGCCTTAATAAACCATCAGTATACTTTCTGACGATTACTGCTATATCTGTAATAAGCTTGTTTATATATATAACAAGTCCTTTTGCAGGCAATGCAGAAGATAGTGTAAAGAAAATATACTTTGCTGATCATATATCTCCTGTTTATCAAAGCCTGATAGATGAGTTCAATAAGGCAAATAAAGGAAATATTGAAGTTATCCCTGTACATCTTCCGTTTGAAAAGTTTACAACAAATGAAAGAAAGGAAATACTTTCCCGTTATTTGCGAAGCAATGATATTGTTGATATAGTATCTATAGATCAGATATGGGTGCCGCGTTTTGCAAAGTGGGCTGAGCCGCTTGATATGTCATTCATAGATTATATAAAAGACAGCCTTGTCAGCGTAGCTTTGAAGTCGTGTTATTACCAGGGCAAGCTTGTAGCAATACCAACACATCTTGATGTCGGGATGATGTATTACCGGAGCGATTTGCTTAAAAAAATAAAAAATAACAGCGAGTGGGAAAAAAAATTAAAATCTTCTATTACATGGGAAGATTTTATTGAGCTTGGGAAGCAAGCCGGAAAGGCGGGAAATCCATTTTACATATTTCAGGCAGATGATTATGAAGGGCTTGTGTGCAATTTCCTGGAGCTTTTAAAAAGCCAGGGCAAAGAATTATACGAGAATGGGCAGTTACAGCTTGAATCACCTGAAGCACATCGGGCATTGGAGATGCTTGCCGGCCTGGTTAATACTTATAAGATATCCCCCTCTGTAGTTTCAGAATTCAGGGAAAACAACGGCAACAGCTATTTCCTTAATAATAACGGAATGTTTCTGCGCGGCTGGCCAAGCTTTTTTAAGGATATTGAAAAAGATACAATACACAGTGAGATAGTAAAAAATCTTGAACTTGCCGCTCTTCCGCATTTTAAAAACGGGAAACCCGGCTATATACTTGGCGGCTGGAACTTTATGATTTCAAAATATTCAAGCCACAAAGCAGAAGCAGTAAAGTTTATTAAGTTTATGCTTAGCCGCCAGGTGCAGAAACGTATGTTTGAAGCGCGAAATACTATGCCTGTAATAAAGTCAATTTATGAAGATAAAAAATATATGGCAAAAGAAAAAAATCTTGCCTACATGTACAGCCTTCTGGATAATGGATTTCATCGCCCGCCAATTGAAGATTATACAAAAGTGTCTGATATAATTTCATGGTATCTGTACCTGGCTATAAGAAATCAAATTACTGTTGATGCAGCGCTTAAAAGTGCATCAGAAAAAATCCGCCTCGGGCAGGTATTAATAAGATAACAACGGTGATATTATGGAAAAAAGTTTTGACAAAGTAACCAATTACCGGTTTGAGTTTAAACATCTTACAGTCTTCTTTCTTGTACTGCTGGTATTCCAGATGGGACTGTCATTTATACATAAAGCCTCATTAAATAAATTCCTTACAAAAACACAGGAATGGTATAAACGAGACTCTGCCGAGAGATTTGCCAATATTACTTCTACTTCGCTTGAGCTTATAGTTGAAACAGTAAAGCCAAGAGATGTGCTTGAACCGGAAGAAAAAAGGAAAATAATACAGGCATTTAATATTATTCTCAGCCAGCAGATTCCGCAGCAGAAGGTACAGGAAATATCCCTTCTGGTATCAGATGGTAAAAAGCTTTATTCAATAAAGGATGGGGACGTATTATATTCATTTTTGTATAACAATCAGCTTCCGCAGCCTTTATCAGTAAACAATACAAACCAGGAAACAATTGACCTGTACAGAAAATTCAAATCTGAGGTGCTTGCAACTGAAAGAATAAAGAGTGTTTTGGTTAACAACCGAAACTTCTATATTTTCGTCCCGTTTATTCCGCGTGGGGAATATCTTGGCGTATTGTACATGAAGTATACGCCTGACCTTACTCCGCTTACGCGGGAAATAGTGGCAGGATATGATGAAATGGGTATTATCTACTCATCGCTTATTATATTCGGATTGCTTGGAATGTACTATATATCTTCATATACGTTACGTTCGCGTGATGAAGTACAAAAAATGCTGCTTGAAGAGCATGAGATAAGAGTTAAAGAGAAAGTACTGCATGATAACGAGGCAATGTTTGCAAAGCGTATTTATCATACTCATCATAAAGCTGAAAAGATAATGGGCTTTATAAAGGAAGATATTATGCAGCTTTCAGGCAGCACAATGGAGGAGATGAAGTACAGGATATTAAAATATTCTCATTTTGTTTCGCGTGTTATTTATGATATGAAATGGTATGAACCGCCAATTCAGACAATCAGAAACCCTATGTTTCAGACTGACCTGAATGAAGTTATTGCCTTTATTACCAATAACATCTTCCTTCGTGCAAAAAGCAATATTGAGCTGGTTAAGTTTCATTTGAACCTGAATGATAAACTGCCTTCTGTTCCGGTTAATGAATATGTGGTATGGGAGATTATTGAGCCTATAATACAAAACAGTATTGATCACTCGGGCACAAACAACCTTGTGTTAGATATTAAAACAGAATATTCTGCTGAAGAAAGAACGATAAAAATTATAATTGAAGATAATGGCAAAGGGATAAAAGAAGAACTGCTTGAAACAGAATCCGGTGGAATTAAAAAATTATTCCTTGAAAATGTAACTACAAAAACAGAAAAAGGAAGAAACAGGGGATACGGATGCTACCTTGCATATACTATGGCAAAAGAAAGATGCGGGTGGAACCTTGATGCTGAAAATACCGGGCACGGATGCCGGTTTATTATAACTATAAAAATGTAATTACGGGATTTATATGCTGAATAATATTACGGAAGTTAAAATACTGCTTATTGAAGATGAGGCGTATGACGTTAAGCGTGTTGAAACAACTTTGAAGCCGTTTAATGAAAAATTGAAAATAATATCTGCAGTATCCAGCGGCGTGGAAGCAATTGAACTGCTGAAAAATAATCCACAGGACTATGATGTAATAGTAATGGACTACCAGATATCCGGCGGGCTTATGGGAGAAGCGCTTATCAAAGAAATTAAAGATATTGACCAAACTTACCAGATAATAGTTATTACAAAAATTACACTTAATATTGCTAACCTTGATTATGCAAGCGACCTTATTTCTGCCGGCGCTTACTGGTACTGCACAAAATACCCTGGCGATATACAGTATATATACCAGCCTACTGACTTTATCCTTAGTATAATTAATGCCTTTGAGAAAAGAAAGATTGAACAGGAACGCATTAAATCAACAAATAAACTTTCGCGCGGCATAGAAGATATTCTTGAGCAGAGGCGGATTATTGGCGAATCAGAAATAATGCTTGAGCTTAAAAAACGTATTATTAAATGTGCTAACAATAATGCCAACGTTCTGGTATGCGGTGCTTCGGGGACGGGTAAAGAACTTGTCGCTTCAAATATACACTATAACAGCAGCAGAAAATTTGAAAATTTTGTGGCAATAAACTGCGGCAGCATTCCAAATGACCTTATTGAAAGTGAGTTGTTTGGTTATGAAAAAGGTGCCTTTACAGGTGCAAATAAAAGCAAGCCCGGTTTGTTTGAGCAGGCTAATAATGGAACTGTATTCCTGGATGAAATTACTGAACTGCCGTTATCTTCACAGGTAAAACTTTTAAGAGTTTTGCAGGAAGGGGAAATTGAAAAAATCGGGCGTACTGAAAAGGTTAAGGTTAATGTAAGAGTTATTTCTGCTACAAATAAAGATATTGGCAAAGAAGTGGTTGAAAATAAATTCAGACAGGATTTGTACTACAGGCTTAATGTTGTCCAGGTAAATGTCCCTGATTTACAGGACAGAAAAGATGATATCCCCCTGCTGATAGATTATTTTATGGAAATGTTTTGCCATGAAACCAGGAGAAACAAACCTGTTATTGATAAAAAGGCAATGAAAATGCTTGTTGAATATGAATGGCCTGGTAACGTACGTGAAATGAAAAATGTTATCCAGCGGCTTTTATTTGATGCAGATGATGAAATTACAACGAGAGATGTTAACCAGGCGCTTATAAAACTTAATCTTTCGGGTGTAAGTATTAATTCCGTATTTTCAACTTTGCTTGAGACAGAAGATATTCTTTCTTTGCCTGATGCAAAACGTTTATTTAAAGCAAAATATGTTACTTATGTGAGAAATAATTCTGAGTCTGATGCTGAAACTGCATCACGGCTTGGCCTTGCCCCTTCCAACTTCCACAGATTGTGTAAGGAGCTTGGACTGAAATAAATTAAATGAAGCCGGATTATTATTAAACAGGTGTAAAAAAGATAATCCGGCATTATCCTTTAGGATAATAAATTGTTGTCCTGCAATGGCCGGGGATTAAGAAAACCTTCATTATTTATTAACCAGGGCAGTTTTTTACATGTGGCACACTATATGAGTTAGTACGCAAAACTAAAACTGGTGAATATAATCAGCTCATATAACAGTACCGTAATACTTATCTGCCTCTTATATGTAATTATAACCGGTTTGTATACTTCAAGAAAAGTTGCATCCAATGGCAGTTTATACTTTTATGCAGACAAAGCCTCTTCTGCATGGAAGCGTGTACTGTCATTATTCTCGTTAAATTTTCCGGGAGAATATTTTCTTGGAGTAATGCTCCTTGGTTTTTCGTTATGGTGGGCAGCATATCCTTATGAAGCTGTGTGCCTTTTGGTTTATTCGCTTGCAGTTTACTTCATATTTCCTCTGATTATGGAAGAAAGATTTACCGTGTCACAAGAAGAATTTGAAGCCCGTTTTGGTAAAAAGGTTAAATTGATTCTCTCCTCAATTACTATTGTGGCCGGTATTTTCTTCCGTTTATCACTTATAATTATTACAGCCGGTATTTTGTTTAACGATATACTTGGCTGGAACCTTACTACTTTTATTCTGCTTATGATACTTGCATCCGGAATATGCTCAGTAGCGGGTGGGCTTGTATCTGTTACAAACCTGCAGTTGTTTCAGTTTATACTGCTTGCGGTTTCATTTATACTTTTAATAAGCTTCGGAATAAAGGATAATATCTTTCTTATGGCATCCGAAGCCGGCGGAAACAATTTTAATTTTACCGGTTATGAATTTATTAAAAACATAAACTGGATTGAATTGTTTTTTATAATTCCGATATTTGCCCTGTGGTACTGGTATAATGAACATAATTCTGCCCGCAAATATTTTTCAGCAGCAGAACCGGTAAAAATTAACAAACCACTTTCATATTCACGTGTAATTAAAGCTTTGTCAATACTGTTTTTCTTTATGCTCGGGATAAGTTCAAGATCACTTTCCCCTGAATTAAAGCAGGAAAACATATTAACTGCCCTAATAAATAATGAAGGTGTGAACATTGCTGTACGCATAATATTACTGTTCTTTATCTTTCTATTTATAATACAGGCAATGTCAACAGTATTTATATCAGCCTCAACTCATTTTGCCAAAGATTTTCTTGAACCCAAATATGGGCAGAATTACAGCGGCAAGATACTTCTGTACAGCCGGTTTGCTTTATCAGTGCTGGTTATTGTAACAATATTTTTTGTTCCCTTTGCCAATCTGCATGATGTTAATTCTTATATGGATATGTTAAGATACCAGTTGTGTATTATTATTCCGATGGGAGCAGTTTATACATTAACCCTTTTCAAAAACAGAATAACCTCTGCCGGGATAACAGCCGGTTTAGTTATAGGGGAATCTCTTGCAATATTAAAAATACTTGCCGATGTATTTATCAGTCCCGGTATGTCTGAAACCGATTCTTTATCATGGTTCTTTAATATGCCGGTGCTGCAGTCAGGAATTTGTATTTATATAATAACAGTCATTTCAATTGTGATAATAAGCCATTTAAAAACAGTTTCAATTTTCCAGTATAATAATTAGGAAGGTTTAATATGATAAGAGTTTTTACAGGGAACAGGCATTCAGGATTATTGCTTCTGGCAGGCATTATTCTGTTTGCTGCTGTATCTGCTTTTCCCAGACCCTTATCTGTAACGGGTAAAATAGCAGGCAGGGTTACCGATGCGGGCACCGGTGAACCTCTTCCTTTCGTTAATGTATTAATTGACGGCTCATCAATTGGTTCCGCCACAGATATAGATGGTTATTATGCCATTCTGAATGTATCACCCGGTGTGTATGATTTGAAAGCATCGGCAATTGGCTATTCTCCGGTTATGGTACAGGGAGTAAAAGTTTCCATAGACCTTACATCAACTGTAGATATTCAGCTTACTGAATCAAGCGTTGAACTTACACAGGTTGTGGTTCTTGCAGAACGTCCGCTTGTAACAAAAGACCTTACTGCATCAACTGCACTTATTGGTTCTGATGAAATTGCCTCGCTGCCTGTTACAGAATTTCAGGAAGTTCTTCAGCTTCAGGCGGGTATGATAAACGGACATGTGAGAGGCGGGCGCTCCGGTGAAATTGTATATGCTATTGATGGTGTACCGGTTACAGATGTCTTTGACGGCTCAACCGTAGTTGATGTTAATGCAAATGCAATTGAAGAACTTCAGTTTATAAGCGGTGCATTTAACGCTGAATACGGCAAAGCGCTTTCAGCTTATGTAAATATTGCTACAAAAGAAGGCAGTAATAACTTCAGCGGTATGGTTACCACATATTTTGGAGACTATCTTAGTAACCACACAAATATATTCAGGGGCATTGACCAGTTTAAGCCGACAGCAATAAGAAATTATGAGGCCAACTTTACCGGCCCTGTTTTTCGGGATATAATTACATTTTACGTGAATGCACGTTACAATTATTCCGGCGGGTGGATGTATGGCAAAAGAGTATACAATCCATGGGATATTACTGTTAACAAAGGCTCTGAATTTGACCCGGCAGAACGTTATATAATACAGGCTACCGGCGATGGCGAATATGTCCCAATGAATTATAATGAAAAAATTTACCTGCAGGGTAAACTTACTTTTAAACCGTTTTCTACTCTTAAAATAAACTACAATTATGTCCTTGATTTTAATGAGTATAAAGAATATGACCATTCATTCTCTTATGATCCTGACGGCGATTATAAAAGATTCAGAAATGGTTATACAAATATTCTGGGTATAACACATAGTTTAAATCCTTCAACATTTTACCAGGCAAATGTTTCCTATTTCTATAAAACATATAAACACTATGTTTATGAAGATGTTAATGACCCGCGTTATACTCATAAAAGCCTTCTTACTCAGCAGCCAACTGACGTTCCAAGTTTTAGAACCGGCGGTACACAGGCAGGGCACATGACCCGCTCTACAGGTACTCTGGGCTTTAAACTTGATTTAACTTCACAGGTAACAAAAGTTCATCTTGTAAAAATGGGCGTGGAATTGAATCAGCACAGGCTTGCATATAATAATATGACCTTGCTGCAGGATAATAGTCTGAATGAACCGGATAAAAGTATGAACCCTTTTGCAAAATTGCATGTGCCTGATAAAAATGATTCGAGTGAAAATTATGCTGTTGATTATTATGTGCGTAAGCCCCTTGAATTTTCTGCATATATCCAGGATAAGATAGAACTTGTTGATATGATTGTTAACCTCGGTGTAAGGTTTGATTACTTTGATCCTGACGGACAGCTTCTTGTTGACCCAACAGACCCTGACATTTACAGGCCTCGCAAAGATGAAAATAAAGCAAAAACAATTAGTGAAAGAAGAACCTACTGGTATAAAAAGCCAACTGCAAAATATCAGATCAGCCCGAGGCTTGGAATAGCATTTCCGATTACAGACAGGGGAGTGCTTCATTTTTCGTATGGGCATTTTTTCCAGATACCTAATTTTGATTACTTGTACAGGAACCAGGAATATAAATTTGGTGCCGGCACCGGTAACCTTGGTGTAGTTGGAAATCCTGACCTTAAACCTGAACAGACTATAAATGGTGAGGTTGGCCTGCAGCAGGCACTTACAGACGAAATTACTATAGACCTTACCGGTTATTTTAGGGATATAAGAAATCTTACAGGTACACGTGCTGATGAAATAAGATTTCCAAGCGGCACAGAAAGCTATAGCCAGTTTGTTAACAGCGACTTTGGTTTTGTTAAGGGGATAGTTTTTTCACTTAATAAAAACTATTCCAATGGCTGGTCAGCTTCTGTTGATTATACTTTCCAGATTGCTAAAGGAAACGCTTCAGACCCCGCTGCTATTAGGGATATGATAGCTGGTAATTTAAGGCCGGAAGTACAGTTAATCAGGCTGTCGTCTGATCAGACACACACTGTTAATGCTACGTTCAGCTATAATTCTGAGGATCATTGGGGCTTTAGTTTAATAGGACAGTATGGAAGCGGTTTCCCTTATACTCCTAACCAGTCAATGAATATTTCTGAATTGCTTACAAACAGCGAAATAATGCCATATACTTATAATGTTGACCTTAAACTATATAAGGATATTTTCTTATTTAACTGGCGCTTTAACTTATTTGCGCGGGTATACAACCTGTTTGATGTAAAAAATCAGTTGAATGTTTATACAGACAGCGGAACTGCTGACTTTACACAGACTGAACAAACATATAAAAATCAAAATCTTCCTGCGATTGTAAATACCGTTGACGAATACTACAGGAACCCACTGTATTATTCAGAACCAAGAAGGATTGAATTTGGTGTATCAATTTTTATTAAGTAATTGAATAACAATTAAACAATACAGCTTTATATGATAAATAAAATACTTTCAATTGTTAAACCTGTTTTTATACTGGCATTCTTCCTGCTTACAGTGATTGATATGTTCCCTCAAATAGGGCGCGGAAATAGAGATGCCCATAAAGTAGGAAATCATGACGGAAATATGGTACATACTGTATTTACCAATTATGGGGCAATTGGCCAGCCGGGTGACCAGGGTGGAATGGCTGCCTGGAAATATGACAATAACGGTTATGTTGGCGATATCTCAATGTGTGTTGGTATAAGGCTGCCGTTACAGGATTATATAGTGAACGGTTTCCGGGATGGAAAGAATGACACACTGCATTCGGTTGTTATATGTCCTGTAAGCAGGTCTGGTGGATTTGATAAATCTCCGGATGGAAGTACAGACTGGGGATTTGAACCCATTCCTGGTTTTTTTAATCCGTCTTTAAAAGCACCAGGTAAAGGAGTAGCTATGAGCCATTTACCTGAAACATGGCCTTCGTTCTGGCCTGACCAGCCGACATGGATTGGCAGTGACGGTAAAGCAGAATGGAACGGATATTTTGGCAGGGGGCAAATGAATGCCGACCAGGAAAGCTATTTCTGGATGGATGATAATGCTGATGAAAAAATGTTTCTGTATCATGGCTTCCTCCCTGATTCAACTGACCCAACCAGGAAAGGCGCTGCTCTTCGTGTAAAGGTAAGAGGCCTGCAGTGGGCTAGTTTCCTTGCACAGGATTGCATATTCTGGCTTTACGAAATATCTAACATTGGCACCTCAGTATATGACCAGACTTCATTTGGTATTGTGGTTGGTACTTATGTTGGCGGCAGCGGCGATGAATGGAATGATGATGCGTCTTTTTTCAATTTAAGAGAATCCATAACATACACGTGGGATTTTGACCACTATATAAGGCCCTCTGCTAACCCTAAATGGGAACCGGATCCATCTGATGTGGGCTACATTGGTTATGCTTTTCTTGAATCACCGGGAAATCCTTATGATGGTATTGATAATGATGGTGATAACAAAACAATTACATCCAGCGCTCCATTTTTTACTCCTGCCGATTTTGAACCCCGCACTGTTCATTCGGGCGATAAACTGGTACTTATTGATAAGAATACATACAAAAGAAGCCTTTATACAATGCCGGATTACCCGGTTACTGTAAACTCAATGGGAGTAGATTTTTATCTTGTTCCAGATACCACAGAACTTGTGGAAGGAAATATATTACCCGGTACTGCAGCAACAATGAATCCAAATGCATCTGATGGTATTGATAATGACCTTGATGGTTTAATTGATGAGAATTACCAGCTTCATTACCAGCAGTATAAAGTAACTAAAGAAGGTGTGGTATTAATTGATACTATAAACGCCGTTCAATACATAGATTATGTTAATGGGCGCGGGCTTGATGCAAAGCTGATTGATGAAAGCAGAAGTGACGGCATTGATAATGATGGTGACTGGGATCCGCTGATTGATGATGTTGGCGCTGATGGAAAAGCAGGTACACATGATGTCGGTGAAGGTGATGGTATACCAACTGAAGGGGAGCCTGATTTTGACTCAAAGGATATTGATGAATCTGACCAGATTGGGCTTACAAGCTTTGACTATTTTGTCCCTTCTACAGATATAAAAATGAATGACGATGAAGACCTTTGGGAAAGGCTTACTCCGGGAAGATTTGATGTCCCAAGTTCCATTGTAAATAATAAAGCTATAAGGGGTGAAGATGGTGACTTTATATATGGCTCGGGTTATTTCCCCTTATTGCCCGGTGGTACTGAGCGGTTTTCTCTGGCTCTTGTTTTTGGTGATGATTATGTAAGCGTAATAAGAAATAAGAGAATTGTACAGCTTATTTATGACGCAAATTATAACTTCCCGCGTCCTCCTGAAAAACCCACACTTACTGCTGTCCCGGGTGATCATAAGGTTACTCTTTACTGGGATAAAGTTGCTGAATCAAGTGTTGATATGGCACTTAAAGAAGTTGACTTTGAGGGGTACAAGATATACAAAAGTACTGACCGTTATTTTTCTGATTGTAAAACAATTTCCAACGGTTATGGCACTCTTGTAGATTACAAGCCATATAAACAATTTGACCTTAATAATGATATAAAAGGATTTTTTAACCAGGATGCATTGTTATACCAGTTAAGCAGTGGCACTCCTTTTTATCTTGGTGATGATACAGGCATACAAAATACCTTTGTTGATGATGACGTTATAAACGGCAAGACTTACTATTATGCAGTTGTAGCATACGATCATGGCAAAGCTTCAGAATCAATTTATCCGTCAGAAAATACAAAAACTATAACGATGGATGCTGCGGGCAATATTACTACTGATATTAACACAGCAGTAGTTACCCCTCAGGCGCCGGTTGCCGGCTATACTCCGCCTGAATCAGGGCTGGCGATGGATAGAATTTCAGGTGCCTCATCAGCAGTGCCTTATGTTGAGGTAATTGACCCGACAAAATCAAGAGATGTAACCTATGAACTTACTTTTATTGATTCGCTGATTCAGGGCATTCCTGTTGCGTATGCATATAATCTTGTAAATCTCACAACAGGTGATACAGTTCTTGCAAATGATAATAAACTGCTGTCATCAAACGGGGATATTTTTGATGGCATGAGCCTTTCAATAAATAATAACTACCAGGTACTTGATAGTATACGGCTTGATACTGTAAACAGCGGCTGGAATACTAAAAACGAACAAAATCTTAAATATACAATATCGCAGTTTAAGACAACCGGTATAACCGGGATAAGGTATCCTGATGATTACCTGTTTGTATTTTCCGATACCTTTAATGAACAAACCTCCGATCTTAAATCAATTATAGGTTCTTCAAGCCCTATAAAGTCCAAGACAACAAACCTTGCTATATATGATATTACAGACAGGGATAACCCTGTAAAAATTGAGTATGGATTTGTTGATAAGAGCGGAGCTTACCAGGATACTCTGTCTGACTTTGACGTTATATACCTGACAAGCCGTGACGGAAAAAATCTGTCATGGAGGGTGATTTTCCAGGGAGACAGCCTTTACAGGCTTCCAACTGCCAGCGATACTCTTCTTCTGCAGTTTCATAAGCCGCTTTCCTCAAAAGATATGTTTAGGTATACCGCTGTATCAACTACATCCAATGAAGAAGAAGCTAAACAAAATATAAATGAAGTAAAGGCAGTTCCAAATCCTTATGTGGTTTCAAATATGTATGAAAAGCCGCTCCCTTCAACTCTTACTGGCAGGGGTGAAAGAGTGATTAACTTTATTAATCTGCCGCCTTATGCAAAAATTCATATATACTCATCTAATGGCAGCCACGTTGCAACGCTGCAGCATGACGGCAACCTGCAGTCTGGTACAGTATCGTGGGATGTAAGAAGTAAGGAAGGGCTTGATATAGCTGCCGGTGTTTACTTTTATGTGGTGGAAACACAGGACGGCAGTGCAAAAAAGATTGGCAAACTTGCAATAATTAAATAATAAATTTTAATTCTAATGAAGCATGGTATCCGGAGTTTATAGATGATTAATAAATATTTAAGTAAAACCATAGCTATAATACTTCTCACAATCCCGGCAATTATTCCGCAGTCAAAAGTGGGAACAACTGCCGCAAACTTTTTAACTATACCAATTGGCCCCAGGGCAACAGGTATGGGAGGAGCTTTTACAGCAGTTGCAGGAGATGTTACTGCAGCTTACTGGAACTCGGCCGGGCTGCCGCGCCTTGAAAAGTCTGAATTTTCTGTTTCTCATGCCGGGTGGCTTGCTGGTACAGATTTCAACTGGCTGGGGTTTGCATATAAACTTGATGAGAATAATGCTATAGCAGTTTCTGTTAACCAGCTTGATTATGGTGAAGAAGAAATTACAAATTATGATAACCCTAATGGAACTGGTCAAATGTGGGATGCAATGGATATTGCAATTGGAGTAAGCTATGCCCGCAATCTTACTGAAAGATTTTCAATAGGCGGTACTGTCAAATATATTCAGCAGAGAATCTGGAACGAGACTGCTTCTGCTTTTGCTGTTGACGTAGGCCTTTTATTCAAAACTCAGTTTCATGACCTTATGATTGGTATGAACATTACAAATTTTGGTAGTGAAATTAAGTTTGAAGGTAAAGACCTTTATCAGCCTGTTGATATCGATCGTTCGCATACGGGTAATAACGAAAATATTGTTGCATCGCTTAATACTAGTTCCTGGATGCTGCCGCTTATATTCAGCGTTGGTACTTCTATGCAGCCTGTCCGCACAAGGGACTGGAAGTGGACGGTTGCAGCCGATGCTGTTTATCCAAATAACCAGAAGGCATATCTGAATACCGGCACCGAGCTTACTTGGCTTGATTTAGTTTCACTCCGGGTAGGATATAATTCCCTGTTTAAGGAAGATGCTGAAGAAGGATTAACAGCAGGACTTGGGCTGCAGTATTGCTTTGGAACTTACGGTGTAAGGGTAGATTACAGCTATATGGATTTTGGAATATTTGATGAAATATCAAGGTATTCAGTTTCAATTATTTTCTAATAAACAATGTCAGTTTTAACAACTTAACTTAAATAGAACCTATAATGCCACAATAATACAGGAGGTATTAAATGAAAAAACTTCTGACAGTTATGTTCTCAGTTCTCTTATCAGTCATGGTGTTTGCGCAAAACCCAATTCATATTACGTTTAGTATAAGTATGAGGGTTAAAGCGCTGGAAGGAAGCTTTAATGCTGATACTTCGAAAATTTATGTCCGTGGTAATTTCCAGAAAAGTGTTGGAGATGCTTCGGACTGGAGCGGTTCAACATTCAGGGCTACTGATGAGAACAAGGATTCAATATATGCTATTACCATAGATTTTCCTGACAGCCTTGTAGGAAAGTCTTTTGAATACAAATTCGTTATTGATGATGGCGGCTGGGAAGAGGATCCAAATAGAAAATTTACTGTCCCTGCTGCTGATACTGCCTTACCATTAGCCTATTATAATAATGACAGTGTTGTTACAATTATGGTAACCAATATCCTTAACTTTACTGTTGACCTGTCTTCAATTTATGGTACCGGTGAAGGATACTATGACCCTGATACAGATTCAATCCATGTAGAGGGGCTTGACTGGGTTGCAGCTACAGTTATTAGCGGTGAAAGAAAAATGAAAGAAGATCCTTTTATGCCTGGTATATTTACAACATCGATGGAAATAAAGGGGGCAAAGGGTGATTCAACAAAGTGGAAATGCAGGGCTTTCCCTGATACAAAATTTTTTAACACAGGCTGGGAAGTTTCTACCGATAAATGGCATATGATTGGTGAAGAGGGAACTGTTACTGATGTCCCAACTTTTGTGCCTGATATATTCCCCAAAAAACCTGCATTAACTGAAGATGTTAAAATTCTTTTCCAGGTTAATATGACTAATGCTTTAAACAGAAGGCTTACTACGGCTGTACCAATCGATCCTTCATCACTTCAGTATGTGGGTTTGAAAGGCCAGGATTCTGTTCTTGGGTATTGGACTGGTGAATGGACTGATCAGGATACCGTTAATACTGATACTACTAATGCATCTTTGATAGTATTGAATGACAGCGGCATAAACGGTGATAAATCTGCCGGTGATTATGTGTGGTCAGGTTATGTAACTTTTAAAGCCGGAACAGTTGGCGGCCCAACTTTATACAAATATGGTGCAAGATACCCCGGCGCTGATACTGTTGATTCATTTCATCCATTGGATAATGAATTTAAATCCAACTCTGAACTAAATCATGTTGTCAATATTAAGGTTGGCGGCGTTACTGAGGTGTATAATTATTTTGGTAATGCAACCATAACAAGTGTTCAGCGGGTAGATGCTTCAGTACCTGAAAAATTTGAATTATGCCAGAATTTCCCAAATCCTTTTAATCCTTCAACTACTATCAGGTACAGTGTGCCTGTTGCAGGCAAAGTTTGTGTTAAGGTGTTTAACCTGCTTGGTGAAGAAGTAAGAACACTTTATAACGGCGAACAGAATGCTGGTGTATATGAAGTGACTTTTGATGCTTCTTCATTGGCTTCAGGTACTTATTTCTACAGGCTTACTACAGGTGAGTCTTCTATGACAAAGAAAATGATCCTTATAAAATAGTATTATTCCCTGGGCCGGCTTTTAAAAGAGCCGGCTCATTTAATTTATATCCGTTACCTTTCAGGAAATATCATGAAAAGACTTCTATTTATCCTGGTATTCATATATACAACTGCTTCTTTTTCTCAAAATGCTTTATATAAATCTGACGCTTTTACAATAATGCCGGATAAAGTACTTCAGGGAAAGTTTATGGCTGAAGCAAAGTCTGCCAAAGAAATAAACTCAAACTTTATAAGTTCATATACCAAACCTTCTGCCACTAAAATATCATTTAAATTCAGTATAGATGGCAGGGATAATGAAAATGTAACCGGGACAGATCATCTCTATATTCTAACCCCGGTTAATGGCAAGGATACAACTCCTGTTTATGTATTTGGAAAGCCGGACCCGGTAAATTATTCCTCATATCCATCTCAGTATCTTAATGAAAATACTGAGCTGCTGCTTAAGCTGGATATGAGGAATGTTTTATCTGAGATAAAAGAAAAAGGTTATTATAAATGTTTTGATGGAAGCAGGATAACCAAAAAAAATTTTAAGGGAGTTTATATTGCCGGCGGAATTCCTCCTCTAAGCTGGGATTTTGAAAAACTGCCCTCTCTTAAAAACTCAAAAATGGAAGATCCTGATGGTGATGGTATTTATGAAATAAAGCTGCATTTTAACACCACTTATACTCCTTCGGAAGAATTTAAAACCTTATGGAAACTTAAAAGTAATATATCTGCATATCCCTCGTATTCATCTCCACAGAGGCTTGTTGATGCTTTATACAACATGTCGATAGAAGAAATGATTGCTGATATACGTGAAGACGGTGCTTTTATGGCTGGCATTAAATGGCCCGGTGTTTGGACAAGAGATGTTAGTTACAGTATTATTTTATCTCTTGCCATTGTTAACCCGGATGCTTCCAAAGCAAGCCTTATGGCTAAAGTAAAAAACGGCAAAATTATTGAGGATACCGGTACAGGCGGATCATGGCCTGTTTCTTCTGACAGAATGGTCTGGGCTCTTGCTGCATGGGAAATATATAACGTTACCGGCGATAAAGACTGGCTTAAAAAATGTTATTGCATTATTAAAAAATCATCAGAAGATGATATGCTGACTGTCCAGGATAAGGAAACAGGATTATTTAAAGGCGAGTCTTCCTTCCTTGACTGGCGCGAACAAACTTATCCGGACTGGATGGACCCAAAGGATATACATTCTTCAAAAAATCTTGGCACTAATGCAGTTCATTACAAAACATATTTAATACTTGCCGAAATGGCAAAACTGCTTAATGAACCTTCTGAAACATATACCGCTGCTGCTGAGAGGATAAAAGAAGGAATAAATAAGTATCTGTGGATGGAAGATAAAGGGTATTATTCGCAGTTCCTTTATGGCAGAAATTTCTTTACTGTTTCGCCAAAATCAGAAGCGCTTGGCGAAGCTCTTTCTGTTATTTATGGAGTTAGCGATAAGGAAAAATCAGACAGAGTAATTTCAAATACGCCGGTTACAAAATTTGGAATACCATGTGTATATCCGCAAAGGCCCGGTGTGCCGCCTTATCATAATGATGCTGTTTGGCCTTTTGTTGAAGCATACTGGGCATGGGCAGCCGCTCAAACAGGAAATGTTAAATCAGCAGAAAAATCAATTGCTTCAATCTACAGGGCTGCGGCTTTATTTCTTACCAATAAAGAGAATTTTGTCTCAACAACCGGCGATTATCTTGGCACTGAAATAAACTCAGACAGGCAGTTATGGAGTGTTGGCGGGAATCTTGCCTGTGTATACAGGGTATTCTTTGGAATGTCATTTAATAACGATAAAATTTTCTTTAATCCCCTGGTGCCGGAAGCTTATGCCGGTATACGCAATCTGAAAAACTTTAAATACAGAAACTGCATACTTAATATTGAAATGGCTGGTTTTGGAGATAAGATAGTATCGTTTAAAATAGATGGAAAAGAAAACAGCGGGTGTTTTGTTCCCGGAGATTTAAAAGGAACACATAAACTATCAATTGTTTTAAATAACAGTGTAAACAATACATCAGGTATAAATCTGAAAGAAGACTATTTTGCTTCTGCTGTCCCAAATGTTTTATTTAATGATGCTAATCTGGTATGGAACCCCGTTGCCGGTGCTGAAAAATATAACATCTACAGAAACGGTGAAAAACTGGCTGAAACCCTTGATACTGTCTTTCATGCTGCGGGTGAAGGCTATTCCTTATACCAGGTTTCTGCTGAAGATAAAAATACATGTGAATCCTTTTTAAGTGAGCCGGTTCTTTCTGCCCCTGAACAGGATGTGATTGTATACCAGGCGGAAAATAAAAACAAAAAGGATACCCAATACGAAGGATATACCGGGGATGGGTATGTGTTTACAGAAAAAAATACAGGTGATATTTCTTTTTCAACAGAAATACCTGCTGACGGGTTTTACAGCATTGACTTCAGGTATGCAAATGGAAGCGGCCCTGTAAATACAAATAATAAATGCTGCATAAGAAGCCTGTTTATAAATAATAATCGTGAATCTGCTGTTATTATGCCCCAGAGAGGTGAGGATAGCTGGACATCATGGGGATTTACAAATTCTATATTAGTAAATTTAAAAAAGGGAGAAAATATATTTACTCTCAGGTTTACTGAATCGGACAATAATATGAATATGGATGTTAATTCAGCTGCTGTAGATTACCTGAGAATAATTAAGGTACAATAAAACAATCAATAATAAATGCGGATATTATCCATGCGAAAAATTCTTATTACAGTAATTATTGTTTGCTCATTTTTTACAGTTTATGCTCAGTATTTTGATGATATTCAGACTGATAAAGCGCTCTACTCGCCCTCAGATACTGTTGTATTCAGCCTGGCATTAAACAAGACTGTTGATAACGGCAATAAAATTGTTGTAAAATATCTTCATCTTACTGAAGTAACAGGTACAGAAGAAATAAATGCTTCTGCAATATCAGGGAATAAACTAACATGGAAATGGATCCCGCCTTTTGAGGACTTTAAAGGTTACCTTGTAGAAATATTTCTGCAAAAGGATGAAAACATTCTTGAACAAATAAATACTGCTGTTGATGTTTCTTCCTCATGGGGCTATTTCCCACGGTACGGCTTTCTTTCTATCTTTTCTGAATTAAACGACAGCCAGGCCGCCGCTGTTATTGGCAGCCTGAACAGGTATCACATGAACGGGCTGCAGTTTTATGACTGGCACTATAAACATAACATGCCTCTTAAAGGTACAGTTGAAAACCCTGCCGCTACATGGAATGATATTGCCAACCGAACCATCTTTCTTTCTACGATAAACAAATATATAAGTCTTGCTCACTCAAAAGGTATGAAGGCTATGGCCTATAACCTGTTATACGGCGCATATTCAAATTCATACCAGGATGGCGTTAAGGATGAATGGGCATTATATATGGACCCGGGCAGAGTAAAACGATATATGTATGACCTTCCCTCAAGCTGGGCAAGCGACCTGTACTTTATGAATCCTGCTAATGCAGAGTGGCAGGACTATATACTTGCCCAGATGCAAAAAGTATTTCAGGCTATTCCTTTTGACGGCTGGCATGTTGACCAGGTTGGCGATCCGGGAACTGTTTACGATTATAATGGCAGTGCTGTTAAGGTAAAAGACGGTTTTAAACCATTTCTTGATAGGGCAAAAGACTATCTTAAAGTACCTCTTGTTATGAATGCAGTAAACCAATACGGCGCTCAGGAGATTGCAAAATCTCCGGTTGATTTTCTTTATTCAGAAGTCTGGGGCCCCAATGACACCTATGCTGACCTTGTTAAAATTATAAATAACAATTCAACATACAGCGGCGGGAAACTTAATACTGTCCTGCCCGCATATATGGATTATGGCATTGCAGATAGCCCTGGCTTTTTTAATACTCCCGGGGTATTACTTACTGAAGCAGTAATATTTGCTGCCGGTGGTTCCCATATTGAACTTGGCGAACACATGCTTGGTAAGGAATATTTTCCTAATAGCAATCTGCACATGAAAGAAGATCTGATGAGAAATCTTGTTAACTATTATGATTTTCTTGTTGCCTATGAAAACCTGCTTCGCGACAGTATAAGCTATAAATCAATTTCAGTTGCATCTGAGAACCATAGTATTACTACAACGCAGCATGCTGGCTCAATTTGGCAGTTCGCTAAAGGGAAAGGGAACAAGGATATAATTCACCTTATTAACTTTGTTAATGCTTCTTCATTAAAATGGAATGATGCCCGGGGTACACAGCCTGAACCCAACCTTATTACTAATCTGCCGCTCACAGTAACAGTATCATCGGCTGTTAAAAATGTATGGATGGCATCTCCGGACTCTAATATGGGTTCCCCGGTTGTTTTGTCATTTAAACAGGAGGGTGACAAGCTTATAATTACTGCTCCATACCTGAAATACTGGAGCATGATTGTTATTGAATATGATTCACAAACTTCAGTTGGAGATAATGATACCGGTAAAAAAGTAGAAAAGTTTTCCCTCGGACAAAACTATCCAAATCCGTTTAATCCTGTAACCAATATCTCTTTTGTTACTTCTATAGAAGGGCATGTTTCACTTAGACTGTATGACCTTCTTGGAAAAGAAATTGCTGCATTGATTGATGAAGATTTGCCGGCAGGTGTATATAACCTGCCGCTTTCTTCTGCAAAATATTCTCTTGCCAGCGGCGTTTATTTCTACAGGCTTACTGCTCCCGGTTTTGCTTCCACAAAAAAGTGCATACTTAATAAATAATTTTACCACCTGAATCAGCCCTGTATTTTTTAATTTGACTTTCTCTATACCGTTCGGTATATTAACCTGTGTTAATTAAACAGGCTATGGATAACAGGGAAAACATATTAAAAATAGCGCTTGAACTATTTGCCGCCGCCGGTTACGATGCAGTAGGAGTGCAGGAAATAGTTGACCGTGCAGAGATTACAAAGCCCACGTTGTATCACTACTTTGGCAGTAAAAGAGGACTTCTTGATGCTATCCTTGAAGTAAATTTTGGTAAGCTGCTGGAAGATGTCCTGCGGTCGGCTGAATACAAAAGAGATTTACCCTTTACACTTGCAGCAGTAACGCGCGCTGTTTTTGAGTATGCTAAAAAAAATACTGATTTCTACAGGATGCAGCTTGCAATGTGTTTCTCTTCACCTGCAAGTGAAACAGGGCAGGCAATATCTGCATATAACATAAAGCTTATAAGGATACTTGAAGATTTGTTTGTAAAAGCCTCTTCTGATCATGGCAACATGAAGGGGCGTCAAAAAAGATATGCCTTTACATTCCTGGGAGCCATAAATAATTATATTACTCTTTACCTTTCAGGGTATATCAAACTTAATGAGGAAAGTGTATATAATGCTGTCCACCAGTATAGTCATGGAATATATTCTTAAATAAAAATTTTTATGTAATTACTATACCTACCGGTATGTATATAGGAGAAAATATGAACACTGAGACTATTTTTTATCACATCTATCCGCTTGGTTTTTGCGGTGCCCCTGCAGTAAATGATTTTTCATCGGCGCCATGCGGCAGGCTTGAGAAAGTTTATGAATGGACAGATCATCTGAAATCTATGAATGTTAATGCTCTTTACCTTGGGCCTTTGTTTGAATCTTCTGCACATGGCTACGATACTGCTGATTATTATTATGTCGACCGCAGGCTTGGCAATAACGAGACATTAAAATATCTGGTTAAACATCTGCATGAAAACGGGATTAAAGTAATACTGGATGGTGTTTTCAACCATACCGGCAGAAACTTCTGGGCATTCAGGGATGTTCAGCAAAACCTTGGGGCATCTCAATATTGTTCATGGTATAATCTAAACTTTAATGAAAAAAGCAGCTACGGTGATCCTTTTAGCTATGAGGGCTGGAATGGCAATTATGACCTTGTTAAGCTTAACCTTTCCAATCCCGAAGTAAAAAATCATTTGCTTGCTGCAGTGCAAATGTGGATTGAAGAGTTTGATATTGACGGCCTCCGCCTTGATGCCGCAGACTGTGTAGATATAAACTTTTTGCAGGAATTATCCCGCTTTACAAAAAGCCTTAGAAGTGATTTCTGGCTGCTTGGCGAAATTATTCATGGTGATTACAGAAAATGGGCTAATGAGCAAACTCTTGATTCAGTTACAAACTATGAATGTTTTAAAGGTTTATATTCCAGTCATAATGATAAGAACTATTTTGAAATTGCTTATTCCTTAAACAGGCAGTTTGGCGCTGCAGGGATGTACAGGCATCTTAATCTTTACAACTTTACTGATAATCATGATGTATCGCGCGTTGCAAGCCTGCTGAAAGAGAAAGCCAACATATACCCGCTGTATATTCTGCTTTTTACTATGCCCGGAATACCTTCTGTTTATTATGGCAGCGAATGGGGGATTGAAGGCATTAAACAAAATGGCAGCGATAGTATCTTACGCCCGGAAGTTAGTTTGAAAAACCTGTATGAAACAGGAGATAACAATATACTGGAAACTGTAAAAAAACTTTCTGAAATAAGATTGCATTATAAATCACTGTGTTCAGGAGAGTACAGGCAAATTCATGTAAGCAGCCAGCAGTTTGTATTCAGCAGGCAAAAAGAAGAAGAAACTGCCATTATAGTTGTAAATTCTGAACCCTCATTTAAGTCATTTGAATTGAATGCACAGTTTAGTAACGGGACAAAATTTTATGATAAGCTAAACAATAATGCAGTGTATACTGTGCATAATAATAAAATAAGAATAGAAAAATTATTCTCCCGATGGGGCTGCATTCTGGTAAACAGGAAAGGCTGATTTCTCAGCCTTCATGTTTTAACTCCATATCAAATCTGAAAATCAATTGGTTCAACAAAAGTTCTCTGGTTCCTTATCTTAACTTCACTTTTGTGATATACAACTGAATAGGGGAGGACACTATCAGTAAGCCAGACGTTACCGCCGATAATACTATCATGGCCAATAGTAGTATTTCCCCCAAGTACTGTACTTCCTGCATAGATAATAACATTATCCTCAATTGTAGGATGACGTTTTTTACTCTTTTCAGATTTTTCAACACTTAAAGCGCCAAGGGTAACTCCCTGGTAAAGCTTAACATTATTGCCTATAACGGTAGTTTCGCCTATAACAACACCGGTACCATGGTCAATTGTAAATTTTTTACCAATCTGTGCTTTGGGATGAATATCGATGCCTGTCTCCCTGTGGGCATATTCAGTAATCATACGCGGTATAATTTTACAGCCGAGTTTTACAAACCAGTTGGCAATACGGTAAGCGCTTATTGCAAAAAAACCGGGATAGATTGATATAACTTCCTGAATATTTACAGCAGCAGGATCTGAATTATAAATAAAATCAGCATCATCATATAATTCTTTATGTATAACAGGCAGATGATTAAAAAACTGCATTGCTATATCATCAGCATTAGAACCTGCAGAAAACAAAACACTTACAGTTTTTTGATAAGTTTTAAAACAAAATTCATCATACTGTTCCGCTGAAAGTCCCTTGGTTACAGGGAAGAGCATCTGAAAAATCATCCTTGTCATTTCTGCAACATCAGCGTTGGATGGTATATGTGAAAAATTTTCTTTATAAAAAGAATAATTATCATCAATAAAAGATCTTATTTCTTCAATCATTTTTAACTTCAGGTTGGTTTGTAAAAACTAGGATAAATCTACATTATATTATAATAAAATGCACGTGCCGTTTATTAAGCGTAGGTACTAAATAAATACCTGTCTTTATAATGTTAAGACAACAAACCAGGCAGCCATGAACCATTTCATGGCTGAAGATAACACTAAAAATTTTTTGCCCGGTGACAATGTAAAAGGTATCTTTGTTAATATAAACAGTCTAAAACAATATGTCTGTTTTATCAGGGCTTTAAGATTATTATAAAGGTATCCTTTTTACTCCGGTAAATCTGGAATAATCATTTTAGCTATGTTGCAATCGTTAAGCAAATTATCACGTATTTATTTATATTTTAGGTACTACACAAGAAAGGGAAAGAATATGCTTTTTTACATTAAAGTGAGAATAGATATCTCCAAATTGGCAGAACTTGGACAAAAACTGTTTTCGGGTGAGCTTGAACGCAGCCAGACAGTCTCATCTCATTGTATTAAGGAAGACCCTGAAGTTGGTATAAATATATGGGAAACAGAAAGTAAAGAAGAGCTTAATAGATTACTGGCACAGTATAAGCCTTACTTTGCCGAAGTAATTGAGATACAGGAAATAATTAAACCAATGGATGCCTTTGTCGTATTGCAAAAAAAATTATCAGAAATGAAATAAATCAGTGGGTTAACAACATGGCAACACATATCAAACAGCCTGCAATAGTAAAAGTAGCCGGGAACAAAGAAAAAATTATAGAAGAGTTTATTGGTGTTGTAAACACAGGGACGAAGAATGTAAGTATTGCCCACATGAAAAGTCCTTCCGGCTGGGAAGAACCCGGGCAAACTCCGGAATTTGATGAGTACACAGTTGTACTTAAAGGTATATTAAAAGTTAAAACAAAAGATGAAGAGTTTAATGTTTCAGCCGGGGAAGCTGTAATAGCACAAAAGGGAGAATGGGTTCAGTACAGTACGCCCGGGGAAGAAGGAGCCGATTATATTGCAGTTTGCCTGCCTGCATTTTCTCCTGCAGCAGTACACAGGGATAATTAATAAAAAAAAGAGCTGAATACTTTTTCTATATTCAGCTCTTAAATTTAGACAGGTTTAACTAAGGAAGTACCCTTTTTACATTTTTCACTTCATGTATCCATTCATAGAACGGAGGTGAATAAGGGACACCCCATATTCTGCCGCCGAAGCCCATGTGCCTGAAGACAAACATATTTATACTTGTAACCTGCAGGTCTGACAGGGCCTTCTCATTTACAGTAATATCAGCGTTTGCAGCAGCATTTACTATTTTATCCTTCATCATGCTGTATATCTTCCGGTTGATTAACTGCCCGCGCAGTGTCTCTTTAACATCTTCATACGTTGAAGGCATTATATCAGATTCTTTTTTATCAAGCAGCTTGAATATTACAAACTGGCCGTTTATATCAACCGGGCCGTAAACCTCGCCAACATTCAGTGTACCTGCAATACGTCCGATTTCACCATTCTCGGTAACGGGGAAATCAGCGGGCTCCTGTATAGTTCCTCCCTTTATATCAGCAAGTGATGCTTTAAAATCATTTCCGGTCTGAAGCCTGTTAAGTGCTGTTTCCATTACAGAAAGATCGGGAGATAAAAACTCAATAACTTTAACTGTAGTCTCTTTTTTATTTGTTTTGTACCGCTCGTTGTAATACTTAATTATCTCATCATCACTTACCTTTGCTGAATCATTAAGCGATATTCTGTATAACTGTGAAAGATAATTATTCCTCCACATCTTCAGGTCATGTTGTACTGAAGGGAGTTTATCCAGCCCTTTTTTATATCCTTCCCGCGACATCATTTCAACCTGAACAAAATTCCGGTAATCATAAGCAAGTTTGCCTGCCATTGTTTTTTCATCTGTAGCTTTTACCTTAAACTCACTGTGATAAAAATAATTCAGAAACTCATTAACAGTAACAGGGTCTTTCTTAAATGGAATAAATACTTTTTTCAGCATATCATTGCCAAGCAATGATTTTATTCTGTCTACATCTGCAATGCTAAGTTGAATGCTGCCATCCTCTGATTTGTTTGCTGATGTATCCCTGCCTGATAGTTCTTCCGAAAATGTATAAATAAGTTTCCGGAATATTGTTGTATCAGCAGTAATGGACATGCCACGGAGTATGCTGTCCATATAATTTAGGGCAAGTATTTTTCTTTTCCTTGCTTTGATAGTTTTCTTTGCTTCAGACTGGATTTTTTCAAAATCCTGTCCTGAAGTTCTTGTCCAGTCTTTTACATAAAAAATAAACCAGCCGTCTTTAGTCTGAACCGGCCCGGAAAAACTATTAACTTTAAGGTTAAACAGTAAATCTTCAACCTTCTTGTCTTCCATCGTCCCGAATGTAACCGAAAGCGGCTCTTTCTGGTCAATGTATTCAGGACGCATTGCCAGTAGCGAATCAAATTTGGCTCCGGCCAAAAGCTGTCTGTATAAATTAAAAATCTCGGCAGAGTCAGGAGAACTCATAATGTTAATTTTCAATTCTGTTGATACTCTGTCGATTCCTTCTTTGAGTTCTTCAGCGCCAATTTTAATTTTGCTTTCTATTTCTTCTTTAAATAAAGCATCCCTCACAAACATTTTTTCAAGGGCGCTGTAGATGTCGGTAAATGAAGGTTTTTTGTCTAAATGAAGCTTTTCAGCTTCCTTTGCTGCCAGGTTTTCTGCAATCAGTGTGTATAACAGCTCATGTTTAACTGAATCTATATTCCTGTGTTTGCTTACAATAGGCATCAGTTCATACCGTTCTTTATATTCTCCGGTAGTGATTACGTCCTTGCCTACCTTAGCTATAAAATCATTCTTTTGTGCATTTGCAGAAGGGGTTAAAACTGTCAGGAGTGCCAAAACTATAAACGGAAGATATTTCTTCATATTTGTATCAGCTATATAAGTTAAAAATATAATAACAAAATTAACAAAATAAGTAACCGTTACAATGCAGATAAATCAGGGTAAATATTAAGAATATATAAAAAAAATTGCTCTCCTATGGGGGAAAGGAGAGCAGTGGATTGAAGAAATTTATCGGGAGATAAATTCTCCAATTGCATGTAAAAATAAAGAGTTTATTTAATTAAAGCAACAGGGGAAAATACTAATTTGAGGAATTTTCTAAGAATATTTTCGCCATAAATTCATTAAAAGGCTTATGGTGGTATATTTTTGCTCCGGGTGTTAATCAACGGTTATTTTATTATCTTTAACCATTATTTTACAGGAGTATTGAATGTTTGACAGTAATTACAAGTTTACCTGTGTAGACAGGTTTTTAAAATATGTTAAATATGATACACAATCGGATGAAGAATCAACAAGCTTTCCTTCAACCGAAAAACAGAAGATTCTTCTTAATGACCTTGCAGAAGAACTTAAACAAATGGGCTTAAAAGATGCCCGCATGGATGAGTGGGGCTATGTTATTGCAACACTTCCTTCCAATACCGATAAAAATGTTCCGGCTATAGGATTTATATCCCATGTGGATACTTCTCCCGCAGTTACCGGCAAAGATGTTAATCCTCAAATTTACAGGAATTACCAGGGCGGAGATATTCAGCTTATAAATGATAAAAACCAGGTAATTAAAGCAGAAGAAAACCCTGACCTTAAAGATATGATTGGCTTTGATATCATAACCACCGACGGTACAACCCTGCTCGGTGCTGATAATAAAGCTGGTGTTGCAGAAATTATGGATGCCGTTAATTACTTTGTATCCCATCCTGAAGTTAAACACGGGCCGGTAAAAATATGTTTTACTCCTGATGAAGAGGTTGGCAGGGGTACTGAAAAATTTGATGTTGAAAAATATGGGGCAAAATATGCCTACACAGTTGATGGCCAGACACGAGGCGAAGTTGAATATGAATCTTTCAGCGCAGATGCAGTAGTGATTAAAATTCACGGCAAAAACATTCATCCCGGTTATGCAAAAGGGAAAATGATAAACGCAATAAAAGTTACAGCCGCCATTATAGAAAGCCTTCCAAAAGATACCCTCTCTCCTGAAACAACAGAAGGGCGTGAAGGTTATATCCATTGTACAAATGTTAATGCTATGGAGGAGCTTTCAACTCTTAAATTTATTATTAGAAGTTTTGAAACCCCTAAGCTGCAGGAATATGAAGACTTATTAAAAACCCTTGCTCAAAAAGCTGTGGATAAATTTCCCGGTGCAAGGTTTGAATTTGAAGTGATTAACCAGTACAGAAATATGAGAGAAGTACTTGATGAGCATCCTGAAGTGATAAATAATGCAAAACAGGCTATGCTTAATCTTGGAATAAAACCAATCAGCAGGCCTATCCGCGGAGGTACTGACGGCTCACGGTTAAGTTTTATGGGGCTTCCTACTCCTAATATTTTTGCAGGTGAGCATTCATATCATTCAAAACTTGAATGGGTTGCTATACAGGATATGGAAATGGCAGTTAAAGTTATAGTTGAAATATGTAAAGTTTGGGAAGAAAAAAACTGACAAAAAAGGAAATATTTTAAAACCTGAAAATCCTTCTCCTCGCAGGGGAGAAGGATTTAGTATGAAGCCGTGATAATATTGCGGTACAGTTAAGGCTTAATAAACATAATTGATACCGTGCTTCCGGCAGGAAAGACTTTATGACAAAACCAGAACTTATGGCTCCGGCAGGTGACCGGACAATGCTTTCAGCAGTGATTAAAGAAGGTGCAGATGCAGTTTATTTCGGCGCTGATAAGCTTAACATGCGTGCTAAAGCCTCCAACTTTTCAGTTGATGAGCTGAAAGATGTTGCTGATTTTTGCAGGCAGCATAATGTAAAAACATATCTCACGCTTAATACAATTCTTTATGAAGAAGAACTGGGCGAAGCAGAAGAGCTTATTATAGCCGCAAAAAATGCTGGTGTTGACAGCATTATCTGCTGGGATCTTGCCGCTGCTGAACTTTGCAGCAAGAACAATATGCCGTTTTGTATATCAACTCAGGCTTCTGTTTCAAACTCTCTCAGCGCCGCAGTATATAAAAGAATGGGGGCAAAAAGAATTGTCCTTGCCCGTGAATGTTCTCTTGAAGAGATAAAGAAGATAAGGGCTAATACTGATCTTGAAATTGAAGCATTTATCCATGGCGCAATGTGTATTGCCGTCAGCGGCAGGTGCTTTATGAGCCACCACCTGTTTGGCAAAAGCGCTAACAGGGGTGAGTGCATCCAGCCATGCAGGCGTGAGTACGAAATACTTGATCCTTCAATTCACAAAAGTATGGTTCTTGGAGATGAATATGTGCTCTCCCCAAAAGATCTTTGTACAGTTGAGTTTATTGATAAGCTTATAGAAGCGGGAATAAATTCATTTAAGATAGAAGGAAGAAAAAGAAGCCCTGAATATGCCGCTAAAACAGTATCTGTTTACCGCCGCGCAATTGATTTATACTATGAAGGCAAACTCACTAAAGAAATTAAAAAGAGCTTGTTAAGTGAACTGGAAGAAGTATACAACAGGGGATTTTCATCTGGCTTTTATTTCTCTGTTCCTTCTTCAGAGGATTACACAAACATTTATGGCAGCAAAGCTACCAAACGAAAAGAGTATGTTGGCAGGGTAATTAACTATTATAAAAAAGCCGGCGCAGTATATGTTCAGCTTGAAGCATCTTCGCTTAAAGTTGGCGACAGTGTAATAATAATCGGCCCTACAACAGGGGTAATTGAATTAACAATAAACAATCTGATAAAAGATGAAAATCTGCCGGTTGAACAGGTTGAAAAAGGTGACAGGTTTACGTTCCCATGCCCTGAACTTGCACGCCCGCATGATTCAGTTTATATAATCAGGGTTGTTAACCCGGCTGTAGTATAACAGTTCTGGTTTGCCGAAGCTATTTTCTTCCGTTTTTCCCTGAAGATTTTAGAAAATGAAAAAGGGCAGCCTAAAACTGCCCTTCTCCTAAAATAAAGCTGTTATGCTTAATTAAGCCGCGGTAATAATACCCATAAAAGAGTCAGCTTTTAAGCAAGCGCCGCCAACCAATGCACCATCAATATCTTTCTGTGAAAGAAGTTCTTTAGCATTGTCAGGCTTAACGCTTCCGCCGTACTGAATAACAATGTTATCAGCAACTTCAGCATTAAACAAACCTTTAATCTGTGTCCTGATGAAATCATGAACATCTTCAGCCTGAGCAGGAGTAGCAGTTTTACCGGTACCAATAGCCCAAACCGGTTCATAAGCAACGATAATAGTTTTCATATCGTCTGCCGAAAGGTCTTTTAAACCTTCTTTAACCTGTCTTTCAATAACCTGGTTGGTAATATTACCTTCTCTTTCCTCAAGAGTTTCACCAACACAGAAAATAGGTTTAAGGCCTGAAGCCAGAGCCTTTTTAATTTTTTTGTTAATAACCTGGTCAGATTCGCCAAAAATAGTACGTCTTTCAGAGTGGCCAAGTATAACATATTCGCAGCCTGCACTTTTTAACATAGAAGCAGAAACTTCGCCTGTATAAGCGCCGCTTTCTTCAAAGTACATATTCTGGGCGCCAAGCTTAATCTGTGTACCCTTTAAAAGTGAGCTTGCTTCGCTTAATGAAGTAAACGGAGGGCAAACGATAACATCACAATTAACTGATTTGCCTGCTAATGCTTCAGCAAGTTTAGAAATGAGATTCTTTGATTCGCTCAAATCATTATTCATTTTCCAGTTGCCGGCAATTACTTTTTTTCTCATTTTAACCTCTTGAGTGGTTGATTGCTGTAAATTAAAAAAATCCCGTCCCTAAAATTACTAAAGCCTGCCTTCTATCTCAATTGTTTTCTTTAAGTATAAGCTATTTATAACGGCATTTAATAAATGCTAAATAGCACTATAAATAACACAAAGCTTATATCTTCTCCAGCAATGCCACATTTTCAATATGGTAAGTATGCGGGAACATATCTACAGGCTTCATTTTTACAAGCCTGTATTTTTCTGCTGTAAGCAGTTTTATATCCCTTACCTGTGAAGCCGGGTTGCAGCTTACATATACAATTTTAGGCGGCGCAAGCTGAAGAACATCTTCTACTGTTTTGGGATGCATGCCACCGCGCGGAGGGTCAAGGATAATGACATCAGGCGAAGGTATTTGTTTTTCTTCCACTATAGGCAGAAATGTTTTATATAAATCAGCAAGTATAAAATTTACATTGGTTATATTGTTTAACTGCAGATTTTCCTGCGCATCTTTAACAGCAGATTCAACAGCCTCAATTGCATAGACTTCCTTTACCATTCCGGAAACAAAAATAGATATTGTACCGGCGCCTGAATAAAGGTCATATACAACTTCATTTCCTTTAAAACCTGCATAATCAGCAGCAGCCTGGTAAAGATTAACTGCCTGAATAGTATTTGTCTGGAAGAAGGAATTAGCACTTATGCGGTACCTGTAATTGCCTATGTTATCATAAATAAAGCCGGGGCCGTAGAATATCTTTTCATAATCACCTGTGGCTATAAGGGCTTTTTTAAGATTTACGTTATTTATAACTGTGGTTATTTCCGGGGCAGTTTTAAGCAATCCATCAGTATACTGCTGCATAAGCTCGTTATCTTCGTAAAAAGTTACCAGGTTAACCATAACATCACCGGTATGTAGTCCCTGCCTGACCACCAGGTTACGCAGGTATCCTTCATTTGTTTTTGAAGAATATATAGAAGTGTTACGGCTTTTAAAAAAGGTCCTGGTAAAGTTTAATATCCGGTTGCTTAGTTCAGACTGAAGATAGCAGGTATTTATATCGAGAACCTTATCAAACATCCCCGGTATGTGAAGGCCAAGTGCAAAGCTGCGGTCAAGTTCAGCGCCGGTGCTAATTTCTTTTTCAGTAACCCACCTTTTATCAGAAAAAGAAAATTCCATCTTATTACGGTAATAATAAACCTGTTCAGCAGGAATAACGGGTTCGGGTTTAAGTTCTTTAAAACCGCCCATGTTCCTAAAAATTTCTTCAACCTGGAATTGTTTAAACTCAGCCTGGTGTTTATAAATCATATCCTGCTGTTTGCAGCCTCCGCAGGTACCAAAATATTCACACTTTGCAGTTGTTCTGTATTCGGAAGGCACCAGTATTTCAACAGCGACCGCCTCGGCATAAGACTTTTTAATTTTTGTAAGTTTTGCTTTTACAGTATCGCCGGGATAAGAACCATGAACAAACACTACATAATTATTATCCCCATCCTCATTTTCTTTAGAAGGGACAATAAGATTTTTATTTACCTTAGCTATACCTTTACCTTCAAAAGCATATTTTGTTATATTAACTTCAATCAGATCGCCTTTTTTCAAACTAAACCTTTCGTAAAATCAGCATTTTGTATCCCATGTAAGCTCTTCCGCCAAGTCTTAAATAGGCATTTGATTCATGTTTAAATTTTTTAAGTATTTTTTTATAATAAATAATTTCTTCTTCGGTAAGTTTCTCTTTATTTCTTTTTAACAGCATTTCGCTGCGGGTATAAAAATCTTCAAGTGTAGCAGAAAGATTAGCTTCCTTAAGGATTTCAAAGCCTTTTTCGGAATAGTAATGATCCAGGTCATCAACAAAAAGTGGTTCAAGTCCTGAGTGCTGCCATATATCGCTGACAAAAGATGGAATTCTTTTTTCAAGATTTACAATTTCACCAACGCATAAAGTTCCGTCTTTTACAAGTATTCTTTTAATTTCCTTAACCAGTTTATTCCTGTTCTGGTTAAAAACGGGAGCCTGAAGGTAAATAATGTCAAATTTTTCATCTTTGAAATCTGTATTTGTAAAATCCATCATACGTACGGAAACAGCGGAATGGGTTATTATAAATCTGAGCTGCATCAGGTTTTCCTGATCTTCAACAATTATGATTACATTATTCCCCTTCCGGGCTAAAAATTCGGCAACAGATTCAGTTCCTGTCCCTATAATAAGGATGTTTTTGCCTTCAGGGGCAGAAAACTCATAAAAATCCAGTACCTGTTTTTCAGTACCAGGCAGCAGAATTGGCTTAATATTGTTCAAAATTTAACTTTTTTAACTTATTTATTGATATTGAGTATTCAAAGTTAGGCAAACAAAAATTAACTTTCTGTTTTATTTTGAACCCCGGGAAAATACACTTCATTTTTCCGGTAATATAAACTAATTTTACAGTAAATTTTTACTTTCGGCAGTAAGGGAAGTATCGGAAATTTGACTTATATCCTGCCGGATTTTCAATTTTATATTTATAAATATGATTCATATTTGAGGAAATAATGAAGAGTTTTTTTATAATAATTATTATGATTTCAATGACACTTAACGCCCAGGATAAACACCCCCTTACAATTGAAGACTTATGGGGGATGAAGAGAGTACAAAATTTTAATGTTTCTCCTGATGGAAAAACAATTGCATTCGAGGTTAAATCATACAGCCTTGAAGAAAATAAGGGAAACTCGGATATCTATCTGCTTAATACGGCTACTCTTGCAGTGCTGCCATTTAAAAATTCCCAGGTTAATGAAACTGAACCGCGCTTTCATCCGGATGGGAAAAGAATCTCTTTTGTAAGAGACGGGCAGGTTTGGATTGCAAATTCTGACGGAAGCAATGAACAACAGTTAACTAATATATATACAAAAGCATCTGGCCACAGATGGTCAGCAGACGGAAACAAAATGCTGTTTGTTTCCTCAGTTTACCCTGAATGCAGCGATGATGCAGGCAATAAGAAAAAAGATGATGAAGCAGCGGTAAAAAAATCAACTGAGCGCGTATTTGATGAGCTTATGTACCGCCACTGGGATGACTGGAGAGGGGAAAAGAGAAGCCACCTGTTTATGCTTGATGCAGCAGCCAGCCAGGTAACAGATTTAACACCAAACAGCAGTTTTGATGTACCCCCAATAGCGCTGGGAAGTGATGATGATTATAGTTTTTCACCTGTTGGAAATGAAGTAGCTTATACACAGAACCAGTCAAAATTTCTTGCTACAAGTACCAATAATGACATTTTCATGGCTGATATTGTTAATCTGAAAAATGATAAAAAAGTTGAGGGGAAGAAAATTTCATTAAGCCCGGGAAATGATAATCAGCCTGTTTATTCGCCTGACGGAAGATACATTGCTTTTACTTCAATGAAGCGTGCCGGTTATGAAAGCGACAAACAGGATATCGTTTTATATGACCGTTCAAGCGGGAAATTAAAAATCCTTACCGAAGCTGTTGACCTTTCAGCATCAGAAATCAAATGGTCTCCTGATTCCAAAGCAATATATTTTAATGCCACAAACGAGATAAACATTTCTATATATAAAATAGATATAGAAACATTACAGGTAACACTTCTGCTTAAAGATCATGTAAACGTAAATCTTTGCATTTCATCTGACGGCAAAACCATATACTTTAAACAGCAAAGTGCAAATAAGCCTTACGAAATATTTGCAATGAACAGTGATGGCAGCAATGTAAGGCAATTAACATTTACCAATAAAGAATTGCTTTCAAAACTTGAGATGCTTCCTGCTGAAACATTCTGGTGTGAAGGAGCGGAAGGGGCAAAAGTACAGTCAATTATGATTAAACCCCCGTTTTTTGATGCTTCAAAAAAATATCCTGTAGCATTTATTATTCACGGCGGCCCTCAGGGAGGCTGGACAGATGAATTCCACTACCGCTGGAACCTTGAGATGTTTGCAGCACAGGGATATGTAGTTGTAGCTCCAAATCCAAGAGGTTCGTCTGGTTATGGACTAAAGTTTCAGGAAGGTGTTTCAGGCGACTGGGGTGGTAAAGCTTATACAGACTTAATGAATACTTTTGATTACACATTAAAGAATTTTGAGTTTACAGATCCAAATAATACATTTGCTGCAGGTGCTTCTTACGGCGGTTTTATGATAAACTGGCTTGAAGGGCATACTGACAGGTTTAACGCAGTTGTATCTCATGATGGAGTATTTAATCTTGAAAGCGAATGGGGAACAACTGAAGAATTATGGTTCCCTGAATGGGAAATGGGCGGAACTCCATGGAATAAGAGAGAAGTTTATGAGAAATGGTCACCGCACAGATATATACATAATGCAAAAACTCCTATGTTAATTGTTCAGGGAGGAATGGACTTTAGAGTCCCGGAGGAACAGGCTTTCCAGTTGTTTACATCGCTGCAAAGGCTCAATGTTCCCAGCAAGCTGCTTTATTTCCCGGATGAATCTCACTGGGTAACAAAGCCGCAAAACTCCAAAGTATGGTGGAAAACAGTGTTTGACTGGTTTAATAAATACAAAAAACGGAGCTGATAATGAAAGAAGAAGAATTTAATGAGGATGTATTTAATGACCTTGACTTCGGCGGAAGCAAAGAAAGCTGGAATGACCTGGATGAAGAAGAAAGCGTAAGATATGTTGAGGAAAATTTATGGACAAAACTTGAACGTGTAGGGAAAAAGATTTCTTTTGCAAAGGATATAATTGCACTGGTTAATTATATGCGCGACCCGGTTGTATCATGGCACAGGAAAGCAATTGTTGTTGCAGGGCTTATTTATTTCATCAGCCCAATTGATGCAATTCCGGATATTACTCCATTTATAGGTTATCTTGACGACCTTGGTGTAATTACAGCGCTGATGAAATACCTGGGAAGTGAATTAACTCCCTACTACCAGCCAGGCTATAGAAGTTAATTTTTTTATATAAGACAGCATTTTACACAGGTTAAGGCATAATCATTTAACTAAGTACTGCCAAAACCTGTGTGTTTATTTAAAGGAACCTATGGATTACAAATTATTAAAAAGCGAATTAGTACATAAAGGAAGAGTAATAGATTTTAAAGTTGATACGATTCAATACTCAAACGGAAATGAAGGAATAAGAGAAATAGCAATACATCCAGGCGGAGCCTGCATTGTGCCGGTTACAGCAGAGGGAAAAATTGTACTGCTTACTCAGTTCAGGTACCCTGTTCAGAAAACAACACTTGAAATTCCTGCCGGTAAACTTGACCATAATGAAGATCCGTTTTTGTGTGCTAAAAGAGAACTTGAGGAAGAAACGGGCTACAGGTCAGATGATATAACGAAGCTTGGTGAAATATTAACAACACCGGGTTTTTGTACCGAAGTATTGTATTTATATATTGCAAAAAATTTAGTGCCGGGCGAACCACGCAGAGAAGACGGCGAGCAGGGAATGGAACTGTTTGAATATACCTTTGATGAACTTGATGAAATGATTAAAAACGGTACACTGGTAGATGCAAAAACAATTTGTGCTGTATATATGGCAAAACAAGTACTCTAATCAGCATTCAATAAAAGCCGGAATTACAAAATAAAATATGTTAAAATCACTCCAGGTAAAAGACTATGCCTTAATAGAGGCAGTAGAGATAGAATTTGAGCATGGGCTTAATATCATTACAGGTGAAACAGGCGCCGGTAAGTCAATACTAATTGATGCAATGGGGCTTTTACTTGGTGAACGCGCCGCAACTGAAGTAGTACGTAAAGGTGCGTCTAAATCAGTTGTTGAAGGTATTTTTGAAGTTGAAAAAAATAAAAAAATAAAAAAACTGCTTGAAGAAAATGAGATAGAATATCTCCCAGACCTTATAGTACGCAGAGAAATTTCGCTTAAAGGTTCCAACCGTTGTTTTTTAAATGATACGCCTGTTCCCCTTACACTGGTAAAGGAAGTAGGCAACCTGCTTGTTGATTTACATGGACAGCATGAACACCAGTCGTTGTTAAGAAATGAAACTCACATTGATTTCCTGGATGAGTACACCGCCTTACAGGATATTCTTAATGAATACAGGAAAAGCTACAGAACCCTTGCAGAACTTACCCGTTATCTTGAAGACTGGAACAATAAAGAGTCGGTACTAAAAGAAAAACGTGACCTTTATTCTTACCAGATAAAAGAAATTGACGCAGTTTCACCTGTTGAAGGTGAAGAAGAAAAACTTGAACAGGACTTAACAATACTTGAAAATTCAGAGAAACTGTTAGAGCTTACTTCAGGGATATATGAATCATTGTATGAATCTGAACAGTCAATACATGATGCACTGGTTAAAATTAAAAACTCTATCGGTGAACTTACCAGGATTGACAAGACATTTGCGGAAACGGATAATGAATGCGAGTCAGCTGTTGCCCTTATACGGGATATATCAGAGTTTATAAGGGATTATAATTCAAGAATAGACCTTGAGCCTGAAAAACTTGAAGAGATCAGGAACAGGCTTAGCGCAATAAGCATGTTAAAGAAGAAGTATGGCGGCACATTAAAATCAGTAATTGAATACAGGCAAAAAATAGGCGAGGAGTTTGAGCTTGCTGAAAATTATTCAGACAGCATAGAAGAATTAAAAGGAAAAATACAAAAAGCGAAAAAAGAATGCGGAAAGACTGCCGTTGAGCTGTCACGCAAAAGGAAAGATTCTGCAAAAAAGGTTGAAAAAGAAATTCAGGAAGCGTTAAAAGAGCTTGGAATAGAAAACTCTGCATTTAAAGTTAAAATTGAACAGCATAATGCAGGAAGTAATGATGAACAGTATATTATTGCCGGTGATGCAAATTATAAATACAATTATAACGGCATTGATGAGGTTGAATTTTTTATTTCAACCAATAAAGGTGAAGATTTAAAGCCGCTTATAAAAGTAGCTTCCGGAGGTGAGGTTTCAAGAATAATGCTTGCATTAAAAGCCTCCCTTGCTAAAAATGACAGGCTTCCACTTTTAATATTTGATGAGATAGATACAGGAGTGAGCGGAAGAATTGCACGGAAAGTAGGAGAGGCATTAAAAAATCTTGCTTCATTCCACCAGATTATTGCAATAACACATCTTCCGCAAATTGCAGGATTGGCTGAACATCACTTTGCTGTAGAAAAGAAGCTTATTGATGGCAGGGTAGTCAGCGCTATCCGCCCGCTTGAGGAATCGGAAAGAGTACGTGAAGTTGCCAAACTTATGAGCGGCGAAAATGTTACGGAAGCAAGTCTTAATGGTGCCAGAGAACTAATGGGCATAAAATAAGACTTAGTCCTGAAATCTTATCTACTAAAGGGCTATCATGTTTTTGTTTCCATAGGGTAAGGATAAAACATACAGACATGGACTTATTATCAATCAACCGCCTTTAGCTTATAATCCATTTTATTTTTACTCTGTTTCTATTTATTAAACAGGTAAGTAATATCAAAATCATTTAACAAAGCGGCTGCCACTCCGTTTGTCCATCCAAACCCATCCTGAAGCATATACTCTCCTCCGTCTGCCTGAATATCTGTATTATTTACATTATACTTTTCCAGCATTTTCCCGGTACGCTGGTAAACAACGTTATTATGTGCAAGCCACCTGTTCTTAATATCATCAGCAAGGTCATTCATACCATATTCTCTTAATCCTTTTATTGCCATCCACTGCAGGGGTGCCCAGCCGTTTGGTGCATCCCACTGTTGTCGCGTATCATATGTTGTAGTTACAAGCCCTCCGTCTCTCAATAATGAGCTGCTGATTTTGTCAGCCATTACTGAGGCCTGTGCAGGTTCCGCTATTTTAAAATATAGCGGGAACACAGACGCAAGAGATACTATTTCCGAAGGTTTATATTCAGATATATTAAAATCCGAATATGTTGCTTTTTCTTTATTCCAGAAAACAGAGTTTATAAGCCTCTTCCTTATTTCTGCCTTATCTTTATAATAATCACTGCGTATTTCATTACCGCTCAAATCATAAAAGAAAGAAAGCCTGTCCTCAAGAAAATAAAGCAGGCAATTTAAATCTACAGGTAAAATATTTGTTGTGTTTACAGACCTCATATCAAGAGGATCTGAAAGCCACCTGCTTGAAAAATCCCATCCTGATTCTGCGGCAGCCCTTAGATTTCTGTAAAATTCCGGCCGTAGTGAATCAGTAATTTGTCCGGCAAGCAAAAAATCTTCCCTGTAAGATTCTTCTCTGGGAATAGTATCCGTATCATAATACCTGTTTAATACACCATTGTTTAATAAAACTACTCTTTCAGATGCTTTAATAATATCCGGTCCTTTTATATAGTCAAGGCTGTTGGTTCCGTTCATCCAAAATGCATATTCAGTTTCCATAGCGTTTATAAACTGAATACCCCAGTTATAATCATTTTTGTAACGGCATATTATGTCCACCATTAATGCAAAAAACGGGGGCTGCGATCTTGTTAAATAATACACTCTGTTCCCATTTGGTATCATTTTGTAATGATCAAGCATATCTGCAAAATTGTAAACCATATTTTCTGCAAGTATACCTTTGTTATCAGCGAGCAGCCCAAGTATAGTAAAAAAGCTGTCCCAATAATATACTTCTCTGAATCTTCCTCCTGGAACAACATATGCATGTTCAAGCGGTATAAGCGTACTTAATTGGTTTTTTTCATCAGGCTGGCGCGACAAATAATCCCATAGCTGTCCGATGTACTCTTCCATTGACAGGCTGGATGAAAGGCTGATTGTATCCGTTTCGCTGTCAGGAAGTATAAAATTTGCTGTTACAAAATCCTCAAGGCTGAAATCAGGAAGATTTTTCAGGGAGTCGTATTCTGCTGTAATAATTTCAGGTTTTAATATAGGTACTGCATCAACAAAGGTTTTTGAATCAGGAAAAATGCCTGACATTTGCACATCATGAAAAAGAGTTCCGCTTAATTGTATATAATTCTTTTTAAGGTCGCTGTAACTATTATATGGCTGCGGAAGAATAGTAGTATATAATACAAACAGCAGGAAAATGATTCTTTTAGTCATTACGTTTTATTCTCCCTTTTATAAAATTATAATATTTTACTTAAAATCTCATCGCAAACAGCATAGCCGGGGCCGGTAAGGTTTATAAGATTTTTGTTTATGCTAACAAAACCCTTTTGTTCAAGTTCTGAAAAATAATTTGTGTGTTCAATAAGCCACTTATCCCCAAATAGTGATTTAAACTCCGGTATGTCTATTCCTTTACTTCTTAATGCAAGCATTACATATTCTTCAAATTTTTGTTCAGGAGTAATTATTTCATCTCCTGATCTTGCGTGGCTGTTTTGCGCGACTTCATTTATATACCTTTTTAAACTTGAGTAATTCCACCATCTTTTCCCATTCATGAATGAATGTGCTGAAGGTCCAAAGCTAAGGTAGTCATTATAACGCCAGTATGCATTGTTATGCCTGCTTTCAAAACCCGGCTTTGCAAAGTTTGATACTTCATATTGTATAAAGCCTTCTGATTTTAAAAAATCAATTGTTGCCTGGTACAATTCAGCATCATAATCATCATCCTGTATTGTTACTTTACCGTCCAGTACAAGTTTATTTAATATGGTGCCCCGCTCAAGTATAAGGCTGTATGCTGATATGTGCCGAACAGGCAGCTTAACTGCCTCCTGTAGATTTTTAAGCCATTTTTCTTTAGTCTGCTCCGGAAGGTTAAAAATCAGGTCAACACTAATATTGTTAAACCCGGCATCTTTAGCATTATTCACAGTGTCAACCGCTGTCTGTTTATTATGAATCCTGGTAAGAAAACTCAAATCTTTGTCATCAAATGACTGTATACCAATGCTGATCCTGTTTATACCCGCATTTCTAAAAGCTTCCAGTTTCTCCATTTTAACAGTACCAGGATTGGTTTCAAGTGTTATTTCAGCATCGGGGGTAATAATAAATTTATCTTTTAGTTCAGTAATTATCTCTCCAATATATTCCGGTTCCATAAGTGAAGGTGTGCCGCCACCAAAAAATATTGAAAAAAAAGACCTGTCCGCCCTGTACTTGTCTGAATAATTACTTATTTCTTTTTTTATGGACGATAAGAAAGGTTTAATATTATCCTTTGTAATAATAGAATAGAAATCGCAGTATATGCATTTATGGTCACAAAAAGGAATATGTACATATAAAGCTGAATTTTTCAAAGGGATTTATCTTTTTTATCAAAGATATAAACTATTTGGATTAGTTAAAAAGGGGAGAGAATCAGCCCCTCCTTATTTGAAAAGGAGGGACTGGTATAACTTAATTCTATAATTTATATTCCATTTCAAATACAATATCAATTACTGCCTGCAGGTTTTTATCTGTATCAGGCATGTTTTCTGCCTTTAAAGTTGCAGTAAATACTCTGTTACTGGTAGAAGCAAGGAATGCATCAAGTAATTGTATCTCAGCCTGTGTTAAGCCAAGTTCCAGTGGGGTAGTAACATAATCAGCAGGTTTTAAGTTTGGTAAAACCTTTGAAAACAATATTGTGCCATTTGTTTGTTTCACAGTTAAAGTAATATTGCCTGTTAATGCAGCAGGAGTTACAGATTTAGTTCTGTAAGCAACTTTTACAAATTTAATACTCTCAATCTTGCTTTTATTATCTTTATAAGTATCGTTTTCATCAAGATTAAATGTAGTGGATGATTCAATAGAAGTATTTGTTCCGCTTACATTTATATCTACAGAAAGCGGAACCCCGCTTGTGAGAGTATCAAATGCATCAAGTATGCAGCCATTAAAACTTAATGATATTATTACAATCAGCGGCAGCAGTAAAAATTTAGTTTTGTTTTTCATTTTTATTCCTTTTAAAATTCAAATGATAATCCGGTTGAAAATATTGTTTGCGAACTAAGGTTTACATCGGCATTGATTACTATCATTGCTAATTTTACAGCGCCTCCAAGTACAAACCTGAAATTATTATCACCATCAATACTGGCTGAAATTTTTCTATCATCCCTTAATGAAGGGTCAAGGCTGTTTGGATCTCCTTTGAATGTGTAATTAAAATCAAATTTAGATGATTCATACTGCAGTCCGCTGTAAGCTGTAAATACGCCAAACTTTTTACTTGCCTGTACGTTAAATGCAATATTATTTCCTTTTACTATATCTGAAAATTTTAACCTGTTATATAAAACCTGTACTGCCATATCAACAGGTAACAATGGAATATACTGGCTTATTTTATGTTTAAGGCCTATTCCAAAGAAGCTAAACTCTTCTTCGCCTGCTTTTATTGTTGGTACAAAACGGATTAAAGCTTCAGTTCCCATAAAGCTTGCGGTAATCTGCGGCATTGCAAAGGGAATAGATGTTTCATCAATACCTCCCGGAAATGCAACATAACCATATTGCCCGGCATAAGAAGCTCCCTGTTTGCTTCCAAAAAAGGTTGGTGTTTTTTCTGTTGCAGTATAACCCTCCGGTAATGTTGGGGTAAATGTTAGCTGATCATCCGGAACAGATATTAACATGGTTCTGATACTGAATGAAAAGCCAAAGGTTGAGGGTACATCGGCTGAATAAAAAGCACCAGTGTTTATGCCGCTTCCAAGAGCAGTTACAAGGGGTTTTCCGAAACCAGTTAAATTTGCCTCATTCAACTGGCTGAAACGATCATCCTGGGCATGCATGCTGATAGACATAGCAATACCTGCAATGAAAAACAGTAGAGTTCTTCTCATTTTATAGTCCTTAAAGGTTTTGAATGGTTGACTAATATAAATAGTTTTTTATTCAAAATGAAATTGTTTTTATGTAACTTTATGTTAAACAATTACTTAGCTTCTGTTTTTGGGGCAAGGAGACTGCTTTTGTGATTACCATCACGGACGACTGCTAAAAAAATTTACTCTCGATTCGATTATAATTTATGCCAATTCTTGTCAGTTGCTAATCCTTACAGGGCTGTTTTTTATAAATCTCATATTATAAGGGTGTTTATGAAAAAATTTTTTACTATTCTTTTCTTCTCTTGTCTGTTATTTGCTTCATCTGTTTTTGCACAGGATTATGCTGTGGCATTAAAAGCCAGCACGTATGGTATTAACCTGGAAGGGATCAGGTCGTTTGGCACGGATTATAACGCCCGGCTCGGGGTTGCTTTCTTTTCCTATACTATCGATGGCGGCGGCGGAGAAGAAGATTTTACTTACTCCGGCGATCTTAAATTATCTTCTGTTTCTGTTCTTGGTGACTGGTTCCCTTTTAACGGAACAACTTTCAGGATCACAGCAGGTGCGTTTATAAATCTTAACAAAGCAAATCTTATTTTAACTCCTACGGAAACGTATACTATTGGTGGAACCACTTATTCTCCCTCTGATCTTGGTACATTAACCGCTGATATTAAATTCAATAAAGTTGCTCCATATATTGGACTTGGATTCGGCAACCCTGTTGGAGGTGCTCCGGGCCTTGATTTTACTTTTGATATTGGTGCCATGTATCATGGTGCGCCCAGGGCTACTATGAATGCTGAAGGGCAGCTGGCTCCGACAGCATCACAGGCTTCAAAACTTGAAGATAATTTAAGCTGGTTTCGTTTTTACCCTGTTGTTTCACTTGGTTTATCCTATAAATTTTAATATAAAGAGTTGCTATGAAAAATTTTATAATATATTTCTTTACTTCTGTTGTACTGCTGTTTTCAGGCTGCGATATAAAGGACCCTGTAGACGGGATAGATATTATTCTTAACCAGAAGGATATTGCAACTACAGTTGCTGTTTCCTTTGTTGATGCTGCAACAGGCTTGCAGATTGGTTCTGCTTCTTCAAAAAAAATATCAATTGATTTTTCGGGGCAGGATAAGGGGCAGATTATAAGTCTGAAAGAACTTCCTTTAACAAGTGCATCTACCACAAATGGCATTATAAGTTTTGCTATACGAAATACAAGAGTGCCTTCAATCCAGAGCCCGGTTGAGTTTACGATTATTGCTTCTGCTGATGGTTATCTTCCGGTGAGCGAGAATGTCAGCCTTATTAATACCGGTTCTAATCCTTATGAAATAAGAATGGTTGATGTTGCAACCCCTCCCGATGGTGCTGCTTCCACGACTAATGTTTCAGTTCCTTCTTCCAATGGTACTGTATCCGGTGATATTACTATTGCAACCGGGAATGAATCTGTTACAAATGCTGCTTCTACAATGAGCATCCCTTCGGGTACGCAGGTTAAAGATGCCTCCGGCAATACTGTCTCGGGTTCACTGTCTGCAACCCTGCTTTATTTTAATAATAAAACAAAGGAGTCTCTGGAAGCTTTTCCGGGCGGACTTATTGCAAAAGCTGTTAATTCTTCCGGTGCAGCAAAAAAGGGTTTCTTTACTACAGCAGGATTTGCCGAGTTTTCTCTGCAAAACCAGTCAGGGCAGAAAGTTAAGTCTTTTTCAGGCAATACAGTGGAGCTTTCTATTGACATTCCTGCAGGTACTATAAATAAAAATACCGGCAGTGCTGTTAAAAATGGCGATGTTATACCTGTGTGGAGTTATGATGAATCTTCCGGAACATGGAAATATGAAACAGAATCAACTGCTGCTGGCCCTGACTCAAAAGGTAACTTTAAGGTTTCTTTCCAATCAAGTCATCTTTCATGGTGGAACCTGGGCTGGCTTGATGAAAATGTATGTTCTGAAGGAGCAACTGTAAACCTGAATGGTAATTATGCTTCATTAAGGCTCGAAATAACTGATGTTAATGGCAATTTTATAGCTTCTAAAATTGTTTCTTCAACAGAAAATTCTGTTACATTCCAGAACGTTCCTTCTGGTGTACCTGTCAGGATTACAGCTTATGATAACCTGCAGTGTGTAAATGTTATGGTTGGCCAGTCAATAATATCTGATCTTTGCGGTGCAAATACTAATCTTGATATTACAACTGCCGGTACAAGTGTTAACGTAACTGTTGAAGCGTTCTGCCCCAACAGGGATCCTGTTTTAAGAGTAAGGCCAAGCATTGATATTTATATCCTTAATGACTGCGGCGAAAGAGTTATTGTAGGTAAAATGAAAGATGGATTTATTACATTAAAATCACTGGTTATAGGGCAGTCATATATATTTGGTGTTTATTATGACGATGACGATGATCCTTCAACTGATAACTGGCACCAGTCTGATACAAGGGTAATCGATTCTAATGAGTATAACTTTGATTATGAGCTTGATGCTTCAATATGTGATGATTTATAAGATATAACAAAATTATTTTAAGGCTATAGATGTTTATCATTTCTGATTTCATTTATAGCCTTTTCCAAATCCACCTATTTACTGCGCTATATATAATATTTAACCACAAAGTTCAGCACAAATCTTGAAGGTCAGGCTGGTAAAATAATCGAAAAAATACTTTGCGTCCTTTGCGACTTCTTAGCGCCCTTTGCGTGAACCTGCGCTTAAAGTATACTTAAACAGTTTTAGTAACAGGCCAACTTCCGGATAGTGATGGCCCCCTGAATCTTCTTTTTCCAAACTATGCCTGTTTCAATTCATGTTCGTACTTTTTATAAAGCTCCAGGCTTTCATTAATAATTCTGTAAGCCTCGTCTCTTCCAAGAAACTGGTCAACAACAACCTGTTTATGTTCAAGCTTTTTATAATCCTCAAAAAACCTTCTCAGCTCAACTACAGTATGCGGCGGCAGGTCAGTAATTTCATTTATATAATTTACTGACATATCATTTTTTGCAACTGCTATTATTTTATCATCCTGCTCATCCTCATCAATCATGTGCATAACGCCAATTACTTTTGATTCTATTATGCAAAGCGGATCAACTTCAATCGAACAAAAAACAAGAATATCAAGAGGGTCTTTATCATCACAATATGTCTTGGGTATAAAACCGTAATTAGCAGGATAATGTACTGATGAATACAGCACCCTGTCTAATTTTAGAAGTCCGCTTTTTTTATCAAGCTCATATTTTCCTTTTGAGCCTTTTGGAATTTCAATAATACCATTTACAAGAGCAGGAAGATTATCTCCGGGGTCAACGCTGTGCCATGGGTTGGTAATGTATCTCATATAATCCTTTGTTAGTGTACAAATAATAACTGAACTATAATAAAAACAGGCAGTAAAACTATTAGCGAGAACTTTAATATATAACTGAAAAAGTCAGGCATTTTAATATCATTTTCCTCTGCAACTGCCTTAACCATAAAGTTTGGGCCGTTTCCTATATACGTCATACTGCCAAAGAAAACAGCACCTATACAAATTGCTGTTAAAAAGTGTTCTGGTATACCTGCAACCATATCTTTGCTGGTAATTCCAAGTCCAAGAGCTAGTGAATGGAAAGTTACTGCTGTTGGTGTATTATCAAGGAAACTGCTTAACAAACCTGTATAATAATAAAACTGTGAGGGCATCTCAACCCCAAGGGTTTTTGCATTTGACTGAAGGTACAACAGGCAGGGAACCATGGTTATAAAAATTCCTAAAAACAGGTATGCAACTTCTTCAATTGGCCCCCATGTAAAATTGTTTGATTTTCTTACCTGTTTTGAAGTGTATACAAGTGAAAGAATTCCCATCAGAAGTATGACAGCTTCGCGCGTAAATTTAAAATAATGGCTTAATTTTATAAAACCTATATACTGTTCATTTACAAATGCAACTGCAAGAACAACTCCTGCAAGCCATATAAAATTTGTTTTTCCTTCCACCTTTATTGGCTTTATCTCTGACTTATCAAGCATAATGGCAGATGCAGGCTCTTTTTTGTGATAATAGGAGTCAACAAAAAAGTATATTATCAGTAGCAATGCATTTGTAACAAACCACTCTAATGATAAATTTAAAAACCATGTGAATGGTGCCCCGCGCAGGTACATCATAAACAATGGCGGGTCGCCAAGAGGCGTTAGCAGGCCGCCGCAGTTTGCAACAATACCTATAAAAAATAATATTGTATGTACCTTATATACTCTTTCCTTGTTTGTCTGTATTACAGGGCGTATAAGCAGCATTGCTGCACCTGTAGTGCCCATAAAGGATGCAATTACTGCTCCTGTCCCCAGAAAAATTGTATTTACTATTGGTTTTGCTTCAATATCGCCGCTTAAATAAATACCGCCTGTTATAGTAAACAAAGCGCCGAGCAGCACTATAAATGGTACATAATCAAATATTAGTGTTTCAAATAAATGCCCCGTAAGATTTGCAGATACAAGGTATATTACCACCGGCAGGCTGAGGCCAAGGCCGATAAATAATTTATTTAAATTCTTTTCCCAGAAATGATTCCAGAATAAAGGAAATACTGCAATACATCCCAGCATTAATACAAATGGTAATAGCGTTAATACCGGAATAGAGATAATTTCATGTTCCATGTAAAAATCCCGAATTTTTATGAATTATCAGGTAAATTACTTAAATAATAATATGATAAACCTGTATGGCTTAAAATAATTAAGCTGTACGGTTAAAATATAGAAAATATTTCAAAACTGGAGCGGTTAGGCGGAAACTCCCCGGTTTATTGGATATTTTGCCGGCTATTCAAATTGTTTCCTGAATTGTTCAAACTGTTCCTTAATTTCAATTATTTCAGCCTTTAAAAAAGCAACCTCGCCTTCAAGAGCCTCTATACGTTCACTGGCTGAAGGCATTGCATCTTCTGCCGTACTGTTGTCTATTACAGGTTCACCCGAAAGTAAATGTGCATACCTGTTTTCTTTTGTTCCTGTTTGCCTTGGCAGTTTAACTACCAGCGGTTTTTCTTTTGAGGCAAGGATATTTAATACATCATTTACCTCTATCAGGTTTTCAAAATTAAACATCCTGCCGGTTCTGCCTTTTATTTCGCCCGGAGTCTGCGGCCCTCTTAACATAAGTACACACATTACAGCGGTTTCCTGCGGAGTAAAACCCATCTCTTCAGTAAAATTCTGCCTGTATTTTGGCACCCGCATATCTGAACCTGTTACTCTTCTTACAAGCCCTTTATCTCTAAGTTTTTCAATATTATCGCTTACCAGTATATCAGAATAACTGACTACCGGCTCCCGGTTGGATTTCTGGTTGCATGCAAGTACCAGGGAGTTTAACGTAAGCGGGTAATATTCCGGAGTGGTCAATTCCTTTTCTATTAAAGCGCTTATTATTCTGATTTCTTCAGCCGATAAAATATTTTCAACAGGATTCATATTCTGTATAACTTGTTAAGTAAATATCATTTAGAATACAAAATTACTAAAATTATACCCATCTCATAATAAAACAACTTTGCTGTAAAATTATAGCATTGAATTTTGAGCAATAATCTTCTAATATGTATTATAGATTTAGTCAAACTTACACTATTATGAAAACACTCAAAGCCGCATTGCTGCTTCTGGTGGCATTTGTATTTTTATGCTGCCAGGGTAAATCAGATATAAAAGGAAATACCGGTATGGAAAAACCGCAGGTTAAGAACCCCTATTATTCACGCACTGACACAACGGTGTTAACTGTGCCGGACTCTGAATGGAGAAAGGTACTCCCTGAAGATGTATATAATGTGGCACGCAATAAATCAACAGAACGTGCTTATACGGGTAAATATTGGGATCAAACTGGTAAAGGAACCTACTACTGTGCTGCGTGCGGCAACAAACTGTTCCGTTCAGACGCCTGGTTTGCAAGCGGCTGCGGCTGGCCCAGCTTCTTTGAACCCTCGCGTAAAAATGCTGTAACTTATGAAGAAGACTCATCTTACGGTATGCACCGCGTGGAAGTATTATGTGGCAGGTGCGGCGCCCATCTTGGCCACGTATTTGATGACGGCCCTGCACCCACATATAAACGCTTCTGCATGAACTCCATCGTCCTCGATTTTGAACCGGATGGTAAGGATAAAGCTTCAGACAGGTAAGTTTGCGTTACTTTAAAGTAATGCAAATTAATTTGTGTTACTTTAAATTAATACAAACGAATACCGTCTTTGTTTTTTAGAGGGTATTCCATATATTCTACTTTTTGCAAAACCCCCCTCAAATCCGTATTTTTAGGCTCAATTTTACGGTTAAAACTGAAAATTTGGCTTAAATAAGGCAATTTATTCTTAATCGTAATCTTTCTCTTAATCTTAACCGGATTTATTCTTTGTTTCTTGCATAGTTATAATAGCCGGTTATAAAGAGCACCATTTTTAAATCATTTTTATATCTGAATATTATGAGATTAAGCAAATCCTTTGTTCCTACATTAAAAGAAGTACCTGCTGACGCAGTTGTTATTAGTCATATCCTGTTAATGAGAGCCGGTATGGTTAGAATGCTTTCTGCCGGAATTTATACTTTCCTCCCTCTCGGTTATACTGTAATGAAAAAAATTACTGATATAATACGCGAAGAAATGGAAGCAATAGGCGGGCAGGAATTCCTTTTCCCGGCATTAAACCCGCGTGAAATATGGGAAGAAACCAACCGCGTTGAAGCTTTTGGCGAAACTATGTTCCACCTCAAAAACAGGGACTATGTCCTTGCCCCAACCCATGAGGAAATTGTAACATGGCATGCAAAGAATGTTGTTAAATCTTATAAGGATATGCCTCAGATATGGTTCCAGATACAGACAAAGTTCAGGAATGAAGCCCGCCCGAGAAGCGGTATTATACGCGGCAGACAGTTTCTTATGAAGGATGCATATTCTCTTGATGTAACATGGGAAGGGCTTGATGAGTCTTATGCCAAACATTATAAGGCCTACAGAAAAATATTTGACCGCTGCGGACTTAAATATTTTGTTGTTGGCGCTTCAAGCGGCGCTATGGGTGGTACAGGTTCTGAAGAGTTTATGGTTAAATCTGAAGCAGGCGAAGATACTGTTGCTTATTGCGAAAAATGCGGTTATGCCGCTAATGTTGAGGTAGCTTCTTCAAAAGTTAGTCCGGTTAAAAGAGATGCTCAGTCAGAAGAAATTAAAAAAATCTCTACCCCGAATGTAAAATCAATTGATGAACTTTGTGCCTTCTTAAAGATTGATGAAAGCCAGTGTGCAAAATCAAGAGTTTATATGCATAATGATGTTCCGGTACTTGTTCTTATATCAGGCAACGAAGAAGTAAATGATACAAAACTTGAAAAAGCTCTCGGCGGCGCTGTCCGTCCTGCTCATCCTGATGAACTTAAAGAGCATACAGGCGCTGCTGCAGGTTCAATTGGCCCTGTGGGTTTTAAAGGCAGGATAATTGCCGATCTCAGGTTAAAAGATGCAAATAATCTTTACAGCGGCGCTAACGAAGATGATTACCACCTTGGCGGTATTGACCTTAAACGTGATGTACCCGGACTTGAATACTTTGACCTCCGCAGTGCAAAAGCAGGTGAGGAATGTGTAAGATGCGGCAGCACTCTTGATGTATTCAGCGCAATTGAACTTGGACATATATTTAAGCTTGGTACAAAATATTCTGAGGCAATGGGTGCACGTTTTCTTGATGAAAACGGGAAAGACCATCCTATAATTATGGGAAGCTACGGCATTGGCCTTGACCGCGTGCTTGCATGTTTTGTTGAACAGCACCATGATGATAACGGAATTATCTGGGAGAAAACTCTTGCCCCGTTTAATGTACACCTGGTTGGACTGAATATGAAGAGCCAGACAGTTATTGATGCTGCTGGTAAAATTTATGACGATCTTAATACTGCAGGTGTATCTGTATTATTTGATGACAGGACTGACCAGCAGGCAGGTGTTAAATTTAAAGATGCAGACCTTATCGGTATGCCATTGCAGGTTATTGCCGGCGAGAAAAATCTTAAAGAAAATAAGGTTGAAATTAAGGTAAGAAAAACAGGTGAAAGATTTACCGTTGAACTATCTGAATTAATTTCAAAAGTAAAAGAACTGCTGGCTGATTAAAATTTATTTTAATATTATTTATTTCCCCGCCCCAGTGGGGGCGGGGTGGTTCCGCGCAGCGGGTTCGGGGCGGGGGTAAAAACCAAAACACATAACAAGAACCCTGTGCACAAACTACATGAATAAAGGCAAACTATACCTTGTATCTACCCCAATCGGGGATTATGACGATATAACACTCCGCGCGCTCCGCATATTAAAAGAATGTGATTTTATTATTTGTGAAGAGTTTAAGGAAGCGCGCAGGCTTCTTTCCCATTATGGTATTGAAAAAGAGCTTGCCTCTGTAAATGAACATAATGAAAAAGAAGAAGTTAATGATATACTGATGAAGTTAATTGAAGGGAAATCAGCAGCACTTATATCTGACTGCGGCACCCCTTTATTTTCAGATCCGGGGCATTTACTGGTGGATGTTTGTATTTCGCAGGGAATACAGGTCGTTCCTGTACCGGGAGTAAGTTCACTGCTGCCGGCTTTAACAGGTTCCGGTTTTGATATAGAAAAGTTTTATTACTATGGCTGGCTTTCACCAAAGAAAGATGAACGCAAACAGCAACTTCTTAAACTGAAAAGAATAAATGAAGTAATTGTAATAATGGATACACCCTACCGTCTGCAAAGCCTGCTGACTGATGTAGTTAAATATCTTGGCAAGGGTGTTCGTATAGCTCTTGCTTACCAGCTTACAATGAAAAATGAAAGATTTTACCGCGGTTCTGCTGAAGAAGTACTCGAACTGGCACAGAAAAATAATCTAAAGGGAGAGTTTGTACTGGTGGTAAATAATAAATATTCCCGCTCTTATTGACTTTAACTTTGCGATCTCTGCGTGCACCAGAATGCCCTCACTTGCAGAAAACCTTAGCTGCAGTTTCACGCAAAGAGCGCTAAGAAGACACAAAGCCCGCTAAGGAAAATCATTCCTTCCTTTATATATACACATTATCTTCATAAATTTACATTGCTTTGATGAAAAATTAATTACTTATATGAAACACAAAATTCCTGCACAGGTTGTTGTGGTTGGACTGGTAAGCCTTTTTACAGACATAGCCAGTGAAATGCTATACCCGGTTACCCCGATATTTTTGACTGCCGTACTCGGCTCATCAATGGCTCTTGTAGGGGCAATTGAAGGGCTTGCGGAAATAACTGCCGCATTGCTTAAAGGATATTTCGGCAGGCTGTCAGACAAAACGGGCAAGCGCTCCCCGTTTATTATCATTGGGTATTTTTTATCAGCACTATCTAAGCCTCTGCCCGGATTATATGCTGCCATTCCGACAGTCGTATTTTCCCGCGTAACAGACCGAATTGGTAAAGGAATAAGAACAGCTCCGCGCGATGCCCTGCTTGCATCTTATGCTGAAAATAACACCGGCGCAATTTTTGGGTTCCACAGAGGCATGGATACTCTTGGCGCTGCTATTGGGCCTGTGCTGGCATTGCTGCTTCTATCAGCTTACAATGAAAATTATACGCTTGTATTTATAGCCGCATTTATTCCATCAGTAATTGCAGTGTTGTTCACATTTGTGGTTAAAGAAAAAGCTGTAGCTAACCCGGTTAAGAAAGCGGGCTTTAAACTTTTCTGGCAGACAGCTCCTGCTGCATATAAGAGTATTTTTTTCTTTGTGGTCCTGTTTTCTTTCTTTAACAGTTCTGATGTGTTTCTTATTCTGAAATCCAGGGATGTAACCGGCTCAACAACTCTGGCTATTACCGGGTACATTATTTATAACGTAGTGTATGCAGCTTCATCTTACCCGCTGGGTATATGGGCGGATAGGTTTGGCAAGAAAAAAGTATTTATTGCCGGGCTTACAGTATTTTCTATTGTATATGCCGGTTTTGCCATTGCACAGCAGCTTGCTTATCTGTGGATATTGTTCGGCATGTATGGTATCTATGCTGCCTCTACTGAAGGTGTGGCAAAGGCATGGATTTCTGATCTTGTACCAGACAGTCAAAGAGGTTCTGCAATTGGCCTGGTTACAATGTTTTCCGGCTTTGCAGTTATGGCTGGTTCAGTTACTGCCGGTTTTCTGTGGGATCAGTTTGGTGCATCAGTTCCTCTGGCTCTTTCTTCTGCTGTTAGTATATTAATTGCGGTTGTACTTTCAGCTAAAAAAATATAGCTGAATTATGCCGGAAATGCCATTTGTTTCATTCTGAATCCAAAATTGCATATATTTCAGTAAAATATTTACTTTTAGCAGATTTTATTCATCTAAATATTAAATTATGGTTTCCGGGTTCTAAAGCCAGGTATATCCGGTTTTTACAGCTTTAAATCCTATCTGCTCTGTCTGGAGAATTAAAGTTTAAATCAGAATATTTAATCCGGTATTATCTCACCAGGATACCTAAAACTATATATTATGTCAAAAGAAATTGCAGTTGTTGCTGTCAGTGGTGGTATGGATAGTTGTGTTACTGCAGCTATTGCCAGACTTGAATATGAGCCTGCTTTTATCCATACCAATTATGGCCAGCGTACCGAAAGCAGGGAGCTAAAAGCTTTTAATAACATTGCTGACTTTTATAATGTTAATAAAAGGCTTGTTATTGATTTTACTCACCTTGCTAAAATTGGCGGTTCGTCACTTACTGATAAAAATATTGAAGTTACCAAAGCTGACCTGGATAATAAGGAGATTCCTTCTTCTTATGTCCCGTTCAGAAATGCAAATATACTGGCTGCAGCAGTAAGCTGGGCTGAAGTTCTTGGTGCTAAAGCTGTTTTTATTGGTGCCGTTTATGAAGATTCTTCAGGTTACCCTGACTGCAGGCCAGAGTTCTTTTCTGCTTATGAAAAAATGATAGACCTCGGAACTAAACCCGGAACAAACATTAAAATAGTTACTCCCATTATTCACATGTCAAAGTCTCAGATTGTAAAGAAAGGTATTGAACTTAATGCTCCTTTGAATCTTACCTGGTCATGCTACCAGTCTGAAGATAAGGCTTGTGGGGTTTGTGATAGTTGTGCACTGCGGTTAAGAGGTTTTCACGCAGCAGGTGTTGATGACCCTATTCCTTACAAAGTAAGGCCGGATTATTTTTAGCAGTGGATTTTCCATTGCTCATTTTTTATTATTGATTATTAATTATTACAGGAAACACATGGAACCCAGAGAGAAATTACTTGAAGTTTTTGAAAATGCTTACCCGGACAGAGATTATACAGTTATTCATGAAGCCCCGGAGTTTACTTCTGTTTGCCCTAAAACCGGGCAGCCGGATTTTGCTGTTATTACTATTGAATACATCCCGGACCTGCTGTGTATAGAACTTAAATCTCTCAAGTTTTACCTTAATTCATACCGCAACGAAGGTATCTATTTTGAAAGCGTAACCAACAAAATTCTTGATGACCTTGTTGAATGCTGTAAACCCCGTTATATGCATGTAACCGCAGAGTTTAATGTACGCGGCGGCATTGGTTCTATGGTTGAAGTTGAATACAGCATGGATGATTTTGAAGAGGACGAAGAGTATTAATTGCGCTTTTATATCAGGGTTTTCTTCCCGTTAAATTTATTCCTGATTTTTAATTAAAAGTATAAACTAACATGCTTCAAACCGAAAATATTAAAGCAGAATTTCTAAAGAGAAAAGAACAGCTTTTTGCTGAACATGCTGACCAGAAGGATTCTCTAAAATTTGGTATGCTTTACAGTATACTTATTGAAGAATTTATTCTGGCGCTTGCCGGTAATAACAAGTATAATTTTGCACTGGCCTCTGCCGGCAGTTTCAGCAGAAGGGAACTTTCTCCCTTTTCTGACATCGACCTTATGTTTATTTCTGATTCGGTTGAAAGCAACCGGAAGGATATTTCTGCCGTTGTTACTCTTTTATGGGATAACGGTATTGAAGTTTCTCATACTGTAAGGGATTTTTCAGATATTAAGAAGTATCTTGACTCTGACCTTCATGCCTTTACTCAGTTTTATGAAACAAGGCTTTTGCTGGGTAACGAAGCTGTTTACAGTAAATGGAATAAAGAGATAATTGACTGCCTTACACCTAAAAATCAGAAAAAAATGCTTTCTGATTTTTTTTATGATATACAGGCTAGATATGAGAAATACGGCGATTCTCCCAAGGTACTTGAGCCTAATGTTAAATATTCTGCGGGCGGGCTGAGGGATTTTCAGGCTGTAGAATGGATGTATTTTATAAAGAGTAAAACTCTTCTTAATAAGCAAAATGAAACTTCGCAGGCCGAAGCATTTATTGAGCTGCTAAAAGAACAGAATTATACAACGCCTAATGAGTGTGCCAGGCTGCTTAAAAGTTATAAACTTGTTATTGCTGTAAGAAATCTTCTGCACATGCTTGGCAACCAGAAGAATGACCGTTTTGAGTTTAATATGCAGCAGAAAATTGCTGCAATGTTTTATCCGGGCAAAGATTCACTCCAGGTTTTTATGCGTGAATACTTCCAGGCAACCAATGTTATTCACCGTTTTTCAAAAGCCATGTTCAAGCTGTTTCATGAGGAAATATCAAATCAGCTTCCTGATTCTCTGGCTATTGACCTTGATGATGATTTTATCCTTAAAGGTAAAACAATTTCATTTATTGGTAAAAATGCAGTTACTTTAAGTGATGTTCTGCGCGGCTTTTATTACCGGAGCCTGCACAATTCGCATTTTGATGAAGAATTTCGCTCCCGTATTGTTGAAGTTGCTGAGCAGTATACTGAAACCACTCCCGCAGAAGCTGAATCTTCTGTATTTTTCCGTGAAATTTTACGGCTGCCTAAAAATGTTGGCTCTACGCTGGCAGTTATGAATGAACTTGGTGTCCTGCGGGCAATTCTTCCTGAATTTAAAGACCTTATTGGTTTTCTTCAGCATGGCGTATATCACTGTTATACGGCTGATGAACATACTCTTATTACAATACAGAATATTGAAAAACTTGAAAAGGATACTTCTCCACTTGGCAAAATCTTTAACAGCCTTAAAAACAGGGAGTTCCTTTATCTTGCATTATTATTTCACGATATAGCCAAACCAATAAATGTATCTGGCCATGAGATTATAGGCTCTGAAATGGCATCATCTATTATGAACAGGCTTGGATACAGCGAAGAAGAAATTGAGCTTGTAACATTCCTCGTCAGAAACCATCTTATGATGGAACAGATTGCTTTCCGAAGAAATCTGAATGACCCGGAAACTCTTAATAATTTTACTGCCAATTTCCCTTCCCTTAAACATCTCGATCTTCTTTACCTTGTTACGTATGCTGACCTTTCCGCTGTTAACCCTGCCGTCTGGACCTCATGGAAGGCTGAACTGCTTTCTGAGCTTTACCTGAAAGCAAAATCAATGGTTGTTGAGCAGATGTCAGGTGAAGAATTACTTATGAGCAGTACTTATATTATTCCTAAAGAAATAAGTAAACATTCTAAATCAATAAGCGAAAAAAATGTGCAGGAACATATAGATGCAATGAATGATATTGCTTACGTATACCAGTTCTCTGATAAAGAAATTGCACAGCACGTAGAAGAAATTCAGAAAGGGGATGCTCTTTCTGCATTATTTAACGAACTTACTGATTTTACAAATATTACAGTTATTACAAATGACTCGCCTTCTTTACTTTCAAGACTGTGCGGCGTCCTTTCTATAAATGATGCCAATATTCATGACGCTAAAATATTTACACGTAAAGATGGTATTGTGATTGACTCGTTTAACGTTACTGATTTCAGGACTCACAAAAGAATAGATAAAGGAAGATATAAAAAGATTGAGCAGGACCTTAAAGCTGTTGTTGCCGGTATGCTTCAGCTTAACCAGGAATTTGCTAAAATGAAATCCAAATGGTGGAGGATTGAAAGTAAATTCTTTAAACGTTCTGGCAAAGTAAAAGTCTCTTTTGAACGGCATGAAAAATATACCATCATAGATGTATTTTCTCCTGACAGGCTTGGCTTCCTTTATACTGTAACAAGTAAAATGAATCAACTCGGACTTTCAATTTATTTTGCAAAAATTGCAACAAAAGGGGATGATATTGCTGATGCTTTTTATGTGCTTGACAGGCAGGGCAAGAGGATATCTCCCAATGATTACGACTTTATTAAATCAGAAATTATTTCAGCAATAAATCAAATTTTATAGGAACCTTATTTTGAACTTTATGGAAAAAGAGAAGCCGGTTGGCGTTTTTGATTCAGGAATCGGCGGACTCTCAGTTGTTAAAAGAATTGCTACCGCACTGCCTCAGGAAAGTATTGTTTATTTTGGTGATACAGCCCGCGTACCTTATGGATCAAAATCAAATGCTACAGTTATAGACTATTCTGTTCAGGATGCAAAATTCCTGATGAGTAAAAATGTTAAAGCAATTGTGGTTGCGTGTAATACAGCTTCTGCTGTTGCTTTACCTGAATTGCGTAAAAAATTTCATGTACCTGTTATCGGTATGATTGAGCCCGGTTCACGTATGGCAGTAAAAGAATCTAAAACCGGCAGGATAGGTGTGATAGGAACCCGTACTACAGTAAGTAACCATGCTTATTCAAATGAGATAAAAAGATTAAACCCAGATGCCGAAGTTTTTGAAAAAGCCTGCCCGTTATTTGTACCTCTTGCTGAAGAAGGATGGGTAAATCATAAAGCTACTTATGATATTGCCGAAGAATATCTTGCCGATCTTAAAAAATTAGATATTGATACTCTTGTACTTGGCTGTACTCACTATCCGCTGCTTGCCGGTGTTATTCAAAAAGTAATTGGTGAAAATGTAAAACTTATTGACTCAGGCATAGCTTCTGCTGAAGTTGTACGGGAAGAAATTGCACGTATTGGACTTGAAACCAACAGTTTTGCCAATGGCAACCAGGACTTTTTTGTGAGCGATATTCCAACCAAGTTTACCGAAGTTGCGGAGCTGTTTCTTGGAAAGCATGTTGAAAATGTAAGGAAAGTAGACCTGGAACTGCTTGTAGTTTAAATTGAAATTTTGAATTATTTTTAACCCCGCCCCAATTTTGGGGGCGGGGTAATTTGCCGCAGGCAAATTGGGGCGGGGGCCTGTTAACAGTAAGCCCTGCCTGATTTCTTACTCAAAATATTTCTTCAGATTTGCATGGTTATCAGTAACACCAAGGGCAAGCATTAACTTTATTCTTGCTTTCTGCCCGTTAAGATAATCAGCAAAAATTACTCCCATTTTATGCAGCCATTTACCCGCGCCGGGATAACCGTAGATATCAAGTGTTTCCCCGGCAGGGCAGCGTGATACAAGTACAACCGGTATACCTTTATCAACAGCGTACTTAATACCATTAAAAGCTTCAGGAGGAACATTTCCAACGCCAAGTGCTTCAACAACAATTCCTTTTGTGCCGCTGTCAGCAGCAAATTTAAAAAACTTATCATTCATTCCTGCATAAACCTTAAGCAGGTCAACGTTACTTTCAACTTTGGGAGATGACAATGTTTCAAGTTTCCGTGGAAGGCGGTTAAGTATTACCCTGTCATTCTGTACAAATCCAAGTGAGCCAAAATCAAGGCTCCGGAAACTGTCAACTTCTTCTGTATATGTTTTTGTTACCTCGCTTGCTGCATTAATTTCACCATTCAGGCAGACAAGTACACCAATGTTCCGGCAGTTTCTGTTAAGGCATATCTGCATAGCATCAAGCAGATTCCTGGGGCCGTCCCAGTCCGGCTCAGAACTGTTTTTCATAGAGCCTATTACAACAATAGGTATCTCAGTATTTATAGTCAGGTCAAGAAAATATGCGGTTTCTTCAAGTGTGTCGGTACCATGTGTAACTATTACCCCCGAAAAATCTCCGTCTTTAATAAGCTCCTTAATTTTATTGGAAAGCTCAAGCATAAGTTCAGGAGTCATGTGAGGGCCGGGATATTTCCCAAAATCGTGGCAGGTTATATCAGCAAGCAGTTTTGCTGATGGTATTTTCCCCAATAGCTCAGAACCTGAATACCTTGGTACAGCTCCCCCTGTATCTTCATCAATCATCATTGAAAAAGTGCCGCCTGTAAAAACAATTAGTATTTTTTGCATAAAGGGTAACATAGGTTTGTTAATTAATGGAGAAAAATTAAATAATATTTCCGTTATAAACTATCAGCATTTATTACTCTAAAGCACTTTGTGAAGATTTTGTTTGTCTGTATTATATATCAACATATCCCTTGAACATCATTCAATATTGAAGTATTTTAAAGCCTGATTATAAGGAGAATATATGTTAACAGTTCAGGATGTAGACTTAACCCCTAATCCTCATGCGCTTAAGTTCATTTTAAATGAAAGGCTTCTTAATGTTGAAACCAGGCAGTTTTCTAAAAAAGAAGATGCCGAAAATGATCCTTTTGCAAAAGGTATTTTTGCTATAGATGGTGTTATCTCCGTTTTTTATATGGATAAGTTTGTAACTATTGAAAAATCCAAAGACTCTAACTGGGGACAAATACAACGCCCCTTTATTGATTTTATTAAAACATTTGACAAGAGCCTTATTCCTGAAGAAAAAGATGTAAAACCTCTTGATCAGGATTCCGGCGAATTATTAAAACAGATAAATGAGCTTCTTGACCAGCGTGTAAGGCCTGCACTTGCAGGTGACGGCGGCGGCCTTGAAGTGCTTGGTATGGAAGGGTTTACTGTAAAAATTCGTTACCAGGGTGCGTGCGGAAGCTGTCCTACATCTATTACCGGTACATTAATGGCTATTGAAGGCCTGCTTCGCAGAGATATAAATCCTGCTATCCAGGTAATTCCGGCATAAATTGAATTATTTACCAGGGAAGTGATTACTCTTTAAAATTGCTTCCCTTTATTGTTTCTCTTTTGTAAGTTTTATATCAACAGGCTATTATTTCCGCATGGTTAATCTTCGATAGCTGGTTTCTAAATAAAAGGAGAACCGCTTATGAAAAATGATTCCGGGAATACGTATTTCTCTTCTGCCTTTATATCAGGAATTCACTTTACTACACTTGCTTCCCATAAAGGCATTACTCACCTTATGCTTAATGCTGATGAAAGTAAGATAGAGCCTGAAGCTATAAGGCTGCGGGAAGATGATCCTTACCTTTACAATATCTTTGACCAGATTGCCGAGTATTTTGAATTGAGAAGAAAGAAATTTGAGATACCTCTTGATTTATCAGGCTCTGATTTTCAGCTAAAAGTATGGCACGAACTTCGGAAAATTCCCTATGGGAAAACAATAAGTTATAAGACTCTTGCTGAGAAGGTTGGTGATATAAAAGCCGTTAGAGCTGTAGGGCATGCAAACAGTATGAACCCGGTGCCTGTTGTTATTCCATGCCACCGGGTTATAAATACTGATGGCAGCCTTGGCGGTTTTTCCTGCGGAGTTGAGATAAAAGAAAAACTCCTTGAAGTTGAAGGCTGCCTGAATCCTCATTTATTTCATTAGATTGAACAATGCTGTTAATATGAAAGAGCCAGTTCATGAGCGGATTTCCTGGTAAAAAATAACTGTCCGTTTTTATTAAATTCCAGCAGATCCAATTCATCCTGGAAGAAGAATTTGTCTTCACCAAAGGCAGGTTTCAAATCAGTTAACCATGTGGCATCCGGATCATATTTTGCAAAAAATGGTTTTTTACACCATTCTGGATTTCTACCCTGCAGAAAGATAAGTACAAATACTTTTTCACCTTTTATTTCAGTTATTCCTTCAATCATAACCTTGCCGGGCAGCGCTGACATTGACGGGCCCCTGACTGTCCGGGCAAGTCCTGAAACCTGAATATAAGCATCTCTGAAAATATGGTATGCTTTTTCAAGCGGTATAGAAAAGTAATTCTTTGCTCCTGTATTTCTTTCCAGGAAAAAGTAGTATGGTATGCAGCCATGATTTAGCTGGTCGCGCCACATTCTTACCCACACTTCAGGATCATCATTAATATGCTTAATTAAAGGAGACTGCGTCCTTATTTCAGCACCGGTAGCTCTTATTCTTTTTATTGCTTCCTGTGCTGCTTCAGTTGAAAGTTCTACCCAATGATTAAAATGAGACATAATACTCAGGTGTTTGCCGCTTTTAACAACCTGTTCAAATAATTGCAGTATCTCATCTGCGTCAGGGTCAGTTAAATATTTATAGGGCCAGTAAGCAATCGATTTTGTCCCAATTCTTATATACCTGATATGTTCAAACTCCGGCTGAAGCAACGGCTCTATGTATGCCTTAAGATTTTTGGCGCTCATAATCATAGGGTCCCCGCCGGTAAAAAGAATATTGGTTAATTCTTTATGCTGTTTAATGTACTGCTGAAATTTTAAAGATTCATTTGTCGCAAACTTAAGGTCATTCATACCGATAAACTGGGGCCACCTGAAGCAAAACGTGCAATAAGCGTGACAGGTTTGCCCGCTTGATGGAAAAATCAAACAGGTTTCCCTGTATTTATGCTGAAGGCCGGGAACAGGTTCTTCTTCCATGTTGGGAACATTAAGTGTCATCTGTCCGGCAGGATGAGGATTCAGTTCAAATCTAATGTCGTTGGATATTTCATCAGCAGTTTCCCTGTTTCCGGAAAGAATTGCTTTTTGCATTCTGTCAAACTGGTTATCAGAAAGCATTTCTTTCTGTAAAAAGGTTAATTGAAATATCGGGTCATCTGGTATATTATCCCAGTTGATAAGTTCTTCAACTACATAGTTATTCGTTCTGAATGGTAATACCCGGGCAACCACTTTCATATCATTGAGTTTTTCTTCTCCAATGCGTCTTAATTGCGGCAGCTTATCCAGGTCTTTAATACTATATAATTTCAGTTTTTTGGGCTGGATCATATATTTCTCCCTGTGGTTTTGTGATTAAGGATATAGACAGGACAATGCCATTCTTAGGGTAAGATAACAAAAATGGCTAATAAATCAAGGGAAGAAAAAATCCAAAAAAAAAGCGGTTGAGAACCGCTTATAAAATTACTTTATATCTGTAACCTTGTTAATATCTTCAACCCTTACAAAACGCTCATTAAACTTGAATGTGCCTTTGTTGGTCTTTACTGTTTTTATAAGCTTTACATTAACGCCAAGCTCTTTCCTTTTGGCTTTTGCCTTATCAGAAAATGTTTGTTGTTTAGCCATTACTTCTCCTTAAAATAAGTGAACAAATATAAAAAATATCATATATAAAAGAAAGTTTTGGTGCTTTTTATTACCATTGTCGATTTTTAGTTGCTTCAAAATGGAAAAATTTTACCTTTGTGAACTCATTATTTTTAACTTATGAATATTTCTACAAATTTAGCTCAAAATTGCGTAATTAAGAGGAAAAAACTTGGTAAAACAGGCTTTTTTGCCTCTTTATGCGGCTTTGGAAGTTACAGAATTGACCAGGGCATCAATTTACACAAGTCAGCCCTGGAGTTAGCCGTTAAAAATGGAATAAATTTAATTGATACTGCATCAAATTATTCTGATGGCGGCAGCGAAGTGCTTATTGGACAGGTGCTTCAGGGAATGTTTAATTCCGGCACAGCCTCCCGCGAAAACCTTATTATTGTTACAAAAGGCGGGCTTATTCAGGGTGATAATCTGCGAATAGCCTCCGAAAAGGAGTTCTCCGGCAGGCCTTATAAGGAAGTGGTTAAGTGCTCTGCCGATTTATGGCACTGTATCCACCCCAGATTCCTCGAAGATCAAATCACAGCTTCCCTCAGACGACTAAAACTTGACAAAATAGATGTTTACCTGCTTCACAATCCTGAAAATTTCCTCCTTAATCCCGGTAATTTTGCAGGTGAAGAGCTTTATAAAGAGTATTACAGCCGGATAAAAAAAGCATTTTTACACCTGGAAAAAGAGGTGCAAAAAGGGAGAATTTCCTGGTATGGTATCGCTTCAAATACTTTAGGTGAAGATTCTTCTGCTGAAGGCTTTACTTCTCTTGAAACAATATTAAACCTTTTCTCTGAAAAGGAACAAGACAATCATTTTGGAGTTATTCAATTTCCATTAAATATGATGGAAAAAGGTGCTCTTAACCATATTAACCAGCAGAAAAATAAAACAACAGTCCTTAAACTTGCAGCAATGAATAATATTGGTGTCCTGGTTAACCGCCCTCTTAATGCAATTGTAGATGAAAAAGTAATTCGCCTGGCAGATTTTCCTGTTAAGTTTGATAAAACTATAGAGGAGTTATCAGCTATGGTTAATGATCTTGGCGAACAGGAAAAATATATCAGTGATGAATTTGTAGGCAGTAGTAATTTTTCATCCAGTGAAAAAAGAAGCCTGTATGACTGCCTTTCACTGGCAAAAATTATTAAATCTACTTATCAGGGATTTAATTCTCCAAATCATTTTGAGGAAATTAAAAACTATTACCTTATTCCCCGCGTAAACTACGCACTGTCAATGTTGGTTGGCAGCGGGATGACTAATGAGATACTGATTAAAGCCATTAAAAAATATGCCTTTGCAGTTAACAACCTTCTTGATTCTATATATGGATACCTTGCAAAAAGATATAACGAAGGAAATAAGGAACTTCATGCTAAACTGGATAGCTATCTGAATGATGAGCAGAAAAAGCTTACCCTTTCACAAAAGTCAGTTCTTATGATAAATTCCCTTCCTGAAGTATCTTCAACAATGGTAGGTATGAGGAAAGTAGAATTTGTTAAAGATATGCTTGTATGTATGAAATCTGATTACGTAAACGACGTATACGATTTCTGGCTGTCAGATTAAATCTGCGTAAAACCCATCAATAAGGCTAATTAAGCTATCTGGTGAAAGGCATACCTGTGTTCCTCTTATGCCGGCGCTGATATGAATATTATCAAATAATTGTGCGGTTTCATCAATATAAGTCGGAAACTTCTTTTTCATTCCAATTGGAGAGCATCCTCCGCGGATGTACCCGGTAAGCGGCAGAAGGTCCTTCATTTTTAGCATTTCAATTTTTTTATTGCCGCTGGCAGCCGCAGCTTTTTTCAGGTTTAGCTCTGTGGTTACAGGAATACAAAAAACGAAATGGGTATTTTTATCTCCTATAGTAACAAGTGTTTTAAAAACACTCTCCGGATCAACCCCAATTTTTTTTGCTACAGTTTCACCGCTAAGGTCATCTTCAGTTACTTCATAATCCTGAGTGGTATAATTTACCCCCGCGGTTTCAATTATTCTTATAACGTTTGTTTTTGCCATTTTATTCTAAATCTTCGGTATTCTCTTCAGTTCATCATAAGTAAGATTGTACTTTTCTGCTTTAAGTAAATACTTTGTATATGGATGGGCGGGGTTGCTGAAAATTTCACTGCAGTTCCCGGTTTCAACTATTTCGCCCTTGTACATAACAATAAGCCTGCTGCAGAGCATTTTTAGGATCTGCAGGTTATGGGAAATACAGATTATTGTTATTCCGAATTTTCTGTTTATTTCAGTAAAAAGGTTTGAAAGGTTTATCCTTGATTCAGGATCCTGTGCGGAAAAAGGTTCATCAAGTATAAGAAGTTCAGGCATGGCTGCTATAATTCTTGCCAGCGCTGCTCTTTGCTGTTCTCCGCCGCTTAGCTGGTAGCCTTTTTTAGTGTATGTGTCCTTATCCAGGTTAACAAACTTCAGTATCTCTTCAGGCAATTCCGGGTTATCAGCTTTTCCGTCATTTCGTATCTTTAATGTTTCCTTTATAGTGTCAATAATCTTTCTGAAAGGGTTTATTATTTCACCGTTATTTTGAAATAGTATTTGTACAGGATTTGTTCGTATACTACTATCCCACCCATCAGAATAATTCAGCGTTATAATGCCAGATGTTGGTTTTATTATTCCCGCTATTATTCTTGCAAGCGTTGTTTTTCCGCTGCCTGATTCTCCCGCAATTCCTGTAAAGCTTCCTTTCTCAATAGCAAGGGAAATATTTTTAAGAATCGCTTCATTTTTCTCTCCGGTTATAGAAAAATTTTTAGGCGGCTTGTAAGAAGCAGATTTTATTTCAAGCAGTATATTCATCTAAATTATCTTTATATGAGGATGAAAATAAACTGTTGTTCTGAAGAAATTTACTTGCGGGGTAAAGTTCGGATAATCTTCCATCATTAAGAACAGCTATTCTGTCTGATACTTTTTCTGCAAACAGTATGTCATGGGTTACAAGTATTACACAATTATTCCTGTTTGAAGCAAACTCCTTTAGCTTTAGTAAAAGCAGGTTTGCAACCGGGGAATCAATTCCTGAAGTTGGCTCATCCAGCAGGAGGATTTCCGGTTTACTTAAAAATGCAAGAATAAACCCAATCCGCTGCGCCATACCACCGCTTACTTCGTGCGGGTATAAATTATACAGTTTATCAATTCCGGGAAGCATAAAATAATCCAGTAAATCTGCAGCATCTTTTTGAGATGCCCTGTCTTTTAGTATATCTTCAAAGTAGTAACGAAATTTTTTTAGCGGGTTAAAACTGTTTGCAGAGTCCTGCATAACATACCTGATTTTATTTCTTCTTATTCTTTCACGTTCATCATTCCCGGCAGAAAGAATATCTTTACCTTCAAAAAGTATTTTCCCTGAAACAGAATAAAACTTCTTATTTAATAATGCCGGTATTGTCAGCAGAAGAGTTGATTTGCCGCTGCCGTTTTTTCCTGCTATAGTTAATATACTGTTTTGTGGAACAGTAAAATTAATACCTGAAAGGATTAATCTGTCTTTGTCAGCTTTCAGTTTTATTTCGTCAATTATAACACTCAGCATCAAAATATCATTTTGTATTTCCTTTAACAAAATAATAAATTGAGGTGAGAAAAATTATATTATTTACTTATCCTGCTGATGAAAAAAAAGTATTTTCTGCTTTCCATAGTTTTTCTGTCTTTATTCATCTTTCAGTCATGTAAGAATGATTCACCATCCCTTAATGAGACTGTTATTGTTGGAATTGCCTCTGATATAGAATCTCTTGACCCGTTAAGTTCATTGAGTATTACTGAAGGAAGTATTACAGAAATAATGTATCTCAGCCTGTTTCAGCAAAAATGGAATGAACCTGAAGGCAGGCTTGAAACTTACCCTATGCTTGCACAAAGCTGGCAGTGGAATACCGATTCAACTTCTCTTACACTTCATCTCCGGAATGATGTTTCATGGTCAGATGGGATACGTTTAACTTCTGATGATGTTATATACTCTTTTGATATGTACTCTGACCCGCATGTACAGTCAAGGCTTTATGGTACTTTCAATTTCTTCTATCTGAAAAAAGATAACAGCATAGATATTTCCCGTTCATTTACCAGGATAGACTCATTCACAGTAAGAATGAATTTTGTCCCCGGCTCAGCACCTGACCTTTATAAAATTGACCTGTCAGTAATTCCGAAACATATTTATGAGAGGATTAACAGGCAAAACTATGCGGCCTTGGCCCCTTCCTCTGCTCCTGTTACCAGCGGGCTTTACAGGTTTGTTAAATGGAACAAAGACCAGGCAATTATATTAAAGGCTGATAAAAAATCTTTCCTTTATGCCCCCGGCGCAGTTAATGAAATTGTTTTTAAAGTTATACCTGATTACAATTCAAGAATTACGCAGCTAAAAAAAGGGGAGATAGACATGATGGAAGATATCCGCCCTGATGATATAAAGTCTTTGAAAAAATCAGGTATACTTAATATTGTTCCGCTTAAAGGGAGAGAATACGAGTTTATTGGCTGGAATAATATTGACCCTGACAGCTATAATATAAATAAAAAGATAATTCCTCATAAATTATTTGGCAGTGCTGCTGTTCGTAAAGCTCTTACACTTGCCATAAACAGGGAAGAGATTCTTGAACAGTATCTTTATAATTACGGCGAACTTGCTTTTGGCGCTGTATCCCCTATATTCAAAGATGCCTTTGACAGGTCGCTAAAAGCTTATCCCTATGATCCTGCTGAAGCTGCCCGCTTATTACAGCAGGAAGGCTGGAGCGACACTGATAATGACGGCATAATTGAAAAAGGAAATACTAAATTTAAATTTACTCTTTACATTCCCGGCGGCAACCCGCGGAGAAGTTTTGCGGCAGTTATTATTAAAAACAATCTTAAATCTGTGGGAATAGATGTTGAAATTGCCACACTTGAAATGGGTACATTTATTGACGAAATGTTTTCTAAAAAACTCGATGCATGGATAGTAAGCTGGTTTGTTCCTATTCCCCCCGAATTAAAAATGTATTGGTATTCTGATCTTAATAACACTCCTATGAATGCTGCCGGTTATAGAAATAAGAGCATTGACTGCATACTGGACAGCCTTGAGATGAAAATTCCTTCTGCCAGGCAGAGTGAACTTTATAAAGAATTTCAAAGAACTATATATTCTGAGCAGCCTGTTACTTTTTTATACTGGATAGACAATATTACAGCCTATAATAAAAGAATTAAAAACATGAATATAAGCTCACTTGGCTTTATTCATCGCTGCTGGGAATGGCGGATCGGAAAAAATTATGAATAATTCGTTTATATGGCTGATAATTAAACGTATTGCATTTTCAATTCTTATCCTGTTTCTTCTTATCAGTTTTGTTTTTATACTTTTACGCCTTTCACCCGGCAATATTTCTCAAAAGTTTATTTCTCCCAGATTAAGTCCTGAATTAAAGGAAAAAGTAACAGAATCATTTGGCCTTAATAAAAGTGTACCTGAGCAGTATGCCTTGTTCCTTGCAAATCTGCTTAAAGGGGATCTGGGTATATCCTACAATTACAGGGAGCCGGTGGCAAATGTTATAAAGGAATATATACCATTTACGCTGCTCTTTACAATCACAGGCTTTTTAGCACAGGCTGTTACCGGGATAATGCTTGCATTAATTGCTGTTAAATATGCAGGCAGAAAAACAGATAAAGTCATTTCTGCTATTAATCTTACGGCATATTCTGTCCCGGCATTTGTTGTAGGTATTTTCCTTATATATATTTTCTCTTCGTGGCTTAACCTGTTTCCTTCTTCAGGCATAGTTTCTGTTAACCATGATGAATTTTCCTTCTGGGGAAAAATAAATGACTATTTTAGTCACCTTGTGCTTCCGTTAATCACCCTTGCGTTTGGCGGCTCTGCAGTTTACTTCAAGTATCTGCGCGATAATATAGAAGATGTTTATAACAAACCGTTTGTTACAAATCTCAGGGCTTATGGTGTAAGCGAAAGAAAAATACTTATCAGCCACATTATCCCAAATGCCGTAAACCCATTGATCTCAATTGCGGGAGTAGGGCTTGGAGTATTATTCGGTGGAGCATTAATAACTGAAGTTATTTTTGGCCTGCCCGGAATGGGGAGGTTAAGTGTTAACGCAATTCTTACCCGCGATTACCCATTGGTTGTGGGATGTACTCTTATGGCGGGCTTTTTTATTGTAGTCTGCAACCTGGCCGCTGATATAATTAAAGCTCTTATTGATAAACGCCTTATTAAGCAGATAATTAATTGATGTCCGAAAAAATAAAAATATGGCACACTGTTGTTGCCCTAAGCCTGATTATTATAATTTCCAGGTTTACTGTTGTTACTGACATACTTCTATTGATTGAAAAATCATTCGGATCGTTTTATCGCATTGCAGCTATTCTCCAGAGCGAAAAGATCTGGCTCCTCATTGCGGCTATGTTTTTGAAATTTGAATCGGCAGATTATTACATCCCGGTGGTGTTACTTTTTTTGTTTCCTTTTATAGCTGTAATCTTTAGGAAAAAAACTTTTCTAAAAAATAAGGCAGGATTCAATTCAATTGTTTTGTTAGCGCTGTTTTATGTATTTACATTTGCTGCAATTATAACTGATACCCATCCTGATTTTCAGAAAGACCTTTCTGTAACAAAACTGCTTCCTCCATTTAGTTCGGTAAAGGTAATCAGGGAGTATTTTACTTTAAGAGAAACTGATTCACTCAGGCTGATGGTGATAAAAAAAAGCACAAATGTAAATTGTAAGTTTACTTTTGCTGACAGCATTAAATTTAAAGACAGCAGCCTGTATTATTTCCAGGCAAGTAAAGAGTATTTGTATCCACGCGCAAAAATGTGTCATGCAAAAGCTCTCGACTTTCGGGATGGTGAACCATTCATTTTGGTAAAACATGACTTCCCTGTAAGAGAGATTTATAATAAAACTTACCTTCTTGGCACTGATGAATTTGGCAGGGACGTTTTTTCAAGACTTGTATACGGCACAAGGATTTCTCTTGTAGTCGGACTGGGCGCTGTTGCGGTTACCCTTTTGCTTGGTGTAATATTCGGTTTTGTTGCGGGATATTTTGGCGGAATAGCAGATTTAATTTTAAACAGAATTTCTGATATGCTGCTTGCATTCCCTGCTATATTTTTAATTATATTGCTGGTAGCTCTATTTGGTAATTCTTTGTGGGTCGTTATCCTGGTATTGGGCTATTCAGGCTGGATGGGTTTATTTAAAATTGTCCGTGATGAAGTTATTTCAATAAAAAATAAAGATTATTTTATTTCGGCAGGGCTTGCTGGTTTATCCAATAGTAAACTTCTTGTAAAAGAAGTAATGCCTGTAATTCTTACTCCTGTCATTGTTAACCTTGTGCTTCAGTATGGTAATACTATACTTGCAGAAGCAGCATTAAGTTTTCTTGGGCTTGGTACCGGTTATAATTATCCTTCCTGGGGCGGCATGATTGAATCGGGCCAGCAGTACCTGGAACAGGGGTGGTGGATTATTCTGTTTCCCGGGCTGGCACTTATTATTACATTATTTACAGCTAATAATCTGGGTAAAGAAATAAACTCTTATTATAATCCCCGGTTGAAATATGATCAATAAAAGATTTATAATAAAGAAAAAGATAGGAGAAGGGCGCAGCTCTGTTTTCCTTTGTGAAGATATTTTACTTCCGGGAAAGGACATTGCTATAAAAATTATGCGTCCTGATGCCCCTGAAGAGGAAGCGGCTCTTTTCAGAGAAGAGTACTTTATCCTTAACCGCCTCAATCATCCCAATATTATTAAGCCAAGAGAAACAGGCAGAATTGCAATAACTGATGAAAATGAGTTTAATATCTTTCCCGGTTCATATTTTATTACGCTGGAATATTTCCCGGGCAGCAGCCTTGCTGATTATAAAGTAAGGAATGAAGATGAACTTTTGACTGTTATAAAGCAGATTTCATCTGTAATATATTATCTTCATCAGTCGAACTATATATATTATGATCTTAAACCGGAAAATGTTCTTATAAGCTTCAGCGGCAGTGAACCGGTTTTAATGCTGCTTGATCTTGGCCTTGCACGCCATTCCTATGATACATCTGATTTCCATATAAGGGGTACGCGTGAATATATAGCCCCTGAAATGTTAAGCGGAGGGGATCATGATTACCGTGTGGACCTTTATTCACTTGGTATGCTCTTTTACAAGCTTATATATAACAGGCTTCCTTTCAATACTGCCGGCGGATTTGAAATATTAAAGTCGCACCTGGAAGGCAATTTTGATTTTCCTGATTCTCCTTATTCGGCAGGATTAATTGAGGTTGTTAAAAAACTTCTTTCAAATGATCCCGGGCAGCGTTTTGTAACTGTCCTTGAAATGCTGCATGCTCTTAATATTTCTGTTGAAGAATTAAAAAAAGACTGGATTCCTGCAAAGACTTTTACTGACCGTAAAGATGTGCTTGCTCTTATAAATACTTTTATTAACAGACAGTCTGACGGAGAGGTGTTAAGCATAAGAGGTACAGAGGGTGCCGGAAAAACTTCGGTACTACAGGAGGTGTACTATAAATATAACCGGGTTGTTTATCTCAATAAATCAGGAGCAGAACCATTATGGAAAACGCTTTTAAGGCAGCTTGTGTATTCTGATTTTATCTATGATGAACTTGACAGCAGCTTTATTACTTCAGTTCAATCACTTATTGAAAATGAGTCTCCCGGCCTTGTTGATTCTATTCAGTCTGTTATTTTAAGAATTTCAAAAGAAAACCAGTTCATAATTTTGCTTGATGAATATAACAGGCTGGATGAATTTAATATTGAAATAATAAAGCAGCTAATTCCTGTTTTCCAGGTAAACAATATCAAGCTGATTATAACTGAAGACTCTGCATGTGCTTATTTGTCATCGGATATAAATAATCTTATTGCAGTAAATCTAACACCATTTACAGAATCAAATCTTATTGAGTATATAGATAAAAGTTTTGGTGTATTCTTCCCTAAGCAGGATACAAAAAAAATCATATTGTTGTATGCCGACATGATGCCCGGCAGTATTTGCTCATTTATCAGAGACCTTGTTCTTCTGGATATCATAGACTTTAATCAGGACTTTCCTGTTATAAGCAATGACATGGAAAAACTGGCACTTCTTAGCAGTTCACAGGATGTTTTTTATAACCATCAAATTAAAATGCTTGACGGCAAAGAATACCATGCCGCAGAGATTTTATCATTATTTGAGGTTCCTGTTAGCGAAACACTTCTATCTGCCAGCCTGAATATATTGCCGGGGGACATTGGCCAGATTGTTAGTTCCTTGCGTGAAAGGAATATTATATCTTCTGAACGGCTAAACCCGGTTTTGGAATTTACTTCCGGAGGGTTAAAAAAATATATTTATTCTTCAATTAAGAATAAGAAAGAATACCATATTCAAACTGCCGGATTTATAAAAAGTAATGTTCCCGGATTCAGCCTTGTAGAACTTGCCCGCCATTATGAACTTGGCAGTTATTATTCAGATGCTTTTGAGCTTCTAACCAGGGAAGCGGCCGCTGCGGAAAGAGTATCAGCATTCTCTTACTTAGAAAAAATACTCAAGCATATTATTCATCTTCCTGTAAGCGAAAAAGAAAAACTGCTGGTTAAATATAAGTTAAGTATAGTTTTATTCAGACTGGGGGATAGAAAATCATCCCTTGAAGTTATAAACCAACTTCTTGGAGAAACTTTATCCCAGGATAAAATCCTTGAGCTGACAATTCTGAAAGGGAAATGCCTTATAAATACAGGCAGTCCTGCTGAAGGTATTGTCGTTCTGGAAAAGATGCTTGGCCTTGTTGAAGAACAGGCCAAACGTGAGGAAATATTAGCTGACATTGCCTCCGCTGAATTTGACTTAAGTAATTATGATAAAGTGACAGAAATATGCAGTGGTATTATTAAAAGTGAAACGTTGAATAGTGAAATAAAAGGTAAATCCTACAATCTGCTTGGGCTGGTTCAGCTTTATAAAGAAAACAATATAGATTCTGCAGTATTTAATTTTGAAAGTGCTCTGGGCTGTTACATAAACGCCGGACTTCCTGTAAATGTTTCCGGTATGCAGGTTAATTTGGGCAATATCTTTTTTATGAAGAAAAACCATGCGGCTGCTGAGGCATATTGGGAAAAAGCACGGGAAACAAATAAAACAATAGGCAACCTGGAGCAGGATGCCAAACTAATGTTAAATTATGGCAACTACTACTATGACCGGGAAGATTATGAAAAAGCTATAGATAATTATAAAGGAGCTAATACAATTCTTGCCAGCCTGGGTGATAAAAATGGCGAAGGAATGGTACTTATTAATCTGGGTGAGGCTTATACCACAGTTTGCCATTATCAGGATGCGTATGATGTTTTAAAAAACGCCCGCAGAATTTTTCACATCCTTAAAAATTACGAAGAAGAATCTGAAGCTGTCTTTATGCTTGCAAAACTTTTCTTCGTGGTAGGACGCAAAGCCGGACTTGCTGAAATGATTTCTGAATACAGTATGCTTACAGCATCAAAGCTGGATGATAAAAGTCACAATATGAACCTGGAGTATCTCCGTTTGCTTGAGATATCCCTTACGGAAGGGCAGCCTGCTTCGGTTGACATGTTTGAAAAACTGTTGGCTTTTTATTCGGAATCAGAAAACCGGGTGTTATATACTTCTGTATTATTTATGCTGTGTGATGCGCTTCTCAAACAAAAGCGTTATACAGACTGCCTTGAGAAGCTTAAAGGCAGGGAATTACTGGATTTATGCGAACAGTACAAGTTTATAAACGCTGAAAGAATTTATTATTACGGGAAACTTGCTGAAAACAAACAGCTTACCGGGATTAAATCTGCTATTGAATATTATGAAGAGGCTTCCGGCATTATTGAAGAACAGAGTATCACAGGCCTTACTGTAGAAATTTTGTTTTCGATGCTTAATATTTTTAATGAAAGAGGGATGATGAATAAAGCAAGTGAAATAGGTGTGTATACTAAGGCAATTATAGAGTTTATTACTGAACCAATTAATGACTATAACCTGAAAACAGATTTTTACGCTCATCCGGGCAGAAAGAAAATACTTGAATACATATCTAAACTGGAATAAGAATGTTTATTAGTAAATTAAAAATCAGGGTGTTTTCTGAGATCAGAGATGTTAATGCAATAAACAGTGCTGTTCAAAAGCTTCCCCCTGATGATTATCATCTTATGTTTAGTGATATAAAAGAGCTTACCATTGAACCTGATTATTTGAATATTTTTCAGGTTACAAATATTAACTCACGCTTTTTCTCCCGTATTACTGACCTGAAAAACTTTTTAAAAGATAAAAGCATTTTTGTTGTTCCGGATAACAGGGCACTTCTTGTAAGCACTATGGTTAAACTTGGTTTTACTGATATTTATGTCTTCCCGTTTGAGATGTTTAACTTTACTTCATTTATTGCCGATCTTATTGAACAACATAAACGAAGGTTTGGAAGCGGGCAAATTGGTGATTTGAGGCCAGACTTTTTTTCAATAAACAGTACTTCTTCAAAATTTCAAAAAATAAGCAGTATTGTACGAAAAGTGGCAAAGAATACTGCACTTAATGTATTGATCCTTGGCGAAACCGGTACAGGGAAAGGATTACTCAGTCATACTATTCATGATATGTCCTGCGGAAGGCAGGCGCCCTTTGTTGATGTACTGTGTACTGCTATTCCTGAGTCGCTTCTTGAATCTGAATTATTTGGTTACGAAAAAGGCGCATTTACCAACGCACATACAAGAAAACCCGGCCTTTTTGAACTTGCAGAAAACGGAACTTTGTTTCTTGATGAAGTTGGAGATTTGAGCCTTAAGCTTCAATCAAAACTTTTACGTGCAATTGAGAGAAAGGTAATAAGGCGGATAGGAGGCCTTTATGATATACCTGTTAATACCCGCATTATCTCTGCAACAAATAAAGATCTTCCTTCCCTTATTGAGAAAAAACTGTTCAGGAATGACCTTTATTACCGGCTTAATGTTGTAGCTTTGGAGCTGCCTCCTTTGCGTGAAAGGGGAAAAGATATTTTGCGTCTTGCTGAGTATTTTCTTGATTTCTATAACAGGCAATTTGGCAAGCAGATAAAGAAATATGAACGTGATGCTCAGCGATTCCTGCTTGAGTATTCATGGCCAGGCAATATACGTGAACTTCGGAATTCGATTGAAAGAGCTGTTTTACTGGGAGATGGTAAAAGTATAAAAGCAGACCATTTTTCATATTTATGGGAGGCAAAAGATTCTGGTACTTTCTTTGCTGTAAAAGAACATGAGATTAATCTGGCTGTTAGTTATAGAAATACTAATTTGAAAAGGCTTAATAAGCTGTATGCTTCGCAGGTTCTTTCAAAAACCAGCGGAAATAAGACTGAAGCAGCTAAAATACTGGGTATTTCCAGACCAACGCTTGATACTATTGTTAAATAACAAGGTTTTTAAGCGTGCTTAAGCTTTCAAATCAGGAATAAAATTTAATCAAATTCTAATTCGAATTTCATTATTGCTGATTATCAATCAGCCGAAAAAAAAGCAAAAATAGATCTGACACCATATTAAAATTGAGATTATAGACAAAATTCGAATAATTTTATTATAAATTGTAAAATATTTTTACAATTCTTCCAATATTACCGCTCATTCCGGTAATTATTACTTCTATTTGCAATCTACAACAAAAAAAATTTCATTTTATACACCTCTTTTAGAATGGCATAAACATTGCACTTTTGACGCTGCTTATTGCTTAAAACATAGTTCACCAACATTGGGAACATCTAATTTTTCGAAAAATATACCGGAGGGGTGTTATGCGTAATACTGTTTTTACCGCTATTCTTCTTTCTATTCTATTCATTCAAGCATATCCGGCTGACGGAAATGTCGAAAAAGCAGTCAGATTTAGAACCACTCAGAGTAATTCAGAAATTGTAAACACTAATGCCGCAGTTAATTTTAATACAGAAGATTTCTCTAAACTTGTTGTACTTCAAACAAAATCATCTGTTCAACTTGAAGAATTAGGCAGCCGCTGGGGCTGGATTAAATCAACATCACAGTTGGAAGAACTTGGCAGCCGCTGGGGTTGGATCAAATCAACATCACAGTTGGAAGAACTTGGCAGCCGCTGGGGTTGGATCAAATCAACATCACAGTTGGAAGAACTTGGCAGCCGCTGGGGTTGGATCAAATCAACATCACAGTTGGAAGAACTTGGCAGCCGCTGGGGTTGGATCAAATCAACATCACAGTTGGAAGAACTTGGCAGCCGCTGGGGTTGGATCAAATCAACATCACAGTTGGAAGAACTTGGCAGCCGCTGGGGCTGGATCAAATCAACATCACAGTTGGAAGAACTTGGCAGCCGTTGGGGCTGGATCAAATCAACATCACAATTAGACGAATTAGGCAGCCGTTGGGGTTGGATTAAATAATAAATTACTATAGATTTTTTTATATTGAAGCCTTTAATTTAAATTAAAGGCTTTTTTATTATACTGAATAAAACTGTGGCAAATCATCCTGGAAGTTTCGCTGTTAAGATATTCTCTTTATTTTTATTAATTCTGCTTTATGTCCCCCGCTGCTATTCTCAGGGAGATTGGCTTGAAACAGAAAGTGAGCATTTTAAAATTATATACAGGCCGGCTCATTCAGAGCTTGTCCCCAAAATTGTTAATGCTGCTGAAAACTCACTTCAACAGCTCATGGAGCTGTTTAGTTATACTCCATCTGAAAAAATTGTAATCAACACATATGATGCTTCTGATTTTGGGTTTGGCGCTGCAACAAGCGTTCCGCAGAACTATATACGTTTGGAAATAGAACCATTTGAGAATGGTTATGAAACAGTTCCGTATAATGACCGGATACAATGGGTTTTAAGTCACGAGCTTGTGCATATTGTAGTAAACGATCAGGCATCAGATATAGAGTCATTTTTCAGAACAATATTTTCTAAGGTTGCCCCTGAGCAGGCTTACCCTATTACAGTATTTTACAGCCTTCTAACAAATTTCAGCCGTTATACACCACGCTGGCATCAGGAAGCAATTGCTGTTTTTGTAGAGACATGGTTCAGCGGCGGCTATGGCAGGCTTTTAAGTAACTTTGATGAAATGTATTTTAGAAGTATAGTTTCATCCGGTAACTATAACGAATTTCCTACACCACTAAGCCTGGATACAAAAACATCCCATGATTCTTTTTTGCTGGAAACAACCTTTTATCTTTATGGTACAAGGTTTTGTTCTTATCTTGCATTGAATTATGGCCCTGAGAAACTTATTAACTGGTTTTCTGCCGGTAATGACGAATTTTATACAAGTTTTATTTCAAAATTTGAAAAAGTATATGGAGTGGATTTCGAACAGGCATGGGCAGATTTTATTCAGTATGAAATAAAATTCCAGAAGGGTAACATAGAACGTCTTTCAAAAAGCAGCCTGACTCCCGTACACCGCCTATCAAATGAAACGATGGGATGGACAACACAAGCGTTTTATAACAGCAGCGATTCTTCCTTATATTTCGGATATCATAAACCTCATCACATTGCCGGAATTCAGCATTATAGTATAAACAATAATACCAGTACCGAAATTGTTACACTTCCCAGCCCAAGTATACAACAGGTTTCCTCGGCAGCATTTGACAGTACATTAAAAATGTTTTTTTACACAACAAATAACAACCAGTTGTACCGCGATATATGGGCTGTTGATGTAACAACATATGATACAAAAATGCTGTTTCAGGATTGCCGTGTTGGCGATCTTACAGTTTCTCCTGTTACGCATGAACTATGGGGTGTCCAACATGCTGAAGGTAAGTGTGCTCTTGTTTATTCTGTTTATCCATACAAAACTTTGGAGCCTGTAACAGGCTTCTCTGTTGGAGATGATATTTCCCAGCTTGCAGTGGACCCATCCGGTAAGTTTATTGCTGTATCACTTCACCGGGATAACGGAGAACAATCCATTATTATAGTAAACTGTGACAGCCTTAAAGCGGGCAGCGGGTTTAAATATTATACCATTACATCTTCAGGTTCGCCGGAGTATCCTTCATGGAGCCCTGATTCAAAATATCTTTTCTGGAATGCATATGTTAATGGCGTCTCAAATATTTACCGCTGTAAACTGGAATCTTCTGAATTAAAAAGCGAAGCGGTGAGCCACACAATCACAGGTTTCTTTAAACCTGTAATGCTATCCACAGATTCTCTGTTTTGTTTTGAATTTACATACGAGGGGTTTAAGCCTGTTGTTATTCCAAATAAGCCTGCCGAATACCTCCCTGCAATTGAGTATCTCGGACAAAAGATAGTTGATAAATATCCTGAACTGGAAAAGTGGCCTGTAAAACCTGTCAGCAGCGATACAATTGAGGTAAGCCTGAAAGAAGAAAATCAGCCTTATTCAGGATTGGACAACCTGAAACTTCAGGCTATTGTACCGGTTATAAGCGGGTTTCAGAAGCAGAAAGTTATTGGCTTGCTTGCCCGTATTTCTGATCCGCTCCTTGTTCATGATTTGACGCTCGAATTTGGTTATTCACCCTTTAATGAAAATCCTGCCGGCCCAAAGTTTCATTTTAAGGGAAGATATGAGTATATGAAAAAATATGATTTTGGCGTTGACCATAATGCCCCTGATTTTTATGACCTCTTTAATGACAGGAAAAGAGGAATGATAGGTACTAAATTCCGGTTTGGTCATACATATTACTGGGTGTATGATAATCCCGTAAAAGCTCGCCAGAATACTGAGCTTGCTGTTTATACTGATGTACAGTATGTAAATGATAACCTTGTGCGTGTATCTGAACCTGATTTTTTTGTTGCCCAGACTGCCTATAATTTGCGTAACTTAAGGCGCAGCATTGGAAGTTCTGATTTTGAAGAAGGCTATGAGCTGAATGCGACAGCAATGTTTTTTGGTTCTAACCCTGATGATCCTCAATATGCTGCACAACTGTTCTCAGATTTCAGCCACATGAATACATGGCTGTTCCCGCATAATATACTTAATATAAAGGGCGGGGCGGGATATGTATTTAAGAATGATAATCTCTACCAGTCGTATTTCTTCTTTGGCGGTTTTGGTAACCGCGCACTTGAGAATGTTGACTTTAAACAATTCAGAAGTTTATTCAGGTTTCCCGGAATTCCAATATATACTCTTCCTGCAGAAGAGTTTCTTAAAGTAATGGTGGAAAATAACTTCCCGCCCATAAGATTTTCCACTGCTATAATAGGCGAGCAATATCTTAATCATATTGATATCTCTGTCTATACTCAGGGCTTATATTCAAAGTTTGATAAATACGAAAAATGGCTTGATGCAGGAGCACAGATAAATTTTATATTTAAACACTGGTTTAACCTGGAGTCTACCTTATCTGCAGGCTGGGCGCAGGCATGGAATGAACACCAGCGGTTTAACGAGTGGTTTGTCTCATATAAGCTGCTGAGAAATTAAAACATTGTGTATCAGGATTGATAAAGGATATACTAATCCTAAACTTTTTTATTTACTATATCGATAATTAAGTCTATTTTATATGTATAGATTAACCCGGCCATGCCTGATTATATAAAAAATCTCGAAAAACTTGCCTCGCTTTATCTTGAAGCCGGCGAAATAAACGAGTACAAAAAACTGCTTTCCGGATCCGGCAGTAAAATTCAGCCGAATGCATCTGTTTCTGACCAAGAACAGCTTCAGCATTCTATGTCTTCTCCTGAAAAATACCAGGCCGCAATTGATATATTAATTACCTACGCAAAAGGAAAACTTTCAAAGAGCAGGTTTTACCAGCTTGCTTTTCATATAGGGGACAGATCTATTTTCCTTGGTGAACTTTCGGCTGCCCTTAAGGTTTTTTCGCTTATTATTTCAGAAATAAAAGAGGAAGAAACACTTCAGAATATTGTTGCACAATGTTATCTTGCTCTGGGCGATATTTACAGCCGCCAGGCAGACTGGAAAACCAGTATTAAAAACATAAAACTTGCATCCGGAATATTTAAAAAATATAAAGATTTTAAAGGCATAGCCAAGTGCGAAAACCTTATAGGCACTATTCAGGGCGAAAAGGGTGAAATAAAAAAAGCGAAAGCTCATTTTGAAAAGAGCATTTCTGAACTGGACTTCAGAAAAGATAATGTTTTAATGGGTATGATGGATATCAACCTGGGGGTACTTAACACAATACAGGGCAATTATGATGTTGCACTTACATGTTATCAGCGTTCTCTTGTTACTTTTGAACAGCTTGAGGATACACGCAGAATAATTGAAATAAGACACAACCTGGGTATGCTCTATACGCAGAAAGGGGAATTTAAAGAGGCACTTGCTGAATTTGACCAGAGTATTTTTCTTGCATTAAAGCTAAGCTATAGCCCTACTTTAGGTATGTCTTATTTAAGTAAAGCGTTTATATATACACGTATGCATGATTACCCGCTTGCCATTGCTTTTGCAGACAGGGCGCTGGAAATATGTACACGCCTTAATGACCGTTTGTCAATTGCTGATATATACAAAATAAAAGGTATTATTGAAAGAAGCAGCCATAATTATAAGTCTGCAGAAAACTACCTCCTCTCAAGCCTCAGAATTAATCAGGAACTTGAAAACAGCCTTAACGAGGCTGAAACTAATTTTGAACTTGGACTTCTTTATCTTGAATTAAACAAAGAAAAAGAAGCAAAACAAGTTCTTATGAGTGCTCTTAAGTATTATAAAAAATCAGGTGTTGCTGAAACTGCCCGGCAGATTGAATCATTGTTGTTCTTCTCAAACTAAACCTGCTGATTGACTCTACTCATTATTAATTCAGATAAACTTTCGATAATAATACAATAATATTTTAGTTAATAATTTACATTTATATTTTAACTTATTTTATATTGTTTTATATTACATTGAGATAAATCAATTTTTATACCGGGCGATGAAATTTTCAGAATTAAAAAAACAGATAGACACTAATCCCGCAGGCCGGTTCAGTAAAGAGGGGAATGTGTCTGAACATGAATTTAATCTGGAAATAATTCTTGATATTGTAAAAAGCCTTAATAGTTCACTGATCCTGGAAGATGTTTTACAGCTTGTATTAAAAAATTCTATCAGGCTAACCAATTCTGAACGGGGATTCATAGTTCTTAAGAATAATGAAGGAAGGCTTGAATACAAACTTGGCATGAATTCTGTTGGTTCTACCCTTCCCGAAGAGATGTTTAATGTAAGCAATACAGTTGTTGAAGATGTTTTCAATACCGGCCAGTCAAGGTTTATTGAGGGGGCACAAAAAGCTTCGGGTTTTGACCAGAGTAAAAGTATCTTCCGCCTTGAACTGCAAACAATATTATGCTCCCCTCTTATTACCGATGGTAAAAAAATAGGCGTTATATATGTAGATAGTAAACACCTGCATAAAATTCAGGAAAAAGAAATTACCAATACATTTGAGATTCTTGCAGGACAAGCTGCTGCCGCTATAAGAAATGCTCAATTATATAAAGGGCAGATAAATGCCTACAATGCTTTGAATGAAGCAAACGCCCATCTTATTCAGGCTGAAAGAAAAGTTTTAAAGTCCAGCATTGATTCTGAAATAGGGCAGTCACTTCAGGTACTTGTACATCTGGCACTGCTGGAGATTGAAAGCCTGACAAGGACTATCGAAAAAAACCAGAAAGAATATGAAGAACGTCTTAAGACAAACGATCTGATTTTATTTGACAGGCTTAAACTTAAAGCCAAAGTTACTACTGATAGTATTCGCAATATTCAGAAATATGCACAGGTTCTTCTGGAGACATCCATAATGAATCTCAATAAGGATAGCGGGGATCTTAATAAAACTATCCTTTCGGTTATTAAGTATTTATCGCCAATGAAGAAGTTTTTTAAGATAGTTTTTAAAACTGAACTTAACCCGCTCCCGGCATGCAATTATGACTCTGAGCAGATTCAACATCTGCTTGTACACCTGCTCGGCAACTCCGCTGAAGCACGGACTGATGCAACAGTTATTGTAAGGTCATTTGTTGAAGGAGAGAACATAGTTATCCAGGTTGAGGATAACGGGCCGGGTGTTGATACATCAAAAATAGCATCTTATTTCGAGTCTCCCTCTCCCCATAAAAATGGTTATGGGCTGTATCTTTGCAAAAGCATAGTTGATCGCCACAATGGTGAAATTAAAGCTATTAAAAATCTGGGCGGGGCTCTTTTCCAGTTCTCTTTACCTATTTGCTGATATGACTGAATCCTTAATGAAATACTTCTGCCTGCTTTATGACCAGATTCCTTTTCCTGTACAGGTTATAAACGAAGAAGGGCGGATAGTTTATGTTAACCAGGTTTTTATTTACCAGTGGGGCTTTGGTATTTCAGAGCTTACTGAGTATTCAGTATATACTGACAGTATTCTAAGATTGAATGGTGTGCAGGATGAAATTAGAAAATGTTTTGATAACAAGGTTAACTGCCTTGTAAATAACTATTCTGATTCTCTGCTTAAAAGTAAGGGGGTTACTGTTCCTATTTTCAGGACAAAGATATTTCATATCCCTTTTGAGGACAGAGAATATATAGCGCTTTTTCATGAAGACCAGACAGAAATGGTGCTTGCAGAAGAGGAGATAAAAAAAGCACGTGATGCAGGCAAAGAGGCCGAAAGATTAAAGAATACATTCCTTAATGTGCTGTCACATGAATTAAGAACACCGCTAAATATTATTCTTGGCTATTCATCAATTCTTAAAGAAAGTCTTGAGGATAAACTTTCACCGGAAGATAAAGTTTATCTTGATAACCTATACAGCGGCAGTGAACGCCTTTTTAAAACTATTACACAGATGCTTGAATTTGCCCAGATTGAAGCGGGCAACTATAAGGTTACTATTGAAACCGCAGAGCTTACAGGCATAATGCGTCATGCAATTGATGCAATTAAAGGTGTTGCTTCAGATAAAAATATTGAACTTAAAGTCAGTTTTAAGGAAAGCCCTGTGTATGTTGATATTGATATACAGTGTATTGAAAATGCTGCTGCAAATCTTCTAAACAATGCTGTGAAATTTACCAGGCAGGGTTTTGTTGAAGTTGAAGTGGGGATTCTTGAAGAAAGAGAACTGGCTGTTTGCAGAATAAAAGATTCCGGTATTGGCATCTCAACAGAATATCTTGATCACCTCTTCCATCCATTCAGCCAGGAAGACCTTAATATTGGAAGAAACTATGAGGGTAACGGTCTTGGGCTTGCTCTTGCAAAAAGATACATAGAAAAGATGGGTGGTTCCCTTTTGGTTGACAGTATTAAGGGTGTTGGCTCAACTTTTACTTTTACTCTTCCATTATCTGCTTCCAGTTTTGAAAGCCGGGCAGTAAAGCAAAACGACGGCATCAATCCTAAAGTTTTTATGATTGATGATTCATCTGAATCATATGAACTTCTTAATGCATTTTTAAAAAATAAATATGATATAGAAGCATGCAACTTCAGGGATTTTAATCTTGAGTATATACGATCACAAAACAAATACAGCATTATTATCCTTGATGTAAATCAAAACCGCTGGGATCAGAATATTGCTATATGCAGGCTGTTGAAAGCTGAAGATCCTTTTCACAGGCCTATAGTTGTTATTTCATCTGAGTATCTTGATGCCAGGATAAAAGAGTTTTATGATGCGGGAGCATTAAAATTCCTGGTGAAACCTTTTTCAAAAAAGGAGCTTCTCCAAATTCTTGATGAAATAATAAAGGTATGGAAATTATAGCTGCGGAATTTTATTGATTTCCCGGGTACCTGTAACAAGGACTCCTGTTACACCTTATTGAATAAACAGGCAAATCTGCTAATAGGAGGTAAGTTCATACTGTATTTACCGCTTTTATACAAACCATTTATTACCTAATTTTATTCTGTTAAATATTAATCATTTACTTATTACTCAATTAATATAAGGGTAAGTTATGGCCGGGTTACAAGAATTAAAGGACAAAGTCCAGCAGGCATATCAGCAGTGGGAAACCGGCAGGTATCAAAAATCCGTTCAGAAAAATCCTGAAAGGCAGAAAGAATTTACTACTGTTTCTTTTACTCCTGTTAAGGCATTATATACTCAGTTAGATGTAGATGATAATTGTTTTGATAAAACAGGATTCCCGGGTGAGTATCCATATACCCGTGGTATCCAGCCAACTATGTACAGGGGCAGGTTATGGACAATGCGGCAGTATGCAGGTTTTGGAACAGCTAAGGAATCTAATCAGCGTTACAAATATCTGCTCTCTAACGGTACTATGGGGCTTTCTGTTGCATTTGACCTGCCTACACAAATTGGTTACGATAGTGATGATCCTATTTCTGCCGGTGAAGTTGGAAAAGTAGGAGTTGCTATTGATACTCTTGCTGATATGGAAGTTCTCTTTAATGAAATTCCACTTGATAAAATTTCTACTTCAATGACGATAAATGCATCAGCATCTGTTCTGCTTGCTATGTACATTGCAGTAGCTGAAAAACAGGGCGTTTCAAGGGCTAAGATAAGCGGTACTATACAAAATGATATTCTGAAAGAATACATTGCCCGCGGTACTTATATCTATCCGCCCAAACCTTCAATGCGCCTTATTACAAACATTTTCGAATTCTGCTCCAAAGAAGTTCCCCGCTGGAATACAATTTCAATTTCAGGTTACCATATAAGAGAAGCCGGCTCCACAGCAGCTCAGGAAGTTGGCTTTACACTTGCAGATGGTATTGCCTATGTTGAGGCTGCTTTAAAAGCAGGGCTTAATGTTGATAATTTTGCCGGGCAGCTTTCTTTCTTCTTCAATGCACATAATGACCTTCTTGAAGAAGTGGCAAAATTCAGGGCGGCACGCAGGCTGTGGGCAAGAATAATGAAAGAAAGATTTGGCGCCAAAGAAGCTAAATCAATGATGCTTCGTTTCCATACACAAACTGCCGGCTCTACTTTAACTGCACAGCAGATTGAAAATAATATTGTCAGGGTTACAATACAGACTCTTGCTGCTGTACTTGGTGGTACTCAAAGCCTTCATACAAATTCAAAAGATGAAGCGCTTGCCCTGCCTACAGAACTTTCAGTAAGAACTGCTCTTCGCACCCAGCAGATTGTAGGCTTTGAAAGCGGCGTTACCAATACTATTGACCCGCTTGCAGGTTCATACTATGTTGAAGCTATGACCGATCAGATTGAAAAAGAAGCTGAAAACTACATTAACCGTATTGATGCTCTTGGAGGCATTATCACTGCCATTGAAACCGGTTATGTACAGACTGAAATACAAAATGCTGCTTATGAATATGAAAAACAGGTTGAGCGCGGGGAAAAAATTGTTGTTGGCGTTAATAAGTTCCAGGTTAAGGAAAACGAAAAACATGAACTGCTTAAAATAAATAAGCAGGTTCAGGAAGACCAGCTTGCCTTCCTTAAAAAAATTAAAACAGAAAGAAACAATGATGAGGTTCAGAAAACCCTTGCCGCACTAAAAACTGCGGCTGAAGGTACTGATAACCTTATGCCGTTTATTCTTGATGCCGTTAAAGCTTATGCAAGTGTAGGCGAAATCTGTAATACAATGCGCGCCGTCTTTGGCGAATATAAAGAAACTGTTGTTGTATAATTAAAGCAGGATGCCACGTGGTTTGTGATTGAACTGGCTATAAGGTTTATAACCTGTTAAATCAAAAACCTGCATCCTGGTATTTTTATAATTACAAATTTAATTTTTACTTACTTATACCATCTATAGTAATTTTAAGGAAGCAGTTAATGAAACCCACTCACATTGAACACATTGGTATTGCTGTAAAAAGCATTGAAGAATCCATAAAATATTATGAAGAAGTACTTGGTTTAAAATGCTACAAAGTTGAAGAAGTTGCTGACCAAAAAGTGAAGACAGCTTTTTTTATGGTTGGGGAAACAAAAATAGAACTTCTGGAATCAACTGACCCGGAAGGGCCTATTGGCAAGTTTATTGAAAAACGGGGAGAAGGTGTACACCACGTTGCCTTTGCTGTTAACGGCCTTCCGCAAATTCTTGCCGAAACTGAACAGAAAGGTATTCAGCTTATTGATAAGCAGCCGCGAAAGGGCGCTGATGGGTTGAATATTGTTTTCCTTCATCCCAAATCAACACATGGTGTTCTAACAGAACTTTGTGAAAAACCTTAGCAGTATATTTTTTTCTGTCCCTTATAGTAACTATAAGGGGCATGCTGTCATTTCTTTAGCATAACTACATAACTGGCTCTTTCTTTAACTTATTTATATGGAGCTAAAATGAAAAGAGAAATCCGCAAATGGTGGAGCCCTAATCTTGAGAAGGATATGGAAGTTGCAGTTTACGGACACTATGGTTATGCCCTGCTTATGTTTCCTACCGCAGAAGCAAATTATCTTGAATATGAACAGTATGGACTTATTGATTCCATAATGGACTTTATAAACAGCGGCACACTTAAAGCTTATGTGGTAAACAATATTAATAATGAAAGCTGGCTTAACAGGCATATTAACCCTGTTCAAATGGCTGTCCGGCAGCAGTTGTATAACAGCTACATTGCTGATGAAGTAATACCTTTTATAAAAACTAATTGTAATGGGGATGTTCCCGTTATAGTCACAGGCGCTTCGCTTGGAGCTTTTCATGCGGCAAATACATTCTTCAGGCGTCCGGACCTTTTTTCAGGACTTATAGCGCTCAGCGGTACATACAGCCTTAAAGAATATACCGGCGGGTTTTGCGATGACAATGTATACTTTAATTCTCCTGCTGAATTTTTGCCAAATCTCACAGATGAAAATGTGCTCGAACAGATGAGAAATAAAAATATTGTTATTGCTGCAGGTAATGGTGAATATGAAGACCCGCAGGCTGCCAGGGAGTTTTCAGATATTCTTCATGCTAAAAATATTCCGCACTGGCTGGATATCTGGGGATACGATATAGAACATGACTGGCCCACGTGGAAAAAAATGCTTCCTTATTTTCTTAACAATCTTAATATATGATTTCTAAAAAATGAATAATAATATAGCTGCAAACTGGAAGATGTATATGTCTTCTCTTCGCAACAGGACTGTCTTTATATCCACCTTTATTGCCCTGGTGTTTGTATTGGTGTTATTAACACGCTTTCTAAACTATGTCGAAAACAGGGATGGATTTATTCCATGTGATCCGTTACTTGAAATTATCCCGCCGGTAAATCTGACGTGGTTTATTTTTTCGGCAATATATCTTTCTCTGTTTACTGCCGTTTTTTCATTGTTAAAATCACCGGAACGCCTTGCAATGGCAATGCAATGTTACTTCGTTATGGTTGTATTCAGAATAGCTGCAATGAGTGCAGTTCCCTTTAATCCGCCGCCTGGCATGATTCCGCTGAATGACCCGTTTGTTGAGATTTTTGGAACCGGCAAATTATTAACAAAAGATCTTTTTTACTCCGGACATACAGCAACACTGCTTATCTTTTATTATACGGCCGAATCAAAAAAACTTAAAGCTGTATTTTTACTTTGTACAATATTTGTTGCTGTTTCAGTTTTGCTGCAGCATGTACATTATACTGTGGATGTTATAGGTGCAGTTATTTTTACTTCTGTAGCTTATATAATTGTTAAAAAATTAAATTCAGGTTCTCACTCTGCCTGAGGTTGCTTAACTAAAATATATTGCCAAAAGGAGATAGCTTTAAAAACAGTTTGCGGAATTATTTCTGGCGGCTGTTAATTATATACTGCTCTGGGTACAAGTTTATTTTTAGTGGTAAAACAATAAACGATGTTTTGGAAATTTGCTGAATAGAAATAGAGTCATAAAAAGCATTTTTAATTTCTAAGAATAAGCTATTGTATTTACATGTTAAATGGCAAAAATAATTCTTCAGATAAGATGATAATAAGTTGTAATTACTGCCAATAATCTCTTTTCGCCCTTGGCAAGGGGAAAAGAGATACAGAGATATGAGGTCGATAAATGGCTGTGAAGCAGCATTAGGGAAGTAACCTGTTCCGGTAATACATATAGAGGCATATATGGTATTTGTCTTTATAACAATCTAAACCATTCTTCTTATTAAGGCAGAAGGTTTATTGGAGGCAAACTTTTATTGCTATTCTTTCTGAGCATATTAAAAGAAAAGACAAAAAATAATCTTTTTGCACTAATTTTGAACTTGTAGACGTTATTTTAGAATTGCCTGTTTGGTTCGTTTTTCATTGATAGTGTCAATTATTTATTTTAGTTTAAATACAGATATTAAATCAAGGGAAATGAAAACAAAAATATTAAAATCGGGGAATAGCACAGGTATCTGCATTCCTAAAATTATCCTTGAACAGTGTAACATGGAAGGTTATGTTGATATTCAAATCCGTGACAATCAGATAATTGTAAGTCCTTTGCCGAAAGAAAAACGCCAGGACCTTCAGTCAATGGATATTGAACACAGGTTTAACCAGGTGTGCTGGTATGAGGATGACAGCGAATGGTCTTAGTTCAGCGTTTTCCCCTGTAATTTTCAGAAGCTGATTTTATCTCCTTCTTTTATACCGTATTTGTCAGTAAAACCGGCATTTACCTCAAGGACGTACTGTGCCGGGCCGGTTGACGAGTAATCGGTATCAGAGAGTGGACGTGTATTCTTGCGTATTGTAATTATCTGTTTGCTGCTGTCAATAAATACCATATCTAGGGGGATAAATGTATTCCTCATCCAGAATGACTGAGGCTCTGCATCAGGAAAAATAAACAGCATTCCCTGGTTTTCTTCCATTGTTTTACGCATCATTAAACCAAGTTCGCGGTCAAATTCAGTATCCGCAATTTCAATATCAATTTTTGTCCTGGGGCTTCCGGTTGAATCAGAAATAACCAGCTCTCCTTCTTTTTTAAACATATACTCTTCTGTATCTTTTTTCTTAAAAATCAGGTCTGAAAATATTAAAGAACCAAGAAAAAGAACAGCTATTATAACGGCGGTAATTTTATATACAGGTTTAATACTGCTTTTTCCACCGGTTTTTTTGAACCGGATTTTTTGTTTAGGCTTTTTGTCATTACTTGCAACCGGGAATTTGTTGTTCAAAAATAAATATAATGTGAGTTTATTTCAGGCATTATTAAAAAATATTTCTGACTATTGCAAATAAAAACTAAACGCAGCGTTGCAAATCCATTATTTAATTATATAATTCTGTAATCAGTACAATTTTCTCATTTGCGTAATTAAGAACTCTATGTGATTATTAAATTCTTAATCCGTGTAATCCTACAATCCGCTTAATCCCGGTTCAGACATGTTATTCCGGTAAATACACACTGCAAATGGAAATTAGTATCCCGGGCTATTTTAATTTATTTTAGCAATATTAATAAACAACGCTAAGCTAACTGCCCGATGAAATCATCAAGTGTTTTGTTCTTAATAATTTGCATGACAGTAGTATCCGGCTGCTTTTCATTGCCGGGCGGAGAAGGGCTGCCAGTACAGGTACCTCCGAAAAATGTGCGGCTGAAAGGAACAATTATTAATTTTCAGAATAGCTTTTTACATGACTCCTGCTCAAACTGCAGGGCAATGGTTAAAGTTGATTCTGTGGAAGGGTTTGGGGCAAAGGCAGGTGCTTTATTTTCAGGAGATACAATACCGGTCAGGTTTATGTATACTCTTGCCCCTTACATATTAAAGGCATCAGAAGAAAAGACAGATACACTCCCCGGATTAAAACTATATGATTCATTCCGTGGAGATATTGAGATATTAACAGGGCAGGATGGTAAATATGATTACCAGGTTTACCGTTATCTGAAAAAATGAATAACTTCTGTCTGTAAAAAAAACTGAAAGAAAAATGAACTCAAAAATCATTGAACGTGAAGAGATTAAACTTAGTCCTGTACATGAAAGAATGGTAATAAGCGGATGGGGCAGGGAAGCCTGTGAAAATACCATAACTGAAAAAATAACTTATATATCAGACGGACTGAAAGTAAAAGGCTATATTGCATATCCTAAAAATCCGGGGAACGAAAAACTTCCCTGTATTATATGGAACAGGGGCGGATATGAAGAAAACGGTGCTATTGACCAGTTTACTGCCAAAGGAATTTTCGGAAGCATAGCAAACTGGGGCTACGTTGTATTTGCCTCGCAGTACAGGGGGAATGACGGCGGCGAAGGTGAAGAGCAGCTTGGCGGAGACGATGTAAATGATGTGCTTAATCTTATTCCTCTTGCTGATGAGTTTCCGTTTGCAGATACAACCCGGTGGGGAATTGAAGGCTGGAGCCGTGGCGGAATGATGACATGCCTTACACTTCTTAAAAACCCGGAATTTAAATGTGCTGTACTTGCAGGCGCTGTAAGTAATGTTCCTGCCTATGCTCAGCGGAGTCAAAGATTTTTCCCGGCGCTTAAAGCTCAGCTTGGAGAAGATGTATATAATGAAGCTATTGAAAGAAGAAACATTATAAGCAAAGCAGAATTTCTTCCTGATATACCATACCTGCTATTCCATGGCGGCAAAGATGATACTGTGCCTGTTATCCAGACACTTGACCTTGCCAAAAAACTTTATGAACAGAATTATACGTGCAGACTTGTTATTTTAGAAGAAGGTGACCATTACCTGCGCGCATACCGTAAAGAAGTTGATGCCATGCGGAAAATGTGGTTTGAAAAATATCTGCAAAAATATAGATAGAAAACACTTTTCTTTTTTTATTTTATCCTCACCCCATTTGGGGCGAGGTGGTTCTGTCGCAGACAGAACCGGAGCGGGGGAAAGACACACACATGACAGAGCAGGAAGTTACAGGCAAAAAGAAAACACAAACACACCCCCGCCCCTGCCTCATCTGCGATGAAGCTGTCCCGCCCCCCAAATCACAAGGGCGGGGAGAAACACAATTTTTAGAAAAACAACTGTTCGTAACTTTAAGATAAAACCCTGTTCATAGTCCTTTTGTTATTTGTATTACATAATTAAGTATAGCAATAATTACTATTGCTTGTTATTGCGCTGGGAGTACCAAAAAATTCTGTCCCGCGAGTCACTTTTCTCCCTTAATCCTTGTAAATATTAGCAAAATGATTTATGTTATAAAACCATTTTTTAGAGAACAGACCAGAAAATAAGACCAAAACCCCAGGGTAAAATACAGCAATTGCTGCTGCGGATTATTCTATTAATTACTGGCTGTTTAGATGAGTTTTTACAAAAAACTGAAGGATAATTTAATGAGCAACGGTAATAATAATGAAAATGATTTAAAAGATGTTGAAACCCGTGAATGGCTGTATTCTTTAGACTATGTGCTGGAACATGGAGGTCCCGAGAGAGTTAAAGAATTACTGCAGCAGCTCCAGATCAGGGCTCACAAAGCCGGTGTTTCTATCCCATTTACAGCTAACACCCCCTATATAAATACTATTCCAAGAGAAAATCAGCCTCCTTTCCCCGGTGACAGGGAAATTGAAAGAAGAATAAAGAGTCTTATTCGCTGGAATGCTATGGCTATGGTTGTAAAAGCCAATAAGGCTGAAAGCGGTATCGGCGGGCATATTTCAACTTATGCTTCTGCTGCAACTTTGTATGAAATTGGCTTCAATCATTTCTTCCGCGGCAAAGGTGAAGAGTATGACGGCGACCAGATTTACTTCCAGGGGCATGCTGCTCCCGGTATTTATGCCCGTGCCTTTCTTGAAGGCAGGCTGTCTATTGAAAAACTTCGGAATTTTAGAAGGGAACTAGCGCCCGGCGGCGGACTTTCATCTTATCCGCATCCACGCCTTATGCCTGATTTTTGGGAATTCCCTACTGTATCTATGGGCCTTGGCCCGCTTCAGGCTATTTACCAGGCACGCTTTAACAGGTATCTTGAAGACCGCGGCCTGAAGAAAAATACCGGCTCAAAAGTTTGGGCTTTCCTTGGTGATGGCGAAACCGATGAACCTGAAACCCTCGGTGCTATTACTCTTGCTTCAAGAGAAAAACTTGATAACCTTATCTTTGTTATTAACTGTAACCTTCAGCGCCTTGACGGCCCTGTCAGAGGTAACGGCAAAATTATTCAGGAACTTGAAGCAATCTTTAAAGGTGCAGGCTGGAATGTTATTAAGCTTATCTGGGGAAGCGACTGGGATCCGCTGCTTGAAAAAGATAACGAAAATAAACTTGTTAAAAGAATGGGTGAGGTTGTTGACGGCCAGTACCAGAAGTATTCTGTTGAAACAGGTAAATATTTCCGCGAACACTTCTTTGGCGTTGATGATGACCTGCTGAAAATGGCTGAAAATCTTTCTGATGAACAATTAAGAAAAATGAAACGCGGCGGCCATGATCCTGAAAAAGTATTTGCCGCTTATAAAGCTGCTATTGAAAACACTGGTTCGCCTACCGTTATTCTTGCAAAAACTATCAAAGGATACGGGCTTGGCGAAAGTGGTGAAGGTAAAAATATTACACATCAGCAGAAAAAACTTAATGAAGATGAATTGAAAGAATTCAGGACAAGATTTGGCATTCCTATTTCTGATGACGATGTTGCCAAAGCTCCTTTCTATAAACCTGCTGATGACAGTCCTGAAATGACTTATATCAGGGAAAAGAGAAAATCGCTTGGCGGATTTGTTCCTTCAAGAAAAACTGATATTCGTCCAATTAAAACTCCGCCCGAAGAAATTTTTGAAGAGTTTTACAAAGGTACAGATGGCAGGGATGTTTCTTCAACAATGGCTTTTGTAAGAATACTTGCAAAGCTGCTTAAGGATAAAGAAATAGGTAAACTTATTGTGCCTATTGTCCCGGATGAAGCCAGGACCTTTGGTATGGAAGCTATGTTCCGCCAGATTGGTATATACTCTCACGTTGGCCAGTTATATGAACCGGTTGACAGAGACCTTCTCCTTTATTATAAAGAAGCAAAAAACGGCCAGATACTTGAAGAAGGTATCACTGAAGCTGGTTCAATGTCTTCTTTCCTTGCTGCCGGTACTGCTTATGCAACCCATGGAATAAATACAATTCCTTTCTTTATATATTATTCTATGTTTGGATTCCAGAGGATGGGCGACCTTGTATGGGCTGCCGGTGACTTAAGCTGTAAAGGCTTCCTTGTAGGCGGTACTGCCGGAAGAACTACACTTGCCGGTGAAGGCCTTCAGCATCAGGATGGCCATAGCCACCTGCTTGCATACCCTGTTCCAAATCTTGTGGCTTACGATCCTGCTTATGCCTTTGAGCTTGCAGTAATTATTCGTGATGGTATAAGAAGAATGTATGAAGAGCAGGAAAATGTATTTTATTATTTAACTGTAATGAATGAAAACTACCCTATGCCTCCTATGCCTGAAGGTGCTAAGGAAGGTATTGTAAAGGGTATGTATAAATTAAAAGCATCGCAGAAAGCAAATCTTAAATTAAAAGCTCAGTTGTTTGGCAGCGGAACTATATTAAACGAAGCTCTTAAAGCTCAGGAAATTCTTGAAGAAGATTATAAAGTTGCTGCTGATGTATGGAGCGTAACAAGCTATAAGGAATTAAGAAGAGATGGTATGGATGCTGAAAGATGGAATATGCTTCATCCGCTTTCTGAACCCAAAGTGCCTTATGTTACTCAAATGTTAAAAGATGAAGAAGGAGTTTTTGTTGCAGCTTCTGATTATGTAAAAACACTTCCTGATTCTATTGGTAAATGGTTCCCGCGTCAACTGTTCTCTCTCGGTACTGACGGATTTGGCAGAAGCGAAGGAAGAGCTGAATTAAGAGACTTCTTTGAAGTTGATGCAAAACATATTGTACTTGCAACTTTATATGCTCTATATAAAGAAGGTAAAATTAAACAGCCGGTTATTGAGAAAGCTATAAGGGATCTTGAAATCAATCCCGAAAAATTAAATCCGTTAACCGCGTAATCAGAATTATGTAGTTGGTGCCCGGGTTTACCGGGCACATTTTTACTGTAAAAAATTCCCACAAGGAATTTTATTAAAATTAACATAGATCAAAAAAGGTAAAAAATGGCTAAAGAATTTAAATTACCCGATCTTGGTGAGAATATTGAATCTGCTGATGTTTTGAATGTTTTGGTAAAGCCCGGTGACCAGGTGGAACTTGACCAGCCGGTTCTTGAAATTGAAACTGATAAGGCTACAATTGAAGTTCCTTCTACTGTTCAGGGTATTGTAAAAGAAGTATTTATTAAGTCTGGTGATAAAGTTAAGGTCGGACAAATAATTATTAAAGTTGATGATGGGCAGTCAGCCGGTGCAGAAAAGCAGGAAGCTCCAAAAACTGAAGCTAAAAAAGATTCTCCTGTAGCAAAGGCTGAAAAAGCTGAACCCGCTAAAGAAGTAAAAACCGAAAAACCAGCAGCTCCTGCTGTAACAAAAGGAATAGTTGAGTTTAAACTTCCGGATCTTGGCGAAAATATTGAGTCTGCTGACGTAATAAATGTACTTGTTAAGGCAGGTGATACAATAGAACAGGATCAGTCTGTACTTGAAATTGAAACTGATAAGGCTACAATTGAAGTTCCTTCAACAGTTGAAGGTGTTGTAAAAGAAGTATTGATAAAAGCAGGTGAAAAAGCCAAAGTCGGGCAGGTATTACTTAAAGTTGAATCGGCTTCCGGTACTGCAGTATCTGCACCTGAACCGGTGCCTGCTGCAAAAGAAAGCAGCCCCAAAGCAGAGGTTAAGGAAGAAGTAAAACCTGAACCGGCTTCTGCAAAGGGTGAAAAAGAAAAACTTGAACCCGGTGAAATTGAAAATCAGCCGCCTATAAGAAAAGGCGCTGCTCCTGCTGCTCCGTCTGTTAGAAGAATAGCGCGCGAAATAGGTGTTGATATTAACCAGGTTCCCGGTACCGGGCCCGGCGGCAGAATATCAATGGACGATGTAAAAGCATTCTCTAAAAAAATGCATGCTAAGTATGCTGCCGAAGGTGGTACAGGTGGTGGAGCAGGACTTGGAATTAAAGCTGAAAAACTTCCTGACTTTACTAAGTTTGGCGAAGTTGAAAGAAAACCAATGTCTAACATCCGTGCTAAGACTGCTGAACACCTTAGCTATGCATGGGCAACAATTCCTCATGTAACACAGCATGATAAAGCAGATATAACTGATCTCGAAAACCTGCGTAAAACTTTCAACCCTAAAGTTGAAAAAGCAGGAGGCAAGCTTACAGTTACAGGAATTCTGATTAAAGTATTAACTGCTGCTATGAAGGTTTATCCACAGTTTAACAGTAGTATAGATATGGAGAAGAAAGAAGTTGTCTATAAAAAATACTTTAATATAGGTATAGCTGTTGATACTGAATTCGGGCTTATTGTTCCTGTTGTTAAGGATACTGATAAAAAGAATCTTGTTGAACTTTCAGTTGAAATGAATGCTATTGCTGAAAAAGCAAGAAACAGGAAAATAGGGCTTGAAGACCTGCAGGGTGCATGTATGACTATAACAAACCTCGGCGGAATCGGCGGTACATCATTTACACCTATTGTTAACTCGCCTGAAGTAGCTATACTCGGAGTTTCAAGAGGCAGCTTTGAGCCTGTATATAATAAGGCCAAAGGCACATTTGAACCGCGGCTTATGCTTCCGTTGTCTTTATCTTATGATCACAGGATAATTGACGGCGCCGATGCTGCAAGGTTCCTGCGCTGGGTTTCTGAAGCTCTTGAACAGCCTTTCAAGTTATTAATTGAAGGCTGATGCGCTGCTGCTTTTAACTATGAAAATAATTACACAGGGCTTATTATTATAAGCCCTGTCTTTATAAGGAGTATAAATGTCTAAACAAGTAACAGTAATCGGCGGAGGCCCGGGCGGTTATGCTGCGGCTTTTCTTGCTGCCGATTTGGGAATGAATGTAACTCTTATTGATAAAGAAAAAAATCCCGGCGGTGTTTGCCTTTACCGCGGATGTATACCTTCAAAGGCTCTTCTTCATGTTGCTAAACTGCTTAATGAAACCAAAGAAGCTGAAAACTGGGGTATTAAATTTGGTGAACCGCAAATTGACCTTGATAAACTGCGCTCATGGAAAAACGATGTTGTAGGTAAACTTACCGGCGGGCTTGGCCAGATTTCCAAAATGAGGAAGATTAACTTCATACAGGGAACTGCATCATTTAAAGATTCACGTACTTTGAAAATTGAAAAAACAGACGGTACAACTGAAGACCACAAGTTTGAAAATGCTGTAATTGCTACCGGTTCTGTTATTACTGTAATACCTTCACTTAATATAGACAGCAAGAGGCTGCTTAACTCAACCAGTGCACTTAACCTGCCTGAGATACCAAAGAAGCTGCTTGTAATTGGCGGCGGTTACATTGGCCTTGAGCTTGCTTCAGTTTACAGCGCTCTCGGTACAAAAGTATCAGTTGTTGAAATGATGGCTGGCCTGCTGCCCGGCGCTGACCGTGACCTTGTTGTTTACCTGCAGAAACGTGTGGAGAAAAGTTATGAGAAGATAATGCTTAACTCAAGAGTACTTGAAATGAAAGAAGAGGGGGACAGCATTAAGGTTAAAATACAGGACAAAGAAGGGAAGATAACTGAAGAAGCGTATGATTACGTGTTGATGTCAATTGGAAGAAAGCCTGAAACAAAGGGGCTTGGCCTTGAGAACACAAAGGTTAAAGTGAATGAACGCGGCTGGGTGGTTGTTGATAAACAAATGAAAACAGATGATCCCGGCATATATGCTATCGGTGATATAGCAGGTGAACCAATGCTTGCACACAAAGCTTCACATGAAGCCCGTGTTGCCATAGAGGTTATAGACGGGCATAAAGCCTTCTTTGAGCCCCAGGCAATTCCCGCTGTTGTCTTTACTGACCCTGAAATTGCTTGGGCAGGACTTACTGAAACACAGGCAAAAGACAGGGGCATAAAATATGAAGTAGCTAAATTCCCATGGGCTGCAAGCGGAAGAGCAACAACACTTGACCGTTTTGACGGTGTAACAAAACTTGTCATAGAACCTGAAACACAGCGGATACTTGGTATTGGTATATGCGGCCCCGGTGCTGGTGAGCTTATTGCTGAAGGTGTGCTCGCAATTGAGATGGGTGCTAATGTTACTGATCTTAAATTAACAATACATCCTCATCCAACTTTATCTGAAACTGTTATGGAAGCTGCTGAAGTTTTCTTCGGGCAGAGTACACACGTTTTCAGGCCAAAGAGATAGGAATTAGTAAAATGGAAAAGATTACAGTTTATGAGAAACCTACCTGCACAACCTGCAGGAAGGTTTCTAAAATACTTATTGAAAACGGAGTGGATTTTGAAAAGGTAAATTATTACATAGAACCGTTTTCGAAATCATTACTTAAGAAACTTCTTAAGAAGATGAATATGAAGCCTGAAGAACTTCTTCGTAAGAATGAAGCTGCATATAAAGAGCTTAATATGCATGATAAGCAGTATACATCAGAAGAAATTCTTGACCTGATGATTGCAAATCCTGACCTTGTACAGCGCCCAATTGTTGAAAAAGGTGATAAGGCAATACTTGCGCGGCCTGCGGAAACAATAAATGAGCTGTTTTAACCAGTGAAATTATCAGCTCCCTGTAAAGAAATTACCAGGGAGCTGTTTTTATTTAGTATCACATTCCTTGTTATTGGATGTTTGCAGCCAGTTTTGTTTTCGGTGGTATAAACCTCGTAACATTATTATATACTGGTTTTACAGTCTGCAGATAATCATAAATAGCGCCGAGGTCCTCCTCTGTCATACCTGCAAATAGTGTCCAGGGCATAATAGTATTAAACTCCCCCGGCTTAACAGAAACCGGTTTGTTTACAGAAGGGTCCATTGATTTAAATCTTTGAATGAATTGTTCCTTAGTCCATGAACCAATACCGGTTTCTTTATGCGGTGTTATATTAGCGCTTGTAATAGTTCCCAATGGAGTTTTTGTAGACTGTCCGCCTGCGAGTTCCATTCCTGCAACAGGTTTACCATCAACAGCTTTTGTGTGGCAGTCACCGCAGGAAGCAATTGTAACAAGGTATTTTCCATATTCAATTGTGTTTGCTTTATCCGGTACATTTCCTGTTTTGTAATCTTTTAGCGGCATTGTTTTAACAATAAAATTTAACGGGAAGTTAAGTTCGGTTTCAGGGAAATGATTTTTAACCGGTTTCAGAGTTTTTATATATGCAATGATTGAATAAAGATCTTCTTTCCCAAGCTTATTGTAACCCATATATGGCATAACAGGAAAAAGAGCGTGTCCGTTTTTACTGGCACCGCATGTTATAGCGCGGACAATTTCACCATCGCTCCATGTTCCCAGAGCAGCCGGAGTTATGTTTTTTACTACAATTTTTCCGGGAAAACCAACTGATTCATCAAAAATATCACCGCCAATACCCTCGGTACCGGGTTTAATAGGGCCGGCAAATTTACTCCAGTCACGTACTGAATGGCAGTCCATACAAACAGTTACGTGATAAGCCAGATATTTACCTCTTTCAATCCGGGCGCTGGTACTTTCAATTTTAACTTTTGGAGGCGGAGCTACGTCAGGATATGCGGAATTAAAGTAAATTAACCCGGTTATAATCACAATAACAAAAACCCCTGCCAGTATACCAATTATCTTCAGGAACAATTTCATAGAAACTAAACCTTTACATTTATTATTAAATATATAATTAATCAGCCCGCATTGAGAAACATAGTAGCCCCTCCGGAAATGGGAATTCTATGAATAATAATATGCCTCGGAATTTAGGTGACAAATTTGTCTATAAAATAATTGACAATCAACAAGAATTAATCAGAAGGTATATTTGCTCTGGTGAAAATATATCGAGCTGGTTTAGAGGCAAAATGCTTGTTTATCAATAACTTAGACAGACTAAAAACGCAATAAATGATTTCCGATAAGGGTGACATATATCACCAAAGTGCATGTAAGTAAAATAAAAAGATGCTCTTTAAATACATTTTCCCATTCGTTAAATATTTAATATCTTACCTGGCAAACTTATACACTTACTATTCCAAAATTTAATTTATGAATGAAAATATAATCCGCTGCGGCTGGTGCGGCAAAGATGAACTTTATGTTAAATATCATGATGAAGAATGGGGCGTTCCGTTGCATGATGATGAGAAGCTTTTTGAAATGCTTTGTCTTGAAGGGATGCAGGCAGGTCTAAGCTGGATTACTATTCTGAAAAAACGTGAAAACTACAGGGAAGCTTTTAGCAATTTTAATGCAAAGAAAATTATAAAATATGATGAAGAAAAAATAAATAAGCTGATGCAAAATGAGGGGATTGTAAGAAACAGGCTGAAGATAAATGCAATTATTAAAAATTCACATGCATATCTTGAAGTACAAAAAGAGTATGGCAGTTTTGATAAATATATATGGCAGTTTGTTAACGGGCAGCCTGTTGTGAATAAACTGCAGTCAATCTCAGGCGCTCCTTCAAAGACTGTAATATCAGACTTAATGAGTAAGGCCCTTAAAAAAAAGGGCTTTGCATTTGTCGGTTCAACAATATGTTATGCTTTTATGCAGGCTGTTGGCATGGTAAATGACCATGTCGTAAGCTGCTTCAGGTATAATAAAATTTAATGATAAATAAGTAATTTGAATAAATTCAGAATTATTGGTTGTAATAATTCTGGTGCAGTTTTAATTTAACAGGAGGTATTATGCAAATAAGCAGGAAATCGTTTATAAAGTCTGCAGCTTTAATTACCGGGGGTGTTTTGTTTGGAGTGCATGAATCGCTTGCGAAAATACTTCAGCAGGCTGATTCAGGCTTTAAAATAATGAAAGATAATTTTGGTATTTACCTTGGCGGCGGGGGAACAATTTTCTGGTATATTTCAGAGGATAATGTAGTTGTTATTGATACTCAGAATCCGGCCTCTGCAAAAAGTTTTATGGACGGACTGAAAGGAAAAACCAGCAGAAATATTGATGTCCTGTTTAACACACATCACCATTTTGACCATACCTCAGGAAATATATATTTAAAACAGTTTGCTAAAAAAATTGTAGCCCAGGAAAACTGTCCTAAACTGCAGAAAGAAGCTTATGGCAGTGGTGATAAGGCTAAGGAACAGGTTTACGCTGATACTACTTTTTCTAAAAAATGGACATATAATGCAGGGAAGGAAAAAATAACTGCATCATACATTGCTCCGGCACATACTGGAGGAGATGCTCTCATTCATTTTGAAAATGCAGGTATTGTTCATGTTGGTGACCTGGTTTTTAATAACTTATATCCGTACATAGACAAAAACGGCGGCGGCTCAATAAAATCATGGGTTACTGTTCTGGAAAAAGCAGAAAAGGAATTCAGCAATGATATTACTTTTATTTTCGGGCATGCAGACTCAGATGACAATACAACCGGTAAAATAAAAAATATTGTAAGCATGAGAAATTATTTCCAGGCACTGCTTGATTACACATCCAAAGGAATAAAAGAAGGTAAAACCCTGGAGCAGCTCCAGAAAGTATCCGAAATTCCGGGTGTAAAACCAAGAGGAGAAAAATGGCCCAAAGCCCTGGCTGCAAACATAGATGCGGCTTACTATGAACTAAAAAAATAAATCACTTTGCAACGGGTAAAGCCCTTTTGAAAAAATGAATTGAAATGTGCATATACTTTCAATATTTTTCAAGTTGCAAGAAGGAGGTAAAATGATTAGTAAAGATCTGCTTAAAATACTCTGTTGTCCGGAAACCAAAGCTGACCTGGTACTTGACGGGGAAACACTTGTCTCCACAGATAAAGATACAAGGCGCCGCTACAGGATAGAAAATGATATTCCTGTTATGCTTATTGAGGAAAGCGAACAGTTAAGCCCGGAAGAATGGAAATCTATAATGGAAAAACACGGTAAAAAAATATAAGGGAAAAAATAAATGAAAAAGTTATTGGTAATAGGATTTCTTTTAACTCTTTGTACAGTTTCACAGGCACAATTAATCCGGGGTTATGGATTAAAAGTCGGTGGTACCATTGCACACCAGGCGTGGGATTACACCGGCCAGGGTTCGATACCTGATGCTGATGGCAAGACCGGGTTTAATATTGGCGGCTTTATAGAGTTTCTGGATATTCCAACACTGAGTATTGTTGGTGAAGTAAACTATGTCCAGAAAAAAGCTGAACAGTCAATTAATATCATTGACGCAAATGAAACATTCCAGTCTGGCAATGATTACCTTAACTTATCGGCTCTTGCTAAAATGCGTTTTAGTATGGTAGTTGTGGCTCCTTATATTATTGCAGGCCCCAAAGCTGATTTTTCATTAAAGAGTTATGAGCTTAAAATACCTGATAATTTTAAAAAAGCCCGCCTGGGTTTTAAAGTAGGAGCAGGTACTGAAGTTGACCTTAAAATTATTCATCTGCTTGCTGAATTTATATATGACTATGATGTAAACAACCTGTACGAAGGCAATAATTTAAAAATTAAATCCAATTCATTTGATTTCAGGCTTGGTATATATTTATAAAAAGGGAAATAAATGAATAATAAATACTTTTTGTTATTTAGCGTGATTACTATCCTTACAGGCTTACTGATCATAAACGGGTGTGATAATTCCAAAGAGCTTCAGAAAGATGCTCAGAAATTTATTGATGATTATTCTGCACAATACCAGAAGCTTTATTACCAGTCAAGCCTGGCTGAATGGGCGCTGAATACTCATATAGTTGAAGGAGATTCAACCAATGCTGTTAACTACCGGAATGCAAGCGAAGCATTTGCAGATTTTACAGGCAGTAAGGAAAACATTACAAAAATACAGGGCTTCTTAAAAGAAAAAGATAAACTTACTGACATTCAGATTAAACAGCTTGAGGCTATGTTGTTTAATGCTGCAAATAATCCTCAGACAATACCTGACATTGTTAAGGAAAGAATTGCTGCCGAAGGTGCCCAGACAGAAAAACTGTTCGGTTATGATTTTAAGGTTAACGGAAAATCTTTATCTGCTAATGATATTGATGAAATTCTTTCTGCCAGTACGGACCTTAAAAAGAGGCTTGAAGTTTGGAATGCAAGCAAAGAGGTAGGGAAAGTATTAAAAAATGGGATGATGAATCTTCAGAAACTGAGGAACAAAACAGTTCAGGCACTTGGTTATCATGATTATTTTACATACCAGGTTTCAGAATACGGAATGACCTCTGATGAAATGATGGAACTGAATAAAAAGCTTATACGCGAGATATGGCCTTTATACAGGGAACTCCACACTTATGCCCGTTATGAACTTGCAAAGAAATATGGGGTGAAGGAAGTACCTGATTATCTGCCCGCTCACTGGGTTACAAACCGCTGGGGGCAGGACTGGAATAACATGGTTGAAGTTAAAGGTATGGACCTGAATTCTATCCTGAAACAAAAATCAGCAGAATGGATTGTTAAACAGGGTGAAAGGTTTTACCTGAGTCTTGGTTTTGACTCGCTGCCCAGTACATTCTGGGAAAAATCAAGCCTTTATCCTTTACCAAAAGATGCAAAGTATAAAAAGAATAGTCATGCTTCTGCCTGGCACATGGACCTTGCAAATGACCTGAGAAGCCTTATGTCAGTTACTCCCAATGCTGACTGGTATGAAACTGTACATCATGAACTGGGGCATATATATTATTATCAGAGTTATACAAATCCTGATGTTCCGTTATTATTAAGAGAAGGTGCAAACCGTGCTTTCCATGAAGCAATTGGAAGCCAGATGGGGTTAGCAGCTATGCAGAAGCCATTTTTAGCGCATATAAATCTGCTTCCTGCTGATTCCAAAACCGATGATATGCAAAAGCTCCTGAAAGATGCACTTAATTACATAGTATTTATGCCATTTTCAGCCGGAGTAATGACTGAGTTTGAACATGATTTTTATGTAGATAATCTTCCGTCAGGCCAGTATAATAAAAGATGGTGGGAACTTGTAAAGAAATACCAGGGTATTGTGCCTCCTCAAGAAAGAGGGGAAGAGTATATGGATGCTGCTACAAAAACTCATATAAACGATGATCCAGCACAGTATTATGATTATGCATTAAGCTATGTACTGCTTTTCCAGTTCCATGAGTATATTGCAAAAAATATCCTTCACCAGGATGTGCATGCAACAGATTATTTTGACAACAAGGAAGTTGGGAAATTCCTTAAAAAGATTTTAGAGACGGGCGCTACAGTAGACTGGCGTAAGCTTCTTAAAGAGTCTACCGGTGAAGATATGAGTGCAAAAGCAATGCTAAATTATTTTGACCCGTTACTTAAAGAATTAAAGAAGATTAATGCAGGCAGAAAATACACACTGCCTGAAAAAATATAATTAAAGTATTCATATTTTTTTTCAACAACATCCCTGCGCAGGGATGTTGTTGTTTTAAACCAGTTTTTATACAATTAAAATGTGAATGAGTTTTAAATGACCAAATTCAATATAATTTACTATATTATATAAATTAAAATATCGGTTTTATGGATCCAATTAATATAATTGCAGGGCTTAATTTAATTGCAAATTTTGGTGCCAACCTTCCGGGGGCAAAAAAAGGACTGCGTTCTACAGTAACCGTTCCCAAAGAGAAACCGGCAACTTACCTGCAAAGCCTGCCAATTGTTATATCAACAATGGCGCTGCTTGCTTTTATTGCTGCCCTGTTTAAATTAGGAACTCTGGAGTACACAGCAGGGAATTTTAATATAAGGTTGGCAGGATTGGTTGTTTATATCTCATTTTCATGGATGCAGATATGGTCATATAAAACACTGGGAGAAAATTACTCACAGGATATAGCTGTCTATAAAAATCATCAGCTTGTTAAAAAAGGTATGTACAGGTATTTGAGGCATCCGCAGTATACTTCACAGATTCTTATGGATGTTGGTGCAGGAATGTTGTCATTAAGTTATATTGTAATAGCACTAGCCTTAATTGAAATACCTTTGCTGGTTATGCGCGCTTCGGTTGAAGAGAAATTACTTGCCAGGCATTTAAAAGATTATGATGAATATAAAAAACATTCGGGCTCATTTTTACCGTTTATAGGATAATGCAGTAATGGGTAGACTTTTCCTTTGTATAATATTAGTGGTTTCCTCCCTTTCAATAAATGCGCAGGATAAAATGATTTTAACTGCCGGGAATAAAAATTACGATATCCCGGTATATATAAGGCAGGGTACTTTATATTTTTCGCTGAAACATTTTGCTGATGCACTTTCAATAAGCAGTTATTATAATTCCAAATCAGGTAAAAGTGAATTAAAATTCCCGCTTTATTCATTTAAGGTTACAGCAAAAAATCCATATATTATTTTAACTCCTGAAACCAGCGATGAAGCCCCGGATGTTTACCAGTTGCCGACATCCTCATATGTTATTAAAGGGCAAATTTACATACCGGCAGAGTATAGTGTAAAAGCCCTGTCAAAAGCATCCGGTTTAAGAATATCATTTAAAAAGCCAAATAAACTTACTGTTGTTGGTGATATTTCCCGGGTAGCAGTATCAGGCAGCGGCCCGGTAAAAGATAAAAACGCAAAGGGGAAAACCGGGAAAACAGAAAAGCCGGAAAAAGAAAAACCAGGTACTGCACTAAAGGGGCCTTTTAATATTACAGGACTTTCAATTGATGAAAAAGCAAATGGTACACTTGTAAGAATAAAGTCCGGTAAAAAAATTAAAGCCTATAACAGTGACTATAAAAACGGCGTTCTTACTGTTACGCTCAGAAATGTTACAGTTGATGAAAAGAAACTGGATAAGGCTGCTAAAAAAGGGCTTGTAAAGGAAGTAACAGCAAAAAATCTTAATGGTGACTCTGAAATAAATTTTGTTTTAAGCCAGGAATATACAACCTCAGAAGTTATTAACGTTCCGGGAAGCAATGACCTGCTTGTTACAATACATAACAAAATATTTTCGCATAACGAAAACAATTCAAAAAAAGAAAAATGGAATTTTGATGTTATTGTAATTGATGCCGGGCATGGCGGCAAAGACTTTGGAGCCATTGGCATAAATGGGGTTAAAGAAAAAGATGTAAACCTGGCAATTGCGCTGAAACTTGGAGCTCTAATAGAAAAGAGTATGAAAGGTGTTAAAGTTGTATATACACGTGATGATGATACGTTTATAGAGTTATACAGGCGAGGCAAAATTGCAAATGAAAAGGGAGGAAAGCTTTTTATATCTGTTCATTGTAATTCAACTCCACAAAAACCCTCAAATGCAACGGGAAATGAAGTATACCTGTTAAGGCCGGGAAGAACAAAAGAAGCAATATCTATTGCAGAGCGTGAAAACAGTGTAATAAAATATGAAGAAAACCCGGGCAGGTATCAGCAGCTTACTGATGAAAATTTCATTCTTGTAAGTATGGCTCATTCATCTTATATGAAATATTCTGAAAAATATGCAGAACTGCTCAGCAGACAGTTTTCCGGTGACCTTAAAGTTTCATCCCGCGGTGTTAAACAGGCAGGATTTTATGTCCTTGTAGGCGCTTCAATGCCAAGTGTTCTTATTGAAACAGGATTCCTTTCAAATAAAAAAGACGCAGATTATCTTGCCAGCAAAAATGGCCAGCAGCAATATGCTGAATCTATCTTCCAGTCTGTTAAAAAGTTTAAAGATTATTACGACCAGTTTATGGATAAAGAATAATCCATTATCCTTTTTAATAAACGAGTTTCATAAAGCCATTCCCATTTTGTCCTGTACAGATTTATGCTTTGAAAGAATTAATACTAATTCCTGTTCTCCTTTATTTGGCATCTCGTAATTTTTTAATTGTCCGAAAACGTGCAGGTACCATACGATTTGTTGCAATATTTAATATTAAAGTATTGCTATGTGTCCAGTATTTATGCGTTTTTTGTTAAAAATCAGGATGTTTTTATCTCTTCCCGCTGGTATATTTCTTGAATAGTAAGAAGAAATATTCGGGGAATGGAATGTCTCATTATTTTAAACTGGCACTAAGAAACTTTAAGAAAGATAAGGTTTCATCATTTATAAATATTGCAGGACTGGCAATTGGGATTACGTGTTTTCTAATTCTTGCATTATATGTAATAGATGAACTTGGTTTTGACAGCTTTCACAAAAATGCTGATAATACATATCGTATTTATGTCCATTCCAGGATTAATGGCGAATCCGATAGTAATACAAAAACATCAGGGCTGCTTGGCCCGTTAATAAAACAAAAATTCCCCGAAGTAAAGACTTATACAAGGTTCAGTTATTTTGGTGCGAGGACTTTTATTTATAAAGATAAAAGAATAAGGGATGGAAGTATATATGGGGTTGATTCAACTTATTTTGATGTGTTTTCATATAAATTTATTGCCGGAAATCCTAAAACAGCACTAAATAAACCTTATTCACTTGTTTTAACTAAAAGTACTGCCGAAACATTTTTTGGAAAAGAAGACCCCCTTGGCAAGACAATAAAAACAGACTATGGAAAAGACTTCCAGGTTACAGGTATAATAGAGGACTTTCCAAAAAATTCCAGCTTTAGCTGCCGGATGCTGGAGTCTATGTGTACTTATGAAGAAAATACGACATGGACTGATCTCTGGTACAGCACTTATGTAGTGCTGAAAGATGGTGCAAACCCAGCCGCATTTGAGAAGAAGCTTCAGACAATAGTATATAATAATTTTGGCAGTACAATTGAAAAGCTTCTTGGCGTAACAATGAAGCAGTTTATGAACGAGGGTAATGCCTACTGGTTTGGCGTGCAGCCGCTAAAATCTATTTATCTTTATTCGCAGCGTAAATATGATCTTGATCCAAATACCAACTGGGGAGATGAGAAATCCGGGGATATTCTTTATGTATACATATTCTCAGCAGTAGCAGCTTTTATTCTGCTTCTTGCTGTAATAAACTTTATGAATCTTACAACAGCACGGTCTGAAAGAAGAGCCAAAGAGGTTGGTATAAGAAAGACGCTTGGTTCTGACAGATTAAGGCTGATGCTTCAGTTTATAAGCGAAGCAATAATGACTACGGCTTTTGCGGTTATAATTTCCCTGGCACTTATTGAGCTGATTCTGCCTGCATTTAATAACCTTGCCGGGAAAGATCTTCAGCTTGAGTATTTTAACCTGTATACAATTCCTCTTTTGATTTTATTTATACTGGTTGTTGGTGCGCTTTCAGGAAGTTACCCTGCTTTCTTTCTATCTTCTTTCAGGCCGGTACAGGTGCTTAAATCGGGAATGTCAACGGGGAAAAGAAAAAGCAGGCTTAGAAGCACACTGGTTGTACTTCAGTTTTCAGTTTCAATAATACTGCTTGCAGGTACATTAATAATAAAAAGCCAGCTTAGTTTTATTCAGAATAAAAATCTCGGGTTTAAAAAAGATCATCTTATCAGTATCAGCAATGGCAATATGCTGGGTGATAAAAAAGAAATTTTTAAAAATGAAATATCCGGGAATCCTCATATAATCTCATCAACATTATGTTCAAGGTTATTTGAGCAGGGTATCCCCGGTTCAGGGTATCTCTACAATAAAACATCAGGTACCGATCCGCTTCTCTGCCAGATAGTTGAAACAGACTATGATTTTTTAAAGACATTTAAGGTAAAAATGAAAATGGGAAGGTACTTTTCCCATTCATTCTTAACCGATTCTAATGCAGTAATTGTAAATGAAACGGCTGCAAAATCATTCAGTGATAAAAATCCTGTTGGTAAAAAAGTTACTGACCTTGATGCAAGAACCCGGGGAAATCAATATGAAATTATTGGTGTGATGGGTGATTTTAATTATGAATCACTACACAGGGAGGTAAGGCCGCTGGTAATGCACCTTAGTCTTCCGACACATGATGCAAAAACACTGGTGATCAGGGTTTCTGCTGACCATATTGATGAAACAATAAACTATATAAATTCAGTCTGGCACAATTATGTTGATAGTGAACCGCCATACTACAGCTTTGTTGACCAGCAGTTAATGCAGCTTTATGAAAGAGAGGAGAAAACAGAGACAATAGCTACCATTTTTACAGGACTGGCAATCTTTATAGCCTGCCTGGGCTTGTTCGGTCTTGCCGCTTTTGTTACTGAACAAAGGACAAAGGAAATTGGTATCAGGAAGGTACTTGGTGCTTCAATAACTGAGATAGTGCTGCTGCTTTCAAAGGAATTTGCAGTATGGGTACTAATGGCCAATATAATTGCTGTACCTCTTTCTTTTTATGTTATGGAAAACTGGCTGCAGAATTTTGCATACCGTACAAGTATAAGTCCGTGGATTTTTATTCTATCAGGCACGGCAGCTCTTCTAATAGCGTTAATTACGGTAGGGTTGCATACTGTAAAGGCAGCAAATGCCAATCCGGTTAAGAGTTTAAAATATGAATAGTTACTAAAGGTTAGAGGCTCGCAAATGTTTTTGAGAAATTTCAAACTGCTTATAAGAGTATTAATAAAACAGAAAATGTTTACTGCTATTTCAGTAATCGGGCTTGCTGTTGGTTTTGCCGGGAGCCTTCTTATTTCTGCATTTATCTGGAATGAGTTAAGCTATGAAACTATTCATAGTAAAAGGAATAATATATACCGGATAGCAGTACAGTTCGGTACCGGCGATGATGGAATGATTATGGCAGGTGCTATGTCGCCGCTGGGCCCGGCTGCTAAGACTGAATTGCCTGAAGTAAAAGACTATGTGCGCCTGTTTAATGACGCAAATGTACCTGTTAAGTACCTTGACAAGGAGATTAAAGCCAAGAGATTTTTTCTGACCGATGAATCCATGCTTGATGTTTTTACCTTCAATATACTAAAACAGGGTAAAAGAAAGCCGCTTTCAGATATTTCTGATGTAATGATTTCAGAATCATTTGCAAACAAGTTATTTGGCAAATCCAATCCGATTGGTAAAACAATAGAATACCGCGGCGAACTGTTGAATGTATCAGGGGTTTTTGCCGATATGCCTGTAAATACTCAAATCAATGCAGACGTGATGGCATCTTATGCTCTTAAGGAGAAATTGTTTCCTAATAATGCAGGCTGGTATACTTTCGGCAGTGAAATTACCTATTTGTATCTGGACAGGCCAATACCGGAGAATGAACTGGCAAAAAAAATAACCGCACTTATTATAAGAAACACCTCTGCAAGATTAGCCGGCATGATCAAAGTTATACCTGAACATCTTCCGGGTATTCATCTAAACTCAAGGGCGCTTGGAGACTTAGTCCCACATGGCAATAAAAACTATGTTTTCCTTTTTTCAACAATAGCTGTTTTTGTACTTTTAGTAGCCTCACTTAACTTCATCAATATGTCAACTTCACGGTCAATTAACAGGGCAAAAGAAGTTGGAGTAAAAAAGATGCTTGGAGCAGCAAGGAAGCAGCTTATTATACAATACCTGGCCGAAAATCTTTTTATATCATTCCTGGCTTTTATTCTTAGTCTTGTAGTTTTTGAAGCAGTGTTTCCAATGCTGATGGAATATCTTAATATAAATATCTCACCCGGAATTTTTAAAACCTCAGAATTTTATCTTATTGTCTTTTTAGTATTTTCTCTGACTGGTATAATTTCCGGAATATACCCGGCATTTTACCTGACCCGCTTTAATTATGTTCAGGCAGGCAAAACTTCAGGCGTTTACCTGGGAGGAGCCTGGTTTCGTAAAGCACTTGTCGTTTCTCAATTTGTAATTTCTATACTGCTCATATTTGGTACGATTGTGATATATCAACAGGTTAGGTTTATGCAAAATTATGATATAGGGCTGAACAAAAACAATGTAGTGTTAGTAAACTATTCTCCGGACAATGATAGTGATGGTATTAAATATGAAACTTTTCGTAATAAACTTCTCTCAAACAGCAGTATAATTAATGTCAGCGGTGCTTACTCGCTGCCCGGTGTAGAAAGCATCGAAAAACAGACAATCAGGATGAAGGGGCAGCCGGAGACTGATAATAAAATTATGCGTTTTAACAGTGTTGATTATTCATTTATCAATACATTTAAGGTTAAACTTATTTCAGGCAGAAATTTCAGTCGTTTATATGGACGTGATAAAGAAGAATCAGTAATTATTAATGAGGCTGCAGCTAAAGAACTGGGGATAAAAAATACAACAGGAGTTCAGGCAGTTATACCCTCTTCATCTAATCAAAGCAGGCTGGTAAACGTAATTGGGATTGTTAAGGATTTTAATCTTGAATCACTTCAGAAACAAATTGAACCAGTAGTGCTTTATATAGATCCATCAAGATTTTTTACAGTAGCCGTAAAAATATCTTCGGAGGACAGAAACAGGGCAATGCATATAATTAAAAATACATGGGCTGAATTATATCCCGGTATGAAGTATTCTCCTGTATTTATGGATGAAAACTATAAGGCACTGTATTCATCAGAAGAAAAAATGTCAGGGCTGTTTGCCATATTTGCTTCGCTTGCCATTTATATAGCCTGTATGGGCCTCTTCGGGCTTGCTTCATTTTCTGCTGAACAGAAAAGAAAAGAAATTGGAATCCGTAAACTTTTAGGCTCACGCATAAGCAGTATTATTTATTTGCTTACGCGTGAATATGTTAAACTTGTTTTTATAGCTTCCGCAATTGCTCTGCCATTAGCCTTTGTTCTTATGCGTAAATGGCTGCAGGAGTTTGCATACCAGGTATCTGTACAATGGTGGGTATTTATGCTATCAGGAATGGCGGCAATGATTATTACAATACTAACTGTAATATCGCGAAGCATTAAAGCTGCACAAGATAACCCTGTAAACAGTCTGAAATGCGAGTGATAATTTGCGGTATTGCTGATGTAACCATATTTGGTTTTAGAATGTCCAATAATATAGGGGATATTCAGAAATTGATAATATAATTTTTCTGAGTGCCTGTTTTTTTAATTTTAAAAAGTTTTGAAAGATGTTAAAGAATTACATAAAAGTTGCTTACAGACAGCTAAAAAGATATAAAACTTATACTTATATAAATATATTTGGCCTTGCAATGGGAATTGCATGCTGCCTGCTAATAATGCTGTATGTTGCTGATGAACTAAGTTATGATAGTTTTTTCAGTAATGCTGATAGAATTTACCGCATAAATTCTGACCTAAAATATGGCGGCACTGAACTGCATTTACCTGTTACTTCTGATATGATGGGCGCTATTCTTAAGAAGGATTATCCACAGGTTGAAGAATATACACGTGTTTATAGTTTTAATTCAGATAGATTTATAAAAAAGGGTGACAGCTATATAAACGAAACAGGAGCCGTTTATGCCGATTCAACTTTCTTTAAGATATTTAGTTTTTCAGCCATTTCAGGGAGTCTTAATAAAGCATTAACAGAACCAAACACTGTAATTCTTACAAAATCCATAGCAGAAAAATACTTCGGCACCGCAAATGCTGAAGGCCGGTATTTTACAACAAATGAAAATGGCAGTTCCACATATAAAGTTACAGCAGTAATAAATGATCTTCCTTCAAACACTCATTTTAATTTTAAGATGATTTTCCCTATTCTGAATCAGCAGTACAGGTGGGGAAATTATTTGTCTCTTAACCACCATACATACCTGCTGCTAAAAAAAGGTACTGATTATAAAAAATTTGAAAAATATTTTGATGATTATAATAATAAATATGTCTTTCCTTATGCAAAAGAGTTTATGCAGGTTGCAAGCCGTGAAGCTTTTGAAAAAGCAGGTAACCGGATAAGCCATTCGTTAATTCCTCTGACAGATATACATCTAAAATCAACCCGTATTCAGGAAATGACCCCTTCGGGTAATATAGAATTTGTTTATATATTTTCAGCGGTTGCTGCATTTATACTTATAATAGCATGCATAAACTTTATTAACCTGACGACAGCACGCTATTCCAACCGTGCAAGAGAAACCGGTATTAGAAAAGTGCTTGGTACAACCAGGGAAAATCTTATTGTACAATACCTTACTGAATCTGTATTTCTTTCCTTTATTGCAGTTATTATAGCAGCGGCTGCAGTTTACAACCTGCTGCCATGGTTTAATGAAATATCAGGAAAGAGCATAACAAAAGCAGTTTTCCTTAATCCATTATTTATTATTTCAATCTTCCTTTTCCCGGTAATAACAGGAGTATTTTCTGGGATATACCCTGCGGTATTTCTTTCAAAATTTGTACCTCATGAAATACTTAAAGGAAACGCTGTTTCAGGAAAACGAAAAGGCAGCTTTAGAAGTATTCTGGTTGTGTTTCAATTTGCTTCATCTGTAATACTTATTACCGGGACCGTTATAGTTTACAGCCAGATAAATTATATTAAGAACAGAAACCTGGGTTATCAAAAAGACCAGGTACTTATAATTAATGATGCATATAACCTTGGCAGCGGCATTGAGGCATTTAAAAATGAAATGCTTAAAGTACCCGGGGTTATAAATTCTACTGTGTCAGGTTTTCTCCCGGTATCTTCTAACCGGAATTTTAATGGCGTATTTAAAGATGCTTCAGCGGGCGCCGGAACAGGTGTTACCATGCAAACATGGAGTGTGGATTACAATTATCTTAAAACTCTTGGCATGAATATGAAAGACGGCAGGTATTTTTCAAAAGAATTTGCAACTGATTCATCCTCTGTAATTCTGAATGAAACTGCAGTAAAACAATTGGGCCTGAAAAATCCTGTCGGCGAGACGATCTATACAATGATGCAGAATGATAACCTGCGTTCATATAGAGTAATTGGAGTTGTTAAAAACTTTAACTTTGAATCCATGCATAATGAGATTGGCCCGTTATGTATGTTTTTAAATACCGATACCGGACTTATTTCATTTAAAGTAAAGGCCGCCGGTGTATCAGGTATAATACAGGCAGCTGAAAAAAACTGGAGAGAAATTGCCGGCGGCATGCCTTTTGGCTGGCGTTTTTTGGATGATTCATTTAATGAAATGTACCGTGCAGAAGAACGTGTTGGTACTCTTGCATTGGTGTTTTCAATTCTTGCTGTTATAATTGCGTGCCTTGGGCTGTTCGGACTGGCAAATTATTTTGCAGAGCAGCGTACAAAGGAAATAGGTGTCAGGAAAGTTTTGGGAGCTTCTTCATCGTCAATATTTTTGCTTTTGTCGTATGATTTTTTAAAGTGGGTTATTATTGCTAACCTGATTGCTCTGCCGGTGGCATATTATATAATGCGAAGCTGGCTTAATGATTTTGCTTACAGGATAAACCTTAGCTGGATGTTTTTTGCTGCTGCCGGCATTGTTACTCTTATTGTTGCCCTGGTAACTGTAAGCATACAAACACTACGTTCGGCCGCAGCAAATCCTGTTAAAAGCCTGAAGTATGAATAGTGTAAAACTTTAATCGGAAAATAATTTAACTAGAAAAAATAATGATTAAGAACTATCTTAAAATTGCAATAAGGAATATCCGCTCCAATAAGGTTTACTCAATTATAAATATACTTGGGCTTATTACCGGTATCTGTTCTACCATGCTTATATATCTTTATGTAACCGGGGAACTGAATTTTGATACCTTTCATAAAGATTATGACAGAATCTACCGTATTTCAGTAAAGGTTAATGTTAAAGACCAGCCGTCCATTGATAATTCCATGTTTACTGCTCCTGTGGCGCCTGCAATTAAGCAGGCAATTCCTGAAATAGAAAGCAGTACAAGAATTTCATCAGCCCGGGGTGGTATTGTATCAGCAGATAACAGGAAATTTAATATAGATGGAATATGTTTTGCTGACTCAGCATTTCTTGATGTATTCTCTTTTAATCTGGCAGAAGGAAATAAGCATAATGTACTTAGTGCCCCAAATACTGCAGTAATTACTTCAGAAACTGCTGAAAAACTGTTTGGGAAGGATAATCCTGTAGGTAAAGAGATACAATATGATAACAACACTTATGAAGTAACCGGAATAATTCAAAACCCGCCTGCAAATTCACATATACAATTTAATATGCTTCTTTCATTTAATTCATTATATGGAATGAATGGACTGTTTATGTCCTGGGATGGGGGATGCCAGTATGTTACTTATGCTAAGCTGAATTCTGCAGGCAGCAAGTCTGCTGTAAACAAAAAACTTCAGAGGGTATTCTGGGATAATATTAATAAACGGTATAGTTCATTTGGGTGGAAATTTACCCCATATCTTCAACCGCTTAAAGATGTTCATTTAAAGTATGATGATGAAAAAGGAACGAGAATTACAAGAATCTATATCTTTTCTGCTGCAGCAATTCTGATTTTATTAATTGCGTGTATAAATTATATAAACCTTACTATTGCCGGGTCACTGAAGCGAAGCCGTGAGATTGGCCTGAAAAAAGTAATGGGTGCATCCCGCATTGAGCTGATAAAACAGTTCGTTTTTGAGTCATTTATTTTTATTGCTGTATCATTAACTGCATCACTATTATTATATGACATAGTTACTCCATATTACAAGAAGTTTATTGGCGAGTATTTTAATTCTGCCATTGAAATTAATTTTGCCTCCATAGCTGTGTTTTCTGTAGGGGCAGTAACAGTGATACTGCTGGCAAGTTTTTACCCGGCATTCTATCTTTCCCGTAAAAAACCGGTGGACGCAATATATAATCTGCGTATGCAGAGGCTTTCAAGGTTTAGTCTTAAAAACATCCTTATTTTCTTTCAGTTTATGACGGCTGCAGGGATGATATCAGCAACTCTTATTATATACTCACAATTGAATTATGTACAGAACAGGAATTTAGGATATAATAAAGATAATATGCTGATAATTCACATGAGTGAAAGCAGCAGCCAGGAAAAATATGCTGTGCTTAAAGATGAAATCCTAAAGCTTCCGGGTGTAAAAAAGGTATCAGCATCATCAGGAGTGCCGGTTAATAATGTTACCAGTAATGGTTATTTGCTGGAGGGAAGTAATTCCCCTGAAATAATAAATATAGTTTATGCTGATAAAGATTTTGTTGATACTTACGGGATAAAGCTTGTTAACGGAAGGAAAATATCTGATGAATATGGTGCGGATAAGGAAGCTTATATGGTAAACAGCCGGTTTGTAGAAAAATATAATATTAAGAACCCGCTTGGATTTAATGTTATCCGCAACAACATAAAACACGAGATAGTAGGTGTTACAGGTGATTTTAACTATGCTTCTGCATACCAGAATATAGAACCCCTTATAATAACAACACAGCCTGAAGGAAGCCAGTATGATTATCTTTCAGTGTTAATTAATCCGGAAAACTCTGCTGCTATTATAAAATCTGTTTCAGGTATATATAATAACGTATGCCCCGGCAGTTCGTATGAATACACTTTTCTTGATGATACTATAAATCTATTGTATACCGGCGAGAATAATTTCAGCAAACTGTTCCTGTTTTTTGCAGGACTTTCTGTTATTCTGTCCGTAACAGGACTTCTTGGACTGACAATATTTTCTGTTACACAGAAACGGAAAGAAATTGGTATACGCAAGGTACTCGGGGCTTCAGTTGCTAATCTTGTTGGCTTATCAATAAAGGAGTACCTGGTAATAATAATATCAGCTATTGTTGTGTCATCATTAATTACCCGGTACCTAATAGATACATGGCTCGAAAAATTTGTTTACAGGATAAATGTACCTCTGTGGGCATTTTTTATTGCAGGTATTGTTATTCTTATGGTAGCTTTTATAACAATTGCTGTCTATTCAGCTAAAGCAGCTGCAGCTGACCCTGTTAAAAGTTTGAAGTACGAGTAAAATATCTCTTCATATTACTGAACAAAACACTGAAGTGAACGGATGTTTAAGAACTACTTTTTAATTGTTTTTAGAAATATATTAAAAAATAAGACCTATGCTTTTGTTAATATAGCCGGGCTTTCTGTCAGCATGGCGATATTGATAATCGTACTGGCTTATGTTGAATCACAATATAATACTAACAAATTCAACGTAAACTATAACAATATATATAAGATTAGCAAAGAGAATACTCCTCTGCCGGTTGCAGATATTATTCGTAATGGTATCCCGGGATTTAAAAGCATTGCCAGAGTAAAGTATCTTCCTGAAAAACATACAATCCGGTATGGGAAAAATTTTGTACTGATTAATAATATTATAAATACTGAACCTGATTATTTTACTATTTTTACATTCCCATTATTATACGGTGATAACTATTCCGCATTAAATGATCCTTCAACAATCTACCTTACAGAGAAGCAGGCTAAAATTATTTTTGGCTCACAAAATCCGTATGGTAAGACAGTATTATTTGATAATAAAACTGTTTATGTGGTTCGGGGAATTATAAAAGACCTGCCAGTAACTTCCTCCTTTCAATTCAATGCAGTAATTCCTTTGAATATAGAGGAAATAATGCATCAAACTGATCCGCAGTATTTATGGACAGATACATATTATGAAACCTATGCACTTGCTGAACAGGGATATACAAAAGATAATCTTCAGAAGCAGGTGCATCATATTATGAAAAAAAATGTCCCGTCTGAAAGGATTACTTTGAATGCTGATTTAGTATCACTGAATGATGTTTACTATAATGAAGCATTTTCAAATATTAGTCTGCATGGCAGCTATGAAAAAATCTATATTCTTATATCTATTGGCTTATTAATCTTATTGAGTTCTGTTATTAATTATGTTAATATATCCATTGCAAGATCAGCCTCCAGATTGAAAGAAATTGGGGTAAGAAAAACTATGGGTGCTCTTAGAAGTGAATTGATAAAACAATTCATAACAGAATCAGTTTTAATGAGCTTATTATCTTTTTTTATAGGAATTGTAATTGCCGAAGAAATAATGCCGGTTTTAAACAGACTTACTGGTTATAATTTATTAGTGTTTGCAGATTACAAGACAATAAGGTTGTTGTTTTTAATTATGGTTTCAGGTTTTATTGGGATAATGGCAGGCATTTATCCGGCATGGTACCTGACTTCTATTAAAACTAGTCTGGCAGCCAAAGGCGCGTTATCCGGTTATAAAGGAAAGACTATATTAAGAAAGTCATTGCTTGTTTTCCAGTTTGTATTAGCTTCTATACTAATCAGTACAACAATTATAATTTTAGAACAAAACAATTACATTAAAAATCACTCTACCGGTTATTATAAAAAAAATATTGTTTATTTCCCAACAAATCCGGAGATATTACAAAACCGGGATGCTTTTAAGAATAAACTTCTTGCAATACCGGGGGTTAAACAGTTTACATATTCTATGAATGTGCCGGCGGAAATTACAGCTTTAATTTACTGTGACTGGAAATATCAGGGAGAAAAAAAGCATATTAATTTTTATTTTAATGCCGTATCCCCTGATTTTGTAACTTTTATGAAAATGAAGATAGTAAAAGGAAGAACCTTTACCTGGGATTCTTCAGATGTTGGAAACGTAATTGTTAATGAAGCATTTGTAAAGCAGTATGGAGTTACTGATCCTCTTAAAGCTTCAATTCCGGGTTGGTTCTACGGAAAAGGCGATGTAGTTGGTGTGGTAAAAAATTTTAATTATCAGTCTTTACACAACAAAATTGAACCGCTTGCATTTTTTAATATAGACTTAGAAGCCGGGAGTTGTATATTAAAACTTGAGCTGCCTCATTCAGTTGGTGTAAAACCTGTTATTAGTAAAATTGCTGCAACGTGGAAAGAATTCTCGCCGGATTATCCATTTGATTATTCGTTTCTGGAGGATACCATTACTATGCAATATAAAGCGGAAGAGATATACCAGGATGCTTTTTTGTTCTTTGCTGTTCTCGCAGTTTTTATTGCCTGTCTTGGCTTGTTTGGCTTTACTGCTTTTATTACAGAGAGCCGGACAAAAGAAATTGGTATACGTAAAATATTAGGGGCCTCTGTTGTCTCAGTTACTTCTCTTATTACCGGGGAGTTTGCAGCTTTGTTACTGGCCGCAAATATCATTGCCTGGCCAATTGCATATTGGATAATTAATTATTGGCTTATGAAATTTGCATATAAAGTTAATATAAGTATTTGGCTGTTTATATTAACCGGACTGCTGGTATATGCTATTTCTGCTGTTACTATAGGGTACCAGGCTATAAAAGCAGCTGCAGCTGACCCTGTTAAAAGTTTGAAGTACGAGTAACTTCTGGTTTTAGTTGATATTAAAACAGCGTAAATTTCATAATTGAAATTATGGGGTTGTTTATGAAAAAACTTATAAAGAACATATCTTTTATTTTAACAGCGGGGTTTATAATGGCATCAACAATTGAAACAGCAGCGCAGACTGTTAAAGAACAAATTATTGGTATGGAAAAAGCAGCGCTTGACCGTTGGAAAACAGGTGATACTTTTGGTTTTGTGGAAATTGCTGCTGATGATATAACATATTTTGATCCTTTCCTGGAAAAGAGAGTTACCGGATTAAAAGAGTTTACTGATCATTATGCTTCTTTCCGGTATTCCTTTAATTTCCCTGGATATGAGCTGCTCAATCCTGATGTGCAATTATATGGAGATACTGCTGTCCTTACATTTAATTTTGAAGGTACTGGTAATGATGGTTCAAAAAATCTGTGGAATGCAACTGAGGTTTACCATAAATTTAATGATGACTGGAAACTAATCAGTTCGCACTGGTCTTCAACAAAATCCGGAAATAAATAATTCTTATAAATAACGCGGGGATTTACTATGAAGAGCATTATTAATGCTTTATGCGTTTTTATTTTTTTTACTGTTGCTGTTTATTCGCAGGATACTGAAGAACAACACGAGTCAGACAGTCCAGATTGCAGGTATTCAAGCCTTGATTTAACAATAAACCATTCTGGTGTTTCCTTTGGCAATTCACAATATGTAAAGGGCATCAGGATAAACTTTTCCGATTGTGGAATGGAAAAGGTTAATGGTATTAATGTTACTTTCTGGAAACCCGGACTGAATCCCGGTTCCCGGGTAAATGGTATAGCACTTGGCATTTGCCCTTCTGCTGATGATTTAAACGGAATTTCTTTTGGTATTGTTTCGACTATTGCAAATAATAGTATGACCGGAATAAATGCAGGCGTACTTGCGAATGTTTCAAATGGAGATATGAGCGGTATAAATATCGGCGGACTGGCAAATGTAAGCAACAGAGATATGAGCGGAATTAATTTTGGCGGACTTGCACTGGTATCCCAGCAGTCAATAACCGGTTTTAACTTTGCTTCCCTTGCCCTGGTATCACAGCAGGATATGACGGGGTTTAATTTTGGAGGGCTTGCTCTTGTTTCGCAGCAGGATATAACCGGAATAAGTATCAGCTCGCTTGCTCTTGTTTCACAGCAGGATATGACAGGATTTAACTGCAGCGGACTTGCACTGGTTGCAGAACGAAATTTAACCGGAATAAATATAAGCAGCCTTGCTATTGTATCACAAAGTGAGCTGACCGGTTTTAATTTTTCCGGCCTTGCGCTTGTTGGTAATAACGGCATAACCGGGGTAAATTTTGGCGGTATTGCTGTAGTTGGCGGTGAAAACTCAGCGATGGGTGTAAATATTACCGCTGGTAAAATTATGGCAAAAGAATCTGTAACAGGAATTAATATTGCAGGTTATAATATAGAAACAACCGAATTAACCGGAATAAATATCGTTCCATGCTGGATAAAAACAGATAACCTTACCGGCTTTACTGTTTCAGCGTATAATAAAGTTTCCGGGCACCAAACCGGTTTTTCTATTGGTATACTTAACATAGCTGATTCACTTGAAGGGCTGCAGTTAGGTTTATTAAATATTGTTAAATCCAATCCAGCACCTTTCAAAATTTTGCCGTTTATTAATTTTAATTTTTAAACAAAATATATCTGTTTTGTAAAGATGTCTTCGGAAATTCACCCGGATTTCCGAAGTACCGTTTATCACTTCCTCATGGCCATTCATAACATTATCAAGAATTAATTTGACAAGAAGCAATTAATGTTTTATGTTTGGAAACTCGATAAACAAAACAAGTTTCCAAAGTATATAATTTACATCAGAAAGTAGAAAAATACCTATATAAGGAAACTTAGGAAACGAAATATGTTTCCTAAATAGACCATAGGGAGAAATAATGGCAGAAGAGAAAGAAATACGGGAAAGGATTCTTAATAAAGCACAGGAAATGTTTACCCGGTTTGGATATTCCAGGGTAACCATGGACGAGGTTGCCTCTGAACTTGGCATGAGTAAAAAAACCCTGTACAAGTTCTTTCCCGGAAAAGAGCAGCTTATTCGTTCCATAATTATGGAAGTTAAGTGCGAAGTCTCTGAATATTGCGATGCTTTGATCCAAAAAGAAGATGTTGATTTTGTAGACAAACTGAAGCAGCTTATGAATTTTTTTACCCATCAGGCAGAAAAATTTCGTGGCCCGCTGCTTAATGACCTGCAAAAAGCTGTCCCGGAATGCTGGAAAGAGCTTAATGATCTTAGGATTAAACATTCATATCAGAAGTTCAGTGAATTACTTGAACAGGGTAAAAAAGCGCATGCTTTCAGGGAAGATATTGACCAGCAATTAATACTGCTGATTTTTATGAATGCTATGCAGGCGCTGCTTGATCCGGATGTTCTATCAAGTGTGCCTTTTTCAGGCAACCAGGTATTTGAGACACTTGTTAAAGTAATTTTTGAAGGCGTCCTCTCAGAAGAGGGCAGAAATAAATACATAGAAGAATCGGATAAACAATAATAATTACTACTGTGCCGGAATATTCACCGACTGTTTTCCACTGTTCACCTATAAAGTATTAAACAGGAGAAAAACACGGCGTAATTTTACGGTATCATTTAGCCAGAGAAATTCTATACCGGAGATTATATGAATATGCCGAAAAAATACTCGCTTGATTTTAGATTGGGACTGTTTATCCTGTTCAGAGGATTATTCAAAATGAACCCAAAATTTAGTTTTGGTTTTTTGCACAGCAATGCAAAAAGAGTTTAATAATAAAGAACCCGGGAGAAAATGTTAATGAATAAACAAATTAAAAAAATAACCTTGTCAGTAACTGTATGCATATTATTTGCATCTTCAGTTTTTGCACAGGAAAAAAGAGAAATGTCTGTTAATGATGCAGTTAAAACAGGGATTGAAAACAGTTACCAGCTTCATTCTTCGCAGATGCAGGTAGTTTCCTCTGAAGCAAGGCTGAGTGAGGTTAATACCAACAGGCTTCCTTCTCTTTCGTTTTCGGCTGCGTATACAAGGCTTAGTGATATTGATCCTTATATGATTAATACTCCTTTTGGTAATTTTGATATCTCACAAAATATACCAAATAATTATACGCTTAAACTGACACTGCAGCAGCCAATATTTACAGGCTTTAAGCTTTCAGGTGCTTCAGAGATTGCAGAGTATAACTATATGGCATCAAAGGAAACTTTTACGGCTGACCGCAATACTCTGGTTTATAATATTAAAGAAAAATACTGGAATTTATTTAAGGCAAATGAAGTAAAGAAAGTTGTTGATGAAAACGTTGGCCAGGTTAAAGCTCATCTTGAAGATATTCAAAATTTATTTAAGCAGGGGCTTGCAACCAAAAACGAACTGTTAAGGGTTCAGGTACAGCTTTCAGAAGCCCAGTTAAGGCAGATTGATGCCAACAATGCTGTTAAACTTGCAAACATAAGTTTAAACAACACAATTAATATTCCTCTTTCAACTGAAATAGTATTGAAAGAAAATGTTGAGAAAGGTTCTGATAACTTATTAAATATTGATGACCTGACTGAGAAAGCTTATAAGAACCGTCCCGAACTGAAAGCAATGGACTTCAGAGTAAAAGCAAGTGAAACAGGCATAAAGGTAGCAAAGTCAGCATGGTATCCCCAGGTCTATTTGCAGGGTACTTATGATTATGACAGGCCAAACCAAAGAATATTCCCTTCAACTGATGAGTTTAACGGTACCTGGAATATGAGTGTTTCACTTCAGATGAATTTATGGAACTGGGGACAGACAGTTGATCAAACAACACAGGCAGAAGCACAGTATGCAGAGACTAAAGATACATACGAGTCACTAAAAGATGCTGTAGCTCTAGAATTAACACAGAATTACCTTAATGTGATTCGTGCAAAGGAAAGAATTACAGTTGCCGAAAGTACAACAAGCCAGGCTGAAGAAAATTACCGTGTAACCAGTGAAAAATTTAAAAACGGCCTTGTGCTTAATACAGACCTTGTAGATGCAGAGGTAGATCTGCTTCAGGCAAAAACCAATTATGTACAGGCTGTTGTAGATTATCAGCTTGCAAAAGCTAACCTGGAAAAATCAATAGGCGAGTAAGCTTTATAATTTAAGTGGAGGCATTACACTTAACTGCTGCTGTAAGAAATATTAAGAGAATGTAAATAATAATAATCCGGACAGGCGGATGTGTAACAAACAGAGAGGATAAAATGAAGAAGCTAAAACTTGCAGGGATCGGTATACTGCTTACAGGTGTGATTATTTTCATATTGTTTAATAACCGTGCAAAAATACAGGCTAAAACAAGCGATGATAAAATTGATTCATACCCTGTTATTACTTCAGTAGTTGAGAAAAGTAATGTTGAAAGCAGCCTTAATCTCGTCGGTACAATAACAGCCAATAATGATGTTGCTGTTGTTTCAGAGGCTGCCGGTAAAGTTAAAGCTGTTTATGCCAAAACAGGCGACTATAAACCAGCGGGTTCGGTTCTGTTTCAGTTGGATGACGAATTGCTCGAAGCTGCTTTTAAAACAGCAGAAGTTAATTATGAAAAAACAAAAAAAGACTATGAACGCTTTAAAGCCCTTCATGAGGACAGGTCAGTTACTGATACGCAGCTTGAAGGTGCAAGGCTTGCATATATGTCAGCCGAAGCCCAGTATATAACATCACGCAGGCAGTTTAATGATACAAGAATAAAAGCTCCTATTTCCGGTGTTATTACTGCCCGCCTTGTTGACCTTGGTAATTATGTCGGAGATAAAGCGGTTGTAGCCAATATTGTTGATATATCTAAACTTAAAGTTAAGCTTAATGTTGCTGAAAAGGATGCATTTAAACTGAAAACAGGAGATGAAGTTGAAATAGTAACTGACGTTTACCCTGATGTTATTTTTAAAGGTAAAATTGAAAGTATAAGTGCCAAGGGAGATGAATCTCATACTTACCCGGTCGAAATTGTATTGCCTAACAGTACAAAAAATCCGTTAAAAGCAGGAATGTTTGGTAAGGTAACATTCACCTCTATCAAAAAGAGTGAGTCTTTAGTAATACCGCGCGAGGCATTGGTCGGCAGTGTTAAGGATGCTAAAGTATTTATAGTTGAAAACGGTGCAGCAAAAATCCGGAAGGTTATTATTGGTAATGCTTATGACAGGAATCTTGAAGTATTGAGTGGATTAAACAGCGGCGAAAGAATTGTTGTTAACGGACAGAATAACCTGAAAGACAATGATAAAGTATTTATTAAGGAATAGGTGAAATAATGACAATAACAGAGCTATCGATAAAAAGGCCTACGCTTATTGTAGTAGTATTTGCTGCACTCGTTATACTTGGCCTGTACAGTTATACGCAGTTAAGTTATGAGCTGCTGCCTAAAATGACTCCACCGGTTATTACTATTATGACAATGTATCCGGGCGCTTCGCCAAATGAAGTTGAAACTTCGGTTACAAAGCCAATTGAAGATGCTGTATCTTCACTTGACCAGATTGATAATGTGAACTCATCCTCAACTGAGGGTGTTTCATTTATTTTTGTGCAATTTGACCAGTCTGCAAATGTGGATATAGCGCTTCAAAATGCCCAGAGAAAAATAAATGAGATAGCATACACTCTTCCGGCTGAATCAAAGGCGCCTGCTGTTTCAAAATTTGCACTGGATGAAATTCCGGTAATCAGAATGGGCGCTACAAGCAACATGCCTACAAAAGAGTTCTACCAGTTTATGAAGGATAACATTCAGCCGCGTTTATCCAAGCTGAAGGGTGTAGGACAGATTACAATGATTGGCGGAGATGAACGAGAAATAAAAATTAATCTGGATGCTGAAAAAATAAGGTCTTATGGCCTGTCAGTAATGCAGGTAACCAATGCAATTAAAAGTGCAAACCTGGATTTTCCAACCGGAAAAATTGAAAACTCAAAAGAGCAGTATATTGTAAGAGTTGCCGGCAAATTTTCTTCAATTGATGAACTGAGAAATCTTATTGTAGCAAAATCAAACCAGGGTGGTGATGTTAAACTGGTTGATGTTGCTGAAGTTGAAGACGGTATTAAGGAATATAAGAATATTAACCGTATAAATGGTGTTACTTCAATAGGTGTGCTTATTCAGAAGCAGTCTGATGCTAATGCTGTTGAGGTAAGCAAGCTTGCCCGTAAAGAAATAGCTGCAATTGAAAGCGATTATAAATCAGAGAATATTAAATTTAATATTGCACAGGATGGTTCACTATTTACAACCGATGCTGCTAATGCGGTAAAAGATGACCTTGCACTTGCAGTTGTAATGGTTGGTATTGTAATGCTTCTGTTCCTGCACAGTTTCAGAAACTCATTTATAGTAATGCTTGCAATACCGGCATCACTTATCTCAACATTTTCAGTAATGTATGCGTTGGGATTTACTCTTAACCTGATGACGCTGCTGGGGCTCTCACTTGTGGTGGGTATTCTTGTGGATGACTCTATTGTGGTGCTTGAAAACATATATCACCATCTTGAAAAGGGAGAAACATCACGTGTTGCGGCGCTTAAAGGAAGAAACGAAATTGGCTTTGCTGCGCTGGCAATTACCATGGTTGATGTTGTGGTGTTTGTTCCTCTTTCTCTTGTAGGCGGTATAGTTGGTAATATTTTAAGGCAGTTTTCTATTGTTGTGGTAATATCCACATTATTAAGCCTTTTTGTTTCATTTACCTTAACTCCGCTGCTTGCATCAAGAATAAGCAAATTTGAAAGGCTTACTGCAAAGACAATAATTGGCAAATTTGCAATATGGTTTGAAAGCAAATTTAAAGCTATTGTAGAGCATTACACCGGTATATTAAAATGGGCATTAAATAACCGCTGGAAAGTAATTGCAATTTCAGTAGTTCTGTTTATTGCATCATTTATGCTGCTTGGATTTGGTTTTATTGGCAATGAGTTTATTGCTCAATCTGACAGAGGTGAATTTGCTGTAACAGTTGAACTGCCTTCCGGCTCATCTTTGGAAAATACAAATTATGTTGCCCAGGATGTTGAAAAATATATAAGCGGATTGCCTGAAGTGAAGAAGGTCTTTATTAATGTAGGAGCTTCAAATGAAGGACTTATTGGACAGTCTGCCAATAACGTTGCAGAATTAAACGTTGCCCTGATTGACCGCAGGGAAAGAGAAAAATCTACTGAGCTGGTAGGCCAGGAAATAAAAAAATATGTAAGTGGAATACCGGGTGCCAAAGTAAGGGTAAACCCAATTGGTTTATTTGGAACTGCAGATGAAACCCCAATACAGTTATATATAAGCGGCCCTTCACGTGCTGATGTTACACAGGCAGCTCAAAAAATTTCTGATATATTAAAGAAAATTCCTGGTACTGCTGATGTAAGGCTTTCTTCTGAAGACGGCAAGCCGGAAACGCGGGTTGATATTGACCGCGAAAAACTTGCATCATTTGGCTTGTCTATTGCTGAGGTCGGTGCTACACTAAGAGTTGCATTATCAGGAGATGATGATTCCAAATACCGTGAGGGTAACGATGAATATGATATAAGAATAGCGCTTGATAAATTTGACAGGTCCGGCATATCAGACCTTGGCAGCCTTACTTTTACAAATAACCGCGGCCAGGTAATAGAACTGCAGCAGTTCGCAAATGTTTACCAAACTGTAGGGCCAACCAAATTGCAGAGAAGAGACAGAATAAATTCTATTATTGTATATTCTCAGGCAGTTGGAAGGCCAAGCGGAAGTATTGGCGATGATATAAAAACAGCGCTTGCCAAACAGGATTTTCCTAAAGGCGTACAGATTAACTATGAAGGCGACCTTAAAGCGCAGTCTGACTCTTTTGGAAGCATGGGGCTTGCAATGATTGCTGCTATATTGTTTGTATATATGATTATGGTTGCGTTGTATGATTCATTCATATATCCGTTTGTGGTTTTGTTTTCTATACCGGTTGCAATGGTAGGTGCTTTGCTTGCACTTGCTCTTACAATGAACTCGTTAAGTATATTTTCAATGCTGGGTATAATAATGCTTATCGGGCTTGTTGGAAAGAATGCAATTCTGCTTGTTGACAGGGCAAACCAGGTAAAGCGTGAAGGCATGAGCAGTTATGAAGCATTGCTGGAGGCAGGCCAGTCAAGAATACGCCCGATTATAATGACTACCTCTGCAATGGTAATTGGTATGATGCCTATTGCACTGTCTTCAAGTCCGGGTGCTGAATGGAAACATGGCCTTGCATGGGCACTGATTGGAGGCCTAACAAGCTCAATGTTCCTTACACTCATTTTGGTTCCGGTTATGTATTTAAAGGTTGAATTATGGAAAGACAGCGTTCCTGCATTTTTTGCGAGATTATTTGGAAGGAAAAGCAAGAGTAAAGACAAAGGTGAAGATGCTGTTGTTGAACCTGCATAAATCAGGCGGCTGTTATTTCTCAAAAGGCGGATTTAATTCCGCCTTTTTATTATAGGGTAATTTATTCTGAATCTTTTTTTATTTCCCTGCATCTGATTGATTAAGAATAAGAAAGGATGATGAAATGCACAATATTATTGAAGGAACAGATTTAAATTTTGAGCAGGAAGTATTAAAGTCTGATGTGCCTGTTTTGGTTGATTTTTGGGCTCCGTGGTGCGGCCCCTGCCGTGCAGTTGCACCTGTTGTTGAACAAATTGCAAATGATTACCAGGGTAAGTTAAAAGTTGTTAAAATAAATACTGATGATAACCAGGACACAGCAGTAAAATACGGGATAAGAAGTATCCCAACGCTTGGAATATTTAAAGATGGTAAAGTGGTTGATGGTATAATTGGAGCGGTACCGAAACAGATGATAGAAAGTAAGGTAAAACCTTACCTTAATAGTGTTAATTGATATATGCACAGGAAAGGCATCTTACGATGCCTTTCTTGTTTTAAATATTCACTTTGTTTGAAACCTCATTTGTGTCATCCGGCTTAATCGGAAAATGAGCATTTAAGATTTCTCCAACAGCTTCAATTGTTTTAATTATTCCCCCGGCAAATTTCCCCCTGGTAAACATATCCTGCATGTTATCCTTAATAAAATCCCATGTATCAGGCGCAACTTTCTCATTTATTCCTGAATCAGCCAGTATATAGAATTTCCTCTGCTTCAATACAATAAAAATAAGTATGCCGGTTTTGTCACGGGTGTTATTAACACTGCGTTTAAAGAACTCTTCTTCAGCCAGTATTTTAAGGTCTTTTTTTCTGTCTCTGAATGAAGGTTCTTCTTTAATGCTTACACAGATTTCCCCGGAGGTATTTTTTTCCAGGTCTTTAATTTTATCTGATATTCTTAAAAGATCATCATCGTCAATAAAATTATATATATATGGTATTTCCATTTCCTTATCATTTGTCTTATTAATCATACTCAAACCTATTAAACACGCCTGCAAATTTCAAGCAGTTAATATTATATATACATTAACAGTCATTTCTTTTTAACATTTATACTGCCGCCGGAAGTTTTTGCCACAAGTTCTTTACCGCCATTATTTATATCTGCTTCAAACTTTGAAGAAGTAATAGTCTGCACATTATTAGATGAAAGTTCGCAGCTTACATCACCTCCTGATGAAGAAAGATATGCTGCTGCACTAAAATCAGATGGAAGGTAAACATCAATATCCCCGCCTGATGTACTTAAACTAATTCCTTTGTTTTCTCCGGAATAACGCAATTCAACATTTCCGCCTGAAGTTGAAGCGTCAATATTGGCATTATCTCCATCTAGTTTAATATCGCCGCCTGAAGTTGAAACCTCCAGTGCTCCGTTAAAATCCGCAGCATTTATATCTCCGCCGGATGTTTCAGCATAAATTTTCCCTTTTGTATCTTCAAATCTTATATCTCCGCCTGAAGTAGTAACACGAAGCTGCCCTTTAATATATTTTGCAGAAACATCCCCACCTGAAGTTTTTGCCGAAACATTTCCTTTTACTCCGGCAATTCTAATATCACCGCCCGAAGTATATAACTCAGGATTAAATGATGTTGGAATTTTAACTTCAAACTGCATTTTTATTCCGCTTCCTGAATTCCAAAAACTTTTATTTTTGGCAAGTATCTCTACAATTTCATTATTACTATTAAAAGAAAATTCTATCTTTTGTTTTGCACGTTCATTGCCAAGTATCTTGACATAAACTTCAGGCTTATCCCATGTGGTTACTGTAATATCACCGGATGATCCTTCCAGCTTTAATGCTTTTCCCGGGCTTATTTGATAGGTCTTTTCATGCAGAACCTGCAGATCATTATCAGTAAACTCATCATAAACTTCTCTGCTGCAAGCCTGAAGTGAAATGGCTGTCAGAGTTACTAAGGCGCGTAAAAAACTCTTTTGAAACATTTTCATAATAAGAAAACTCCCTTCTTTTATATAATATTAGACCAGAGTATATGAAAAAGGTTACTGCTGCTGATTATTATTTTAACTAATTTAATATAATTTAAAATATACAGTAAATGGAAAAAATACTAAAACTAACAAATCATGGACTATTCTGCGAAGCCGGCGGCTTTTATATCGATCCGTGGCATGCGGTTGATATGGCTGTTATAACACATGCTCATTCTGATCATGCCCGGCCGGGAAGCAGGCATTATCTGACTGCCTTTGAAGGGGCAGGTGTGTTAAGGCAAAGACTTGGCAATATAAATTTGCAGACTGTTAAGTATGGTGAAATATTAAATATAAACGGAGTTAAACTTTCACTTCATCCTGCAGGCCATATACTTGGTTCTGCACAGGTAAGGATTGAATATAAAAATACAGTTTGTGTTGTAAGCGGCGATTATAAATGCGGGAAAGACTTAACCTGTGCTGAATTTGAGCCCTTAAAATGCAGCCAGTTTATAACCGAATCAACTTTTGCACTTCCTGTCTATCATTGGAAAAATCAGGAAGAAATATTTGAACAAATAAATAACTGGTGGAGAAGAAACAGTATAAATAATGTTACAAGTATTATTTATGGATATTCACTTGGAAAAGCACAAAGAATTCTGTCCGGGCTGGATAGTACTATCGGTCCGGTATTTTCGTACAGCTCTGTTGAAAGATTTAATGAATATTACCGTGCTGCGGGGATAAGCCTGCCGGGAAATGAACTGCCTCCAGAACACGATAATAAAACAGAACTAAATAATGCCATTATAGTTGCCCCTCCTTCATCAGATCCATATATGCTGACAGGAAAAACGGAAGGTTTTTTAACTGCGTTTGCTTCCGGATGGATGCAGCTACGCAGGGGCAGGAGGAATGGAAATGTGGATAAAGGTTTTATACTTTCAGACCATGCTGACTGGAATGAACTTATAGATACTATATCTTATACCGGTGCTGAAGAGGTGTATGTTACTCATGGTTTTACAGAAGTGCTTGTAAGCTGGCTGCAGGAACATGGTGTAAAAGCTTTTCCTCTGGAAATGCTAAAATATAATCCCGGTATAGCTGACGGGGGAATGTTTTGAAAAGATTTGCTGTATTATATAATACCTCGTGTGAGGCTAATAAGGACAATGTTAAAGAAGACGCTCTTATTGAATATTTAGGTAATACAGAGCCGGCAGATGTATGTTGTGCATTAAACCTTCTTAGAGGAAAGAAATTAAAAAAGTTAACAACTCCAGGTACACTAAAGGCCATGATGCTGGAATTTACAGGGATTTCTGAATGGCTTTTTGATGAGTGCTGTGAACATGTCGGAGATACGATAGAAACAATATCTTTACTTTTACCTGAAACCAAAACAGATGCTGCTCTTAAATTACATGATATAATAAATGAATTATGGCAAAGCAGCAGGTATAATAATACTCTAACCAGAGAGTTATTATTAAATTATTGGAAGAAATTGACTCCATCTGAAATATATTTGTTTAATAAGATGGTGACAGGCAGTTACAGGCCATGTGTGAAAGAGAGTAATATTATTAAAGCCATTGCAAAGTACAGCGGCGTTGATGAAACAGTCATTGCTCACAGGTTTAAGCAAATGCCTGTAATAAATGAGGAGGATTATAAAAAAATAATTTCATCAGATGCAGGTGATGCGGACATAAGCCGCCCTTATCGTTTTTGCCTGGCTAATGATATTATAAATGAGTCTATTGAAACTGAAGATATTAATGACTGGCAGGTGGAATGGAAAATAGCCGGAGCGCGTGCACAGTTGATTAAACGTAAGGGTGAAGTATTTGTCTGGTCTGTAAATGGGGAGCTGGTTACAGAAAGTTTTCCGGAATTAATCTCAATGGCAAATCTGCTGCCTGATGGAACTGTTATAGACGGGCACATAATACCATATAAAAATAATAAGCCGCTTCTGTCTGAGAATATTCAAAAAAGACTTGGCAAAAAAAATATAAGCAAAAAACTTGTTGACGAAATTCCTGTTGTATTTAAAGCTTATGATATAATGGAATATAATAATGAAAGTATTTGTTCACAAAAACTGTTCGAACGCAGAAAACTGCTTGAAGCTATATATACTGATTGTAACAACACATCTTTAATGTTGTCTGAAGTTATTAATGCTGCAGAATGGGCTGATGTTTATAAGGCAAGAAATGAAGCGCGTAATAATTATACAGATGGAATAATTTTAAAGAGAAAATATTCTGTTTATAATACTGCAAGTAATTATAATGTTTGGTTTAAGTGGAATGCTGAACCATTAAAAATAAAAGCTGTCCTTATTTATGCTCAGCGGGGGAGCGGGCAATGGACTGCGTTATATAGTGAATATACTTTTGCCGTATGGAAAAATAATGAACTGATTCCTGTTGCCAAAGCAAATAAGGGTTTGCCTGAAGAGGAAGTAAAATATATTGATGACTTTGTGAAAAAAAATACTCTTGAAAAATTTGGCCCTGTGAGAACTGTTAAACCTGCGCTTGTATTTGAAATAGAATTTGACAACGTTCAAAATTCAGCGCGGCATAAATCAGGGGTAGTTGTTAAGAATCCGCGCATTTTACACAGATTAAATGAAGCTAATATTAGTAATGCAGACTGTCTGGAAACTATACTTCAGTTTATTGACATGTGAATATTATTATATGACCGACTCCGGTTTGTTATAAAGTAAATTGTTACGACTATATATTATAATATATGATTTAGGTGGTTTGTCCATAATAATGAACAGTATTGTTTTTGTATACTCGCCACGATACAAATTGGTTTTGCCGATATAACTTTTAGTTTATTTATGCTTTTATTCAGATATGTAAATAATCAATACTGGCTGCAGACAAAGAAAGAAGAAAAATAAAACTATATCTGTTTATTAATCTATTGCTTACTGCCGGTTAAATTCATTTGTGCCGGATATTGTTCATCATTATTTAAAATCTTATCTTAGGAGTGTTATCAAATTAATATTATTTTAATTTATGTTTTTTGTTATCTGGGAATATAAAGTTAAATCCGGCGAGGAAGAAAATTTTGAGAAATCCTATGGGCCAAATGGTGCATGGATAAAATTTTTCAAGCCCTGCAAGGATTATCTCAGTACTGACCTTATAAAAGGTATAGAAGCTCCGCGTACTTATTTAACGCTTGATAAATGGACTTCTGAAAAAGCCTACGTAGATTACCTGGAAAAAAATAAAGATAAGTATGAAGAAATTGATGACGAGTTTACTTCTCTTACAGAGTTTCAAACTAAAATAGGTTCCTACAATACTTTGTTTGATTAGTTGATAGTTTATTATTCACGGCATCCTGATATCCGCAGTACTATGAACGTAATTTATAAACCTGCAGATGAAAAAGATATTCCTCTGCTGCTGGTTCTAATGAAAGAATTTTATCTTATTGAGCATCTTCCTTATGATGAATCAGTGATTACCTCCGGGCTGGAGAAAATGTTTTCTTCTTTGGTTTACGGAAAGGTATGGATTGTTATGGATAGTGAAATGCCTGCCGGCTATATTGCTGTAACTTACGGTTACAGTTTTGAATTTCATGGAATAGATGCACTGGTAGATGAATTTTATCTAAGAGAACAATACCGCAATAAGGGGATAGGTAAAGGCACACTAAAATTTGTTGAAGATTATCTCGCAGGCGAAGGTATAAAAGCTTTTCACCTTGAAGTTGATCATATAAATACAGTTGCTCAGGAAGTATACCGGAAATACGGTTTTAAAGACCATGGCCGTTACCTGCTTACAAAATGGATAGCATAACAATTAATTTAGCAATCCTGTGGCTGTTGTTCCTGCCTTTTAATAATTTTGTTTATTAATAAAACTTAAGTATTAAACGTGCTTCAATTATACCCGGTTGACCTTGTATTACTGATAAGCCTTTTTCAGTGCATTTTTATTTCTGTAATTATAGTACAGAAATATCACCTGTCACTGGCAAATAAAACATTGTCTCTTTTGTTTTTATCATATTCTCTTGTAATGCTTGAAATGATATTATGGGATATGAATTATCATCTCTTATATCCGCATTTCGTTTTAATGTTAACAGGTGCTCCTTTTCTTATTGGGCCGTTTCAGTATTTATATACTTCATACCTAAGCCACTATTACAAAAAATTCAAAAAACAGCATTTACTTCATTTCATTCCGTTTGTTGTATTTGAACTAAGTATGCTTCCCCTGCTTTTGCAGTCAAATGAATCTCTTGCTGCAAGGATAAAATATACTGAGTCAGGTGGTGTGTCCGTTGTATCTCTTATCCTTAACTGGTTGATAATGTTTCATATTGTTATTTATACAATATTTGTTGTACTGGTAATCAGAAAGTATTCAAAAAAAATAAAAAATATTTTTTCAAGTGTAGAAACTATTAAACTGGGATGGTTAAGAAATATTACTATACTATTTTCACTTGGTATAGTAATGTATATAATTGAAAATGCACTTAATACAAGTGGAATTATTTCAAACCAGTTTATTATTTCTTCTCTAATTACTCCGATAGTTATTTACCTGACAAGTTATCTTGTTATAACTAAATCGGAAATATTTGCAAGTCCGGAATTTAACCGGTTAATTGAAGAGATGCCTGTTGGAGAACCGGAGGTACAGGCAGAAGAAGTTCAAAATGTTTCCAAAAAATATATAAAGTCAGGGCTGAGTGAGGAGAAAGCCAAAGAGTATGTTGTCCGTCTTATTGAAATAATGGAAAAAAATAAACCCTATCTGAATAGTGAGCTGACACTGGGAGGTCTTGCTGAATTAATTTCTATTCCTCCCCATAATTTATCTGAAGTGATAAATACGCAGCTTAATCAAAGTTTTTTTGATTTTATAAACGGCTACAGGGTAAATAAAGTTAAATTTGACCTGGCCGATCCCTCTAAAAATAATTTAACCCTCCTTGCAATTGCTATGGATGCCGGTTTTAACTCCAAATCTTCATTTAATACTATTTTTAAAAAACATACCGGGCTTACCCCATCAGGCTATAAGAAAAGCCTGGCTGATTAAATTTAATTATCTTATTTCTGCTATAATAAACTACAGTTGTTAAAACTGTATGATGAATCATCTTTGATGACTATTTTTTTGGGGGGGGGGGACTATTTTCTCCCATAATTATTACCCCCACAGGGCAAAAAATGCTTTTCGTGTCTATCAGGGGTACCCATTATGATAAAACAACCACATCTAAGATGATGTCTTTCAGGGAGATTTTTTTTTCTGCCATAGTTGCTGCCATATAGCGCAGATATAATGAATTTTCGTGTCCTGTAGGGACACCTATTATGGTAAAAAGAAAACTGCATCTATAATAAAATCATCGTAGATGATTCATTATTCGAGTATTCAGCAGTGGGTTTTTACATAAAAATAAACTAATAAAGTTAAGATATTTCTCCTCTGTTAGTTTTAATTACGAAGGTTATAACAAAAGGCATAACAATTTTCTAAAACTAATTAAAATAGTTGGGCGTAAATAAAGCTAAATATTCCAGTTAAAAGCCGGATAATTCAGCTATAAAATGTTCTCCTTTTTTTATTGAACCTTGTTAAAATCAATAAAATGGGTATAACAACTTTATCAACACATTACGCTTTTATTTAGCTGCTATGATTATTGCCACTGCATGGTAAGCGCATCAAATAACAATTTAATTGGATTATAATTTTGGAAGGTTGTATGAAATGTGTTTTTATACTTATCAGGCCGGTGTAACCAGCCTGATAAGATTAAGTAAAACTATTTCCAGTCAACTAGAGGGGATTTGTAAAAGTTAACACCAAGCCCGGTTAATCTTTTACCCTGTTTACCAAGACGGACTTTATATTCATTAAAATTTCTGTCTTTTTGCTGCGTCCAGCCCATTTCACCAAGGCCGGGCAGGCGTGGAAATACCATATATTCAATATCGCTGTATTTTTTTACAGTTTCAGTCCATAACGGAGCTTCAATGCCTACAACTTCGCCTTCTGTAATTCCTGTTACAAAGTCGGTTGGGTTCCAGTCATAAGCCTTGTCAACATCAATATAACCGCCCCAGTGCAACCCAATTGGAGTAGTGGTGTCATACTGCATGTCAAAATATATCCTGCTTGCCGGTGACATGATTACTTTGCAGTCTTTATAAGCTGCAGGAGGATTGGGTTCATTTCTCCATAACTGGGCTATTGTAGATTTATTAATATTGGCGTTTGCAATTTCTTCCCAGCCAACCATTAATTTATTGTGTGAGTTAACTATTTTCTGAACTCTTTCAATAAATTTAATGTATTCTCCATGTTCTGTTGATAATGCTTCATCGCCGCCAATATGGAAATATTTTCCGGTTGTAAGGGAAGAGATTTCTCCAACAACATCATCAATAAATTTGTATGTGATTTCTTTTGTAGTACAAAGTGAACTGAAACCAACTTCAATTCCGGTATATAGAGCGCGTGCAGTATCGTTGCAATTCAGCTCAGCATAAGAAGCAAGTGCTGCATTTGTATGTCCCGGCATATCTATTTCAGGAACTAAGGTTATATATCTTTCATCAGCATATTTAACTATATCTGAAAACTGTTCCTGTGTGTAAAAACCAGGATTTTCATTATCAACAGAACTTGTACTGCCGATTTCTGTCAGTTTTGGCCACGATTTAATCTCAATTCTCCATCCCTGGTCATCAGCAAGGTGGAGATGGAACCTGTTAAGTTTGTAATAAGCAGCAAGGTCAATGTATTTTTTTACATCTTCAGGGCCAAAGAAATGCCTTGCTACATCAAGCATGACACCTCTCCACTCAAACCTTGGATGGTCTCTAACTACACCGGTAGGAATAAGCCAGAGCTCATTCTGTACTTCCTTACTGTCAATAGAAGCAGGAAGCATCTGCCTGATGGTCTGTACACCTCTGAACAACCCGGCAGCATTAGCAGCAGTAAGCTCAATACCGTTTGATTTAACTTTCAGTACATAACCTTCTTCCCCAAGGGAAACATCTTTACTGTCAGTTTTAAGGACAATATTTCCTTCAGCCGGGGCAGAAGTATTCAGGGAAACATTAAGCTTCCATCCTGTAGCCGGAGCAATCTTTTCAGCAAGATAGTCAGCAGATAATTTACCATTATCATCAGTAATAATTTGAGTGCTGCCGGTAAGCTGAAAATAAAAGCCTGTAGGTTCAGCAAAGAAGGGTTTAGGAATAACATTATTTATTGTAAGGTCTTCCGTTCCTGTTTTTAACATTTCTGTTGATCCGCAGGACTGGAGAATTAAAGCAGAAATAAAAAAGAGAACCGCCGATATGTAATGTTTAGTTTTGCTCATATTTCTTTCCATAATTAGTGGTTTTCAAACATAAGAAATAGTTTGTTTAGGTGAAAAACTAATTACCTATTTCCAATCAATAAGCGGCGATTTATAGTAATTTACCCCCATAAATGACAATCTTTTCCCCTGTTCTGCAAGTCTTATCTTATAATTACTCCAGTTTCTCTCTTTTTGCTGAGTCCACCCAAGTTCAGCCAGCCCGGGGAGGCGGGAAGCAGTCATATATTCAATATCGCTTAGCTGTTTTATGGTTTCCGTCCATAAAGGTGCTTCTACGCCCAGGATTCTGCTTTCGCTTAGCCCCTTGAAATTATTAGCCGGGTCCCAGTTATAAGATCTATCAAGTTCCACATAACCTCCCCAGTCAAGGCCAAGTTTAGTTGTACTGTCATATTTCATATCAAAATAAATCCTGTCACCTGGAGACACAACTACTTTATTACTTTTTGATACTGCAATCTCATTAGTCTCTGCCTGCCATAATTGGGCAATGGCAGATTTTTCTATGTTAGATTGTGCTATTTCCTCCCACCCGATCATTATTTTGTCGTTGGCAGTAACTATCTTTTGAACCCGCTCAATAAAACTTAAATAACCTGCATGATCTGTTGAAAATGCTTCATCCCCGCCAATATGGAAATATTTACCGGTGGTTAACGGAGCTATTTCTTTTACAACATCATCAATAAACTTATATGTTGCTTCCTTCCCGGTGCAGAGTGTTGTAGCAGAATCAGGGTTTGGTTTTGCAGGGCGGGCAATGTCATTGCAGTTTAGTTCAGCATAAGAAGCAAGTGCTGCATTTGTATGTGCAGGCATGTCTATTTCGGGTATAAGTGTTATGTACCGGTCATCTGCATACTTTACAAGGCCGGCAAAATCTTCCTGTGTGAAATATCCTGTTTTTGTGTAATCTATAGACATTTTACTTCCAACCTCAACAAGGTTAGGACGTGATTTAATTTCAATCCTCCAGCCCTGGTCATCAGAAAGGTGGATGTGGAACCTGTTAAGTTTGTAATAAGCAGCAAGGTCAATGTATTTTTTTACATCTTCAGGGCCGAAGAAATGCCTTGCTACATCAAGCATGACACCTCTCCACTCAAACCTCGGATGGTCTCTTACTACACCGGTAGGAATAAGCCATAGCTCGTTTTGTACTTCTTTGCTGTCAATAGAAGCAGGAAGCATCTGCCTTATGGTTTGTACACCTCTGAACAAACCAGCAGCATTTGCCGCAGTAAGTTCAATGCCATTTGTTTTAACCTTCAGAACATAACCTTCCTCACCAAGAGAAACATCTTTGCTGTCAGTTTTAAGGACAATATTTCCTTCAGCAGGTGTAGAGGGATTCTGGGAAATATTGAGCTTCCACCCGGTAGCCGGAGCAATCTTATCGGCAAGATAGTCAGCAGATAACTTGCCATTATCATCAGTAATAATCTGGGTGCTGCCGGTAAGCTGAAAATAGAAACCGGTAGGTTCAGCAAAGAAAGGTTTAGGAATAACATTATTTATTGTAAGGTCTTCCGTTCCTGTTTTTAACATTTCTGTTGATCCGCAGGATTGGAGAAAAAGAGTTAAAACTGAAAAAATAATTGTTAGAATGCTGTATTTAATATTTTTCATGAGATATTCCCGGAATTAGTGGTCCATAAACATAAGAAATAGAACCAAAACCAGGAAAATAATTAGGAAAGTAAATTTTGGAGGTTTCCGGCAGTAATTCTGAGTAAAATTTCTGCCGGCAATATATTTGTATTAAACGAAATCCTTATTCAAATTTAATTTTAAAATTTACAATCTCACTTATATTTCCGATTTTAACCGGCGGGCCCCAGGTTCCCACACCACAACTAACATAATACTGAGTGTTACCTTTCTTCAAATATCCCCAGCTTAATTCGTAAACCATTTTGGTGATAAGGTTTCCGGGGAAAATCTGTCCATGATGTGTATGCCCGGATATTTGGAGGGCAATACCGTTCTTTTCAGCTTCTGCAAGATTAAATGGTGTATGGTCTAATAATACAACCGGATACACTTTAGTGATATCTTTTACTAACTCTGAAAGATCCTTTCTTTTTATGCCATGGCCCATTTTTGTACGGTCTTCTCTGCCAATAATATAAAAGCTGCTGTCAATTAATACTGAAGAATCGCGTAATACATGCATTCCCAGTTCCCGCATATATTCAACCGCTTCATCAGCACCGTTTATAAATTCATGATTGCCGGTAATTGCATACGTACCGTATTTACTTTTCAGGTTCGTAAACTCGGAGCCAATATTTCTATCCTTTAGTATTGATGCCTTATCATCTACAATATCGCCTGCAAGTAAAACAATATCGGGATTCAAAGAATTAATTTTGCCGACAATCTTTTTAAGAAATGTTCCGTCATTTACCGGGGATATATGTATATCAGAAGCAGCAACTATATTCAGTTCCCGCAGTTTTCCTTCATAGCGGGGAAGAGTTGTGGTGATTGTTGTTATCCGTATACTTTTTGCATTCAGATAACCTGCAAATACAATTGCTGATACAATAAATATAACTGCAAGAAGAGTTATTTGTTTTGTAAGCTCATAATTTTTATATAGAAAAGAAGGGCTGATGTGAAACAAATGGCATATTAATCGGAAAAGATCAATTCCGGCGGCAGCAAGTAAAAAATATGCCATAAAGGCAAACCAGAATGAACCTGCCCACATCATTATGTCATATAAAAATGCGGGAATTATATCAGCAGTTGCCTTTGCAGCAATATATGATACTGCAAGAAATATAAAGAATACAAGGTAATAAATTCTTAATGCGGGAAATGCTGCAAGTGCCTGCCAGCCTCTGATAAAAATATAATAGTTTATGGTTCCATACAAACTTAAAAAAATAGCAAAGAATATTATCATATATTAATCCGGGTATAGTTATTCTTAATGATGACTGTTTACAGGGTAAAAATGTTACAATATTCAGGTATTCTTTACTTTAAATACTTCATACGTCGCAGCTGCTGTACCGCCAAAAGCTGCCAGCACACCTGTAAGAAATACTATAAGTATTATTGTATTTAATTCACCAGAGCTGTAGATGTGATTTAAGCCGATTAACAGTGAGGCAATTACAAATAAGCCTATTGCAGAAGAATACGATACTACAGAATTTCTTATATACTTAATGCCAAGAGCAAGACTATCAAGCTGGCGTGTTAGTTCAGTAATATGCTGCTCATCAACATCAGAGATGCCGGCTTCTTTCTTTTTTAAAAGAAGCCTTCTTCTTTCTTCATTCAGTATTCTGATTCTTGCAGATACTATTGCATATTTTCCATTTGTCCCGAGTATTAATGTTCCGCATGCAGAAATCAATAATCCGGGTGCCAGCATTAGTTTTATTATTTCAGATATTGTCTGCATCTACTCATCAATTTTAATTTCAAGCTGAATAATTTCATAGCCCTTAATAGCTTCAATTGCAGCAGCAGTTATTCCAATTAAGACAGAAACCATTCCGCAGAGGAATACTATAATTATAGCTCCGTCAAACTGCATTAGAGGAGCCATACGTGAGTTAATGCCAATCAGTATTGATGTTAAAACGAACAGCGCAACCGCTACAGTATATGAAACAACTGCATTTCTGACAAGGTTTATTCTGTATGCAAGTCTGTGCAGCTGCTGTGATATGCTTTCAAACCTGATGTTTTCATCGTAAGAAAATTCTTTCCCGCTGTTTTTAACAATCATTCTCCGTCTTTCTTCATTAAGAAGTCTTATTCTGTTAACAACTGTAGAGTATTTATTATTCATTCCAAGTATAAGCAAAGCGCAGGCAGAAATCATTATACCCGGTGCCAGCATTAGCTGGATTACTTCGACTACCATTTTATCTCATTATTTTTTTTGATCGTGTATTACAAAAATAGCTCTATCTTGCCGAAGAAAAAAGATTGCGAGTAATTAATTATTGATTAGAAGGCAAACACGACTCTGGCCGTATTTAAGCAGTTTATTTATCAGGTTAAAGATAAAAGCTAATTTTCAGTTCTTTTAATAAAATCAGCAATTATTTGGTCTTTGGAACTAAGTAACTCTTCGGGGGTTCCGGTATAGTGTATTTTACCTTCATACATCATGGCTACTCTGTCAGCAACATTCTTTACACTATACATATCATGCGTTACCACTACTGAAGTTACATTTAGTTTTTTCCCAAGTTCCTTTATAAGATTATCTATTGAGTCTGACATTATGGGGTCAAGCCCGGTTGTGGGTTCGTCATATAATATATAATCCGGGTTTGTAATTAATGCCCTTGCAAGACCGACTCTTTTTTTCATACCGCCCGAAAGCTCTGCCGGTTTCAGGTTTTGTATTCCGGGCAGCCCTACAAGTTCAAGCTTTTCTGCAACAAGCTGTGCAGTTTCGCCTTTATCATGCCCGTTTGCTGATTCAACCAGGGGAAGTGAAACATTCTCTTCAACAGTCATTGAATCAAATAATGCTGCCCCCTGAAATAAAAAACCGAATTTTTTTCTAAGCTCGTATAGCTTCTTTTTACTTACTTCTGATACTATTTCATTTTCTACCTTAACATAACCTGAATCCGGTATAAGCAGGCCGACTATGTGCTTTATTAATACACTCTTTCCTTCTCCGCTTCGGCCTATTATAACAAGCGTTTCCCCCTTTTCTATAGTTAAATCTATTCCATTCAGAACTTTTTTTGTGCCGAAGCTTTTATACAGCCCTTTTATTTCAATCATTATTTCACTCAGAAATTATTGCTGTAAAACTACATAATTTTACAATCCAATGTAATATTTACTCCTTTCATAATATCTGTCGGTTGAAAATAAGCTGCTTGTTCCGTTTATAGATTTATAAAACCCTTTACTTACAATTAACACAGGAGTAAACGAGTTCAGTTTGTTTAATAAATCCGGGGAATGAATAAGACTTATTTTTGAAGGATAAACTTTTGACCGGTAAGTGCATAAAAAAGCAAGTATGCACATATACTGAATTGAAAATTCCTGGGGGCGAAAGAAATTTCCTGTTTAAGCTCAATATATTATTACAAACTTGCTTTTAGTAATTGTTTATATAATTACTAAAAATATTGCCGCTGTATGTCATTAGAAATGAGACAAAACACTATTTTTTTGTAGTTAAAAATATTACCCCAAACAGGGGGTTATACTCCAATATTGTTTGAAATCACATAATATGTTAATTCAGCATTTGAATTCATATTCATCTTTATAAGAATGCGCGTGCGGTAGGTACTTATTGTTGCGGTGCTTAAAAAAAGTTCATCTGCTATTTGTGAAACTGTTTTGCCGTTTGCCAGTAACCTTAAAACCTGGAATTCACGGTCAGATAAACTTTCATGCGGCATCTGGTTATCATTTTCAGATATCTTGTTTACAAGCAGTCTGCTTAAATTGCTGCTTAAATATACTTCCCCTTTAATTATTTTCCTTATAGCAAGAATCAGGTCGTCTGATGCACAGTCTTTTGTAAGATATCCCGAAGCTCCCATTTTCAGCGACCTTATTGCAAAACTTTCTTCTGAATGCATACTGATAATTAATATTGCTATGTGCGGATATTGTTCTTTTATTTCCTTAATTATATCCAGGCCGCTCTTTCCATGCAGTGAAATATCAAGAAGGATGATGTCAATACAATTAACTTTTAAAGCATCGGATACTTCATCTGTTGTGGATGCTTCAGCTGCAACTTTAATATCAGGTTCGCTTTCAAGGACTTTTTTTAATCCTTCACGAATTAAAGGATGGTCATCTACTATTAATATATTTACAGCCATGTAATCCCCTGACTTCTGATAAATTTTCAACCTGAATTTTAAATAATTTAAAAATATTTAAAATATCAACATTAAAAAGTGATTAATTCTAAATATATTAAAGCGAAGTTTGTGTTTATAAGCTCAGATTTATATTACAGTATTATAACTGCGTGTTGAAAACACAATCAGAAATTTTTTCCCTTTGGTAAAATTTTATTTTAGTAAGTTAAACTGCTTATGAATACGAATGTTTAAAGAACAGATTCCTTTAAAGAATTACCCCACCTCCAAGGCATGTATCTCCTGTATAAAATACAGCAAATTGGCCCGGGGCAATACCCTTGTCAGTCCTGTCCATTTTTACTTCCGCAATATTCTTGTCAGTAAAAGTAAGACTGCAGTTAAACACACCGGCACCATGCCTTATTTTAACCTGAAAGTTACCATTTCCGGGAGCCTGTTCATTTATCCAGTTAAATTTGCTTACTTCAAAAGTATCCCTGCTTTTGCCAATAATATTTTCCCTGGATATATATACAATATTTTCTTTTACATCCTTTTTTACGACAAACCACGGTCCGCCTGAAAGTCCCAGCCCTGAACGCTGGCCAATAGTATAAAAATAATAACCATTATGTTCGCCGGCTTTTTTGCCAGTGTCTATATCAATTAGGTCGCCTTTTAGCTCACCAAGATGCTGTTTAATAAAATCAGTAAATTTTATTCGTCCAAGGAAGCAAATACCCTGGCTGTCTTTCCGGTTTTTATTTGCCAGGTTATACTTTTCTGCAAGAGCCCTGACCTGTTTTTTGTTATAATTCCCAAGCGGGAAACATGCCCGTGAAAGCTGCTGCTGTTTTAAGTAAGCAAGGAAATATGTCTGGTCTTTAATGGGGTCAGGAGTTCTTTTAAGAATATACTTGCCGTCATATTCCAGTTTTGCATAATGGCCGCTTGCAACTTTTTCAAAGCCAGGGTCTATTTTGTCATAAAACTGGCCGAATTTTATAAGTGAATTACAAAACATATCAGGATTAGGAGTGCGTCCTTCTTTAATTTCGTTTATTGTATAAGTTACAACATAATCCCAATATTCAGTCTGGAGCGGTATCACTTCAAGCGGAATACCGGCATCGTTACAAACACTTCTGGCAAATTCCAGGTCTTCTTCCCAGGGGCAGTCCCCCAGAAAAGAAAACTCATCCTGAAGCCATATTTTGAGATAAAACGCAGTTAAATCGTGCCCTTCGTCTTTCAGAAGCCTCATCGCAACCGAACTATCTACTCCGCCAGATAATAACACAGCAATTTTCATAATAACAATGCCTGCCTAATCCTTTTTATTTCTTTTATTAATCTTTTCTACAACTGCATCATAAACAGGTTTATTAACCCTGTTTAATAATATTTTTTGTAATTCCTTTATGTTTTTTAAACGGGGATAAAAACCAATGGTGGTTTTATTTCTGCCATCATTTATAATCATTAACCCGTTAAGTTTTCCTTCGAAAATACCGCCTTTTAACAATGCTATATCGCTATAGTATATAGTAAATTCGCGTTTGGAAAAAATGAAATCTGTACAGTACATTTTTTCATCATCAGCCGTAATCTTGTATGGAATAATTTTATACAGATACAAATAGCGTTTGTTTGTATAGTAAATAAGAAGAAGCAATGCCACTATTGGTATCATATATAAAAGATTCTTATCCAAAAATAATACTGCCGGTACTAAATAAATCAGGAATATTATTGTTACAGGAATATTACCATAACGGTATAATATCCTGAAAAACAGGGGATAAGTAAAAGTCTGCATATACTTTGAACATTTTTCAAATTTAAACATAAAAAAATCCACCGGGGTAAAAAAATTCCGGCGGATTTAAAGAGTAAAATAAAACTAATTACCGAAACTTCACCTTAACAGGATTGTTAAATTCTATCTGTATTCCGGGTATGTTTTTTAAAATATCTTTTAGCTCTGTGATATTTGAGGGACTGATATTTTTAAGCCTGTTCATTTCCTTTTCATTTTTTAGTATTTCTGCAAAGCTTAAATTCATCAGTGTAATAGCAGAACTGTTGACATTTGTTGCATTTGTCTCAACAATTTTTCCATTTATATTAAGCGCTACGGATATTTTTAACCCCTCCAGCATTTTCATTACCTGTTCAACGGAGGCTGAATCTGCAGAATCAGCAAGGGTTGTATCCTGGTGAGCGAATTCTACTGTATCCGGAATTACAGCCTCAAGAGTATCATTTTGCTCCATTTCTTCATCAGGGTTATCCAATGGCAGGTGTATTGTCAGTTCTGCCGGATTTCCTTTAGTGAAATCGAAAGATATGATTTCTTTTTCAGTATCATCTTCTTCACTTTCACCGCTAATACTAATTTTACTTTCAGGATTCTGGTCAATTACTACATCTTTTATGTTTTTAAAGCTGTAGGTAACCATGTAGCCCTGTTTACCGTTAAGGCTTAACTCTTTGCCTGATAAATACTTAACGCCTTTTCCAAAATCAGCAGCCTTCCCTTTTGCTTCTGATTCATTAAAAAGTGAAAATTTTTCAATATTTCCGGTAGTATCTTCAGCAAAGGAATTGGTAAACTGGGAAATCATCTCCACTACATCTTGGCCCATAAGCACTGTTTCGTCAATTGTTCCGCTGCCATCCTTGTTAAGGTTAATTACAGTAGTAACTTCAATACAGCCTGTAAGCAGTATTGTGACACAGCAAAACAGTATGAATAGCAGATTTTTCATAAAGACACCTTATTTTTATTTGTATCCTTAGTAAAGCTGATACTACTCAGCGTTTTAATTAAACGGAATTCAGAGCAGGTTGCTTGCCAATTCTGCAAGTTCTGACCTTTCTCCTTTTTCAAGGTTTACATGTGCATATACTTTCTGGCCCTTAAAATGATCAATAAGATAGGAAAGACCGTTTGACTGAGAATCAAGATAAGGATGGTCTATCTGGTAAATATCTCCTGTAAATACAATTTTTGAGCCTTCGCCGACACGTGTAATTATAGTTTTAATTTCATGTGGGGTAAGGTTTTGTGCTTCGTCAACAATAAAATAAATTCTTTGCAGGCTTCTTCCTCTTATATATGAAAGCGGTTCGATAACCAGCTTTTCATCTTTAATCATTGTATTTATTGCCTGGAACTGCTTGTCATTTTCTTTAAACTGATCCTGTATTACTCTTATATTATCCCATAGCGGCTGCATATATGGTTCAAGCTTGCTTTGTACATCTCCGGGAAGGAAACCAATATCCTTATTGCTTAGAGGAACGATTGGGCGCGCAATAAAAATCTGCCTGTAATACTTTCTTATTTGCAAAGCGCTTGCAAGTGCCAGAAGAGTTTTACCAGTACCTGCTTTTCCAGTTAAAGATACCAGTGGTATATTATTATTAGACAAAGCATCAACTGCAAAAGTTTGTTCTGCGTTTCTTGGTTTAATTCCATAGACAAGATTTTTATCAATTTTTCTAAAGACTTCCAGCTCCTGGTCGAAACAGCCTAAAACAGAACGGGTAGTATTTCTGAGAATATAATACTTGTTAGGGATAACTTCACCGGGAATTTTTTTTATAATTTGTTTGGCGGGGAGTTCAAAAGGCACCTGGAATAATTTAACAATAAGGTCGTCGTCAAAGTTTTCAACTATTTCTTTGCCGCTGTAAAGCTCTTCAATGCTGTTTATGCGGTCAGTTGTATAATCTTCTGCAGCGATGCCAAGAGCCTTTGCCTTCATTCTCAGGTTTACATCCTTTGTTACGAGAATAACAGGCCCTTTAAGTTTTTTTGAAAAATCAAGAGCAACAGAAAGGATACGGTGATCAACGGAGTCTTCTTTAAAAATCTCTCTTATTTCGTCGCTTATCCCTTTTGAAATGCCAATGCGTACCTTGCCTTTTCCTTTGCCCATAGAAATACCACCGTTGAAAAGGGCAGTACCTGTCATAGAATCAAGAGTACGGGCAAATTCACGTGCATTGAGATTTATTACCTGGCTGCCGCGCTTAAAATGGTCTAATTCTTCAATAACTGAAAGGGGAATAATTACATCATTTTCCTGGAATTGGTTAATTGAAGAAGCATCATGAAGTATTACATTTGTATCAAGTATAAAAGTTTTGGGGCTTTTGGAGGATTTCCTGGTTCTCATTCTTTTCTGCATTATTGTTTTACTGTAATTTAACAAAAATTAGCATGTTTAGTAAAGTTAATAAAAAGGAATATTTATGAAATAATGTTTAAATAATTGCATAAAAAGCGGATTTTTTACCAAAGAAAAATTATTTATGCAAAGGTGTGGCACCGGACGTTGAAATTAAATCCTTCATGGCTTATATTTAAAGATTAAAACAGGATAAAACTTGCCTAATATAAAAGACAAAAAAAGAATATCAGATTTTTTAATTAGAAGAACTATTTGAAATAGCCACTTTTCAGAGTGGCTATTTTTTTGCCTGAATTTATAAATTATTAATAAAGTTCACAGATATGACTAAGACAAAAGCTAAATTAATACTTGAAGATGGTACAGAATTCGAGGGTATACTTTTTGGACATCCTAAAAATACCAATGGTGAGGTTGTGTTTAATACCGGTATGGTTGGATATCCAGAAACAATGACTGATCCTTCTTACAGGGGGCAGATACTTGTGTGTACTTACCCTCTTATTGGAAATTACGGCGTTCCGGATTATGAAAGAGAAAACGGGCTCCTGAAATATTTTGAGTCTGAAGATATTCACTGCAGGGCGCTTATCGTTTCTGACTATTCGCATGATTACTCACACTGGAACGGAAAAAAATCACTTTCAGACTGGATGGATGAAAAAAAGATTCCCGGTATTTATGGAATAGATACCCGTATGCTTACCAGGAAACTGCGTGAAAACGGAACAATGCTGGGGAAAATTGTTGTTGATGAATCTCAAAAAATTGACTTTGATGATCCTAACAAGACTGACCTTGTAGGCGAGGTTTGTGTTAAAGAACCGGTTGAATACAAGGTTAAAGGAAAGAGCAGCAGCAGAATAATTCTGGTTGACTGCGGCGCAAAGAATAACATTTTCCAGGCATTTCTTAAACGTAACATAAATGTATTAAGAGTGCCTTATGATTATGATTTTAGTAAAGAAAAAGCAAACGGCATTCTGCTTTCAAACGGGCCGGGTGATCCTAAAATGTGTAAGGCTACTATTGAAAACACGCGTAAGGTTATGGCAAAAGGTATTCCAATACTTGGTATCTGCCTTGGAAGCCAGATTCTTGCACTTGCAGCAGGCGCAAATACATATAAATTGAAGTATGGACATCGCGGGCATAATCAGCCATGTAACGAACGCGGAACAAACCGCTGTTATATTACATCGCAGAATCATGGCTATGCAGTTGAAACCGAAACTTTGCCTGAAGACTGGCGCGAATGGTTTATAAATGATAATGATGGTACAAATGAAGGTATTATTCATATATCAAAACCATTTTTTGCAGCGCAGTTTCATCCTGAAGCTTCTCCGGGGCCGGATGACAGTGAGTTTATATTTGACCTGTTTATAAGAGCGTTAAAATAGCAGGTACATTAAAATTTTTTTGAAATAAATTACCAGATAAAAGATGATTAAAAAAGGAAAACCAAAAAAAGTATTGATCCTCGGTTCAGGAGCCCTGCAAATAGGGCAGGCAGGCGAGTTTGACTACTCGGGCAGCCAGGCTATTAAAGCTCTTAAAGAGGATGGCATTACTTCAGTACTAATTAATCCAAATATTGCTACGATACAGACTTCAGAAAACTTTGCAGATAAAGTTTATTTCGTTCCAATAAAAGCAGATTTTGTTGAAAAGATTATAGAGAAAGAACATCCTGATTCAATATTGCTGCAGTTTGGCGGGCAAACCGCTCTTAATGTAGGTGTTGAATTATATGAAAAAGGAATTCTTGAGAAATATAATATAAAAGTCCTTGGTACTCCCGTTGAGTCTATTAAGGATACCGAAGACAGGCTTCTGTTCGGCAACAGGGTTACTGAGGTAGGCCTGAAAGTAGCAGTAAGCAAAACAGCTACAAATATTGAAGAAGCAATTGCAGCCGCAGAAGAAATTAAGTTCCCTGTAATGGTCAGGATTGCATACGCACTTGGCGGGCTTGGTTCAGGTATAGTTAACAATAAAGAAGAACTTGTTGAAAAAGCGCGCAGGGCATTTTCTTTTACAAACCAGATACTTATTGAAGAATCTTTATACGGCTGGAAAGAAGTTGAGTATGAAATTGTAAGGGATAAATACAATAACTGTATAACTATCTGCTCTATGGAAAATGTTGATCCAATGGGTATCCATACCGGGGATAGTGTTGTTATTGCCCCCGTGCAGACTCTTTCTGCCGCTGAAAACTTTAAGTTAAGGTCAATAGGAATAAAGCTTATAAGGCACCTTGGCATTATTGGTGAATGTAATATTCAGTATGCGCTTGACCCTAATTCTGATGATTACCGCATTATTGAAGTTAACGCACGTTTAAGCCGAAGCTCTGCTCTTGCTTCAAAAGCAACCGGGTATCCGCTTGCATTTATTGCCACAAAGCTTGCACTTGGTTATGCACTTAATGAAGTTGAAAACATTATTACAAGGCAGACTTCAGCAAACTTTGAACCTGCACTTGACTATGTTGCATTGAAGTTTCCACGCTGGGACCTTCAGAAATTCAGGCAGGTTAGTACATTGCTTGGCTCTGAAATGAAATCTGTCGGTGAGGTTATGTCAATCGGCAGAAGTTTTGAAGAAGTTCTTCAGAAAGCAATAAGGATGCTTGATACCGGTATGAAAGGCTTTGTAGGCAACGGTGTTGAGTTTGCTGACCTTGATAAAGAGATTGAACAGCCTACAGACCGCAGGATGTTCGCTATAGCAAGGGCAATGAAATCAGGTTATACAGTAGACAGAATTCATGAGCTTTCAAAAATCACGAAGTGGTTCCTCTATAAAATGAAGAACATTGTTGATACTGAATGTGAGATTAAAGATAAAAAGCTTAATGATATTGACTATGGCCTGATGAAAAAAGCTAAGTGCAATGGTTTTTCAGACCTTCAGATTGCACAGCTTGTTAGCAGTGAAGAGCTTACAGTAAGGGCTTATAGAAAATCGCTTAATGTTGTTCCTGTTATTAAGCAGATTGATACACTTGCTGCAGAATTTCCGGCACAGACAAATTACCTGTACCTGACTTATCACGGACAGGAAGATGATATTAAAACCGGTGAGAAGGACCAGGTTATAGTGCTTGGCGGCGGCGCTTACAGGATTGGTTCATCTGTAGAGTTTGACTGGTGTTGTGTTAATGCAGTGATGACGCTTGATAAGCTTGATTACCGTACTATAATGATAAACTGCAATCCTGAAACTGTAAGTACAGATTATGATATCTGCGATAAGCTTTATTTTGAGCAGCTTACTTTTGAAAGAGTGCTGGATATTTGTGATAAAGAAAATCCGCATGGAATAATACTTTCAATGGGCGGGCAGGTACCTAATAATCTTGCAACAAAGCTTAATGCTGCAGGTATTAAGATACTTGGTACGGATGCTGCCCAGATTGACAACGCTGAAAGCCGTGAGAAGTTTTCCAAGATACTTGATGACATTGAGGTTGACCAGCCGGAATGGACTGAAGTTACAACTCTGGAGGCTGCAAAGGAATTTTCAAGAAGAGTGGAATACCCTGTGCTTATACGTCCCAGTTATGTATTGAGCGGTGCGGCAATGAGTATTGTACTATCGGAAGATGAACTTGGTGAATATCTTGTAAAAGCTACAAACCTGAATCATGAGCACCCGGTTGTAATAAGCAAGTTTATTACTGAAGCGCGTGAAATTGAGGTTGATGCTGTTGCAGAAAATGGGAACCTGTTCTGTTATGCAATTTCTGAACATGTTGAAAATGCAGGCGTTCACTCAGGTGATGCAACAATAGTACTGCCCCCGCAAAGGACTTATCTTGAGACAATGCGCAGGGTGAAAATGATAACAAAGCAAATTGCAAAAGCACTGCAGATAACAGGGCCGTTTAATATTCAGTTTATTGCAAAAGATAATGAAGTAAAAGTTATTGAATGCAACCTGAGAGCTTCAAGAAGTTTTCCGTTTGTTTCAAAGGTTCTTAAAATTAACTTTATTGAAATTGCAACCAAACTTATGCTTGGCGAGAAGGTGCCGAGAATAAGTAAATCTTCATTTGATGTTGATTATGTTGGTGTTAAGGCTTCGCAATTCTCATTTACAAGGTTAAAGGGTTCTGATCCGGTTGTTGGTGTTGAGATGGCTTCAACAGGCGAGGTTGCATGCCTTGGCGATGATTTTAATGAAGCATTCCTGAAGAGCATTCTTTCTATTGGTTTCAGAATACCTGAAAAAGGAATTATGCTTTCAACAGGTACGCCAAAAGATAAAGCAGAACTGCTTGATGATATACGCAATCTGTATGAAACAGGTATTAAGTTCTATGCTACAAGAGGAACGGCTGATTATCTTGCTAAAAACGGCATGAAAGCAGAAGTGCTTAACTGGCCTGATGAAAAAGAAGAGCCCAATGTTCTTTCTTATATGAACGATGGCAAAATTGACCTTGTGATAAACATTCCAAAGAGTTCAGAAAAAGAAGAACTTGATAATGATTATATTATAAGAAGAAAAGCTGTTGATTTGAATATAAACCTGATTACCAATGTTCAGATTGCCAAACGTTTTATTAAAGCCATAAGGCGTTATAAACGTGATGACCTTCTTGTAAAAAGCTGGGATGAATATAATTAATTATCCCTGGTAATACAGTTAGTTTTATAAAAGCTGTGGGTATATCTCACAGCTTTTTTTGTATTGTTGAAATATTGCAATCCATTTTCGTCATGAAATGATTCATAGCAATCAGGTAGATTACCCAAAATAGTATATACAACTTTCGGGGAAATTTTATAATTGACCGGATTAATGTTTTCTTTTCCATATATAAGTATCGTTACAGACCAATGATTTTTAGTTTATTTTGTGTATCTTAATAATTATAGTTAAAAAAACAGAATTAACTACACAAAATGCACCAGGAAGACGACATTGCCAGCCGGGAATACTTTCTTATGCCCGACAACATGATTAAACTTTATGCCACAGGAGCTTTTCCGATGGCTGATGAAGTTACAAAAAAAATTGACTGGTACCTGCCGGACATACGCACTATAATACCCCTGGATAATTATAATATTCCACGATCATTAAAGAAGTTTTTAGAAGAAAAAGAATTTGAAATAAGGTTTGATTATAATTTTTCTGAAATTGTAAAAGGGTGCCAGGACAGAGAAACGACATGGATATCAGATGAACTTGTAGAAGCTTACCTGAGACTGGAAGAGAAGGGGCATGTGCATACAGTTGAGACGTGGGAAAACGGTAAACTTGTTGGCGGATTGTATGGTATATCTTTCCGGGGTTCTTTCTTTGGCGAATCAATGTTTTCGAGGGTGCCGCAGGCATCAAAAGCCGCTCTTGCCGCACTGCTTGAACATCTTCATGAACAGGAATATACATTGCTGGATGTTCAGTTTATAACCCCTCATCTTAAAATGTTTGGAGCTGTTGAAATTACTTTTTCAGAATACAACAAGCTCCTTTATAAATCATATACTCAGGACTGCAGCTTTTAGTATTACTTTATCAGCCAGATTTCTTTTTGCGGATTTGATAAAAACCTGCAGCCATTTTTTGTAACAACAATTTCTTCTTCAATTGTTGAAACTCCATAATCCTTAACAGGCAGGCGCGGCTCAATAGTTAATACGCTGTTTTCTTCGATTGGCAGGAACGGATGACTGCCGTATTTTTCCCATGCGGGATAAAAACCTGCGCCGCCGTCGTGTGCAACGGTACCCACCTGGTGGCCAAGGCCATGGGGATATTCTTCATATCCGTTTTTAGTAATATAATCTCTTGCAACTTTATCAATATCTACGCCTTTTACACCGGGTTTAACGGCATCGGCAGCTTTTTGAATTGAATCTCTGATAACATCAAACCCTTTTTGAACCTCGGCAGGTGCTTTATCTTCGCCGTCTCGCAAAACATACCATGTCCTTTGCAGGTCGCTGCAATAACCCTGGCATTTAACTCCAAAGTCCATATTTATCATGTGGCCTTTTTCAACTTTCCTGTCGGTTGGCCCTGCATGAGCGCTTGAAGGATCGGGGCCGGTAAAAACAGCCGGGCAGTGGTCTTCATCCCAAGACAGTTCGAGCCCGCGTTTGCTTACCTGTCCTTTAACAAAATCAGCTATTTCTTTTTCAGTAACACCCGGTTTAATAAACAGAGTTGTTTCGTCAAATATTTCAAGGGCATCTTTAACTGCCTGCTTCATTAATTCAAGCTCGGAAGGGGATTTTCTTCCCTTTAGTGAATCAATAATAACTTCAGAAGAAATAAGCTTGTCTTCATAACCGGTACCTTTCAGGTATTCTTTAAGAGTAAGGTACATACCATAAGTTAGCCCGTCAGCAAGGTTAGAGTTAATTGAATAATTAACAGCAATCTGCGCAGGGTTTTTACCGGAAATATAATCTACAAGAACTTCCTTAACAGATTTTGTAAAACCAAAGATTTTGTCATAGGCATCCAGGCGGGCTATGTTTTCCTTCTCCATATCGCCAACAATTGCCGCCGCTTCTCCATCTTTGTTAATAATAAGGGCAGAATGCCATGTGAGGTTAATGCCTGCAATCATATCAAGTGCAGGGTCATGTATGGTTGAACTTTCACGGATAAAAGTCATCCACATATCAATATTTTTTTCTCTCAGGATATTTACAGCCTGAGCTATTTTTTCTTTAATAATTTCGGGGTTCATAAATATGCCTGCCGGTTAATTAATGAATAGATTTATCAATGATATAATCTATAAATATCCGGGCTGATATTAAAGCCTTCTTAGGCATATAAAAATAAAAAATTTTGTGCATGCTCAAAACCAGAGAAAATCAAATACAAATAAAGAATAATGATTTGTTCTTTAACTATATAAAGGATAACATGATATATTATTTTAATCCGCCCCGCGGGGCCCCCTTTTTTCTTGATAAAAAAGGGGGGAAAAAATCAAGGCTGCAAAAGAAAGACTAAAAACCAGCTTCATTGAAGCTGCGGTGGAATAACTCGCTAATCGCTCGGACAGATTTCACCGCCACGCTTCATTACGCTGGTTTTCTTAACGTCTTTCTTTTGATGCCGGATAGCATCATTCTGTCCTGATATATGTCAGAAGCCTTCAATTATGAGTGGTTTATTGATGAGGACCAGATTTTATCTCAATTCCCTGGTATTATTTCACCTTTTCTCCGGCTGGCAATTATTATTGAATAATAATTTTTTTTTTCGAATTATTTAGCTTGCCTGACGGAATAGCATTAATTGTTTTATCTTTTTGTTTATTAACTTAAATACGTTTACAAACCCGCATGCAGATATTAAGAAACACAAAAAAAATGCATGTTTGCCGCCTAAGTTTTTTAGGTAATAAATTATTAAGTTTCTTCCGATAATATTGCAGCCCGGTACAAAATACAGGGCCTTTAATTGCAGCAGGAAAACTAAGGTTATATGCTCCGGATTGAAAAGTTTCTAACTAAATATCCTTATAAAGGGGCTGTTTCTGAAAACCACAGGTTTATATTCTGCAAAAACAGAATATACCCGGCAGCCATTTCTCACGCTCATTTCTGTATCTCTTATTCCGAAGTGCATTTCTTTTCCATTTTTCTGTCCGCATTAAATCCAAAAAATTTAATAAATATATTACAAGATTATACAGAGGTTAAAAATGTCAGACTATGTAAACAATCTGCTTGCTGAAGTAAGGGCAAAAAACCCCAGCGAACCTGAATTTCACCAGGCTGTTGAGGAAGTAACAGAATCTCTTACACCGGTACTGGACAGGCACCCGGAATACAGGTCAGCCAAAATACTTGAAAGAATGGTTGAGCCTGAAAGGGTTATTATGTTCAGAGTTCCATGGATGGATGACCAGGGAGAAATTCACATTAACCGTGGATTCAGAATTGAAATGAACAGTGCTATAGGGCCTTATAAAGGCGGGCTAAGGTTTCACCCATCTGTTAATCTTGGTATTCTTAAATTTCTTGCTTTTGAACAGGTATTTAAAAACAGCCTTACAACCCTGCCAATGGGAGGCGGAAAAGGCGGTTCTGATTTTGACCCCAAAGGTAAAAGTGATTATGAAGTTATGAGATTCTGCCAGAGTTTTATGACAGAGCTGTTCAGGCACATTGGCCCTAATACTGATGTTCCGGCCGGCGATATTGGTGTGGGCGGCAGGGAAATAGGATTTTTATTCGGCCAGTATAAGAGATTAAAAAATGAATTTACAGGTGTACTGACAGGAAAAGGCCTGAACTGGGGCGGTTCACTTATTCGCCCTGAAGCAACCGGGTACGGTGCTGTTTACTTTGCCAGTGAAATGCTTAAAACAATAGGGCAGGAAGTTGAAGGAAAAAGATTTGCTGTTTCAGGCTTTGGAAATGTTGCATGGGGAGTTGTTCAGAAGATTGATCAGCTTGGCGGCAAGGTAGTTACTCTTTCCGGCCCTGATGGATTTATATATGATCCTGATGGTGTTAAGGGTGAAAAAATAGACTATATGCTGAAATTAAGGGCAAGTGCCAATGACAGAATAAAAGATTATGCTGATAAATTTAAAGTTGAGTTCGTCCCGGGCAAACATCCCTGGAGTGTTAAAGTTGATGTTGCAATGCCATGTGCCACACAAAACGAGCTTGATGAGGCAGATGCAAAAGAACTTGTAAAGAACGGATGTATTTGTGTGTGTGAAGCTGCAAACATGCCGACCACACTGGGCGGTTACAAAGTATTCCAGCAGGCTAAAATGTTATTTGCTCCGGGCAAGGCTGCTAATGCAGGCGGCGTTGCTGTAAGCGGACTGGAAATGTCACAGGACAGCATGAGGCTGCCATGGCCTAAAGAAGAAGTTGATGCACGTCTTCACCAGATTATGAAAAGCATACACGAAACCTGTGTAAACACCGCTGACAGATTTGGCTTCCCGGGCAATTATGTTAACGGCGCCAATATTGCAGGATTCCTTAAAGTAGCTGATGCTATGATGGATCAGGGCCTCGTTTAATTTTTTTTGAACCGGGGAATTATAATTATTTAAATTCCCCGGTTCAGTTATGTAAAGTTGTTTTAAATTCCTTCATCTCTTTTATTCCTGCAAGCGTAAAAATTTATTAAGTATTCATGCAATACGTCCGTATAAATATTAATGCTTTTTTGAGCTTACTTTAATTTTTAATAAATTATAGGAAAAACTCAGAATTATTATGGACATTAACAGCGAATTTAACGTAGAGGACTTATTCTCAACACGTTTCAGCAAGTTTCAAAAGCTGATGCAGTATAAAATAAGAGAAATACTGCTTGTTTCCAGCCTTTATGATTATTATCTCTTTGAAGAAGACGGACGTCTTTACGAACTTATAAGACAGGAGTACCAGGTACTTAATTTAAGCCAGGCGCCTGAAATTACACATGTAACAACCGGTGCGGAAGCGCTTGAACTTGCCTCGCAAAATCACTACGATGCAATTATAACCACACTGCATATTGAAGATATGCATGTTATTAAGCTTGTTCAGAATTTAAAACTTAACGGTGTTGATACACCTGTGGTTCTGCTTGCTTATGATAACCGGGAAAGAAAAGACCTTATTGCAAATCATGATACTTCAGTATTTGACAGGATATTTATCTGGCAGGGAGATTATAAACTGCTGATAGGTATTATTAAATATCTTGAAGATAAAATGAATGCTGAAAAAGATACTCTTATTGCCGGCGTTCAGACAATTATTCTTGTTGAGGATAACGTTAAGTTTTATTCCACGTACCTGCCAATAATATATGCAGAGATTTTTAACCAGAGCCAGAGACTCATACTGGAGGGTGTTAACCTTACACATAAGTTCCTGCGTATGCGGGCAAGGCCAAAGATACTTCTTTGCACAACTTATGAGGAAGCCTGGGAGACATTTAAAAAATATGAAAAATTTGTACTTGGAATTATTACTGATAATAATTTCAGGAAAAACGGCGAACGTGATCCTGAAGCCGGATTGAAATTTGCAATGAAAGTTAGAAGTGAATATGGTGATATTCCTATTCTTCTTCAGTCAAGTTCTGCTGAATTTGCAGAAAAAGCAAAAGAAATAAATGTTCCTTTTATACAAAAAGGCTCTCCAAGGCTGCTGCACGAGCTTCGTGATTTTATGCTTGATAATTTTGGATTTGGTGATTTTATATTCCAGCTTGAAGATGGTACTAAAGTGGGCAGAGCCAACAATCTTAAATCACTTGAAGAGATGCTAAAGACAGTACCTGAAGAAAGTATCAGGTTCCATGCAGAAAGAAATCATTTTTCAAACTGGCTTAAAGCAAGAACTGAGTTTGTACTTGCTCATAAATTAAGGCCCCGCAGAGTTTCAGATTTTGAATCTATTGACAGCCTTCGTAATGAACTAATATCTGCACTAAGGCTTTACCAGGAAGCAAGGCAGCGCGGTTCGATAACTGATTTTGACAAGAGCACATTTGATCCGAAAAATAGTTTTGCAAGAATTGGCAGCGGGTCTCTTGGCGGTAAAGCACGTGGCCTCGGGTTTATTAACAATGTAATTAACAATCATAAGCTGAGATACAGATACAGGGATGTTGAAATATCTGTTCCGTCTGCAATTGTAATTGCAACAGATGTATTTGACAGATTTCTGGAAATGAACAGGCTTGAAAGCTTTGCTCTTAATTCAACTGATGATGCTGAGATTAAAAAAAGATTTACAGGCTCTACAGTATTTCCGCAGGATATTACAGACAGGCTAAGAGATTTCCTTGAAATAATAAAAGTCCCACTTGCAGTACGTTCATCTTCATTGCTTGAAGACTCACAGTTCCAGCCTTTTGCCGGGGTATACCAGACATACATGATACCCAACAAGAATGAAGACATTGATGTAAGGCTGAAAGAACTTCTTGAAGCTATAAAGCATGTGTATGCTTCAACCTTCTCAAAGCGTGCAAAAGATTATATGAAAGCTACAGCATACAGGCTTGAAGAAGAAAAGATGGCTGTGATTATCCAGATACTTGTGGGTTCCGCACATAACAACAGGTTCTATCCTGATTTTGCAGGTGTTGCCAAATCCTATAATTTTTATCCTGTGCCGCCTCAGAAATCAACGGACGGAATTGCCCTTTCAGCCCTTGGGCTTGGAAAGCAGGTAGTTGACGGCGGTAATGCAGTGCGTTTCTGTCCGAAATATCCAAAACATCTGCTGCAGTTCTTCTCAACCAAAGAGACAATCCGTAATGCGCAGCAGGAATTTTTTGCATTAGACCTTGACGGGAAAATAGAATATAACGGGGAGTTAACACCTGAAAGCCTTATAAGCAGGCACGGGCTTGATATTGCAGAAGAAGACGAGACACTGTCTTATGTAGGTTCAACATATTCTCCTGAAAATGATGCTGTATATGACGGCGTATCAAGGGCGGGGAAGCGTGTTGTTACTTTTGCCCCGATATTAAAACATAAAGTGTTTCCGCTTGCAGAGATACTTGATACTCTGCTTGAGCTGGGTACCTGGGGTATGGGTACACCGGTTGAAATTGAATATGCAATTAATATGAATTCCCAGCCCAAAGAATTTGCAATGCTGCAGATGAGGCCGCTTGTTATAAGTAATGAAAATGAAGAGCTTGAAGTTGAAGCTGAACAGTCAGACCTTATATGTTCAAGCCAGCAGGTACTTGGCAACGGCGCTATAAATGATATTCATGATGTTATATTTGTTGATTACCAGAAATTTGACCGCTCAAAGAGCCGTGAAACAGCATTTGAAGTAAGCACCTTAAATACAAAACTTTTCCAGCAGAATAAGCCTTATGTGCTTATAGGTGTTGGACGCTGGGGCAGCTTTGACCACTGGCTTGGTATACCGGTTACATGGGACCAGATTGCCGGGGCTGCTGTTATAGTTGAAACCGGGTTTAAGGATTTTAATGTTACTCCTTCGCAGGGGTCTCATTTCTTCCAGAATATTACATCATTCCGAATAGGGTATTTTACAGTTAATCCATATTCTAATTCAGGGTTTGTTGACTGGGACTGGCTGCTTTCTCAGAAGCCTGTTGAGCAGCTTAATTATACTACCCATGTCCATTTTGATCAACCAATAAGTGTAAGGATTAACGGACATCAAAATAAGGGCATTATACTAAAGCCGGGAAAATAAAATACAGGTTATATGGAACAATACTTAATTATAAAAGATATTGTAATCATTCTATCTGTATCTCTTGTTATTATTTTCCTGTTTAGGAAATTCAGGCTGCCGAGCATTATAGGTTTTCTTCTTGCCGGTATAATTATAGGCCCTTATGGTGCCCGGCTGATTAAGGAAGTTGAGCAGATTGAGGTAATGGCTGAAATAGGCGTTATCCTTCTGCTCTTTACTATTGGCCTTGAAATATCTTTCAAAAGCCTTTTTCGCATGCGCAAATTCCTGCTTCTTTCAGGGGGTCTGCAGGTTATACTTACCATATTATTTACCACAATAATAGGAATTGTATTTGGGCTTAGTAATAATGTAAGCGTTTTTCTTGGAATGCTTATAAGCCTTTCAAGTACAGCAATTGTACTGAAAATACTTGCAGACAGAAACGAACTTGAAGCGCCACACGGCAGAATATCTCTTGGTATACTTATTTTTCAGGATCTTGCTGTAGTGCCAATGTTTTTAGTTCTACCGGTGCTGGCAGCAGGCGGAAGCATTTCTTTTGTGGATGTAATACTACGCATTGGCTTTGCTTTTGGGGCGGTTGCGGTGATTTTTGTAGTAGCAAGGTTTCTTATGCCTGTTATACTTTATCAGCTTGCGCGGCTGCAGCTCCGCGAAGCTTTTACTGTTGGAGTAATTTTGCTGCTTCTTGGCACTGCTTACCTTACTAATTCTATAGGATTATCTTTTGCATTAGGTTCATTTATAGCGGGGGTTATACTGTCTGAATCAGAGTTCAACTCTCAGGTAGTTGCAGAAATACTTCCGCTTAAAGATGTGTTTAACAGTATATTTTTCGTCTCTATTGGTATGCTTCTTAACATAAGTTTTGTTTTTGAGCATCCACTTATTTTGCTGGCAGTTACCGGCGGGATTATTTTACTTAAAGCAGTAACAGTTGCCGGTATTGTTAAAATTATGAAGTATCCTTTAAGGATTGGTGTGCTTGCAGGGCTTGGCATTGCACAAATAGGAGAGTTTTCTTTTGTACTGGCGCAGGCAGGCATGGGATATAAAATTATTGATGCATCCTTTTATAATGCATTCCTTGCCTCATCAATATTTACAATGTTTCTTACGCCGTTTCTTTTACAACTTGCTCCTTTTATTGCCGGCGGCGCCGGTAAGCTTGAGCCTGTAAAATCATCCAACGGAAAACAACTGAAGTTAAAAGACCATGTTATTATTGTCGGTTTTGGGCTTAACGGGAAGAATCTTGCCCGTGTTTTGAAAGAAACAGGAATAAATTATGTTGTGCTTGAACTGAACCCGGATACTGTAAAAGCAGAATCTGAGAAAGGTGAGAACATACTGTTTGGTGATTCAACCCGTGAGGAAGTACTTCACAAAGCTCAGATTAAAGACGCAAAAGTTATTGTGTTTGCAATATCTGATCCGCTTTCATCGAGACATGGACTTCAACTGGCCAAGAAAATGAATCCAGATATTCATACTATTATAAGGACAAGATTTATTACTGAAATAGACGGCCTGATGCAGCTTCAGGCTGATGAAGTTATACCTGAAGAGTTTGAAACATCGCTGCAGATTTTTGCAAAGGTGCTTGAGAAATACCACATTCCGCTTAATGTAATTATGAAGCAGGTATCATTGCTCAGGGGTGAGTCTTACAGCCTGATGAGGAAAGATTCTTCAGACCTGCAGTCATTTGTACACCTGGATGAAATACTTGCCGCCGGGTTAACAGAAACATTTTACATTACAGAAGAAAATCAATTTGCCGGTAAAACGCTTGCTGAAACAAATCTGCGTGCACTGACAGATGCTACAATTATAGCTATAGTAAGAGGAGCTGAAACAATATCAAATCCTTCCGGCAGGGAAAAAATAATGGCAAATGATACTATAGTAATTACAGGAACTCATCAGGCAGTTGACAAAGCTTTTGCCTACCTTGATTCAAAAGATTAGTAATAACTTTTGGGAAAGATATATAATTTATAAACCAGGGATAGTACACTGCTGCTTCTATAAAGCAAAAGCAGAAGTTCTGTTTTTGCTTTACACCCGGTATAAGTAACTGGCCTGTTAAGAATTATATAAGCCCGTTTTGCTTTAGTATAAAAAGTCCAAGTGAAATAGTTGCAATAGAGCCCAGGGTAGTAAGCAGCACTATACTTCCGGCAAGGCGCCCATTTGAACCCATAGCTTCAGCCATAACAAAACTTGCAATAGCGGTGGGGCATCCAAAAAGAATAAACATTATTCCAAGTTCATCGCCGCGGTAACCGGCAAGGTAAGCTGCAAAAGTACCGAGCAGCGGGAAAACAATTATCTTTAAACCCGAAGATAAAAAAGCATTTGCGGAAGCCTTTTTTAATTCTGAAAAATTCAGGTATCCGCCAATACCGAGCAGGGCAAGAGGGAGAGTAAGCACTGCTATGTATTGAATTGTGCTTGTGATAACCGGGTGAAGCTGGATTTTCAGATATGAAAAAGGCAGAGACAGCAGAATTGCAATAATCAGCGGATTTGTTGCAATATGAAAAAGAGTTTTGCCCCAGTCAGGCTTTTCATCTTTTTGAGAATAAAAAGAAAGCACAAGCACGGCCAGTATATTATAAAGAGGTATTGTAAATGCAAGTACAATAGATCCTTTTGCAAGAGCGTCTTTTCCAAGGGCACTTAAAATTAAAGCAAGGCCTATAATAGCATAATTTCCACGAAAACTTCCCTGAATGAATGCACCCCTGTCAATCCTGTCTTTTGTAATGAAAAGAGAAACGACCCAGCTTATAATAAATGTGAGCATTGTTAATGCATATACAAATAATATAAGGTATACATCAAAAACCCGGCTGAAATCAATTGCAGATAATTGTGAAAAGATTAACGAGGGGATGGCAACCGTAAAAACAACACGCGAGGAAACAGTAATGAAATTATCATTAATAATGCCCCGCCATTTTAATATATAGCCAACAGCTACAATTAAAAAAACCGGGGCAACCATGTTGAATATCAGTACTAAGTTTTGCATTAAAAATTTAATTTTAATGCAAAGATACTAAATACCAGTGATTGATATTGCTATTCCATTAATTTTTGTATCCCAGGCATCTTTAAAATAAGTTGCCTGATAATATTTTATATCAAAGTGCTCAAGTATGTAGGAAAATGATTCCTGTGGGAATAATGTGTTGAGGATTTTAAATATACCTTTTGTTCTTATACCGTATCCGCCTGTCTTCATGTTTGTGTAGCCTGTTCCATCAAATCCGCCTGTTGACAAAGTAAGAGTTTCACCAATTTCAGCAGAAAAACCTTTACGCAGCAGAATATCCGCTCCTGATTTTCCTGTGAACAAATTCTTAAGTGGTTTAATTCCACCAAACATGCCTTTATATTCTATTCCGTTATAGGTCTCACCATTCCATTTATGCATGGCAAGGCCGTCAATTGCATCTATTGAGTATGAAATGTTAAAGAGCCCTATATTTAGTTTGTTGGTTTCAAGCAAAAGATTCAGATTAACATTATGTGCCAATTTTGCAGCTCGTGGTAAGGGGTCTTTTTGTGCAGGGTCCGTGAAAGAAACTTCATCGCCAATGTTTTGGATGGAGTAGCCTAAATTATAGTTAAGATCTGTATTAATCCTTGTTGAATTAGAAACATTAAATCCTAATGGCCTGCAAAGAAAATTATTCAATGGCAGGTTTAGTAATACTCCATAATCAATAGCTGTAACTTTTGCCTGGCTAATTCCCTCAAATTCACTTTCCATTGACACCTTTGCATCCTTAATTGTCATGCCTGCGCTTATGTTAATAATAGAATGATATCCAATACCAAAAGCGAAAGCCGAATATTGTTCCCTGTTGGTAGATGAACCTAATGTCATTTGAGATTTTGCGTAAGCAGCGCCGAAACTAAAAGGAAGTCCGTTGAGATATCTCTTTAAATCAATACCACCTGCAAAAGAATAGCTGTTATAATTAACAGAATTACTTATCTTCCAGTCTACGCCGTTTGGCAGGTAACCATTGGAAAAGAAATTTGTTTTGCTTGTATAGCCAAGATATGCCGGGTTGGCATAAAAACCATAAGGGTCTTCTGTTATGCTGGCTGTACCTGTACCGCCGGCCGCATAAGAAGCAGGAGATAATGGAAGGGTTAAAGTTCCAATAGCCCCTGTCTGCGGATAACAACTTGTAAACATTATAAAAGAAATAATTAAGATTTTAATTTTTGACATGTTTCTCCCTCTGTATATCAAAATTGATTTGTTAATAATAAAGTGAATTAAAAACTACTATGATAAAAATAGTCCGGTCAATTTAATAGTATGATGGTAAGAATATTTTTTAATTGTGAACAAAGTATGGCAAGTAAAAAGAATATAGATTCTTTATAAAATGTAGAAGTAATTTCGGTTTTATATTAGAATGAATATTAAACAAGGCTGGTATAAACAAAGCATTCCGTTATGAATGCTTCACAACGGAATGCTTTTGTAAATAATACTTATTATGCTTCTGTCAGAACAGGAATGTTACTCCAAACTTAAACTGCTCATACATTAAAGGCGCTTCTGAGTCAAACGGCCAGTTCATTTTTTCTTTTCTTAATTCATATATTCCATAAGATAAAGCATTCCTTAGAACGAAACTTATAACCGGAACAGCATAAGGAGATGAGTCCCCGATTTCTTCTATAAAATTATCCAGAAGCCCATGACAGGCAATTTCAATAACAGAGCTTCCAGCCCATTTCCAGAACATGTGCCTTTCAAAAATTATAGAACGTTCATAAGCTCCTTCAAGAGTAATTCCTCCAATCAGCCTAAGCTTTACACCAGCCTCAGTACTTGTTCCGAAACGGAAGGTCTTATCATATCTTTCAAGTGTATATGCATCAGGAATTCCTTTATCAGATACAGTATATGGGAAATTTTTAAATTCAATGCGTGACCAATCAAACGAGTTACTGTTATAAGGTAAAATTGCTGACTCGCCGAATCTCCATCCATAACCGGCATCTCTGCCAAAACCAAATCTCCAGGTATTTGTTTTAATATCCGACTCAGCAAAATCTTTGTTTGAAATATTTGTGGCAATCTTAGCAAACCTGAAGTATTTATAATTATAATGGGCAATGCGGTCATTAAACTCCGAAGATTCAGATGTATAACCAAGTTTTCCTTCAATCAATGCCGGATCAGCAAAATCGGGGTTGTATTCATATAAGGATAGTTTTGAAATTCCATAATTCAGAGAAATTGTTGGTTTGCCATGAAAATCATTAAAAAAGTCAAAATCCCAGTCTCTCCAGTTTTTCCAGTCTTTGTTCCAGTCATTTTCAAAATTATCAGACCATGAGTCTTCATCCCATGAGTCGTTATTCCATTCATTACCATTAATTAGTACTGTGTCTTTTGTCCCATCATCACCGTCAACAATTACCGTATCCTGGTCCTGGGCTAAAGAAATAAATGAAGTAATTGATATAATTACTGCACTAAACAGCAGTATCTTTTTGAACATTATACCTCCGGTTATGAAGTTTATTTATTATTAAACAATCCTTATGCCAGTAAGAATTAGTAGAATAATTCAAATTTAAGAAAAAAGGGGGATTCTACTGCCCTATTAATTGTACAGTTATTAATAATACAAAGGACACCGGGCTTTAACCCCTTTGGAATCTTTGACTCGCATTTTAGTAAAAAAGTTACTAATAAATTTAAGAATAATGTCTAATGGATTAAATAATTTACAAAAGGCAAATGTAAGGCATTGGAAAACGAGGGATATAGTATGAGCATATCCCTCGTATAGAAGTTTATAAAATAAATTTACTCAGATCTCTGTTTCTGACAATTTTATCAAGTTTTGATTTAACTGCTTCTGCAGTTATTTCAACAGTATTTTTAGGAAGTTTATCAGGAACATCAAACAAAATTTCATCAAGAAGAGTAGTAAGGATAGTATGAAGACGTCTTGCCCCAATGTTTTCAACCTGTGAATTAACCTCTGATGCTATTCTTGCTATTTCATGAATGCCATCCATTGTAAAATTAAGCTTAACACCCTCAGTTTCAAGCAGAGCACTATACTGTTTTAGTAAAGCATTCTGTGGAGTAGTAAGAATTTGTACGAAGTCATTTTCGCTGAGGCTGTTTAATTCAACACGTATAGGAAACCTTCCCTGAAGTTCAGGAATTAAGTCAGAAGGCTTTGATACATGAAATGCACCAGAAGCTATGAATAAAATATGGTCAGTTTTAACAATGCCATATTTTGTATTTACATTAGAGCCTTCAACAATTGGCAGAAGGTCGCGCTGCACACCTTCGCGTGATACATCAGGCCCCTGGCCTTTTCCGCCTCCGGCAACTTTATCAATTTCATCGATAAATACTATGCCGCTGTTTTCAACTCTTTCAATGGCTTCTTTCTGCACAGCATCCATATCTATAAGTTTAGCAGCTTCTTCCTGGGTTATAATGCTGCGGGCTTCTGCTATGGTGGTTTTTCTTTTCTTCTTTTTCTTGGGCATAATGTTTCCCATAATTTCCTGGAAGTTTATCCCCATATCATCCATGCCGAAAGGCCCTAATACCTGCATACCAATAGCAGCCTGTGCATTGGCATCAAATTCAATCATTTTATCGTCCATTTCGCCGTTTTTCAGCTTGGCCTTCATCCATTCCCTTGTTTTCTGGTTCTGGAACTGTTCGCTGTTTTCGTCTTCTCCTTCAGGAGCATGGACGGATTTCTTAACAGGAGGAATAAGAATATCAAGTATTCTTTCTTCGGCCATCTCACGGGCCTTTGCTTCAACCTCTGAGGTCTTTTCTGATTTTACCATTGTTACTGCATAATCAGTAAGGTCACGTATCATTGATTCAACATCCCTGCCTACATAACCGACTTCAGTAAATTTAGAAGCTTCAACTTTTACAAAAGGAGCATTTGCCAGTTTTGCAAGGCGGCGTGCTATTTCTGTTTTTCCAACACCGGTGGGGCCAATAAGAATAATATTGTTAGGTAGAATTTCTTCACGAATTGTATCCTCAACCTGGCGGCGGCGCCACCTGTTTCGCAGTGCAATTGCAACAGCGCGTTTGGCTTCTGTCTGGCCAATAATGTACTTATCAAGTTCTTTTACTATCTGGGTTGGGGTTAGTTGTTTTATTTCACTCTTCATTTTCAGCTCATTTATTTTCAATTATTTCAACATTAATTTTATCATTAGTGTAGATGCAAATTTCAGACGCAGTTTTTAATGCTTCCCGAACAATTTCATCCGCAGAAAGACTGCTGTGTTTTTTAAGCATTTTAGCAGCAGCAAGGGCATACATGCCTCCTGATCCAATAGCTACAATCTGATCATCAGGTTCAACCACATCGCCATTACCTGAAATAACAAGCGCTTTATCAGCAGTTATAACTGCAAGCATTGCCTCAAGTTTTCTCAGATATTTATCTGTTCTCCAGTCCTTTGTTAATTCTACAGCAGCTCTGTGTACATTGCCCCTGTATTGTTCAAGCTTATCTTCAAACCTTTCCATAAGGGTAAATGCGTCAGCGGAAGCGCCTGCAAATCCGCACAACACACTGCCATTAGCAATTTTTCTTATTTTGTGTGCATTGTGTTTCATTACAGTATTGCCAAGTGTAACCTGTCCGTCGCCGCCAATAGCAGCTACTCCGTTATGAATAACTCCAATTATAGTTGTTGCTCTTATAATATTTTCCATAATTATCTTTACATTAATGATATATTATTAGTTAATAATACAAACATATTAAATAGTTAACAGAAACAGAATCAGAGAAATTATATTATCAGATTCCGGTACTGCCTGTTTAGTGTATAAATCTATCAGAAATTATTGTCCGTTCCTCCTGAAGCTACATGGAATAATACGAGATACATTTTTAATATAGTCTTTGTATCGTTCGCCAAAAGCTTCTGTCAGTTTCTTTTCTTCATATATTGACCCGATATAAAAATAAACTGTGGTGCATATAGTAAATACCAGGTAGAATAAATTCATTGCCGGCCTGAAGAACATAAATGCAATTATAAAAAAGTATAGCGGATGCCGGGAATAATTATATGGCCCTTCGATGCGCAAAGTAAGTTTTTCATCAAGTTCATTTTCATTGTACGAATTAGTTTTCCAGCGCAGTACCTGGTTTATTCCTGCAAATTCATACAGGGAGAAATACCTCAGGCTCCAGATTATACCTGCCAGGGAAATAAATTGAGGAATTAGAATTAAAATATCAAACGGGGCAGGCAGGTCATAAATCATCAGCAAAGGTTTTGGCATTAAACTGAACAGGAAGAAAAACAGCAGAAGAGAAAACAGGTTATAGAACAGGCGGTAAAAAGCTATCTTACTGCCTGTTCTAAGTGCAATCTTTTTTTTGACGCTGTTAGATGCCAGCCATGAGTGTATGTAACCGAAGAGTGCAAAAAGAAGAATAATTATAACTGTATCTGTAACATAAGAAACTATTTCAGTTGTTTCTGTATTTATGATTTTACAGTTCCTTTCTTAATCTTGCAATAGGTATTCTTAACTGCTCCCTGTATTTTGCTACAGTTCTTCTGGCAATATGAATTCCTTCTTCATTAAGAATTTCGGCAAGCCTGTCATCACTGAAAGGATTATTTTTATCCTCGCCGTCAATAATTTCTTTCAGTCTTTCTTTTATATGCTTGTTTGATACTTCTTCCCCGGAATCAGTGCTAAGGCCTTCGCTGAAAAAGTATTTTAGTTCATGTATCCCCATCTGGCTCTGTACATATTTGCCATTTACAACACGGCTGATGGTAGAAATATCCATCATTATTTCTTCAGCAATGTCCTTATAAATCATAGGACGGAGGAACTTGGGTCCTTTTTCAAAAAACTCAAATTGTTTTTCAACAATTGCCTGCATAATCTTCATCAGAGTTTCACGTCTTTGCTGGATACAGGCTATAAACCATTTCGCTGACTCAAATTTTTCCCGCAAAAACTTGTATGTGTTTTTTTCCCTTTCGTTCTTTTTCCCTTTTTTGCCATTCTGGAACATTTCCAGGTAAGTTTTACTTACAGTAACAGAAGGGAGGCTTTTATCATTAAGGGTAATAACAAAATTGTCATCAACTTTTTCAACCAGGAAGTCAGGAGTTATCTGGTTCATCTCTGCTGATTCAATGTTGCCTTCACCGGGTTTAGGGTTAAGGCTTTGAATAAGGTCGATTGTAGCTTTCAGGCTTTCATCGGTCATATTCATTTTCTGTTTAATTGCTTCAAACCTGCGCTTGGTAAAATCATCATAATAATTCAGCAGAATTTGTTCAGCAAGGTATGAATAATACGGATCGTGCGGTATATTCTTCAGCTGTATAAGCAGACATTCCTGCAGGTTTCTGGCGGCAATACCAATAGGGTCAAATTTCTGAATTTCTTTTAAAAGATCATCAGCTTTGTCCATTGGTATCTGAATATGCTCAAACATATCAAGTTCATTAACAATTTCATCAAGGCTTCTTTTTAAATAACCATCATCATCAAGGTTTCCAATTATTTCTTCACCAAGAACATATAAATCATCAGCCAGATTTAACATTTGAAGCTGATTGCGAAGATGTTCGGTTAAACTTTCTCTTGACTGGGCAAGAGGCTGATAAACTTCATCATCGCCACTCTGATTAATATGATCTGCTTCAAATTCAGAATCGTAATCATTCATAAAGTCTTCAAGTTCAAACTCATCATCCTTGTTATATTCTTCGTTATCAAATTCTTCTTCATCTTCACCGGATTCCTGCTTCTTATCCTTATCAAGCTGGTCCTGGCTTATTTCAATTTCATCCTCCATTACTTCTTCGAGGATAGGATTAACCTCAAGCTCTGTTTTTATTCTTTGTTCCAGGGCAAGGGTGTTAAGCTGAAGCAATTTCTGATATTGAATCTGCTGTGGTGATAATTTTTGCTGTTGTGATAATTTTTGACTAAGAGATAACATTATTTTTTACCGATAGTTTCCTTGAATTTTGAATACCATTTTTTACCATATAAACGTATAAGAGAGTCTTTACAAAAATCTGCTACATAAGTATTATTTCTATTTCCAATTTCTATTGCTGGTTTGCATTCTTCAAATTTTTCAAAACGTAATATATCACCACCAATATGCGATACCCTGATCGGAAAAAGGTGGCATGAAATCGGTTTGCGGAAATTAACTTTTCCTTCAAAAAAAGCCTTTTCAATTCCGCATTTGGCTATATCCCCGTCAAAATAGACAAAAACACATGCCCTGTTGTTAACACTGGAAACCATAAGGTCTCCTTCCTTAATATCGTAAAAACCGCGTTTTTCTATTTCTGCCTTATGATCTTCCGGCAGATATGGTTTTACAATATCAAGAATTTCTTCAATCTTTCCCACTTCTTCTTCAAGGAGCGGGGCACCATACTCGCTTTCCAATGTACAACACGCACCTTTGCATAAATTCAAATCGCATTCGAATTTTTTTTCAGCTATTTCCGGCCTTATTATTACGTCTTCTACAGATATAAAGTTATTTTCAAACATTGGAATAATTTTTGAAGAAAAATAACAAATTGTAGCTAAATACCAAAAAAAATCAGGTTTTTCTCTGTTATTTTACTGTCATATTCTGTTAAAAACCTTTTGCCTTTGTTATTACTGTTATTATATTATTAAAATACTATTTTTACATAAATATTAAATACTTATAAAATGAATATTTCCGGCAAAAACATAATCCTAACCGGGGCTTCAAGCGGTATTGGGTATGAACTATCCGGGATGATTGCCCGTCAGAAATGCAATATAGCTCTGCTTTCGCGCAGAAAAGAAATTACTGATAAAATTGCATCAGCGCTTGCCGGTACAGGAAGCAAAATACTCTCACTTAAATGTGATGTTACACAAAAAGAGGATATTACTTATTGTTTTAGTAAAGTTCTGGAAGAATTCGGCAGCCTGGATATTGCAATTTTGGGCTCAGGAGTAAGCTTCAGGCATACTGTAGAAGATTTTAATTCGGAAACAGCTAAGAAAACTTTTGATGTTAACGTTTTTGGTATTACCAACTTTTTGGAAGTGCTGGTTCCTTATTATATAAAAAAGAAAGAAGGGATGATAGTGGGTGTATCAAGCCTGGCAGACGGGAGAGGATTCCCTAAAAGCGGGTTGTATTGTGCAAGCAAAGCTGCTGTTACATTACTGCTTGAAAGCACGCGCGTGGAACTGAAAAAGTATAATGTTAAAGTTCTGATGGTTAAACCCGGTTTTGTAAAAACGCCAATGACTGATAAGAATGATTTCAAAATGCCTTTTCTTATGCCGGCTTCCAAAGCTGCAAAAATTATATTGAATGGTATAGAAAAAGAAAAGCGTATTATCCAATTTCCATTACCAACTGCCATGGGAGCAAAACTTTTGAGGCTTTTACCTGATGGGCTTTTTGATTTTATTGCAGAAAGGACGCAGTAATATTTATTAAAATAAACTTACTATGAAGAGGTTAATATGACTAATGAAGAAATGATAAAAGTAATTGAACAGGATTTATTAAGACTTAAAACAGAATTAGAATCTTATAAAGACGAAAATAAGATCTGGATAACTGAAGGTGCAGTTAACAATTCTGCCGGAAATCTTGCTCTTCACTTAATCGGGAACCTAAAACATTTCATTGGAGCAGTTCTTGGCAAATCGGGTTATGTAAGGAATCGTGAAGCTGAGTTCTCTTCAAAAAACATTCCTGTTACAACTATTACCAAAGAAATAGACGAAACTTTTGAAGTGGTAAAAAAGACGATACTTTCACTGACAGAAGAAGATTATACCAAAGATTATCCTGAACAAATTTTCAACTTTCCTATGACTACAGGATATTTTGTTATAAGACTGATTGAACATCTTGGATATCATCTTGGGCAGATTAGTTATCACAGAAGGCTTCTTGATAAATGACAGAACTAAAGTTAGCCAGGGCTTCTGTATCAGAAGCCGGAGAGATATTTAACCTGGTTGAAAGCTGCCGCCCGTATTTAAGAAAATGGCTTCCATGGGTTGACTCAACAGGTGGTGCTGCTGATACTTTTTATTTTATAAATGAGAATAAGGATAAGTCATTATTTAACGGGAGAGAAATTTATTCTATTTATAATAATGAACAGCTAACCGGAATGATTGACCTTCATAATGGTGATAGTTATAATAAAAAAGCGGAAATAGGGTATTGGCTTGCCGAACAGTTCCAGGGGAAAGGTATTATAACTACAGCTTGTAAAATACTTATAAATAAAGCTTTTTATGAATATAGTATTAATAGGATGGTAATAAGGGTTGCAGTTGGTAATATTAAAAGCCAGGCTATCCCTGAAAGACTTGGTTTTACACATGAAGGAATTGAGCGCAGCGGCGAACTTATACGTGGGATTTTCCATGACCTTTCAGTTTATTCCATGTTAAAAGAAGAATGGAAGTGTGATATTTAAGCGTGACTCATGTCATTAAAATAATAACAAGGTATACCCAAATTATAATATATTCTTAATTGTTTCTTAATATGTTTTCAAAGTATAAAATAATGTACATATTCCCTCATCCTGATGATGAGTCATTTGGCCCGGCTGCGCTTATGTCTTCACAGGTAAAACAGGGGCATGAGGTATATCTTCTTACTTTAACCCGGGGAGGTGCTACCAGGCAACGCCATAAACTGAATCTTTCTATTGAAGAAATGGGTGAAATACGTTACAAGGAAATGGTAAATGTGGCAAAGGTGCTGGGCCTGACAAAGATGGATGTGCTGGACCTTCCTGACAGCGGACTGAAAGAAATGGATCCGCGCATTATTGAAAAAATAGTTGAAAGCAAAATTGTTAATTTCAGGCCTGATATTATCATATCTTATCCTGTGCACGGCATCAGCGGGTTTCATGATCATCTTGTAATGCATGCAGTAATCAAGCGGGTTTTTGTTCAACTTAAAGAAAACAATGCAGGATATTTGAAAAGGCTGGCTTTTCTTACACTGCCTGATAACGGCAGCCCTGTTTTTATGCCTGATGGCAGTTTCAGAATGAAAAACTCTGCTGAAGAAGAAATTGACTGTATTGTTGGCCTGAACGAAGAAGAAATTACCGCAATGAAAAATGCATTAGGTTGTTATGAAACATATAAGGATACTATAGCAGAATCTAGTGTTGTTGAAAAGATAGGAAATAAGTTATATTTTGAATTTTATATGGAAAATTTTAACCCACCTTTAAAAAGCATCACTGAAAAACTTCAATAATGCGATTCTCTATTTAAGGAAAGCAGCTACTGAATTAAATATTTTATTAAACTCTTCATCCACTTGCGCAGAATATAATTTGTCTTCAGAGAAAGGTTTGATATGAGAGTAAGGATAATTAAAGTGCATTATATCAACCTTAACAGGGATATCTCTGAAATCTCCCTGCAGTGTATTTATTACCTCACCCGGGGCAATAACATCATCATTTTTTAGGGCTATTGCATATATACGGTCGCTTAATTCTTTAAATCTTCCTTCTCTTTGTTCCTTGCATTTTTTGTAGCTTAGCATTGATTTGAAATAATTACCGGAATTATGGACATTAAAATAATGAGCAATTCTTTTATCCAATTTAAGTGCGCTTTCAAGTCTTTCAGTATAGAAAGAATAAATTGCTATGGTAGCATCACTATCCAGAATAAATTTTGAATTTGGTGACATTCTGTCCAGAGTACATCCTCCGCAGAACATAAACAGCCTTGAATTTTCAAAATACCCGCGGGGATTTGTCATCATCAGTATTTCGCTAAGGAAAGACCCGATTGAGTATGAAAACAAGTCAAATGTGCATCCTGAATCAATATACTCATGTTTACCTTTTTTTATATCACTGATCATGGCAACAATATCATAAAATGTCTCAAGGCCGGACCAAAAAAATCTTTGCGGAATTGTTTCAATTCTTGCACTTATTGCTGCATTGGCAAATGTACAGTTTGTTATAGCCGGCGAATATTTTCTCCGGAGTATAGCAACACTATTCATTAAATGAGAGTCACTCCATTCAGCAGGGCAGCGGTTCATGTGAAATGCAATTGGAAACAGCAGTACAGCTTTACCTGTTAATTCAACAAGTTTTTCTGCCCATGGAAGATATTTGTTCCAGTGTTTTTCATTAAGCCCATGAAGAAGAAGTATAACTTCATTAGCTTTTTTGCCATCGTTCTTCTTAAAAAGGATATAGGTAAATTCGCGGTTTACAGTAATTTCAAGATCTTCATGTTTAAGGGCGTCCGGATATTTTAAAAACAAGTCCTCGTTATTACAGGGTGTTTTTTCATTAAAATCAACTGTATGTTTCATACAGTTGTAATCATAAGCCCCGGGCAAAAGACGCCAGCTATTGGATATGTACTTAATATTGTAAATATCCATCCCTGTTTCTTCAACAGGAATTCTCTGATCTTTCAGGTTATATATCTTTTCAAGATAACGAAATTTTTCAGAATAGGTCATTTCACCCTAAGAAATTAAAGAAGATAAAAGTAAAATGTATTACGGAAATAAATTGTAAAAAGAATATATTAAAAAAAGCCAAATAAATCGTTAAACTTATGCATTTTATTGGGGTATCTTTTTATGCCTGAAAACGCAGCTTTAATTCTGCAACTAATTGCTTATAGTCAATTGTTTCCTGTTCAACCTGCTTTATGAAACTATTGTCCTCCAGCTTTCCTATTGAAGCGGTCATTTCTTCGTCATTTCTAAAAGTAGACCTGAAAAATTTATTATCATAATCTTTTTTACGGGATAAATATACCTGGTCGCTAATATATTCCTGAATAACAATAGAGTTGTCCAGTGCGGCCATCCACTGTTCTTTTGTTAATTGAGGGGAAGAGAGTAACTGGCAAAGAACCGAATAAGCATGTTTTTGTTTTTCAAACTGGTAGTTATCCCATAAATCGTTATACCGTTTATGAATGTCTTCCCAATTGCTTAATCTGCCTGATCCAATATCAGCCCGCAGTTTATCAGCATCTTTAGCAGGAATAATCTGTCCGCCAAGATTTGTCCATTTGGTTTCCCTTGTGCCTGCCAGGCTGTTTTTCATTTCCTCAAAACCTGAGGCGGGATTGCCGGTGAAATAATTTACCAGGTTTTTTACAGCATAATAATAAAGCATATTTCTGTAGGCAACATATCCTTCCGGCGCCTTTATTATAACTGTACTGCGCCCTGATCTTTCAACATCTTTCCCGGTTATTTGCAGTGGTTTTATTTTTTCAGGAGCGTTTAATAATAAATCTGCCCCAACTGCAGAGAGTTTCTCTTCGCTCTCAGGTAAAGGTTTATTAGCGCTTTTCAGCCAGGCCCCGGCGGTCCATTTTTCCAGGAGTTTCATTGCATTTGAAATTTCTTCTATAGTATCAGGGGCAAGAGCTTCATATTCAATGTTTTGAATTTTATTCTTACGATTATCACGTATTTTATACTTCCACGAGTTGCGTGCCAGGGCGTACATATTATACATCCACCAAAAAGCAGGCATTATTTCAAGCTGGTCTTTTGATATGTTATTATTAACAAGTGAAAATGGGAAGGGGATGTCGAGTTCATACGGATAGTCTGCTTTAGAAAGAAGTACATAAGAGGCAAACCTGCATGAATGTTTTATGCTGGTACAGAGCCCGGGCCAGAAACCGCGTCCTGCCTGTATTTCATTATCATTAGCACGACTGTTGTGATTTGAACCAATAGTAGCGCCGGCAGCAACATTACTTTGGCCCATAACTACAGAAGCAATAAGAAATGAATTGTTATGATGCTGCTCATGAGCGGGGAAGATAAGGTTATTTAATACCTCGCAGCATGATATTGTAGAGTTATCCCCAAGGAAGGAGTTAATAAGCCGGGCACCATATTTAAGATTTGAATTATTACCTATAATAAAGCGGACAGCTTTGCATCCATAAAATATATGGCATCCGTAACCGATTATTCCGTTTACAAGTTCAACTCCTTCACCTATCTGGGTCGGCTCTTCCGCAGAAGAATTAATAGTAAGGTTTTTTATTTTATTGGCGCCTTTGATATAACAATGCGGGCCAACCTTTACATCTTTGATTATTCTTGAATTTTTGATAACACACTGATTGCCAATAATCCCATAATAACCGCGGCGATTATCAAAACTGTTCTGGGTTATTTCTTTGAGTTTTTCCTGAAGCTGCACATCATCTCTGTACTTCGCCCATAAAAAAGCATCGGCAGTAATCATTCCGTCAAAAGGAATAATGCGTCTGCTTCCTGCTTCATTCATAAGATCAAGCCAGATGCGAACGGATTCTTTTTCTCCTTCTTTAACAATACCATTTCCAAACTTTGCATAATTACTTGTATTTATTTCATCAACCTTTGAAATGATTGAGCGGTTGCCGATAATGTAGTGGGAAAGATAACCAACATTATGTATTGCAGTATCATCACCAATGTCGCATGAAATTATCATGCTGTTGGTAATACCGGCAGGCAGCTTGAGGTCATTATGTTCCAGAACAACATTGCGTATGCGGCCTATTCGTACCATACCGAAGAATGAATTATTAACAACAAGCAGCGGGTCAAACTCATCGGTGACGAATATCTGGTCCCAGTTATCAGCTGAGTTGTTGTTTTTTACCAGCCTTTCAAGCTCATCAGCCCTTAAATGACGCCACCTTTCCTGCGGCCAGAATGTTTGAAGATTTCTGTAATAATATTCATCCTTATTTTCATGCAGAAACTGTGCAGGAATAAAATCCTTTCCTATAGTGCCGGGATGAAAAATTGAAACAGTATCCATTTTACAGTATCCTTTTGAATATTGCTTTTGAAGTCTGTTGTTAATAAATATTTATCTGAAAGCTGAGATAAGGCTGATAACTGAACGTTTCCTGGTAACGTATACACAGTTACAGAGTAAAACAAAACTCAATTTAATTAAGTTTTGGCTGTATTACAATCAGGTTTAATGTACTGACCGCCAATTATTTGAAGAATGTTTTTATAAAAAACATATACAAGCAGATTGTGTATATAAAAATGAAAATGATTTGAATACTGTTTTGAAATAATGGATACTAGTATGTCCATATGGATACACTAATATCCATTGCAAAAATATTCCAACATTTGCGTTTCGCCGGCCGGGCGGATAGTTTACCTGCAAAATAAAAAGCAGGCTTTCACCTGCTTTATTGAGAGAACAGTAAGATGGATGTGTGTTTTTTGGTTTAAATCTTATGCAGCCCTTAATGCATTTACTATATTAAGCTTTGCTGCCCTGAATGATGGCAGGAAACCTCCTATAATGCCCATTAAGCCTGCAAATATCAGTGATGTGACAATTATATCTCCTGAAAGCGCAAAGTTAAATGCAACTTCCGAAAATGTACCAAAGTTAAGTGTTGATATAGAGAAGAATGATAAGCCGGAAGCTAAAAGCAGCCCCAACCCGCCGCCAATTAAAGAAATAAGCAGCGATTCCATAAGGAATGCTGTTAGTATACTTCTTCTTGAGAAACCAAGCGAGCGAAGCGTTCCTATTTCAACCGTCCTGTTTGCAACAGCGGCGTACATAGTAATTGTTGCGCCAATTATAGCTCCAAAGCTGAAAATAATTGTAATAAATAAACCGAGTACATTTATAAATATTGACATCATTTCAGATTGCTTTTCAAAATACTTCTTCTCAATTTCGGGCTCAAACTGTTGAAGGCGGATATCCTTCTGAAAATCACGCTTAATAAAATCAAAATTAGCAGGGTCGTCCAGTTTGAAAGTCATACTTGAAACTGTACTGCCCCGGTTAAAAGCAGCCAGCAACTGTCTTGAATCACCCCATAATTCTGAATCAAAGCCGCTGCCGTTGGTTGTAAAAATTCCGGTAACAGTCCAGTAGTCACCGGCAATTTTAATTTTACTTCCAAGTTTGGTTCCGGGGAAATTCTTAATTATGGATTCTCCGGCAACAAGTTCCCTTGAGCCTGGGGAAAACATTTTACCGCTTATAAACTTAACCTGCGGCCTTAACTCAAGTATAGATTGTTCAACTCCGCGTACCATAATATTACTCATACCGCCGCCAAGTTTTGCCAGGTTTATAATAACTACCGGTTCGCCTGATAAAATTGGTGTGCCGTCCTGTTTCCTGGCAATATGATTCAGCGATTTGATTATATTTTGTGTTTCAGGGTCTATAATACTGGATATCTCGCCTGTAGCTGATTTTCTTACGACCATAACATTATCGGGAAGCCCGGTTGCGGTTAAAGTTTTCCTGATTCCGTTGGACATCATTAATACAGCAGTAAATACAAATACAACCAGCGCTATACCGGCAACGGTTATAAATGTTGTCAGTTTCCTGGCAGCAAAATTTCTAAAAGTGTATTTAAAGGGAATTTTCATACAAGCTCCGTTTATTTATCCCGTTTTTAATGCTTTTGAAAAATTATTAAACTATAAGGCAAGCAAAGCCTTTTTATCTTTTATTTATATGCTTCAGTTATAATTGTTGTATCTTCACTTCGGGACACTATTAACATCACAGAATCATCAGGGCGTATTATATACACAATTTCTATACATTTTATCCGAAGGAAGATACAATCAAAATAAATATGTATCAGCCAACAAAACGGAATCCTTCAACAATTTTAGTATTCAAAGATTTGTATATTGGCTGTACTGCCGAAGCAATTCCAATAAACAATGATGCTGCTATTGCCAGGATAATTGTAATTGGTTCAATCTGAAATACCGGGAACATACCCTTTGGAATTATCTGTTCAATTGTAGCAACCACAGGGAATGTAAGTGCAAGCCCAACCAAACCACCAACAATAGAAACAAACAATGACTCACCAAGTATAAGCCAGAATAAATGTTTACCGGAGAAACCAAGTGTTTTGAGAACTGCATATTCAACAGTTCTTTCGCGGGCAGACATTATCATTGTGTTGCCCAGTACCAGGAGTATAATCCCTATTATTACAAAGGAGATAACATTCATACTGGTTATAATAGCACTTGTTGATGCAAGGAAACCCTGCTGAAATGCACGTTCACTTTCTGTTTTTGTTTCAGCCGGAGAGTTAAGAAAAAGTTTATCAATCTTATCGCTTATGGCTGCCGAATTCTTAGGATCGTCGATTTTAATGATGTACCAGCCAACTTCATTTGCCCGTGCAGGAGCTTCCTTTTCCATTCTTTCATTAACATAATCCCAGTGGAAAAGCATCTGTGTAACATCAGTTGTTTTTGTTTTGGGCTTATAAATGCCGGCAATTACAAATTCCCACCTGCCTGGATATATATCTCCTTCAAGCACCATATTTTGTCCGACTTTAAGGTTATACTGTTTAGCAATAGCATCGCCAATAACGCAGGAGTTACGCTGCTTTTTGAAATTTTGCAGCTCTTCAGGAGAAATTATGAACTCGCTGTATACATCAAAGAAATTATCGTTTTCTATTGCAAGACGAGCAAAGAACTGGTTCTTATCTTTGTAAACGCCGCTGAACCAGTTTGCAAATGTTACTTTTTCAACGCCGTCAATTCGTTTTATCTTTTCCATATAAGAGTATGGCAAAGGAAAAATGAATGAAACTGCCTGGCGCGTAATAAGCCTGTCAGCCTGGGCACCGTCAACGCCAACATACCATGCAGTAACAACTGTCCTCAATACGCCAAAAGCTACAACTGCAATGGCAATGCCAAGTACAGTAAGAAATGCCCTAAGCTTATGCCGGAAGGCATTTTTAAAAATCAGTTTAAATATTTTCATACAGCCTCCGGAATTAAATCTCCTTTTTCAAGATGCCTTACCACACTTGCCCTTTCAGCGGCATGAGGGTCATGAGTAACCATAACAATAGTTTTTTTAAATTCTTTGTTAAGCCTCTCCAGGAGAGTTAAAATTTCTTCCGCAGAATGCTTGTCAAGGTCACCTGTCGGTTCATCTGCAACCAGTATAACAGGGTCAGTAACAATAGCGCGCGCAATAGCAACCCTCTGTTCCTGTCCGCCCGAAAGTTGTTTGGGATAATGGAACATCCTTTCGCCAAGCCCTACAATCTGCAAAGCAGTTTCAACATGCTGTTTCCTTTCAGCTTTTGAAAGCTTTGTAAGAAGCAGTGGGAGTTCAACATTTTCAAAAGCTGTTAATACAGGGATCAGGTTATAAAACTGGAAAACGAATCCAATATTGGAAGAGCGCCATTTTGCCAGTGCAGATTCACCAAGCTTTGCAATATCAGTATCTGAAATTATGATGTTTCCGCCTGACGGCCTGTCAATACCGGAAATAAGGTTTAGTAAAGTTGTTTTGCCTGAACCTGAAGGGCCCATAAGAGCAACAAATTCGCCATCATGTATTTCCAAATTGATATTATTAAGAACAGGAATTTCAAGCCTGTCCCTCCAGTAAGACTTATTAAGATTCTGTATCTGAATTATTGCTGCCATAATCACTCCGGCTGTTAGAATTTATAATTCTTAAATAGATTAAATTTTTTATAATGCTTTTACTTTTTTGCCATTTTCAATTTCATCGGTAACTCTTTCAATTACCTGCGTGCCTTCTGACAGGCCGCCTGTAATCTCAGTGTAGCTGCCAAACTCTCTGCCGGTTGTAACAGGCACGGCAGCAGCTTTGTCGTCTCTTATTACAAACACAACTTTGCGGCCGTTCCGCTGTGCAATTGCAGTAAAAGGAACAACAATTGCGTGAGCTTCATTCTTTTGTTCCGTTGTTAATGGCTTTGAAAGGAAATTTACTTTTACACTCATTTCCGGAAGTACTTTTGCATCATATTCCTTAAAGCCAACTTTAACAAGTACCGTAGCTTTTGACCTGTCAGCAGTAGGGACAACCTTTGCTACATAACCCGGGTAACTTACAGAGGGATATGCATCAAGCACTATTTCGCAATCCTGCTGAAGGAGAATTTTCTCTATGTAAGATTCAGAAACATCTGTTTCAACCTGCAATGAATTCATATCAGCCAGGGTAACAACAGCACCTCTTGAAGTAGAACTGGCGGCCATAGGGGCAACAATTTCACCAACCTCAGCATTTTTGGTTAAAACAGTGCCGTCAAAAGGTGCGCGGATAAGAGTATTCTCCAGTGCAACTTCGGCTGCAGTAACAGAAGCTTTTGCAACTGCAATTGAAGCTTTTACCCTGTTGAGCCTTGCTTCGGCTGCATCAGCTTCCATTTGTGTTGTAGAGCCAGTTGAAAGCAGTGAGTAAATTCTGTCATAATTATTTTGTGCATCTTTAAGGTCTGCCTGCTGAAGCTGAAGGTTTGCTTTAGCCTGGTCAAGCTGGGCTTTGATATCATTATCTTCAATGCGCGCAATAATTTGTCCTGACTTAACCTTATCGCCTTCCACAACACCCAGGTAAACAAGCCTTCCTGTACCTTTGGATGCAACTGCAGCTTCTCTCTGGGCAACAACATAACCACTTGCCGTCAAAGAAGCATTTGCCTGTGAAGGAGACTGCATTACTGCCGAAACAGTTTTAACTTCAATGGCTGGACTTATAAAGGAACTTAAAATATAGTAACCTGCAGCAGCTAAAATTACAATACCGGCAACGGTACCGGCTATAATAAATTTTTTCCCTGAACCTGCTGCTGCTTTTTCAGAACGGTTTATCCGTAACGATGATAAATCAGCGTTTTTTGTTTCCATTAAATTACTCTTGCTTCTGGTTGGATAAATAAATCTACTGATGCTTCTCATAATGGGCAATTGATTTTTACTGAGAAGAAATAAACTCCCACCATAGAAATTTTGGAATAAAATATTATTTCAGTAAGATTAACACTTCAAACATATACACGTAATAATTGCTGCCGAATAGTTTATCGGTGAATAAGTGAGAATTACCGGTAAACTGTCCTTTTCAAAAGACGTTACTGGCAGAAGATTCTTAGCCGGATTATTATTATGAAAATACTTATTTTTATTGTTAAATAAAGCATAATTATATGAAAAGATTTGCATTGACGGGAGCAGCAGGATATATAGCTCCCAGGCACCTTAAAGCGATAAAAGATACCGGCAATGAATTAATTGCTGCTATTGATCCCCATGATTCTGTTGGAATTCTTGACAGGTTTTTCCCGCAAGCCAGTTTCTTTACAGAGTTTGAGCGGTTTGACAGGCATCTTGAAATGCTGCGCCGCAGCCATTCTGAACAATCGGTTAATTTCATAAGCATCTGTTCTCCAAATCATTTGCATGATGCTCATATAAGGCTTGCATTAAGAGTGGGTGCAAATGCAATTTGTGAAAAGCCGCTGGTACTTAATCCGTGGAATCTTGATGCACTTCAGGAAATTGAAGAAGAACATGCCGGTAAAATCTATACAGTCCTTCAACTCAGGGTTCATCCTTCTTTGACAGAACTTAAAAAAAATATTGCGAACAACAGAAATTCAAAAAAATATAAAGTCAGGTTAACATACATTACCTCCCGCGGTACCTGGTATGGATACTCATGGAAGGGTGTAAAAGAAAAATCAGGCGGAATTGCTACTAATATAGGCATACATTTTTTTGATCTTCTTATCTGGCTTTTTGGCGGCGTACAGGCAAGTATTGTCCATTATGCTGATAATAACAAAATGGGTGGATTTATTGAACTTCAGAATGCTGAGGTTGAATGGTTTCTTTCAATAGACAGGAATGATCTGCCGCAGGAAGCAGTTATTGAAAACAAAACTACATTTCGTTCAATTAAAGTAGATGGCGAAGAAATTCAGTTCAGCGAAGGTTTTACTGACCTTCATACTAAAATATACGAGGAAATACTTGCAGGAAAAGGGTTCGGTATAGATGATGCCCGCCCTTCAATACAATTGGTTAACCAGTTACGCAATTCAAAGCTATCAAACAAAATTGACTCAGCACACCCTGTTGTGAAAAAACTGCTTAAAATAGAAGGTGATCTCAATGAGCTATTATAAACATGAGTCCGCATATATTGATGAGCCCGCAGAAATAGGAGAAGGGACAAAGATTTGGCACTTTAGCCATATTCAGAAGAATGCTGTAATTGGAAAGAATTGTGTGCTGGGACAGAATGTGAATGTTGCTAATAATGTAACTATTGGCAATAACTGTAAAATTCAAAATAATGTTTCTGTATACGAAGGTGTAACACTTGAAGATTATGTGTTTTGCGGCCCTTCAGTAGTTTTCACCAATATACTTAGCCCCAAATGCAAATATCCGCAGGCGGAAAGCAAATATTACATTAAAACACTTGTAAAAGAAGGCGCCTCAATTGGAGCTAATGCTACTATTGTATGCGGCAATACAATTGGCAGGCATGCTTTAATAGGTGCCGGTTCTGTAGTTATACATGATGTACCTGATTATGCGCTTATTGTTGGAAATCCCGGAAAGATAATTGGCTGGGTTAGTGAAGCCGGCTGTAAACTTAATTTTGATGAAGATGGTTTTGCGTTCTGCGAAAAAGCGGGGAAAAAATATAGAATTCAGAATAATCTTGTATCTGAAACAGAATAACCTTAGATATAAATACTATGCAGGTTAAAAACTGCATGCACATCTAATTTACGTAAAAATATAAAGCAATATGTACATACTGGGAATATCAGCATTTTATCATGATTCTGCCGCATGTCTTCTGCATGACGGAAAAATAATAGCTGCGGCACAGGAAGAAAGATTCACACGCATTAAACATGACCATGAGTTCCCGGTTAATGCTGTTAAATATTGCCTTAAGGAAGCAGGAATTGATATCAACGAAGTTGATTATGTTGCATTCTATGATAAACCTATAACTAAATTTTCAAGAATACTTGAAACTTATCTTGCTTACCCGGGAAAGGGCTGGAAAACTTTTTTAATGGCTGTGCCGGTATGGCTTAAACAGAAATTGTGGATTTCTGATTATGTTAAAAAGGAACTGAACTATGAAGGGAAGGTATTATTTCCTGAACATCACGAATCACATGCAGCATCTGCATTTTTCCCATCTCCATTTAAACAGGCAGCTTTTCTTACTGTTGACGGCGTTGGTGAATGGGCTACTTCCTCTTATGGGGTGGGAAAAGATAACAAAGTTGAAATAAAAGCAGAGATTCATTTTCCACATTCACTTGGTTTGCTCTATTCAGCATTTACGTATGTTACAGGCTTTAAGGTTAATTCAGGCGAGTACAAGGTGATGGGACTTGCTCCTTACGGAGAGCCCAAATATGTAAAAGCTATTTATGATAACCTTATAGAGGTATTTGAGGATGGTTCATTTAAAATGAATATGGACTATTTTGATTATGCTACCGGGCTTACTATGACAAACAGTAAGCTTGATAAACTATTTGGGCATCCCAGGAAGCCGGAATCTGAACTAACACAAAGAGAGATGGACCTTGCCCGTTCAGTACAGGATGTTACGGAAGAGATTGTTATAAAAATGGCACGCCATATAAGAAAAGAAACAGGTGAAAAATACCTGTGCCTTGCAGGCGGCGTTGCATTAAACTGCGTTGCAAACGGGAAACTTTTAAGGGAAAATATATTTGATGATATATGGATTCAGCCGGCTGCAGGTGATGCAGGCGGAGCTATTGGCGCTGCATTAATTGTATACCATCATTACTTAAATAATCCTGCGCTGCCAAAGAATGGAAGAGATTTACAGAAGGGATCTTACTTCGGCCCTGCTTATAGTAATGAAGCTATAGAAAAAATCCTGTCACATTATAAAATACCGTATCATTGTTTTGAAGATGAGCAACTTGTTGATACTGCAGCAGATTTATTAAAAGAAGAGAATGTAATTGGCTGGTTCCAGGGACGAATGGAGTTTGGGCCAAGGGCACTTGGTAACAGGTCAATAATAGGAGATGCACGTTCTTCTGAGATGCAGAAGAAAATGAATCTTAAAATAAAATACAGGGAAAGTTTTCGTCCGTTTGCGCCTTCGGTAATGGCTGATAAGGTTGGTGAGTGGTTTGAACTTGACCGGGAAAGTCCTTACATGCTTATAGTAGCAGATATAAAGAAAGATAAGCAGCGTAAAATGACTGATAAAGAGAATCAATTATGGGGAATTGACAAGCTGAATATAATCCGTTCGGAAATTCCTGCGGTTACACATGTTGATTATTCTGCAAGAATACAGACTGTACATCCTGAAGATAACGCACGCTATTATGCACTGATTAAAAAGTTTTATGAAAAAACCGGCTGCCCTGTAATTGTTAACACCTCGTTTAACGTAAGGGGCGAACCCATAGTGGAGTCGCCAATGGATGCATATAAATGTTTTATGCGTACAGAAATGGATATACTTATACTGGGCAATTATATCCTTTATAAAAAGGAACAGCCTGAATTTCATGATGATATAAACTGGAGGCAGGTATATGAGCTGGATTAGTGATGTTAAACATGATTTAAGCAAACTTGACCTTACAGAAAAGAGCCTAAAGAAGTTTGGTTATACTGTGGGTGCTGTCCTTATTGCTTTATATGCCTGGTTCTTTTACCGCAATCATTATGAAGTATTTCGGACTGTACTTTTAGTACTCGGATTTTTGCTGCTGCTTGGCGGATTCTTATTCCCAAAACAGTTAAAAGGAGCGTACAAGGTGTGGATGGGGCTTGCGTTTGTGCTTGGCTGGCTGGTATCCAGAATAATACTAACCATATTATTTTTCCTTGTAATTACTCCTGTTGGTCTTCTGGCAAAACTGGCGGGTAAAAAATTTGTAGATGCTGATGTTAATAAAGACAGTAAATCATACTGGATAAAAAGAGATGGTTCAAAAGTACAGTATGAAAAAATGTTTTAATGTGAAGGATGCCTATGGGTTGCATTCCCTGTTAAAGGTACAAGTCCAAAATTAATGGTAAAATTATTTCTGTCTAAAATACCGGGTCATCTATATACAGGCTTTTACTTTACAATCTTATACTGGGGCTTTTTATATACCTGCCATATATTAGCAGTAACAGTCGTGGTGATTTATTATCCCTTATAATTGCCGTAATATGTTTAATTTCTCTGTCAGCAAAAGATAATGAAAGTATTATACAAAGCAGGCTGGACAAATGGATGAAAACCAGGTATATAAAGCATGATTATAATGCTTTTGCGAAAAAAATAATGTGGAAAGTTATACTATTTCCTGATGCTGCCGGATTTGTATCCAAAAGGATAGCAATAATAATTTAATTCATTACAACAGATTTTTTTATTCCCAGTTTTTTGATTTTTGAATCAAGAGTTTTACTATTAATTCCAAGTATTTTGGCTGCACCTTTGTCGCCGCTTATCCGCCCGTTTGTTAGCCTGAGTATGGCAAGTATATACTCCTTTTCCATATCCGCAAGTGATTTGAATTCATCAGGAGAAGGCGCCTCAGCCTTTTTAGGTGCACCGGTAAGCCCTGTGAATTCAAGAAAAGGCCCTGTTGATGTAATTACGGCACGTTCAATAACATGTTCAAGTTCGCGTATATTTCCAGGCCAGTTATATTGTATTAATAAATCCATATCTTCATCACTCACACTGCGGAGCGGCATACCAACTCTTTTTGAGTGTTTCTCAGTAAAATATTGAATGAATAATGGAATATCTTCTGTACGCTCTCTTAATGCAGGTATAAGTATAGGGAATACATTAAGCCTGAAATAAAGATCAGAACGGAATTTGCCTGCTGCAACTTCTTTTTGCAGGTTACGGTTGGTTGCAGCTATTATTCTTATATCAGTATGCAAAAATTCTCTTCCGCCAATACGCTCAAATTCTTTTTCCTGTAAAACGCGCAGCAGCTTTGCCTGCAGTTCAAGGGGCAGTTCTCCAATTTCATCAAGGAAAATAGTCCCGCCGTCAGCCAGTTCAAACTTGCCTATTCTTTTATCAATTGCGCCGGTGAAACTTCCTTTTTCATGTCCAAATAATTCAGACTCAATTAGTTGAGCCGGAAGCGAGGCACAGTTGATAGTAATAAATACTTTGTCCTTTCTGTTTGAACTATTATGCAAAGCCTTTGCAATAAGTTCTTTGCCGACACCGGTTTCTCCCAGAATTAAAATAGTTGTATCAGTCTTAGCAACCTGTTTTACCTGTTTTAGTACTTTTTTAATACCTGAACTTATGCCAATAATATCCTGTGAACCGCCGGAAACTTTAATTTCATCAAGTAAAACATTTTTTTCCTGCTCAAGCTGCCTGCGAAGCCTCTCATTTTCTTTAAAGGCAAAGAGATTTCGTAATGCAAGGATTATCTGGGGCCCAACATTGGATAAATAAGTCCCGCGGTTGCTGTTCTCAATAGGGGAATTATTTATCAGTAATGCCAGTATAGTAAAATCGTCAACTACTCCGGGGCCGCATATTAAGTTTTTGATAGGAGTTTTTTTGTTTATATCTCTGAAGAAAGGGGATATTTTTAACAGGGCAGATATGTCAGTTTCAGAGTATTCACGTATCCTGTTATCATCTTTGTACATGCCGTTGGAGTATAACCATTCATATAAATCATTTGGCACAGGTTCAACACTCTTAAAAGTTTCTCTGTTTCTGAGATAAAGGTGAGAACTCCGTTTTTGTTTATCGGGGTGATTTATTATAATACCAACATATTGTACCTTATCTATTTGCTTTATCTCCGAGGTAAGGGTTAAAAACATTTCTTCCCTGTTTTTAATTCCCACAAGTGAGTTAACAAACTTTAATTGCAGCTCCATGTCTTTTTCATGTTGAAGAAGCTCTTCATAAGCAGTAATATTGCTAACAGCCGCAGCTATTGGATTGCTTATTTGTTTAAGAAAGTCAAGTTTCTTTTCGGTCAGAAAAGATGCGTCCTGATAAGCAAACACTAAAAAGCCAATCAGTTTTCCGCCGGATTTAAGGGGACAGGCTACTGTATCATTTATATTCATTTCACGTGCCTGGTTTATCTCATCAGCCATGGTATGGCTTGTTTTTACAATATCTTCCATTTTAATAATGGAGATATCTGTAAGAGAAAATCCCGCTGGCATTTCAGATACTGATACCCTTACCCATTTTTCCGGATAGCGCCTTGTTCCATATACGTTGCCTGATAAGGTCTCCAGGAATAAGCCGGATTTATCGTATATCATTATTGTTGCAAACAAAAAATTAAACAGCGGTTCAAGCTCTGTAAAAATGATGTTAAATAATTCTGTTTTGTTACGCGTTTGTGCTATTGCATCATTTATAGCAAAGAGAGTCCTGAGTCCCGGCGCAACTGTTTTTTCCGTTTTTTCCATAATAATCCTGATATATAAGGAAATACTGATTTATCCGGGGAGAATATCGGAAATTCCTGATATATAAGAAAGGACTAAATGATGACCTTCGGGAAATAGTTCGAAATCAGGCAGAATTTACGTTATTTAAACTGTGGCACAATTCTTTAATGCAGAAATGGGAAGAAACAATAAACGGAAGTATAAGTGAAGATAAAAATGAAAATATTTCAATTTCTGAGCGTTATTCTAATGATGAGCTGTTCAGTAAATGCACAGGATCAGTGTACGGTTTATTCATTAAAGGATTGCCTTGAATATGCTAAAAAAGAAAATCCAAATCTGCAGAGTGCTCTTTTGCAGGAAGAAATAGCCGAAAAGAAAATAAATGAAGTTATGGGAAGCGGACTGCCTCAGGTTAGTGTTTCGGGAAGCCTGCAGGATAACATTAAAAAACAGGTTGTTGCAATACCCGGAGGCGGCTTGTTTGGCGGGGATCCTAATTCAATTATAACATTTTCAATGTCTACCAAGTATAATATGGGCCTTACCGGAACTGTGAACCAGCTTTTATTTGACGGAAGCTTCTGGGTAGGGCTGCAGGCTGCAAAACGGTCAGGCGAGTACTACAGGCAGGGAGTGCAAACAGCAGAGGAAGATGTAATCTATAATGTTGCCAATGCATATTACCAGGTGATAATATCTGCCAAACAAATTGATCTTTTAAAGTATAATATCAGGTCAGTTGAAGAAACAATGAAAAATACAGAACTGCTTTATACTAATGGCAGAGTTAAGAAAGTTGATCTTGATAGAATTATAGTAAATCATAATGCATTATTAACACAGCTTAATACAGCAAAAAACGGGCTTCAGATTGCGTATGAAAATCTAAAGTACCGTATGGGAATTCCATTCAGCAGTAAGCTGGAAGTTGCCGATAACAGTATTGGTACTGTTGATTCAGAAGTAAGCCTAAATATTCCTGATGCTGTACTTAATGATTCTACAACGGAATATTATAATAACAGGATAGAGTATAAGCAGTTATTAACTACAAGGCAGCTTCAGGAGCTTAATAAGAAAAATGAGATGGCAGGATATATACCTACACTGTCTGCTTATTATAATTATTCATACCAGTCTATGGCAGAGAAATTTAATTTCTTTAAGGAAGAATCAAACTGGTATGGAGCTTCATCAGTTGGGCTTAATCTACAATGGAATTTGTTTACAGGCGGAAGCAGGGCTGCAAAAATTCAGCAGGCAGACCTGAATATTAAGGTGATGGACCAGACCATTAAGGATACCGAACTTGCAATGAGCCTTCAGGTTTCAAGTTCAAGGACAAAGTTTAAAAGCGCTTATGATAACATAGAAAATGAAAGAAAAAATGTTGAGCTTGCCCGGGAGGTATACCGTGTAACAGAACTCGAATTCAGGGAAGGAACCAGCACATCAGCAGACCTTGTAAATGCTGAAACAAGTTTAAGAGAGGCGCAGACGAATTTTATAAATTCGCTGCTGGATTTGTATATAGCCCGGCTTGATTATGAAAAAGCGAAAGGCTCATTGGGCGAATACATTGATTCAATTACTGCAACAAAAAATTAAATAAAAAGAGTAACAGGAATGAAAAAGAAAAGGATTATAACTACAGGGGCCGCAGCGCTCGTAATACTTATCATAGTGATGTTGTTTGTGAACAAGTCTGAAATTGAAGCTAAAAAGAATATGAAACTTGGCTCAGGAGTGGTTACTGTTTCTGCCGCGACAGCAGAAGAAAGGGAAGGAAACGGTTACCTTAACCTTGTTGGAGTTACTGCTGCAGATGAAGAAGTACAAGTTCTTGCTCAAACAACCGGCCAGGTAACAAATGTTTATATAAAACCTGGTGATTATGTGAATAAAGGAAAAGTTATGGTGCAGGTTGATGATAAACTGCCGTCACTGGAAGTTGAATCTGCCAAACTTAATCTTGAAAAGATGGAAGATGAACTGAATAAGACAAAAAAGCTATATGAGGGCGGAGCAGCTACTGAAACAAAATACCGTGATGATAAAATAAATCTTGAAAGTGCCAAAATAAGATTGCAGCAGGCAGAAAAGCAGTACGGTTTTACAAAAATAACTGCACCTATTAATGGGAATATATCACAGAAGAATATTGAAAAAGGATCATTTGTAAGTACAGGTACTCCTATAGTATACATAGTAAATACTGCACAGCTAAAAGTTGTATTAAATATGAGTGAGAAAGATATATACAAAATAAGTATTGGCCAGCCGGTAGAAATAACTTCTAATGTACATCCCGGGGTAAAATACCAGGGCAAAGTTACATTTATAAGCCCTAAAGGTGACCAGTTCCATAACTACCCGGTTGAAATTGCTATAATCAACCAGGGTAAAGCTGCTTTAAAGTCAGGTACATTTGTAACAGCAAAGTTTGAATTTGAACAAAGAAAATCATTACAAATACCGCGGACAGCTTTGGTTGGCAGTATAAAAGATGCAAAAGTATTTAAAATAGAAAATAACAGGGTTAAACTTGTAAGCATAGTTATAAGCTCAGACTATGGAGATTATTTTGAAGTAGCCTCCGGTATCAGTGCCGGTGACCAGGTTGTAACAACAGGGCAGATAAATCTTTCAGATGATGATCCTGTTAAAATAATTAATCAATAAATAATGGTTTTGATATTATGATAGAACTTTCAATAAAGCGGCCGCTGATTGTATTTGTAATATTTGCAATAATAGCCCTGCTTGGAGCAGTAACATTTAACCTGCTTAATATTAACCTGATTCCAAGCTTTGATGTAAATGTAATAACAGTAACTACAACATATCCCGGTGCATCTGCCTCGGAAGTTGAGACATCAGTTACAAAGAAAGTTGAAGATGCATTATCTTCACTTGAGAATCTGGACAGGCTTACTTCAAACTCACAGGAAGGTTTCATGCTTGTGCAGGCTGAACTTAAAACCGGTGCCAATCCGGATATTGCCCTGCAGGATGCACAGCGTAAAGTAAACGCTATTCTGGGCGATTTGCCTGAGGATGTTACTGCACCTGCATACAGCAAGTTTTCATCTGATGACCTTCCGATTATGAGTATTGCTGTAAATGCACAGATGAAACCAACAGAGTTTTATAAGCTGGTTGAAGACAGAATTCAGCCGCGTATTTCCAAGATAGCCGGTGTTGGACAGGTATCTATGGCAGGCGGTACAGAAAGAGAAATTAAAGTTAACGTAGACAGTGATAAACTAAAAACATACAGCTTATCAATTTTGCAGGTAGTACAGGCAGTTCAGAAAGCAAACCAGGATTTCCCTACAGGAAAAGTTGAAGATAACAGTAAGCAGTATACTATAAGGTTAAGCGCGAAATATACAAACGTTGATGAGCTGCGGAATACAGTTATAATGAACACTGCTCAGAATGGAAGAATACTGCTTGGTGATGTTGCAGAAGTAGAAGATGGTATAGCAGAACAGACAAAGATTAACAGGTATAATAACAAAGAATCTATTGGCCTGCAGATACTGAAACAGTCTGATGCAAATTCAGTAGAGATTGCAAAGGAAGTAAAAAAAGAAATAGAGAAGATGCAGAAAGAATATGCACCGCAGAAGCTTACATTTGCTATAGCTTCAGATGCCTCGGTCTATACCCTTGCATCGGTAAATGCTGTGCTTGAAGACCTTGCAATTGCTGTTTTAATAGTAAGTATAGTCTGCCTTACATTCCTGCACAGCCTGCGCAGTGCCCTCATAGTGATGGTTGCAGTACCTCTCTCAATGATACCCTCGTTTATCTTCATGTACTTCTTTGGGTATACATTAAATCTTATGTCACTTATGGCACTGTCGCTGGCTGTTGGTATACTTGTGGATGATTCTATTGTGGTGGTGGAAAATATTTACCGGCATCTTGAAATGGGTAAAAGTGTATTTAAGGCCGCGCTTGAAGGGAGTAAGCAGATTGTTTTTACTGCTGCATCGATTACACTTGTTATTGTGGTCGTTTTTCTCCCGCTTACTCTTATGGGCGGAATTGTTGGTAATATATTAACTGAATTTGCAGTGCCGCTTATTGTCTCCACACTTACAAGCCTTTTGGTTTCTTTTACTTTAACACCGCTGCTTTATTCTAAATTCGGTAAGGCCGAAGACCTTAGTTCCGGTACATTAGCCTCACGTGTAGCAAACAAGATTGAACATTATTATGAGGAACTTAAAAGTACTTATGAGATGATACTAAGATGGGGAATACGTCATAAAAAAACAGTATATGCTGTAATTACTGTTTTGTTTATCTCTTCAGTAGCACTTGTTCCTTTTGGCTTTATCGGAAGCTCATTTGTAGCAGAAACCGACCAGGGCGAATTTGCTGTACAACTTGAATTTGCCCCGCAGGTTACAGTGGCAGAAAACAATGCTATAACAAGGCAGGTTGAGAAAATGCTTTTCGCAAAGCCGGAAGTGTTAAGTGTCTATACTACTGTCGGCTCAACTGAAAATTATTCAACTTCGACCTCAAAAAACAATGCTTCACAGTTGAAAGTGAAGATAGTTGATAAATCAAAGAGAAAAATTGGTGTTACTGAATACGGCGAAAAAATTAAAAATGAAATACTAAGTACACTTCCGGGAGTGAAGGTAACTGTGGCACCTGTTGGAATGACAGGCGGTGCCTCCGGAAAAGCAATTGAAATTGCAATTAAAGGCGCTGATCTTGAGAAGGTACAGGAAACAGCGGCAATGGTTCTGGATGTAACAAAGAAAGTACCGGGTACAACAGATGAAAGCTATTCAATAGATGATCCAAGGCCTGAAATACAAGTCTCTATTAATAGAGATAAGATGGCACAGCTTGGACTTTCAATTGCTGATGTTGGTGCTACGTTAAGGACAGCACTTGCGGGAAATGATGATTCTAAATACAGGGATGGAGCTTATGAGTACGATATAAATATTGTACTGGATAAGTTTGACCGTACAAACATAGAAGACGTTGGAAACATTACATTTGTCAATAGTAATGGCCAGAATGTAGCCTTAAAACAATTTGCAGATGTTTCACAGGTTATGGGTGCCAGTGCTCTCGAAAGGATGGACAGAGTTCCTTCTATTAAAGTAACCTGTAATGTTGTTGGCAGGCCGACCGGTACTGTTGGTGAAGAAATAAAAGAAAAAATTGCAGGCAAAATACCAGCCGGTGTTGAAGCTGACTTTGTTGGTAATATGGAAAGACAGTCAGATGCTTTTGGCAGTTTATTCTTTGCATTCATAGCAGCAGTTATACTTATTTATCTAATTATGGTTGCCTTATATAATTCCCTGCTTTACCCGTTTGTTGTATTGTTCTCAATTCCTGTTGCTATAATAGGTGCATTGTTAATGCTTGCACTTACAATGCAGGACCTTACAATATTTACTATTGTAGGTATTTTAACAATGATTGGACTTGTAGCTAAAAACGCTATCCTTCTTGTTGACTTTACAAACCATCTGAAAAGTACAGGAATGGCAATTGAAGATGCTGTAATTGAAGCGGGTAAGGAAAGGCTTCGCCCTATTTTAATGACAACCCTGGCAATGGTATTTGGTATGCTGCCAATTGCAATTGCAAGCGGTGCCGGTGCGGAAATTAAGAACGGGCTTGCATGGGCAATTATAGGCGGGCTTATCAGTTCTCTGCTTCTTACCCTTGTATTGGTACCGTCTGTATACCTGACATTTGAGGGAATGAAAAACAAATTTGCAGCACGAAGAAAGAAAGCTGCCGGTACTGAAGCTGAAGCTTTGGGACAACCGGTTCAATAAATAAAAGAAAATTATGCCTGACAGAAATACTGCACTGATAAAAGAAAAGCTAAAACTGAAATTAAAAACAGTTTTGTTGATTACTGTGATTTGGATTCTGTCAGGTATATTCTTTTATATAATTGAAGCATTAAACTTAAATAAAGAGCTGAACAGGATTAATATCCATATAGACAGCAGTAATATTTTACTTCTAAGGATGATATCTGTTACCGCTGCCGGGATAATTACCGGTATATTTGAGGCTTTTATGTCAGAAAAAAGATATGCAAAGCTGCACTTCGGAAAACTGATTATCTATAGCACATTTTATTATATGTCACTTTATTTCCTCCTATTTACTGCAAGTATTGTATTATACCAGATGTTTGTATTTCATAATGATATGACAATTATTGGCCTGCCCCTGTTAATTATAAATTACTTCTTTACGCCAAATGCGTTTCTTGGCATGATAGTCTTTGGAATAATAGTGTTGTTTTCAACATTTATGCTGCGGGTCAGGGAAAAGTTCGGGCCGGGAACTATTACTAATTTCCTGGTCGGTAAGTACTTTACGCCAAAAGAAGAGGTGAGGATTTTTTTATTCCTCGATTTAAAATCCTCAACATCTATTGCGGAGAAACTTGGCCCTCTTAATTATCACCGTTTTCTGAATGATTTTTACAGGGAAATAACTTATCCAATACTTTACAAAAAGGGAGAGATCTATCAATATGTCGGGGATGAAGTTTCAATAAGCTGGAGTGAAAAAAACGGTTTAAATAATAATAATTGTATTGAATGTTTCTTTGAAATAGAAAATGTAATAAGGCATTCTATTCATAATTATTTAATGAAGTATGATGTGTTTCCCGAGTTCAAAGCAGGCCTTCATATTGGAAAAACAGTTGCCGGAGAAATTGGAATAATAAAAAGAGAAATTGTTTATTCCGGAGATACACTTAATACTACAGCAAGAATACAGGAATTATGCAACGTATACGGCGAACAGCTTATAGTTTCAGGTGATTTAATGAACAGGTTAAGCAGCAAAAATAATTATTTGATAAATGAATTAGGCGAGCAGTATTTAAGAGGGCGCACTGCCAGCATTTCATTGTATAGTATACGAAAACAGGCTGCAATATCAGCAGCATAATTTGATTGGTTAATAATTGGAATAATATTTATGCAGGAAAAAATAATAAGCAACAGAGACTTATACAGATTGCCATGGACATTGCCTGATAATGCAATATCCTGGCTGGAACCAACAGCAATGTGTAACCTTGCCTGCGATGGGTGTTACCGTGAGAACGCAAAGAACTCTCACAAAACCCTTGAACAGGTAAAGCATGAACTGGATGTTTTCCAGAGCAAAAGAAATACCGACTGCATCTCAATTGCAGGCGGTGACCCCCTGCTTCACCCGCAGATAACTCACATAGTTTCAGAGATAAAGAGCCGCGGCCTGAAACCAATAGTAAACACAAACGGCCATGCCCTTACCCCTGAACTGTTAAAGAAACTAAAACAGGCAGGTGTATATGGATTCACTTTCCATGTGGACAGCCGCCAGGGACGTCCTTCTGAATGGAGAGGAAAGAACGAAGTAGAACTCAATGAGCTCAGGTACCACTATGCAAAGATGCTTGCCGATGAGGGAGGTATATCCTGCTCATTCAACTCCACAGTATATGAAGACACCATACAGTATGTGCCTGAACTGGTAAAATGGGCAGCAAAGAACATAGACATAGTACAGACAATGGTATTTATCTGTTTCCGTCATGTAGTACCCACAATGCCGTTTGACTGGTATGCAGGAGGCAAAAAGGTAGACTGGCAGACAATATCCTACCACTCAGACACGGCAAGGAAGGTAGACATACTGTCCACAGATGTTCTGAAGAAGGTAAGGGAAGAATATCCTGACTTTATGCCGGCAGCATACCTTAACGGAACAGAGAAGGTAGATTCCTTCAAGTGGCTTCTGACCGAGAGGATAGGAGTAAAGGGAGGAAAGATATTTGGTTATGCAGGGGCAAAGTTTATGGAAATGGTGATGATGTTCAACCACCTGTTCAGCGGGACATATTTGTCCTATGCATCACCAAAGACAGCCTCAATGGGAAGGGCAGCGCTTACATTTTTGTGGCCGTTTGACAAAGGGATAAAGAAGGCAGCAGGAAAGTACTTCAGCAACCCGTTTAATATATTCAGGAAGGTACACATGCAGAGTGTGATGTTTATCCAGCCTGTAGACTTTATGGAAGACGGAAGGCAGAGCATGTGTGACGGATGCCCTGATATAACAGTCTGGGGAGATGACCTGGTATGGTCATGCAGGCTGGAAGAGCAGAAGCAGTTTGGTACTTTCTTAAGGTCGGTTACTAAACAATAATTCAGGTTAAGATGTGTTAGAATTATGCAGGCTTAACTAAAGGTTATGCCGATTTTATAAGATAAAAGTAAGTCCATAAATTGCTCATCCCGGCATTTTGCAGGAATGGTATAAGCCTGACCATTTCTGCAAATGCCGTAAATGAGAATTGTCTCTTTTTCCCTGCCTTTAATGAACATATTATCTAAATGTATAAAAAGAATGAGTATTACGTAACTACCTTAAAAGGTGGATTTACACGTAAAAAGTACAAAAGTAAGGGAGCATATACTATTGTCAGGTAGTATAAAGATTTAGTATAATTGATTCCTTTATTTTGGAGCATTTTTGACTGATTCGGCAGAAATATTTTTACTTACAGATGAATGGGAAGATACCGGTGGAAAGAATGTACTTCGGTTTTATGGAACCTCAACGACTGACGGGCCTGTACTTGTTATAATAAATAATTTTAAACCGGTTTTTTTTATAGATAATAATACCCCTGCATCTGACTTACCTGTACCTTACCTGCGCAGAAAAACTAATATGAAATCTTTTACCGGCAGTAATATTGACGCAGTTTACTTTAATACATACAGCAGTCTGAAAAAAGGTGCTGCATTTTATGAAAGTAAAAATATTACCACGTACGAGGCAGATGTTGACCCTGCCCGCAGGTTCCTCATGGAAAGAAATATATTCGCCGGAATGAAAATAGCTGGAAAATCAGTTATAAAAGAAAATCTTAAAGTATTTGTTAATCCTGCAATTGAGCCCTGTCAAACAACACCGACGCTTTCGTGTGTTTCTATCGATATTGAGACTGGAAAGAAAAATACGCTTCTTTATTCAATAGCTGTACATTCTACATGCTGCGCGAAAGAGGAAAAACTTGTTTTTATTGTCGGCAATGAAGAAAATATTCAGGGTAATTATATACAATATTATGAGGATGAAGCTGCTTTGTTAAAAGCATTTATCCGGTGGTTTAAAACAGCCGATCCTGATATTATAACCGGATGGCATGTAATAGGTTTTGATTTAATGTTCCTTGAAGAAAAATGCAGGCAGCTTAATATTCCGTTTGATATTGCCCGCAATCATGGTAAAGTATATCTGAGGAGCGTGAAAGGACGGGGGCATTTTGCTACAATACCGGGCAGGGTGGTAATTGACGGCCCCCCGGCATTAAGGTCGGCTTTTTATTCCTTTGATGATTTCAAACTTGAAACAGTTTCTCAGCAACTATTAAAAACCGGGAAAACCATTACTCCGGAGCAAAATAAAATTGAGGAGATTGAACGTAACTTTTCAGAGAACAAAATAAAACTTGCCGAATATAACCTGCAGGATGCAGTTCTTGTCAGCGAAATATTTAAGAAAACAGGGCTTGTTGAATTAAGCATAAAACGTTCAGAACTGTCCGGCTTATTGATTGACAGGCTGGCAATGATGACGGCAGCATTTGATCACTTTTATCTGCCGCGCCTGCATAAAGCCGGGTATGTTGCCCCTAATATCAAAGATAATAATCCTGCCGGGCATGCTGCCGGTGGTTATGTGATTGAACCAAAGCCCGGAATATATGAGAAAGTAATAGTGCTCGATTTTAAAAGCCTGTATCCCTCTATTATACTAACGTTTAAGATTGACCCTCTCTCCAGGCTGGAATCAGAAACTGACAGCATTATGACTCCTGCCGGGTATAAATTTTCATATAAAAAACATCTGCTGCCGGAATTTATTGCACAGCTTATGCAGCGGAGAGGTGAGGCAAAAAAACAGGGTGATAAATATCTTTCCCAGGCTATAAAGATATTAATGAATAGTTTTTACGGAGTGATGGGTTCATATAATTGCAGGTTTTATCATCCGTCACTTCCATCAGCAATTACAGGAACCGGTCAATGGCTGCTTTTGCAGAGCAGAGAATACCTTGAAAACAATGGCTATTTTGTAGTATATGGAGATACTGATTCCTTGTTTGTCAGGCTTAAAGAAGATGAATGTGATGACCCGGATAGAACAGGTGAAAAAATAGCTGCTGCACTTAATGATTATTGGAAAAACAGGCTTGCTGAAGAATTTAAGGTTATATCATACCTTGAAATAGAGTACGAGAAATACTACAGGAAATACATTATTACCCCGGCCAGAGGAAGCGAAACCGGGGCAAAGAAAAGATATGCCGGCCTGAAAGTAAATAACGGGGAAGAAGAAATTGAATTTGTCGGGATGGAGTTTGTCAGGTCTGACTGGACAAAGTTAGCAAAAGAATTTCAGGTTGAGTTATACAGCCGTGTTTTTTCAGGTACAGAAATTATAAACTGGCTGCGAAATTTTGTGAAAGACATAAAAGATGGGCTTTATGATAATAAACTGGTATACACAAAACGGATAAGAAAAGATGTTGATGAATATAAAAATGTTCCACCGCAGGTTAAGGCTGCCAAAATGCTGAATGAAACAGGGGGCAGTATAAAGTATATAATTACAAAAAAGGGGCCTGTCCCTGTTGAGCTTGAAGAACATCCGGCAGAAATTGACTATCAACACTATATTGAAAAACAAATAAAACCTATAGCTGATTCTCTGCTTGCCTTGCAGGGTACTTCATTTGACGAGATTATTCAGTCACAGCAATTAAGCTTCTTTAGTTAACAGGAAATGTAATCGTAAATTTTGTTCCTTGTGTCGAATCAAGTTGTATTTCTCCGTCAAGCTGCTTTACAAGTGCATTAACTAATTGAAGGCCCAGTGTCTGTGTATTTCTGAAATCAAAAGACTCAGGAATTCCTTTCCCGTTATCACTTATTTCAAGTATTATGTTCTCTTCTGCACTTTTCATATTCAGGTGTATCTTAGGCATAAAACCATCATTCATGTTTTCCTGGGGAAATGCATGCTTAAGGGAGTTTGATACTATTTCATTTATAGTAAGTCCAAGGGAAATAGTTTTATCGATATCTATATTTATTTCAGCAACATTTATATCCAGGTCTATTCCTGCAACTGAAGAGCTGTATGAACGTAAAAGATGCCTTGTAAGATCATTGATGTAATTAGCAATGTTTATACGCGACATATTTTTTGCCATATAGAGTTTTTCATGTATAAGAGCCATAGACTTTATTCTATTCTGGCTTTCTTTTAGCAGTTCAAGCACATTTGTGTCAGTCAGGTTTTGCATCTGCAGGTTTATAAGGCTTGCAACAATCTGCAGGTTATTTTTAACACGGTGATGAATTTCTTTTAGCAGTACATCTTTTTCCGTAAGTGAGGCTTCCAGCTTTTCTTCGTTTTCCTTGCGCAGCGAAATATCGCTGAACGTTACAACAATTCCTCTTATTTCCGATCCGAAAAGAACCGGGTTTGCAAAATATTCTGCTCTGAATGAAGTACCATCAGACCGCCAGAAAACTTCATCCTCACATTTTATTTCTTTTCCTTCATGCAGTGCCTTCATAATATGGCATTCATTTATATCAAGGGGGGTTCCATCTCCTTTGGAGTGGTGTGTCAGTGTGTGCATATCTTTATCTACGCATTCTTCTTTAGTATACCCAAACATTGCAAGAGCAGAATTATTTATGAAAGTACAATGCCCTTTGGTGTCCAATCCATAAATTCCTTCTCCTGAAGATTCGAGGAGGCGTTCAAGCTGTTTTTCACTTTTCCAGGATGACGCCATAGACCTTGCGGTGATAAATAATAGGAGGCTGATAATAATACCGGAAAAAAGTATCCCATATGGCCTTTCAAAATCTATATCTTTTTCAAATGCAGGAAGTGAGGCATACCTTATATACCATGGATGGCCCTCAATAAAAATCTTTTTATCTATTGTAAACAACGAATTATGTCTTATGTAATTACCGGAAGTATTATTTGCACTGGTATAAAGCAGCATCGAATCTGCACTTGTTGTTCCGTCAAATAAAGATACAGAAATATCATTGTACTGGTAGCCAAGTATTCCGTCCATAAGGTCCCTGGTGCGGAAAGGACTATAGACAAAACCACGAATTGCTTTTCTGCGCTGTTCAATTGTTTCTAACTGCATTCCTTTTCTATAAATAGGTAAATAGAGCAGGCAGCCCGGCTGAATATCCTTGTTAGTTTCCTGTACAAGTCTCACTTTGCCGCTTAGTGTGCTTTTAGCCTCTTCCAATGCCTGTTTCATTGCAGCTTTTCTGACAGGCTCAGAATACATATTATACCCAAATGCTCTCTGATTTCTTTGGTTAAAAGGTTCAAGGTATATAATAGAAGTGATTATACTGTCATTGTTTAATGGCCATACTTTGTAGGAGGGGAAACCATCTTTTCTAATAATATCTATATGTTTATTAAGGCATGCAGGTGGAATAACTGTAGAATATCCAATACCCAGTATACCGGGATAGTTATCCTGGATGCTCAAAGTTTTTATGTAATTATTCCACTCTGAACGGGTAACAGAATCACTGGAATAAACAAACCCTGCCCCGCCAAGCAGAACCTGCTTATACGTGAGCATTCGTTTCTGGATATTCAGAGTGACTTCATTAATCCGCAGATTAAATCTTACATGTGCATTTTCTGTAATTGATGTTTTAACGGAATACCAGCCGACAAATGTAAGTACTAATGCAGCAATTAGAGAAATCCATGAGATAAGAAGTCCCTTGGCAGATATTTTTGCAAGTATTTTCCTGAACTTATTTTTCAAAACAGATATGTTCCCTTATTAAGCCAATAAAAAAACTAACTGAATTAAATATACGTTTCAGGAATATAGGAGTCAAAAACTTAAATTTAATGACAGCGATGGATTGTTATTAAGCATTCCCAAACTGAAATTATGCAATAATGAATTTTCGGAACTTAAATAGTCATTGTATATTAAATTTGAAATTATAAAACCGGCAGCTGCTCCTAAAAGCACATCACTAAGGTAGTGCTTGTTATCATACATGCGCGAATAGCCAACATATCCTGCCCAGCCATATAAAACAGCAAAGGACGCTGCTTTAAGTCCGGTATATTCTAATTTATTTTCAGAATAATTGGGGAGTGTGTTTATATAGTCATTTACCTCGCGGTAGATAAAATTAGCTGCAGCAAATGTTACTGCTGTATGTCCGCTGAAAAAGCTTCTTGAATCACTGTTGTCCGGCCTCTGCCTGTCTACAAGGTTTTTTGCAGCTTCAGTAAGAACGTGAGTATAGGTTAAGGTTTTGTAAAAAAGGAACAGCCTTTTATAATCATCTTTAGTAATAGATTCAGGAGAGAATATATCCATTGCAATAGTATAAGCAGCTCTTGAATAAAGCACTAGGCCCGGAAGAGTATTTTGGTCCATTCCTCCTGCGGATGATCTGCCTGATTTTCCTATTCCGCTTTGAAATGAACGATCAAAACCAAAAGCCGGCAGTGTAAATAGTTTTGCATTATCTTTAACATAAATTGACCCCTGGTTAATCATATATATTGCTACGGGAATGTCCTGCCAGCCTACAGATTCTGATATTCCGGAATACATCTTTCCTGCAATGCCATTAATACTTTGCTGTGCATATATATGGGCAGACACAATAATTATTAAGAAGGCTATCTTCATATTGAGCCCTTTGAAATTAAAGTAATTAGCAAGACTGATTTTTGAACAACTAATATGTGTTTCATTTTATAAAAAAACAATAGGAAATTTTTTTCTCTTATCTCTTATATAAGGCCATTCGCATTATGGAGAGGCTCTTATATATTTTCGTTGAAATATTTTTAATTTATAATGTTAAAGAAAACGAATATTCGTCGTTAAATGATTTTTATTCTAATATCCGATTCCTTTAATAAACATCTCAATAATGTCTGTTGATAATATTAATTATTATCAATAAAGGTTATTCTGTAAAAATACTCTGCTTATTTACCGGAAATGAAATCTGTCCTTATGAGAAAATGAAATTATTTTTATCTGTTCTGTAAAAATGTTTCTGTAATACTTTTTCTGCTTATTGCCCCTTATATAAACTGCCAGACCGTTAGAGATACACCTGAAATGTTTTGGGATGTAAATTCTGGTTTCGTACAGTGTGATGCAGCAAACAAAATAAGGATTCATCAGATTCAAGATTTTTTGTAGAAAGCGTTTGTTCGGTGTTAAATTTCCTGAATTTAGTTCTTTGACAGCATGAACTTATCAAATAAATATTCAAGGCTTTTGGGCATGGCACTTAGAATAATGTTCATGTCTTCTTCAAAATTATTTTTTTCAAAAAATGCATCAGCGCCGGCATCAAAAACTGCATTACAATATTCCTGATTATAACAATCTGTTGAAACAAGAACTCGTATGGAATTATTTATCTCGGAAATTTTTTTTATAGCATCAAGGCTGCACATATCTTCATTAAGAAAATCGATAATCACAATATTCGGAGTTTGTATGCCTATTATTTCGAGTGCATCGTTTACTGTGGGAGCAATTAAAACATTATTTATGCCGGCATTCCAGAAATACTTGTTTAATCTGCTTATGAAATCAGTATCATTATCAATTATCAAAACATTTTTTGTTGCCATATAAACCTCCTTGCCTGCAAATAAAGTCAATGTTCTAAGTCATATAAATAAACAAAGTAAGGCGGAATATGAGGAGAAACGATAGGGAGAATCCTTTTTTCTGCCAGGAAATTCTATCTATGATGAATCGCCTGGTAATACAATAACAAATTTTTAGAACATTTTAGTTTTAATGTTATACCGGTACAGCCGGTGTCTGTTATATATTCGAAAGAAAATTAAAATGATTTAGTTGCCCCTGTGGATAGAAAAATAATTTATAACAGGCTCAATATAATGGGCAATTCTATATTCCATGATAGTACCTGCATAATAAATTCCGACAGGATGAATTAACGCTATAACCAGGACTTAATTATTATGATAAAAACTGTATAAGTATTTAGGTTGTATTTCAATTCCGGGAAATATATTTGTATTCATTCAAGGAACCGATTTCCTGATAAAAACGTCTTAATATTATTCCGGAATTTACTGCGCTGTCCGGGAAATGCTTATTATATCAATATGAAAGGTTGAAATAATTTGTACAAGACAGTTTAGATTACATTTTTAACTAATCTCAGGGAGATTTGACAGAGGTAATAATTGTCTGTAATAAATTAAACAGGGAAAGTGAACAATAAAGGGCTGTGAAAAATCTTTAAAATCATTTGATAAATATTAGTTAATAATATTATATTAAAACAATGTATATTTCCTCTTTACTCAATTAAACGTTTAACTAAGATGCCTAAAGTAAATTTAACGAATAAGTCTGTTGAAGATCAGGTGAGGATAATTAAAGATTATCTTATCAGAAGATCTCAACACAAAAATCAGGGAGATGTAACTGTATCTCACCTTGTTAACAGGTTCAAACACAACAGGTTATTAAGTGATCGTGCCAAAGCTTCACATTTTAACAAACTTTTAAAACAAGCAGCACAGTTATTCAGCAAGGAAAAACTAACACAGGGAAAATCCTGAATTACCAGGCAAATCAGCAGTGAATTTCTTCCGGAGTATCATTACAAACAAAAAGGTGTATATTCACCTTCCCGGGTTTAACAACCAATATTGTCTCATTTTTGTTTGTTATTATCTCTAATATCTGACCACTACTTTTAACTTGCTTACACTTAACCGGAAGTATTAAATTCCAGTTCTGTTCTGCGTTTATCATAAAATCAGGCTCTATCATAATATGAATTGATTGACCGGAAATCTTAACCGATGCAGAAATATTGCCTGTAATAGTTGCGGCATTTTTTATAAAAAAATCATTGTCCTCTGAAAACCATTCAGGTGGAATACCGCTGAAAAAGGTGACTGACAGTTTATTATCTTTTTGTATATCATATATAAAAGCATCTCTTACTGCAAGTACATATTCGGCAGCAGCCCACCCATGGTGGCCATCACCCATTACTCCGCCTTTTGTATGGGGGTGTATTGCCTCGGGATAGTTATGGGCAGGAGATGCTGCTTCGGTTACTTTTTGCATAATATTCAGGAACATTTCTCTTTTGCCAAGCAGCAGGTAAGCATGTGCAATCTGAATAGTCAGGTAAATGTTTTGTCCTGAATGGATAAAATTTTGAAAAAACAGTCCGTCAACAAAATAATTCTCTGCTATATAATCGAGTGTACGCAGAGCTGCATTCTGATCAACAGGAAGAAGCAGTGGATAAACAGCACATACAGACCCAATCATTCCGCAGTCAGTATTACGTGCAGGCCCGGCGGTAATAATGTTTAAAGAAAGTTCTATGCACTTTTCTTTTATTAATGTATTAACTGTTTGGCAGTATTCATTGAATAACCCGAGAGCAAAGTTTTTTTCGTTTTCCTTTTTAAGAGTTTCGCACATTTTAATAAAAGAATCAATTCCGGCAAGTGACCAGAAATTATCCCAGTAATAATAGTCAGAAAGCCCCAGGTGTTCTGCACTTAGTCCCGAAGGCAAAAGGCCATTAAAGCTATTGTTCTTTCGGTTTCTTTCAATCCATTTTACAGCTTTAAAACAGACTTCAAAACTTCTGTCCATTAAATCTGTGTCGCCTGAATAAAGATAATGCTGGTATATTGTCCAGAGCGCTTGTCCGTTTGAATCCCATTCACCTTTTTGTGACCTGAAGCAACCATCCTTGTCCTGATAGTTTCTAAAAGAATTTATTATTTCCCCGGAGTAATCAGAGAACCCTGCTTTATCCAGTGCATTAAGCATATACGCAGCATCCCTGAACCAGAACTGGTGATAAGTAAAAGGCCCGGGCATAATTTTATCTTTATCTGTAAGCATTAGGAGGGCAGCTACAGAAGCTTCAAAAATATCATCTACCTTTTTTTCTGGTGTATGGATTTGAATACCCCTGCCTGTCAGGTTTTGCCAGTAGGTAATATGCTCGTTGAGGCTTGTTACAGCAGCTTTCTGTCCCTTTTCAAGGAGTACAAATATTTTAAATTCTTTTGACTGATATGGTTCAATTATCTGCTTGTAAACTGCAGCGGCGGTTGCCAGTCCGTATTCACAATGAACAGACTGACGGCTGCAATAATTATTCTCTTTTAATAATTCAGCAGTATCTCCTTCTGCAAATTTCCTGCACAAAAAATCGTCAGGTGTACCGGGAAGGAAAATATCATGATCTTTATTAATAGTTATTTTATTATCTGATGGGAGATATTCAATTTCATTAACCAGGCTTATTCCTTCCGGGTTATAGGGACGAATAGAAATGATCAATTCAAAAGAATTGTCTTCTTCAGTTATGTTATTTATCTCAGTATTTATTATCAGTGTACCTCCGGAGGTATAGGCAGTAGTTGAACCGCTAAGGCCCATAAACAAATAAGAGGTTTTAACAACAGGTAAATTATTTATAAGTTCCTGTTTAACATCATGCCGGGAGGGGAAGAATATTTCTTTTCCTTTCTTAATCCATATATCAACAGACCAGCCATCTTTGAAAGGAGTAATTAATCCTGCCGGGTCAACTATAGGCTCTGTATTACATTCCGGGGTACCAATACCTGTCCAGTTTCTGTGGGTAACATTCATAGAAAGCCCAAGGTGTGAACGCGGTATAAATGACTGACTAAGCGGATTGTATTGCTTTTCAGCCCAATAAGGCATTACCCAGTTTAAGCGGCTCTGAATTATAGTAAAATTTAACAGGCCTCTTGAAAGCTGAATTGAATTAAGTGGTATCAGTTCGGCAGGGAGTGTCTCTTTATTTAAGCCGCTTATATCATTAGCTGCTTTAAACATATTCATTGCATTACGGGGTATTTTAAGTTTTCCCGCAATCAGGTCGATAATATACTGTTTAAAATTCAAATAGTATTTCCCGGCTTGTTCAGCAGCGAAATATGTAAAGAGTGAGTGATAAATACAACAACACAATGCAAAGTTAATATACAGATAATAATGCCCTAACAGTTACTTAACACCAGCAGATTACTTTGCAGATAAAATACAGGGAGGTCATATGACTACAGCAGCGTATTTCATATTATGCCTTGCAGCATTACTTCTACAGTATATGGGAGGTAAAGGAAAGAATACATGAAGGCTGTACGGAACATTTTACTCCCGGATATACTCTAATTATAAAACGAGCGGTAGAATATGTTAATAAATAATCGTCCCTTGCGTGCAGCCTACTTTGCAGGTTCAATGAAGCCCGGCCATGATGGTGTGACCAGGGTGCTGTATAAGCTTATTGAAGGGTTGGAAGAATATAATATTGGATATAAATTTTTTTCAGCCATATTGCCTGTTGAAGAAAAATATGCAGAAAAAATGCTGCAGGTACCCTCTATTACTTTCCCTCTATATAAGGACTATAGGTTTGCCGTCCCGGGTTATAAGCATTTTGAGCGGGCGCTTAAACAATTTAATCCTGATATAATCCATATTAATAGTCCCTGTTCACTGGGTTATGCTGCCGTTAAATATGCACAAAAATTCCATATACCGGTTGTAGCAACTTACCATACTCATTTTGTAAGCTATGCAAGATATTATAATGTTAAAGCTTTGGAAACACTGAGTTGGAGTTACTTTAGAAATATTTATAATAAATGTCAGGCGGTATATGTTCCGTCTCTTCCCGTCCTTGATGAACTTGAAGAAAACGGAATAAATAATCTTGTCTTTTTGCCTCATGGTGTAGATACTGAAGTATTTAACAGGAGTTTTAAATCGCCGGATTGGAAGAAAAATAATGGCATTGCAGATAAACAGGTACTTTTATTTTCAGGCAGACTGGTCTGGGAGAAAGATCTAAAAGTCCTTGCTGATGCATACAGTATTATTATGAATAAAAGAAATGACGCTGTTTTTGTAATTGCGGGCGATGGGCCTGTTAGAAGTGAACTTGAAAAAATGATGCCCAATGCATTGTTCCTTGGATACCAGTCAGGAAAAGATCTTTCAACAGCTTATGCTTCAAGTGATATGCTGGTATTCCCCTCAACAACTGAAACTTTTGGTAATGTAACTGTTGAAGCCATGGCATCAGGAATTCCCCCAATATGTGCAAGAAAAGGGGGAGCTTATGGAATAATAAAAGATGAAGTAACCGGGCTAATAGCTGAACCGGTAGATGCAGTAAGCCTTGCTGATAAGATTGAACTTCTTCTTGATAATACTTCATTAAAGCACAGAATAGCTCAGAATGCATTTGAATTTGCCCAAACACAGTCATGGGACAGTATTTTCAGGAGACTGTTTGGCAGTTATAGCGAGATAATAAATAAATTTAATTATAACAGTAGAGCGGCATAAATATTCATATAGAGATTAAAATGATATAGAAAGCTTTGATTGTTTTGATGAATATCATAAAAAACTTGACAATTCGGCTATCCTTATATAGTTTAATGTTCGGAATTAAAATGTATAAAACAATGATGTTATCTCTTAGAAATATAATCCACATGATGAGCTGCTTCTCTATGTACATGCGTATGTATAATATTGGCAGCGGACAGGTTGTATTATAGTTTTAAGAAATAATATTCAAAAAAGAACCCGCTGCTTTAACAGCGGGTTTTTTATTTTAAACAAAACTGAAAAGAATAATGGTAACTATTGAAAAAACAAATTTCCCGGAACTTACAGGCCGATGTAAAGAGGATTATAATCATATTATATGCGGTGCTTTAACGGGCAAATACCAAAAAGGCGGGTATATAGTAACATCAATAATACGTCTTGAAAATCAGATCAATGAAAAAAAAGACAGTATGTTTCTTATATCTGCACAGCAGTATGTTGAAGTTGAAAAACTGGCAGAAGAAAAAGATGAAGAACTGCTTGGCTTCTTTTATTCCACAAACAGGGATATAATGCATGAACCTGAAATTAAATATGCAATTCCCGGAATACTGTACCTTGCCATTTTTACTAAGAATTTAAAATCTGAAGTTAAAGCATGGCGGCTTAATGAGAATAGGAAGAAAATACTCCCGGAAAAAGTTGAAATTGAACCGGAATTAATAAACTTAAAATCACAACTGGCTGTTGCTGTATGAAAACAACTGTAATTATCCCTTCGGTACTGCGAAGATATACTGATAACACTAAAGAATTAAAAATTGAAGGAAGTACAGTGACAGAAGTGCTGGATAATCTGACAATTAAATACTTTCCTTTAAGAAATCAGATATTATCTGAATACGGAAAACTGAGAAGCTATATAAACGTTTATTTAAATGATGAAGATATAAAACTCACAGCAGCAGAAAACATGCCTCTTAAAGAAGATGATGTAATAAAAATTATACCTTGTATAATAGGTGGCGTGAAAGGCTAATTCTTTCTGTTTATGAAGCTTATCAGGTCAGATGTCGAAACATTTCCCATAGTTATTTCTTTTAGCACACGCGGCATTATTTTCCTGGATATCTTTTTTTCAAGCACCAGATTTTTCACATTAATTTTAATGTTTTTTCTGCCGTGGTTCATACTTTCTCTTAATTTATGTGCTGTATATAATATTTTATGGCGATTTTCTGTAATAACATATTTTACAGAGCTTCCAAATTTATAAAAAAATAAACAAAAATGTAATTATTTGTTATTATTAAAAATAAAGTAAAATTCCCTTCCCGGAATACAAACCCATTCTTAAAACCCTGCCGGACAAATAAATACTTTGTATTAACAAGTTATTCAGAATGTAATGAAATGCCGGAAGAGAATCTGCCCGTGCAGGCAGGCTTATTGAGAACAAAAAATATTATTATTTAAAACCTATATCCATTATCTTAGATGCTAAGAATTAAACATATTGAGGTAACATGGAAAAAAGATCTTCATTCCCACCGGTATTTTGGGTGGCTAACTCAATTGAAGTGCTTGAAAGATTTGCATACTATGGAATTTACTTAAGCTTTGGTATTTACCTGCAGCAGCTGGGATATACTAAAGGTGATTTAGGTATAGTTCAGAGTATATTCTTATCATTTTCTTACCTGATACCTTTATTTTCAGGGACCTTTGCTGATAAGTATGGTTTCAAGAAGATGCTATTAATAGCTTACGTTGCTTATCTTCCGTCAATTCTGCTTTTAATCATTACTAAAACTTTTTCCGGGATAGCGCTGTCAATGCTAACTATTGGCTTTGCAGCAGGTTTGTTTAAGCCATTAATTTCGGCAACAGTAAGGGTAACAACCGATTCAACCAACAAAACACTTGGTTTTGGAATATTTTACTGGATGGTTAATATAGGTGCTACATTAGGCCCTCTTGTAATGGGTAAACTAAGAGCTATTTCATGGGATTATGTTTTTTATATAGCCGCCGGTGCCATTGCAGTTATGTTTTTAGTAACACTGGTTTTCTATAAAGAACCCAAACGCGAAATAGAGGGTGTTTCACTTAGTCAGAAATTTAAGGATATTGGAACTGCGCTCGGAGATATTAAGTTCCTCATATTTCTTGTGCTTCTTGGTGTTTTCTTCTGGCTGCCTTTCTGGGCTTTTTTTAACGTGCTTACAGTTTATATAAATGATTATATGAATACAGCCAATCTTTATATGGCTGTAAAATCAGTACTTGGAAGCTTTATTGCCGGGCTTATATCAAGCAATGCAGATGGTACCTGGAAAATAAATGCTGAAGCCATTTCACAAACCGGTTATATTATTATGTTATTCCAGATTATAATTTCCAATTCATTTGAAAAAAGGCCTGCCATTCCTTCATTCCTGTTTGGCCTTTTTGTAGCTGCAGTTGGTTTTATAATTCTTGCATTGGCTGTTACAGTAAACAATAATCTGGTGTTCCTTGGTGTATTTGCCTTTGCAATTGGCGAAATGATATCTTCACCGCGTATTCAGGAATATATTATGTGGATTGCCCCTAAAGAAAAAGCCGGGCTTTATATGGGGACAAATTTCCTGGCAACTTTTCTGGGTGCTTTATTAAGCGGCCTTTATACAGGTGCTATGGGCGCTTTTGAATCAGCAGGACATCCTGAATATATAATGTATACACTGGCTGCTCATGCAGTCCTTGGAATACTTGCTATATCAATATATATTAAAAAAGTTGGTGAGTTTAAGGAAATGGCTGCGTAAAACAGGTTGCTAAATTTTATATGCGGATTAGCTTCAGACGAGGCTAATCCGCTTTTTTTATTAATTAAACTTGAATATCTTTTGCTCCATTGAGTCCTTGAAAAACATAATACCCGGGAATTTATCCCGGTATTCATTTACCATTGCTGCTACTTTATCATTATATACCGGGGGAACATGCATTAACACAATTTGTTTTGGATTCAGCGTATTAATTATATAATCCAGGTCTGCATTTTCTCTTAGCATATCAAAATAAAGAAAGGCAATATCAATCTTATCCGCCCATTTGCCATTTTTATCAATGTAGTTTTTCAGGTCTTCCATAAGAATATCCCCTGAATGAAAAACAGATATGCCATCCATATTTATCAGGTAGCTTGCATTATACATATATTCTTCCACATCAATGCTATCCTTAAAGTAAGAAAGATGTTTGGTTCCGTAAGCTTTTATAAGTATACCATTTATAATTTCAGAAATACATTTATTCCTTTCAGGAGTAAGTTCTCTGAATTGTTTCTTCAGCATAATAAAATCAAAAATATTTCCATTAATAAAAGTTACTGCCGGATGATTGGTAACAAATGAAATATCTTTATGTGCTGATAAATATTGGTTAATAAGCTCCGGATCGCAATGATCTTTATGATAATGAGTAAGCATTAACAAATCAATTTTATCAAACGGCGGCTCCATTGCCTGGATTTTCTCAATCGTATTCTTTGCAGGAACTGCAAATAAACCATATCCATCGTTATATAACCCATCAATGATGATTTTGTGAGAAGAAGATTCAAACATAAAACCTTCATTTCCAATGTAAGTAACATGCAGCTCTTTAGCCGGAATTTGAGAGAATACATTACCGCAGTAAAGTAACGAAACTATAAAGACAAACAGGATTTTTTTCATGGATAATTCTCCCGAAATATTTTATAAAATATGGAAGGCTCGGGAAAATACCTGGTTAGTGGTTCCCCGGAAAAAGATAATAAATCTTTTTATATAACATATAAAAATCAAGTATCTTATGGTATAATATTATTATTGCGCATCAATCATTAAATATTTTATTCCTTTCTATTTCAGCACAACCATCTTTCTTGTTGCTGTATAACCGCCTGAGCGCAAAGTGTAATAATAAACTCCGCTCGCAAGTTTTTGCCCTGCCGCTGAATAACTTATGTTATATTCACCGGGGGCAAGCTCGCCATTTATAACAGTTGCAATTTCTTTTCCAAGCACATCATAGATTTTTAATGTTGTAACAGAAGTTCCTGCGGATACCGGTATTCTGAAAGAAAAATTTGTTGTGGGGTTAAACGGATTAGGATAGTTCTGCCCCAGGTAATAATCAGAAGGCAAAACATCATTTTCTATTACATCTGTAGTCCCAACTCCGTATTTCTCAATTCCATACCATAGAGTTTTGGATTCTGACTGGTTAATATTGATTTCGAAATTATTCCCTGCTGAAGGTAAATATAAAACTGACTGGCTTTTATTCTCTTTCCCAGTTGTATTGAGCGAATATACCCTGAGTGAGTCTGCCATAATATTAAGCTTAAGTATAATGTCTAAAGGCAGTATTTGCGTTGGAGCGCTTCCCCAGTTATCATGTATAGTTGTGTTTCCGTCCCATATCATATTTGTGTTTTGAATTTTAGAAGATACAGTTAGTAATGATCTTTCAGCAGATAATAAAGAATCTCCAGTAAGAGACAGCCATGTTATTGCTCCAAAATCATCTGCCGATTTCAATGTCATTCTTCCGGTATTAGCCCCGGGGAAGTCGTAAAGGTAACCTGTTATACTTTCAAAACATGGAGTATTTACTGTTAACAATCCTCTTGTGTTATAGATTATTTCGTCAGTATCAGTTTTATATGGATTAACAGGTTCAGCAGGCAATAGAGAAAAATTAGTTGATTCAGAACTTTCAAATGAGCTGTTTCTTACAGCATGGGTTAATGCAATTTTTTGCGGGTAAAGAGAATAATTCCAGGAGCCGTCATCATTTTTCGGCATTAGTTTAACAAAATCATCACTGTAGTTTAGTTCAATGGTTTCGTCTGCTGGTTTAATAAGATTATTTCTGAAGGCATAAGCGCATGATGGCATTAGGGACATCATTACATTATTCCTGTTTATACTAAAGTAGTTCTCAACTTTATCTTCTGTCCATGTCTCAGAAGAATTATACTCAAAGAACATTATTGCATCTGCATAATGAAATGATGAATATGCACATATAAAGAGCGGCGCTTCTGACTGGTACCTGTTGGGGAACGGATGGTTATATTCGCTTATTGTATATGGTTTGCCCATGGTTGCAGAGCCTGCAAATAACGATGGAATTGTTCCTGCTCCCGAATTTGCTGACATTGATGTATTTGTAATATTCCAGTCGTATGATGACCATGGTGTCCCCGGAAAAGAAGGATGGTCATAATAGGAGTGGTTATCAATATAATCCATAGTATTTTGAATTGAGATATCTGCCGGCCCGGAGTTCCAGTTGGTACCAACAATAGGTACTTTTACTCCAAGCGTATTTACCAGGTAATCCCTCATTGTTTTGAAATAATTTTTTTGCAGGCTTATATAAAAATCAGACATATCTTTAACCCGGTTATCAGTATAGCTAAGGCATTCTGAAAAAGCTATTCGCTTAACATTATTATTTTCAATCGATTCTCCTGCAAGTAAGCCCTCTGTAATTGGAGATCCAACTTTTATTTCATCAAACCAGTAGTTTCCTGTTTGCGGGAATTCAAATGTAAGCCTTCCATACCCGGAGCTGTTTTCCGGCGACTTAAAGGTAAATGAGTATACAGCCCATTTGTTGGTTATCTCAAAACTTGTACCTGAATAGTATGTATACGGGCTTGTGTCTCTCATTACACCCACAGTAATAACAGTATTCCTGTCTGATCTTGCTGCAAATATCACACTATAAAGTGAGTCTTTTTGAAATACAAATCCTGTCTGCTTCCATTGCAGGTGCCAGTCAGTTCCGGTAATCTTTGTAACATTTATTTTTGCGGAATTATTCCCGGCGTACGGATTAGTATTATCTACAGACATTACTGCCTGGGCCCCTTCATGTAATTCAAACTGCCAGTGAGATGTGCCATCTTCAAAACCTGAATTTTGAACCTGGTTTTTGCCTCCATCGTGTGATACTCCAACATTCCACTTCCCGGCAAGATTAACGGTTGTAGTGTATTTATCAGACAGATACTTATTCCAGGCACTGTCCAGCATAGCTGTGTGATAATAAGTCAGCCAGCCTCCGTCTGCCAGCGGTTTCAGGTTTCCGTCTCTCCATATTCTGTAAAGAGAATTTTCATTTGCAATTTCAACCATTGCCATAACCGGGTCATCAACAAGCGCAAGCCCCGTATAAGGATTGGTATGTGTAAGAAGCTGAGCCGCATATTCTTTTTGCAGTTGTATGAGGTATGGGTCAAACTGAGTAATTCCCTTTGCATATTCCACAAGTGAATCTGCCTCCGGCACACCGTCAGCTTTTGCAAAAGTACGGGAGACGTTCAGGTTCATGTCTATATATATGCCGTTATCTTTTAGGCTTGCTATAAGTTTTTCAAGTTTATTTAATGTAACAGGGTTTAAATGCCGCGTATCCTTTTGATATTCAAGAAGACTGTTACTGTTCCACGGATTATCAATATGGTGAAAACGAATCAGGTTAAAACCCATCTTTCTTAGCCTGCCGGCAATATAACCAGTTCTGGATGTGTCAGGAAAAGCTCCTGCTGCTACAAGGTTTCCTCCCCAGAATCGAATTGATTCATCTTTTATGCTGAAATGCCCGTCAGCATTAATCGATATGAAGTCTTTAATTTCTTTTATAGGGAAAGCAGGGAGGAAATACTGTGTTGTACTATCATATGGGGGGAGATAAAAATTAAACCCTCCTGCAAATGACTGCGGATAGATAACACCAGATGATATTAAAATGATAAACAGTGCCAGAAAAAAAGTATTCCTTGTCCTCATCTGCAACTCTCCCCGGGCAATTTTAAAAATATAATTTAATATACAGATTTATTTAAAATAAAAAACCCCGGACAAACCGGGGTTTAAATTAAATCAGAAAAACTACTTTGCAGCTTTTTGCATTTTATCCAGTTCATTCCATATTAAAGCACTTGCACCAAGTACAGCAGTATTTCCTTTTGTAAGTGCAGAAGGAATAAGCTTAACTTTGTTTTTGAAAATATTAAGCATATACTGTTCCATATACTTTTGTGTTGGCTTAAATATAAAATCTCCTGCATTAGCAAGCCCGCCGAATAAAATAAAAGCTTCAGGGCTGGAGAATGTCATAAAATCAGCAAGCATTTTTCCCAGTACTTTACCGGTAAACTCAAACGCTTCAAGTGCAATTTCATCTCCGCTTTGAGCTGCATCATAAATCATTTTTGCTGTTATTTTCTCTTCAGGTACATCCGCAAGTACACTTGCTTTTCCTGTCTTTTTCAGGAGTTCTTTAATTGTTCTTACAATACCGGTAGCAGATGCGTAAGTTTCAAGGCAGCCCTTTCTGCCGCAGCCGCAAAGGCGTCCGTCTATATCATAAATTGCATGGCCAAGTTCACCGGCAAATCCGTCATGCCCATATATAAGGTCACCATTGGCAACAATTCCGCTGCCAACGCCTGTACCAAGAGTAATAACAATAAAATCCTTCATCCCTTTGGCAGCGCCAAACTGCATTTCTCCAATGGCAGCAGCATTTGCGTCATTGGTAATAGCTGCAGGAATATCAAAGTATTGGTGTACTATCTCTATAATATTTACTACGCCCCATTTAAGGTTTGGAGGCAATTCAACTGTTCCTTTATAATAATTAGCATTTGGTGCTCCTATACCAATACCAATTAATTCATATTTGTCAGATTCAGGACTAAACAGTTCTTTTATGCTTCCACTTAAACGTTCAAATAATTTAGGAGCGCCTTCATGTGCGTTTGTAGGTATTGAGGATGAAGCAATACAATTACCTTCTTTGTCTACAAAGCCAAAGGCAGTATTTGTGCCGCCGATATCAATACCAAGAGTTACTTCAATTTTCATAGATCAGGCCTTAGCGGTTATATGTGATGGAATATGTCCTTTTACGCCATAATAAGCTATATAAAGATAACAAATTACAGGGAGGAAAAATGCATGGTGTATACCAATGTTGTCTGCAAAAAATCCCTGTGCAACAGGTATAATTGCACCGCCTACAATAGCTGTACACAAAATTCCTGAACCCTGTCCCGTATGTTTACCTAACCCGTCAATAGCAAGTGTAAAAATTGTTGGGAACATAATTGAGTTAAACAATCCAACTGCAAGTATTGAGTACATTGCAAATGTACCATTTGTAAGCATTGAAGTAATAACAAGAACTGCTGCAAATAATGCCAGAATTGCAAGTGTTCTTCCCGGTTTGCGTTTCCCAATATTAAAAGCAATATAGTTTAACAAAACAAGCCCAACAAATACTATTGTATTACTGAAGCCTGATAATGAGAAGTTTGCAAAACTTGTGTATTCTTTGGTTACATATAAGCCCAGTGCAAATGCAAGCAGGAATATTAATCCAACATAAAGATTTTTCTTGCCGGACTCAGCCATTTCTGAAAGATTAATTGCTCCAAAGAATCTTCCTATCATTGCACCGCCCCAGTACATTGCAACATATTTACCGGCTTCAGCTTCAGGCATATGAAGGAGTTCCTTAAAATAGTTTACAAGGAAACTGCCTATGGATACTTCTGCGCCTACATATACAAAAATACCAACTGCTCCAAGTACAAGGTGTTTATATGCCCATGCACTTTTATGCTGTGAATCTGTGCTGCTATTGTTGCCGGAGCCCTCTGCTGAACCGCCTTCTATTTTTGGGAGTTTCTTAAATAATGCAAAAATTACAGCTATAAGCACCAGCATTCCAGCCAGTATTAAATATGGCCCCTGAACTGAACCTGATTCAGTTAGTCTGTAAGCTTCAGCTTCTGCGGGGCTTAATTTTGCAATTTCGTCGGCGCCTTTTACTGCAACTGACAATATGAAAATTGAGCCGAGAATTGGAGCAATGGTTGTCCCAAGTGAATTGAATGCCTGCGAAAGGTTTAACCTGCTGGAAGCAGTCTCAGGCTTACCCAATATAGCTACATAAGGATTTGCAGCCACCTGCAGCAGGGTTATACCTGAAGCAAGAACAAACAGTGCTACAAGAAATATTCCGTATGAACGGTAACCGGCTGCAGGATAAAATAAAATACAGCCAAGGCCGGCAACAAGCAGGCCCATTATAATACCATTTTTGTATCCGATTTTTTCAACCAGCATTCCAGCCGGCAGGGAGACTATAGCATATGCTGTGAAAAATGTAAACTGGATCATCATTACTTCAGTATAGTTAAGTGCAAATACTGCTTTCAGATGAGGAATAAGAATATCGTTCATGCAGGTTATGAATCCCCACATAAAAAACAATGAAGTTAATACCGTTAAAGCTGGCAAATAATTTGTTCCAGGGTCAGCGGTATTTGATGTCCTGGATGGGACAACTGGTGTGGATGCGGCCATTTAGTCTCCTTAAAACAATAGTTAAATAGAACTTAAATTACTCTGTTTAGCACAGTTGGCTTAACAGAAAAATCAAAATTTATGCCGTATAAAATAAACAAATTATGCTATATGAAGCGTATTTTGGGCAATATTTTTTCCCCTCCTGCCTGGGTATTATCAATTTAATAATATGATGTTATAATTTTAATAAACCTTTAATTTTTACATGCTTATATATTTCGTTAAATAATTGAACAATTCTCCTCTTAGATGTAAATTGTTTCTTCAAAAGGTACCTTTTTTGTAAGCGCAGAGTGGAAAATTCTTTTGTACCATCCGATTTAAATATACAGGAACAGGATGCATATAAATAAATTCAAAGCCGGAATAATAATCAGGATATTATTAATTAGTGCAGCATTGTTTGCATTTTTTCATTTTATTTATGTGGAAGGGTATATTGTCACTTCAATAATACTTGTTTTTATTACCCTCGGGCTGATTTATTCTCTTATTGAGTATACTGATAAAACCAATCGCGAACTTGCCCGTTTTTTTAATTCTATTAAGCTGTCAGACTTTTCTTCTAATTTTGCCGGTACTTCAGGTTCTTCCTTTCGGGAACTTAATGATTCTCTTGCTTCAGTGATAAACCAGTTTAATAAGACCCGTTCAGAAAAAGAAGAAAACTTTCAGTATTTACAGACTGTTGTAAGGCATATCGGTATAGGGCTTCTTTCATTTAAAGCTGATGGCAAAATTGAATTAATAAATAATGCAGCAAAGAAATTACTGGGGAAAAGTGACCTTATAAATATTTCCGGGCTTTCTACTGTTAATGGCAACCTGGTTGAGGTGTTAAAAAAAATCAAAGCAGGTGAAAATGAACTGGTAAAAATTGAGGATGATTTATCAAAGCAAATATCTGTATATGCTGCTGAATTTAAAATGAAAAATGAGCTTTATAAACTGGTTTCATTGCAGGACATAAGCGATGAACTGGAAAAACAGCGAATGTCAAATGAACTCGATATTGCACATGACATCCAGGTTAAACTGCTTCCCGGCAGCAGCCCGGTTATTCCCGGCTATTCAGTTGATGCTCTCTGTATTCCTGCAAAAGAGATTGGTGGAGATTATTACGACTTTATTGATCTTGGAAACGGCAGATTTGGTTTTGTTATTGGTGATGTTGCCGGCAAAGGTATGCCAGCAGCTATTTATATGACTCTAACTAAAGGAATTTTTCAGGCAATTGCTGAATCCGGAGTTTCTCCGCGCGAAGTATTACTCAAAATGAATTCACTTATATATAAAGCTATTGAACGAAATTACTTTGTGACTATGATTTATGCGATATTAGATGCGAATGAAAATACTTTCACATTTTCCAGGGCAGGGCATGAGCCTCTGATATATTTTGATAATACTCATAATGAAATTTTATCTCTCAGGCCTGATGGTATTGGTATTGGACTTGAGAAAGGGACTATCTTTAATAAAACAATTAAGGAAATTAAATTATCTCCTGGTTCAGGAGATATTTTTGTCTTACATACTGACGGAGTTACTGATGTAAAAAATAAAGAAAACTTATCTTTTGGTTCTGAAAGAATTATGAAGGTTGTTGAAGAATATAAAAACCTTTCTTCTCCGGACATTATTAAAAGGTTTTATCTTGAATTAAATCATTTTCGTGATGATTACCCGCAATACGACGATATGACTATCATTTCTATTAAAAGGATTTAGTAAGGCATTCTTTGTGTTTCCACCGGGCTATAAATCCTAATAATACTCCCGCGGTCAATTAGTCTATAAGGTTTGCCTTTCATATAACACATTAAAGAAAAACAAATACTGCAGTTATGACCTGAGCAGGCAATGAAAAGGAAGCTTTAAATAATAATTATTTCAGAAGCATAATTTTAGTGGCTTTCCTCATATTGCCGTAACGCAGCTCTGCAAAATAAATTCCTGAAGAATATCCGGAAGCATCAAAACTAACCGTATATTTTCCGTGCAGCATTTCTTTATCCAATAGCGTTGCAATTTCACGGCCGGTTAAATCATATATCCTTAAAGTTACTAACCCGCTGGATGGAATGACAAAGTCAAAATTAGTTGTTGGATTAAAAGGATTAGGATAATTCTGGTATAAATTAAATTCTCCTGCAGTTACTATGTTATCATTAACTCCATCTGAAGAAGCAGGAAATTGCTTATCGAGCCATTCAACCCGCTTTTTTATCCAGTTTTTTAAGTATCCAATTTCTTCGGGATAAGAATTGCCAATAAAATAATTTGGCCAAACATATGTCCCCAATACCGGCCATTTTTGAAAATTCCTGGTTTTGGCTTCATCAAGAAGTGTTGTCAATGAGTCAATATAAGTGTTTATGGTTGTAAGAGAAAACTCATTTTTTCTTAGTTCATTCCATCTTTTATTTAGTCTATCATGGAATGATTCGTCATTAAATAAAACCTTCCACCAGAAAGGTGCTGCATAATCATCGTGCGGGAAAGAATTAAACAGATAGCTGATATAAAATCCATCAGTTAAAGATGCATCATAGTAATCGGCATTGCCAAAAGCAAGGTTGTAATCCCAAACCGGGCCGGCAATAAGTTTGGATTTAGTATCATCTTTGTCCTTATCCTTATGAAAGAAAGCGCTTAATCTGTAACCATCAACATTTTTACTAATCTCATTCATTAATATATAATCAATAAAAGAATCAACATCTATAAATGAAGAATAACCTGAATCCGGATCAGCATATTTTGATGTTTTCATAGTACTTTCAAAATCATAAATATAGTTTTGTATATAATCCTGCTGCTGAACAGAAATATTATCAGGCTTCGGGGTGTCATACTGGTAGAAAATTCTCCAGCCTGAACCGCTGAAGGGGATAAATGGTGAATACCATCCGCCGTAATTACTGCCTTCTTCCTTATCTACTTTAATTATATATCCCCCTGTTAAATCAACTCCTGCGGTATCAGCCTCAGTTAGTTTTGCAATATTTACCCTGTTTTTATCTCTTTTTACTTTTTCAAACAGTACGTAAACCCCAACATATTTATTGTCAAGAATAAGCTCAAAATACTTTGAGCGGCTTGCATATCTGCCAATACTGTTAGACATTTTATACATTAAAGCATTACGCATTAAAGACTTATCAGAATAAGGCGCAGAAAAAATCCAATCACTTTCTTTTGGCAATCCAAGCAGCGGGACCTTTAAATCTTCTCCGGCAGAATCAACTACTTCTACTCCATATTGTTTTTTAGGAAAAGATTGTGAAGAAGAACCCCTTATTTCAATTCCTATTTCACCTGTGAAAGTATATGGGTCAGTTATATTATTCCTTTTCCCCTCACCATTATCAATTATATATATTTTAGAAATCACTTTTGGCTCATCATAAATAACATCATGCGGAGTATCAACTATAACTATTGGCAGATTTGATGATTTAAGATCAACGGCAGCAGCGGAGTTAACATTTCCCCCCTGGCAAAATGAATCACTGTTAGGTAAAGTGAATATAAAACCAATCAGCATTGAAAATATAATAAGGCGCATATAGGTGGTTGTTTATTACAGTTTAGGTATAATTTGGAAATCCTGTTGTAAAATTAAAACTTATAAATTTCGTATAAATGGAGTATCTGGTTATCTTCAAAAATCCTATAAATGGATTAACATGATTTCCCCTTTTCTGTAAAGTATGGTAAAAAGTTCTAAAATACACAAACAATACAAAAATAATCTTTTGTATTGTTATTTTATCAATTCTTTTATTTTAGAATTAAATTCATCAAACTGAGTTGATTTATCAAAAAAATAATCAGCCCCATGCTTTTTACAAATATCAGAAAAATATCTGTCACTATGGTTGGTAAACACAATTATTGTAGATGTAGGTGTTATTTTCTTAAACTTTTTCAGTAGTTCAAACCCGCTCAGGTATGGGAGGCCCAGATCAAGAATAACCATTTCAGGATTTTCGCTTTCGAAAATCTTTAAAGCATCAATTCCGTTTTCAGCATGTAACAGGGAAACATTCTCAAACTCTTTGAACATTTCAACCAGGTTATTTCTAATTAAATCAGAGTCTTCAATTATCAGGGTTTTCATATTTCACCTGAATTTTTGTTAATTCACCAATTAAATGACACACACTAATGAAGGTTGAAAATAGTAAGAGTCAGCACTCCTGGTTTATTGTTCCAGAGTCTTAAACAAATTATTAATAAGAGTAATCAGCTCTTCTTTAAGAAAGGGCTTTGAAAGATAATCTATAAAACCGGAGGCCAGGAAATTTTCCTTGTCACCCTTCATAGCATAGGCTGTTAGTGCAACAATGGGTATGTCAGTGTTTTGTTCATTTTCCCGTATTTTCTTTGCTGTTTCAATTCCATTCATTCCCTTTCCGAGGTTGATATCCATAAGTATCAGGTCAAACCTGGTATTGTTGGCAAGTTCAAGCGCTTCGCTGCCATTTTCTGCCAGGGAAACATCAAACAGGCTTTTTAAATACCAGTTGATAACATCCCTGTTAATTGGATCATCTTCAACAAGAAGGATTTTGGGTGTCATGTTATTTCCAGTAATTTATTTTTAATGAATAGTAGTATAATTATAATAATTTTGTTTGCTTCTTTTCAATGGCAGACAGACAGAAAAAATACTGCCTTCATTAGGCTTACTTTCAAGATAAATTATTCCATTTAATAATTCAACAAACCTCTTTGTTAGTGTGAGCCCAATACCCGAACCCTCAAAATGCCTGCCGTATCCTTCACTAACCTGCCTGAATTCCTGAAAAATCATATCCTGAGACTCTTTCGGAATTCCAATTCCCGTATCTTTCACTTTTATGGTAAATGTTTCGCTTTCTTTTTTGATGGATAATTCTACACTACCTGCTTCAGTAAATTTTAATGCATTGTGTACCAGATTTTCAATTATCTGGAGAAAAACGTTTCTATCTGATTCGACAATAAAATCATTGCCGTCATAATCAAGTTTTAGTTTAAGCCCTTTTTTTGCTGCAAGTATATCAAACACTTTTAGTAAAGATTTAATTTCCGAAATTACAGCAAATTCCGAATAATTCATAGACATCATGTCTGCTTCTATCTTAGACAGGTCAAGAATGGCATTTAGCGTGGTAAGCAGTCTCTTTCCGCTGAATAATATTGAATTCGTAATATTTTTATGCAATTCGTTTTCTACTTCTTCATTTAGTATCTCAGAAAAACCAAGAATTCCTACAAGAGGGGTTCTTAATTCATGGCTCATATTTGTAAGGAAAGCACTTTTTACTCTGTTCATTTCTTCAGCCTTTTCTTTGGCTGCTTTAAGTTCGCGTTCTTTATTTTTTAATTCTGATATATCTACAGCAACGCATACAATTCCGGCAAGTTCATTATTTACATCGTAAATGGGACTGCTTGTTATATAAATAGGAAAGAGAGTCCCGTCTACATTTTGTATTTGCAGTTCACCTGCCCATGTTTTCCCTTTCAATGTAATTGAGAATAATTCAAGCGACTGTTGTTTTAAACTTTCAGGATTAAGCATTGCAAAGAAGTTTTTGTTTAAAACATTTTCCCTTTTCCATCCGGAAAGTACTTCACCAGCTGCATTTATAAAAATAAGTGATCCTGTATTATCAACAACAAAAACTGACTGGCCAACAGCATTGAGCATTTTTGCCTGGAATGCAATTTTCTTTTCAGCTTCAATCCTTTTCGTCATATCAACTTCAAAGCTGTACATTTCAAGCGTTTTATTATAGTTCTCTATAATAACATGGCTTGCAAACATGGTTATTGGTTTCCCATCTTTCCGCTTCAGGGTAATATCACCTGCAGGCATCTGAATTCTTTCTTTATAGAAATTTTCTATACTATTAAAAGCCTGGTCTTTTTGTGCATCAAATATTACCAGATCTTCTATCTTTTTCCCAAGCACTTCTTCTTTTCTGTATCCATATGTTATTTCACTGGCCCTGTTCCAGAAAATAACTTCATGTTTTGTATTATATCCCTGAACCGGGATTTGCTCTATATCTTCAAAAAGATGCCTGAACCTTGTTTCATTCTCATATAATAGCTGTTCACTTTTTTTCCTTTCGGTTACATTATGTGCAATTGCCTGTATGCCATAAACTTCATTATTTGAATTAACCAGCGGTTGGAAATTTATCCAGTAATATAAAGGCTTTTCAAAAGTTCCTATATTAGCTTCACGTTCGATTATTCGTTTCTCATTCAGGACTGTTCCAATGGTATTTGCTACAGATGCCGCAAGGTCAGGAGCTAATAAACTGCAAAAGTTTTTCCCCGTGAGCTCTTCCGGTGTTGAATTAAAGCATTGGGCTCCCAGTTCATTAATAAGAATAATATTTGTACTGGTGTCCATATAGATTATTCCGGCACCCGCATTTTCAAAAAGTGTACGGTATCTTTTTTCGCTGTTTTCAAGTGCATCCTGCATTTTTACGCGTGGTGTTGCGTTATTTATTGTTGCCAGGCATGCCCTTCTTCCAAGGAATTCAACATCATTATTTATTATATCAACAAAAACAACTGTCCCGTCTTTATATCTGTGCTTTATATTAAAGAGCGATTTGAGTGATTTATTATTAGTTCTTTCAAGATAATACTTCACTTTTGACAAGTCATCACTCGTTCGAATATCCGTTACCTTCATCTTCTGAAATTCATTTCTTGAGTATCCGTATATAAGCTGTGCGGCATTATTAACCTCAAGAAAATTCAATGTTGTTTTATCATAAATCCACATTGGGTTAGGATTATTATAAAAAAACATTTTGAGTATTTCATCCTGCCTTTTAATATTATCATTCAGCTCTTTGTTTTTCGAGATATCTGTTATAATAGCAAAGCCGCCATCATAATATCCATTTTCATCAAAAAGCGGGGTGGTTCTGAGTTCTGCCCAGATAGAATTTTTATCTTTGTTTTTAAACCTTAACTCTATTATTTCCGAAATCCCCCTGGAGCTGTTTCTTATGTTGGAAGATAAAACCGGGAAATCATCTGTAATTATAAAATCAAATATAGATTTCCCTTCTATTTGTTCGCTGATATTGAAAAAATATCCGGCGCTTTCATTAAAGAAAGTGATTTTATTATTTTTATCTATTACACAAACGCCTTCGCTGGTGTTTTCAATTATCTTTTTATATAACTTTTCCGGCTTCATATCTTAATCAATAAGTGGTTATTTTGCCGGCAATAAGCTGAAGGCATGATAAATTTACCCTGAACTAAATACATGAATTAAATATTCATACAAAAGCAGTAGAATGATTCGAAAAATAACAAAATAGAGGAAAATATCAACTAATAATCTAAAATAGCCGGGTATATAAAGCTTTAAAATAAAGAAGAAATTTACAAAGAAGTCAGGCGGTTCTGAGGCATGGATAGAATTACTTTGCAGCCGGCTTCGGGTAAGCTTTTTATTATAAGTGACCCTCCCAGTATTAGTGCCCTTTCTTTCATTCCTATTAGTCCAAAAGAGCTTTGGGGAATTATTTCTGAATTGAAACCTTCACCATCATCACATATTTCCAGGATAAAATTATCTTTTTCTAAGAATATATTTACAATAACTGAGTTAGCATTTGCATGCCTTAATATGTTTGTTATAGCTTCCTTAAAAATTCTGTAAACTGCTATTGAAGATTGCTTATTAATTATTTTAAGGGTTCCTATGCTGGAGTTAAAAATGGTTTTAATACCAGTTGTATTACTTAATGATTGCAATTCAGACTCCAAAGTTGCTTCTACTCCTAAAAATTCAAGCTCATTGGGCCGTAACCCGGATGATATTCTCCTTACTGTAGTTATTGAAGAGTCAACTTTCTTTTTCATATTTATAACTCTGTCATTAAGTTTTTCCATCCCTTTTTCTGCATCTTTTAACAAAAGAGATAAATCAATTTTAAGACTGGTTAACATCTGTCCAAGTTCATCGTGGATCTCCCTTGCAATACTTGTCCTTTCTTCTTCTTTTGCCATTTCAAGATGCTCCATCAGCTTCCTTATTTCCTGCTGATTTTTAATAATCAATTCTTCGTTCTTTTTCCTTTCTGTAAGGTCATAAGAAATTTTAAGGAAACCGGATACTTTCCCTTTCTTATTATATAGAGTGGTGGTAGTGGTTAAAGCATAATAGGTGGAACCATCTTTTCTTACTCTGTTTCCTTCAAGAATCACTTTCCCTTCTCTTCGTGCCATTTCAAGCTGGCTTAATGAGGGATTACTTCCGTTTTCTTCATCCAAAAAGAAGATGGTGTTGTTTTTACCCATTATCTCTTCGGATGAATAACCCGAAATAATTTCTGCGCCTTTATTCCAGGTAATAATATTTCCTTTATCATCCAGGAGATAAATAGCGTAATCTTTTACCTCTTCAATTGTTTTTCTGAATGCTTCTTCAACGTCATGAATGTTTTTTGTATAGCGTGCAATAATGGAGAAAAGTATAAAACCGGTTACTATTATAAAAAAGAAGCCTTTATATGTCTGAAACCTGCTTAATTCAGGCATATTATTGGTTAAAAATTCCAGCAGATAATCAGAAAAGTATATCCATAAGGCACCACCAATTACATATATCAGCGCTCCGGTTGCAGCCAGGGATAGGGCATGGAAATATTTTTTACCTACTTTTTCCATGTATAGACTTTTGTAAAGTAATTTTATACCTGTAAGCAGTTAAACAATATTCGGAATTATTGTATCAAAATCAAAAACAAACTTTAAATTATAAGTGCAGAATCAGATGTTTCTAAATTAAATCTTCTGTCTAAATTCTGTGTGTCCTTGAAAACTTATCCGGAAATAAGTTTTAGCTTAAACTTATTTCCTGGTTACAAAGATAATTCTTTTTTCATAATTGCCAGTGTTTCATCAATTGTATGCGGTTTAAAACCAAGCTGGCTTTCTGCTTTTATTGTATATAATCCTGAATTTAGAGGCCTTGGAGCTGCCTGGTTCAGGTCTATTGTCTTTATTGAATGAATCAGGCTTTTATCAAGATTAAAATAGTCGGCAATCTTAATTGTAAAGTCATAACGTGATAAAAAATCACGCCCGCCAATATTATATATCCCCTGGCGCCTGAATTCTACAATTTTACTAATTGCTGAAACAAGGTCATCTATATAAGTTGGGTTGTTTATCTGGTCAGTAACAATATTTATTTGTTTGTTGGAGCGGAGTGAATTTATGACCCAGCGGACAAAATCCGGCCTGCTGTTAGCTACTCCATATAATACATTGGTTCGTATTATGGTGTTTACAGCTCCGCTTATTTTTAGCGCATTTTCACTGGCAAGTTTTGTCCTTCCATAATATCCAAGTGGGTTAGGTTTTGCATCCTCAGAGTAGGGGCCTTTTTTACCATCAAAAATGTAGTCAGATGATATATGTATTAAATGTGCATCAAGTACCCTGCAGGTTTCTGCAAGATATTCAACTCCTTTTACATTTAACTTCCACGCATTTTCCCTGTCCGATTCTGACAAATCAACATTGGTAAAGGCAGCGGCATTAATAATAAAATCAGGATAAAAATTAAGAACTGCACTTTTAATGCTTTCTCTTTTTCTAAGATCACACTGAATATATTCAACTTCCTTATCTCCCGGAACCTGTTTGTCCTCAACCGAACAAGCCATAAGTTCAACATTTTCCAGTTTTGAGAAGTAATGAACAATTCTTTGTCCGAGCATTCCGTTAGAGCCGGTAACAAATATCCTTTTTTTTATAATATCGTGTGAATAAATCATATCTTTATAATAAACTTAATTGTTTTGACAATTTTTCCCGGGAATTATGTCCCCGGAAAGATGCGGCAATAAGGCAGCATAATTGGCATTTAGTGATGAAATTTTATCATCAGTATATTTAATATAAGTATAAATGAAGATTGCACCAAAAAGAACTTTCTGCCAGTTCCCGTCTTTACGTTATCGTAAAAATTTACAATAACTTAATTATGGTTTCAAATGAAACCGGGAACTGGTTCTTTAGCGTTGCAGTTATTCTTTTGCAGTTTGAGATAACTCCATAGGCAGGAGAGTAATTAGCGTCCTGGATACTTACACTTAAAGCATCACAGCAGCATTTAAATGATATTTCAATTAATGAGTTGTCATATTGTGCAGTAAAAATTGTCCTGGATTTCCCGGTTAATATTACATCGGGATGAAAATTTAAATTAAATGTAACCTCATGGCTCATTCCGCCAAGCAGTTCATCTTTTATGTCTATTATTTTCTCTTCCTTATTAAAATGGAAAGTGCGTTTGCTTATAACCGGGTCAGACAGCCTGGTATATGCAAAATGTTGTGCTGATAAAATATCCTCTGAATTATTGCTTTGCCATAATATTGTTTTGGGTTTTGTAATATCATCTTTTACCTTGAACAATCCTTCAAATTCAGCAATCTGCATATTATCAACAAAAAAAGTATTGTGTGCTTTTACTGAACGTAAAAAATTTCTTAAATCAGGCATCTGGTAATATGAAAAACAGCCCGGGTCAACAATAATATTTTTGCCTTTATAGAATAACTCAAATGAAAAAGTATCATTATGTCCGGGAGCTCCCTCTCCGTGTTTCCCTATTTCGCCGGCTTCTATAAACATGTGAAGGTCTTTATTCCTTAATATATAATGCCCTCCGTCAGGAAATGCAATGGACTGATAAATGTCAGCATCCTCTCCCGTCTTGGAATATTCGTCAGCAGCATTGGGTCCAAAAAGGAATAATAATTCTGCTGTTATGCCATTCAGCTTTTTTATAGCAGGATCTTTGAATAAATATCTGCCAGCTGCAAGAGGATAGGCATAATCTGTTTTACTGTTTTCATTAAATGTAACAAGCCTGCTGCTGATTGAATCTCCTATATTAGGGACAGACATATCCTCCCTGATATAAGAGTTTTGCGCCAGAAACATATTATGAAGACGGTTATTAAATTCATTAGTAAAAGCAACTCCGGCTTTTTCCAGTATTATTTTGCCAAGGTACAGGTTTTCAAGAGCGAAGGAATGAAAGGGGACAGACTGCTCAAAACTAATACCATCTTTATGAATTTGCTTCCTTATTTCCTGTTCAAAACCGGCATAAGCAAATTCAATGTTTTTGTTTCCATAAGGATGATCTTTAAACAATAACCCGGTAACAGCAAGGGCAAGCAGGTTTGTTAAATACTCATGCCCCCTGTTTGTGCTATAGTATAGATTATTCTCTATATATATGGCATGTTCAAGTACAAATTCATAGAATGAATTTATTAATTCTGCATCAGCTTTTTCGGAGTTAATAAAAAACGCAAATGAAAAAAACACATTCACCAGTCTTATTGAAACCTCATCAGATGAAACCCAGTTTACCCCAATACAAAACGGGTTGTTCTTTCTGAAATCATTAAACAACGAAATAAATTTATCATAATAAACAGTATTTCCTGTTAAAAGATAGGCTTTGCCAAGTGTTATTCCCTGGTGAAACCTTGCAAGTTCCCATGGATATTTAATATCAGCCTTGTCCGGGAAACGTAAAAAATTATCCCTCCATACCAGCACTTCATGCCATTTATAGTTTTCCCTGTAATCATAGTGCCAGTTGATTTCATCACCTAATTGAATATCCCCGGAATTGATGATGTTATAAGTATTGTTCAGTATTTTTTCTGCACTGGCAATAATTGCATTTTCATCTTCCGTTTGTTTTAGTGCAATAACAGCTTTTTCTTTGGAGCTTTTGTCATAATAAAAATTGAAAGGGTAATTTTTTTTACACTCTTCAAGTTTCTTTTCTGTTATCTTATTTACCCCCGGAAGCCGGTACTTTTTATTCCCGTAAATTGCGGCTTCTACTTCATGCCTGAAAATCTTCTTAGAAACTACATTGTATTTTATGTTGTTTATATAGTCAAAAATTCCCATATCATTCACTTAAAGGATAATTACCGGAAATATTTTATATTTGTTTATGATTTCATAAAAATTCAACCATAAAACTTACAGAAAAACAAAAAAGTATGAAAATTGGAATAACATGTTATCCTACTTACGGTGGAAGTGGTGTTATAGCTACAGAATTAGGCAAGGCATTGGCATTAAGGGGGCATGAAGTTCACTTTATAAGTTATAAGATGCCTTTCAGGCTTACATCTTATGTTGAAAATATTGTATTTCATGAAGTTGAAATGAGCAGCTATCCCTTATTTGAATTTCCGTTATACAGCCTGGCGCTTGCCAGTAAAATGGTTGAAGTTGTGCAGTATGAAAAACTTGACCTGCTTCATGTACACTATGCCATACCACATGCAAGCAGTGCTTATCTTGCAAAGCAAATACTAAAGGGGAAGCAGGATATAAAAGTTGTTACTACTCTGCACGGAACAGATATAACCCTGGTAGGGCTTGAACCTTCTTTCCTTCACCTGGTTAAATTCAGCATTGAAGAAAGTGATGGAGTTACCGCCGTTTCCAGGTTTTTAAAGGAAAAAACAATTACCAACTATGATATAAACAAAGATATTGAAGTAATTCCCAATTTTGTTGATACTGAATTTTTTAAACCAGCTAAAGATTGCTGTTTCAGGCATCATATTGCTCCAAATGGTGAAAAAGTTCTTGTCCATACATCAAACTTCAGGGTTGTAAAACGTGTTACAGATGTAATCAGGATATTTGAAAAAGTGGTGAAAGAAGTACCCTCCAAGCTGCTGCTGGTAGGTGACGGCCCTGACCGTTCAGAATGTGAACGTTTATGCAGGGAGCTTAATATTTGTGAGCATGTTAAATTTCTTGGCAAGCAGGATGGACTTGTGGAAATACTTAACTCAGCGGACCTTTTTCTCATCCCTTCACAGTCCGAGAGTTTTGGCCTTGCAGCGCTTGAAGCGATGTCATGCGGGCTGCCTGTAATAAGTTCAAGTGTTGGCGGCCTGCCTGAACTTGTCCGTCATAATGAATGCGGGTTTATTTCTGAAATTGGTGATATTGACCGTATGGCAAAATATGCTATTGACCTTTTAACCAATGAAAAGAAATATGAACTCTTTTCTCAGAATGCACGTAACAGGGCTGTAAACTGTTTTGATAAAAATATTGTCGCTCCCATTTATGAAGAACATTACAGAAAAGTTCTTGAAATGGACTAAATGTTTTAACTTTGCTTTTAATATTTAATTAATCTTTAATATATGACTGAAAAAGAATTCATTGCCGGCTGGGCAGCAAAATTAAAAACAGAACAGATAAAAAAATTTCCTGATGAATTTATCTCCGAAGGTGCTTTAAGGCATCTCGAACTGCCGGGAAAACCGCTGGTTATAGGCGAAGAATTTTTCGGCGCTTATGAGATTTTAACCATTGACGGAAATGCTGTATACCAGGCATCAAATCATGATGAAGCAAAGTATATAATTTATGCTAACCGTGATAAAGCTGCTTCGGTAAATATTCCTGAAAAAGGGGATAGTATAAAAGCTGCTAACATAAAATATGAACAGTATCTTGATTCTATTATCAGGAAGATTGACGCTGACTATAAAAAAACTTTTCCTGCAATGCCATCTGCTTCAGCCGTAAATGAAATTTTCAGAACCCTGAACCTGGTTAGATATTGAGAAGAAATTGGCAGAAATAAGTCAGACAATTTTATCGTACCTCAACTCACTCTATGGTGATGATTCCGCCCGGCAATATTCGGATTTTATAAATGAAGAACCGGCTCAATACCTGCGTGTTAACCTATTAAAAACAAATAAGCAGGAAGTAACTGCAACTCTGCGGGATAATTATTCAGTTATAGCAGAAGATATGCCCGGACTTCCGTTTGCACTTAAAGCTGTTGATGGCAAGGAAAAAGTAAGCAAAACAATTGAGCATATAAACGGTTTGTTCTACATGCAGGGACTCTCCTCAATGCTTCCGCCGCTTGTGCTGAATGCACAGCCCGGTGAAACAATCCTTGATCTTTGCTCAGCGCCCGGCTCTAAAACAACTGAAATTGGTGAGATGATGCTGAACCGCGGTACTCTAATAGCTAATGAGATTGCCCTTAACCGTGTTAAAATGCTTGTCTATAATATTGACAGGATGAATCTTGTTAATGCGGGTGTACTGCATCATAAAGGAGAGCTGCTTAGTAAAATTTATTTTGAATACTTTGACAGGATTCTTGTTGACGCTCCATGCAGCGGACTTGGAATTATTCAGAAAAAAGAAGAAGTTAATAACTGGTGGTCAGTTGATAAAGCTGAAATGCTGGGCGACCTTCAGGTAAGGCTGCTTGTGGCTGCTGTGAAAATGGCTAAACCCGGTGGTGAAATTGTATATTCTACATGTACACTTACTCCTGAAGAAAATGAATTTGTAATAAATACTATACTAAAAAGATACCCGGTTGAAATTGAACCAATAAATCTTCCTGTCCCTTCAAGAGACGGTTTTACATCATTTAATGGCGTTCAGCTTAATCCTGCTTTAAAAGAAGCACGCAGAATTCTTCCCTGGGAAATTAACTCCGATGGATTCTTTATTGTTAAGTTAAGGAAAACAGGAGAGTGTGAAGTTCCTGATAAAACTGTACTTAATACCCGCGATATAAGGCTTTTGCCGGCATCTCATATAACTATTGCACCGTTTATTAAGAATATCCCGGAAGATTTTGGTATTCCGAAGGATATACTGAATAACTATAGGTACATAAATAAATCGAATGACTTATACTTTATAAACAATGAATGGGATGATGAAAATCCCGGTTTATTTGAGCGCATTGGAACAAAATTTGGCTCTGTTGATAAAAACGGAAAAATAAACCTTCATACTCAGGCTGCCCAGGTATTGGAGAAATATATATCAAAAAATATATTTGAAATTGAAGAACAGAATGACCTTAAAGTGTATCTTGACGGCGGGATAATAAAAAAGGACGCAGGATTTGCAGGGCAGTGTGTTATTAAATATAATAATCATTTGCTTGGTACTGCGGTTGTAACCGGTGCAGGCATTAAAAGCCGTTTCCCCCGCGCAAAACGTACCCAGGAAATAATGAAAGAATTTTAACGACGGTTTTATTTATGAATATTCAGATTTTTGGCACAAAAAAATGTCAGGATACCAGGAAAGCAGAAAGATTCTTTAAAGAACGCCGCATTCAGTATCATTTTCGTGACCTTTCAGAAAAAGGTATATCTCCCGGTGAACTTGAAAATATCAGCAGGTCAATTCCAACAGAGGAACTGCTTGACAGGGAAGGTAAGCAGTTTAAAAAAAGAAATCTTGGTTATATGGTATTTAATACTGAAGAAGAATTATTATCTGATCCTCTCCTGTTTAAAACTCCGGTTGTACGTAATGGTAAGCATGCCACAATTGGATATACTCCGGAAGTCTGGCTTGAATGGATAAAAGAAGGATAGGCCTAAATATCAAGCAGGGATATATTATTATTTATTTTGCATCCGCATGATTCACCAACAACAAGTCCTGTCGACAAAATTTCATTATGCCTTTTAGTGTTATAGCTTCCATCAACAAGCTTCAACAGGTATTTTGCAGCCCTGTTGCCTAATTCTGCTATTGGTACATGTATAGTAGTGAGTCTTGGATTCAGCAGGCTGCTGAGAAAGATATCATCAAAACCTGTTACTGCTACATCCCGCGGGATATGAATATTAGAGTTTTTTGCTGCATCATAAGCGCCAAGCGCCATCATATCATTAGAAAAGAAAATTGCATCCGGTTTCTGCCTGAGGCTCATCAGTCTCATAAATGCATAGTAACCTGATTTGATTGAAAAATCACCATCAATACACAAAGAATTATCAACTACCAGTCCGGCAGCTTTTAGTGCATCCTTATATCCTGTATATCTTTCCTGTGCTTCCCAGTTGCCTGAGGGTCCTTTTACTATTGCAATATGCTTGTAGCCATGTCCTGTAAGGTGTTCAACATTACTGTAGGCGCCCTGGTAGTTATCAATTCTAAAGTTTGCTACTTCATTTATGTCCTGAAGTGCATTGATAAGAGCAATAGGCCTTTTGCTTTTCTTTATTGTTTCGGTAATTTCCTTCGGCATTTGCGGTTCCATCAGCAGTACACCGTCAACCCTGCCGCTGGTCATAAATTCAATCACTGTTTCAACAGTATTCCGCTGGCTGTGTGAACTCGAAACAAGCATATATTTTCCGGCAGCATTTAAAGCTTCATCAATACCGTGAATAATTTCCATGAAAAATTCACCTGCAAGCTCGGGAAGGATTACGCCAATTGTATCTGTTTTTTGTGTTGAAAGGCCTCTGGCAAGAGGGCTTGGTTTATAGTCAAGTTCTCTTGCTATCTGCAAAATTTTGTTTTTGGTTTCTTCTTTTACCAGTCCGCCTGGTTTAAATGCCCGGGAAACGGTAGCAATTGATACTCCCGCTTTTGCAGCAACTTCATGAATATTTGTTTTGCTTAACACCTTGCTCACATCTGGTAAAACGATATTATAAAATACTGATAAATTAAATTATATACATACTGCCGGAATAAATATATATTACTGCGCTTCTTTGTGTAAACCGGCTCCGAAAACTGAAACAACCAGGGATGTTGCTTCCTGAGATTAATCAATATTTATATCGTTGTACTCCATCCCTATTTCATCAGTACCATTTTCTTAACCTGTGTAAACTTGCCTGCTGTAAGCCTGAAGAAATACACACCGCTGGCAAAATTACCGGCATTAAAGTTAACCTTGTAATACCCGGGTGTTTTTAGCTCATTAACCAGTGTGGCAATTTCAGAACCAAGTATATCATAAATTTTTATTGTAACAAAAGCGTTCTCAGGTACCTGGTAATCAATAGTTGTTGACGGATTAAACGGATTTGGATAATTCTGGCTAAGTGCAAAACTTTCAGGTATCTGTTTTGACAGGTCTGACAGAGTTTTATTAATATATGCCTCTGTACCAATAATAAGTTTTAAACTATACTCTTTCCCTTTTTGAGTAAAAAATTTCCTGTCAGGCAGTGATATAATATCTCTTGTTCCTTCGTTGTATAAAGAGCAGCTATATCCCGAAGGTATAGTACCTATAGTCTCAGGTACTATATCTATATAATCATCTTTACTGCTCTTTACAACCAAATTAAAAACAGAACCATTATCCCCTTTATGGATTGTAGCTTCGGAAGACGTTAATACTTCGCCTGTTGTATAAAACTCCAGGCCATTTTCTATTTCTGGCGAAACCGCATATTCATAAGGCAAATTACCATTAGCTTTAGCAATTTTATCACTGTTTTCAACAGAAAACAGGTTCTCTTTCTTCAGCCCGCTTTCATTGGAAACCGTCAGCTTGATATGCCAGCCAATGTTAGCCAGGGCTTTTGGATAATATAACGGGTCATATTCGCCGTAAGTTATCAGTTTCAGTTCATCCACTGAAGGTTCTACAAAATAACCAATGCCCGGCTTCATAATATTTGTCATTTTATAGACTTTATTATTCGTATCCCAGTACCTTAACATAACAGAAGGGTCAATTTCTACATCAAAAAGATAAGGTGAAGAAATTGTCTTCCAGTTTGTTCCGGGCATAGCTATCAGTGAATCTGTTAATTTCCTGGTTCTTAAATTTTCTTTATAGGTATAAGAAATTTTAAACGTATCCTGTAAAGCCTGCGCTATAAAATAAGCTTTATTGGGGGTAAAGGAATAATCACTGAACAATGAAAATGAATCAGGTGTTGCAAGGTTATACTGGTAAACAATCCATTCAGCATCTTTCATGTTTTTTGTTCCGCCCAGGTTTTTAAATACGCTGTCAGTAACTACTTCATCAAACGGGAATCCAAACATAATCCATTTTGTATTTGCATTTTCTGCTTTATCTGCAGGTACAGACTTTGGCACATTAACTTCAACGGTCTGGTAATCTTTAAGAATTACCTGCGCGTTATACCATGGAAATACAGTAATTGAGTCAATTATTTTATTACTGCTGTTTCGTGCTATAAGCTGTCCGGAAATAAGCAATCCTCTTTTATCAGCAAGGTTCCTTGGTATTGTATAAGTATAGCTGCCGTCATTTACTGCAGAAATTCGTTCGCCATTTCCCCCGGTATAATAATTTACTCTGAATTCAAGGTGTGAATAATCAGCCAGTAAATCAGGGTCAAGAGTAAAATATAATGGGGTATCTTCATTTATTACTTTATCTGAGGCAGAAAACTCATTACTGTTTAACCGTATATCAGATTGTATCGCCTTTGAAGAAGCAAGGCTGTCAAATGATCCTTCAAGATAAACTGCAAGTGTATCTCTGCCGAACCCATTGTGGATGATTCTCATAGTATCTTTGTTTGATTCACCAAAATCAGGAATCATGTATTTAATATTAAGAGAAACTGAATCGCCGTTTTTAACAGTAAAACTTTTTAGAAAATCATTCCCGACTTTAAATTTGTTCTGTGCAAATTTTATGTCAATATTCAATGGGGCATTACCATTGTTTTTAAATACAACTGCTTTGTTATTGTCAGAAAAAGCTTCAAATAATGAGTCTGAAAGCTCATCAATTCTTGCAAGCGTTGTTGAAGACAATTCTCCTCCGCGTCCGGCTCCTGTGAGAGGGAATTCAAACAGGGAATCAGGGTATGAGTTTGTTTCAATATATAAAGACGCTTCATGCTCTCCAAGTCTTTGCGGGTCAAAAACAATGTAATAAGAGACAGAGTCATTTGCCTTAACAGAAATAGGTGTTTTAACTTTTTCCTGGAAAGAAAATGCCGTAGTATCTGCTCCTGTAATTGCCAGTGAATCAATTCTTAATGGAATATTGCCTCCCCAATTTCTGAAAGTAATCTTTTTTATTGCTTTTTCAGCGGCATCTGTACTGTCATAAGCAAGGCTTGAATCACTAAATGTTGGGATTGACTTTTCAAGGTATAAACTTAGTTTTACTTTTAATGTATCATTTGAAGGAAAGTTATTCCTTATGAAATACACATAGCCTTTATTAATTCCGGTATCAGCTTTTTCAACAGAATACCTGATATAGAATTTTTCTTCTTTGTCCGGCTGAACCACGGCGCTGTTTCGGCTGACTGAGAAAACAGAATCAGGAGTTACTTTTATTGAATCGATTTCAAATGCCTTATCTCCCACATTTGAGACAGAAATAACTGTGAGCGAATCAGAACGGTATTGTGACAGGTTTATTCTGGCCTCTATTGAATCTGCTGAAAACAAAACCGGCGGCCTCGTCTTGAACCTGAATGTGCCGGATACATAGCTGCTGTCTCCTGAATTATTAAAACCTGTTACGTGCCAGTAATATGTGGTATCATAAGCAAGTGCAGATGTTGAATAAATGGTATCAGCAATAACTGTATCAATAAAAGTTTTGGCAAATAGTGAATCATAACTAACAGATAAATTATACTTATCCGCTCCTGTTATTTCACTCCATCTGAATTCTGTCTTTGGGGAAATATTTACTGCGGAATCTACGGGAGAATATAGTCCGGCAGTGTTTAGCCTGGTTTTAAAATATATTCTTGACCAGTCACTAACATCGCCTGAACTATTATATGCCTCAAGCCTGAAAAAATATTCTTTGTAAAAATCCAAATTGTGGAATATAAATGAAGTATCAGTTATAGAACTGCTTATAAGGACTTTGGTAAAAAGTGTGTCTTCGGCTAACTGTATAGTATACTTTTCTGCGCCGGATATACTCTTCCATGCAAAAGTAATAGTTGTATCTGAATTGAAAACAGAGTCTTTCGGAGTTAGTATAACAGGATATTTTAACTTCGTTCTTAAACTTTGGGTATCTGTCCATAAGCTGGAATCGCCATTTTCGTTGTAGGAAAATAACCGCCAGAAATATTTGGTATTATAGTTTAATATAGACAGGCTTATTGAACTGTTTGTCAGTACCGAATCGGCTGTTATTGCTTCTGCTGCAAAAAGAGAATCTTCTGATAATTGGAAGCGAAAAGTAACAGGAGTATCTGCAGAAATCCACGAGAAGGTTTGTACTGTATCAGTATTTTTTATTTCATTAGCAGGCTGAAGGTTGGCCGGTGTATGCAGCCTTGTTTTAAAATGTTTAACTGTTGACCATGCACTTTCGACGTTATCAATATTCAGGGATTTTACTCTCCAGAAATAATCAGTATTGTTTACCAGCCCGGAAGCAGTGAAAAATGTATCTGCTGAAACATAATTCATGGATGTTCCAAGGAAAGAGGAGTTCAGAGATATTTGAAGGAGAAAACTTTTATTAATCTCATTTCCACTCCAGTTAAAAAGCTGGTTCTTTTCCATATTGCGCGAATCATTTACCGGGGTATAGGCTGTGGGTACAACAGGTAATGGGGTTGTTCTGAAACTCCATGCTTCAGACCATGCAGCATTAGCCTCATTTGTTTTTACTCTCCAATAATAAACCGTATTGTTATTTAATTGAGCAATTGTAAGGCTGCTGCCGGAAACAGATACGCTTCCGGTAATATTTGCCGGGGCAAACATGCTGTCAGGGGAGTATTGCGCAGTATATATAAGATTTCCGGGTAGAGCCGCCCACTCAAGCCTGGTGTTTACTGCTTTTTGTAATACAGATTTATTTGCCGGTGCAACCAAAACCGGAACTGATTGTGCTGTTATTTCAGCAGTTACTAAAAAGAATAAAAGTATAAATGGTATCAGTCTTTTGTTTTTCATAATTTCTCTTATTTCGGTGTTACAGGTATGCCAAAGGTTGAAACAGGTTTGGATGATGGATTATTGTCTGGAACAAGAAAGTATATTACTGCTGCAAGTACAGCAGCACCGGCAAAGTATAATACTCCGCTGCTAATCTTAAATCCCTCTGACTGCGGCTTTTCCTGGGTATCCTGTCCCTGGCCGGAGTTATTTTTATTATCAGTGTTATTGATATTCAGAAATCTTTCCTTCAATCCTGTTTCCTGACTGCTGTTGAAATCAGACACTGTTAAAAGCAGGTCTTTTTTTATCGTCGGAAAAGCTGTGCTGTCTGTTTCAGGTTTATCCTGTGCATAAACCTGGCAGGAAATAATCAGCAGTATGTATATAATTGATAGTTTCATAAAATCCTCATAGCTGTCTATCTTACAAAAGAGTTAAAATAAAAATGCAGTTGTATGTAAACTCGTAAATCAAGGTCTGCGCCCGCAGCATAATATTTTTCAGGCTCGTTAAATAAATTTTTTGCTGCAGCGCTTAACCATATTTTTCGCCCCCATAACCATGTATTGGCAGAAAGGTCAACAAGTAATCCCGGCTTTATATCAGTAACATATTTTTCATCTGATTGGTACATAGCATATTTATAATCATGCCATTTGGTGGGTGAATAATATTTCAATTTGGCGAATAATCCAAGTGAAGCAAAAGGCTGATAACTCAAACTTAATGAAATATGATGCTTTGGAAAATTTTGCCACGCTTCTTCAAACAAAGTACTTCCGTCAAAGTATGAAGTGTAACTATAATAAAATTCTGCTGTAACGTTGTGAAGGAGCTTATAGTTAATTGCAGCAAATGCTCCGTATGCTTTAAGAAATTCTGACGGCCTTATTTCAATAAGTGAATTAAATGTACTTGTTTCAGAATTGTATTGAAATAACTGTTTCTCCAGGTAATAATCAGTAAATCTTCTGAAGTTTACTCCGGTTCTGAAAGATTTTGCTGAGTCAATTTTAATAATATAGTTTATATCTGCAGTAAAAATCTTTTTGGAATTGTAATTGTCAGGTGTATTATAGTCATCTTCGCTCATATTAAATTTGTATCCCCTGTCTCTCCAGACCCAGTAATTGTTATCCTCTGCAAACTGTGATTCGTTATATGAAAATCCTGCAAAGACTGAATTATTGTAATCTATCTTCCACAGGCTGTTTAGAAAACCTTTTATTGAATAATTGTCATAGTTGCGAACTGTATAAATTCCTGCTGACTGCATTATATTCTCAGCCGGGTTAATATCTGCCTGGGCATATAAACTGCGCAGTGAGAGATTCTTGTCTGTTAACACAGATGTAGTTGAAGCGGTGTATTTATCATTTCCCAGACCAAGTGTAAACCGCCCGAATTTAGTCTGGTAATACCCTTCAAAATTTAATGAAAGTGCATTCAGGCCAAAATCAAAGTAAACTTCTTTATTATTGTTAAGATATCCCGGCTCATTCAATGAGGTGCTGACTGAATAATTAAATCCAAAACTGCCCAGTCCGGCATTACCATTAAATCCAAATTGCCTGTAAGATTGTTTTGCGGGGATTTCGTTTCCATAAGGATTAAAATATAAGTAGTCATTATTTGTTGTTAATGCAACGGTAATCTGTTGTGTGCCGTTTAGCGCATGAATACCTGTCCTTATCCAGTATGAAATTATTTTTGCTTTGTTGTCGTCACTGTTAAGATATGATATCCTGCTGTTTATTGCGGGGTCAGTTTCAAAAGTTTCTTCATGTTTAATATGTCCGTTCAGGAACCATTCTTTACCTGCTGTATTTATTCCTGCTGCAAAAAACTGAGCAAGCTTATCAACATTTGGAGAAGCAAATTCTGTAAATACCAGCGGTCCCGGGTCTCCTGTTTCATCTCCTATTGTTTGCATTGCCTGTACTGATAATCCCTCCCCGGGGGTTTTCGTGTGAAAATGAATTGCTCCGGCAGGTACAAAACTGCCAAGATATATACATGGTACTGAAATAAATTCAACATAATCTATCTGGTCAACTGAAATAGGAAGTGTATTCAGATTTTGAATATCAAATATTTTTATATCTGTTTTCAATCCGTCAATATAGATGACCGCACTCTGGTTTTCATAAGGTGAAAGTGTATTAGCTGAGTAAAATTCAGATGATCCGTCAATTGTATAAGAATTCCAGTTTTCAGCAAGTGAAACTATGTCTGCAATTGAAACAATACCTGCGCCTTTTATCATACTTTCAGTTATAATCTGTTTTACAGGACTATCAGTATCTGAAAGAATAGTCTGCCCGTGGATTGCCTTTCCGGCCAGCAGCAATAAAAGCAAATATTTAACAAATAATTTCAATTGAAAATATCCTTAATCCATTGGGGTGAATTAAATTTATATGCAATTCCCGCGGATATGCTGTAAAATTTCATTTTCTCATGAGTCATTAAAACAGAAAGATCTGATGAAGTAGAAAGATACAGATTCTCTGTAACAGGGTAGCTTAGCCTGAAATTTACTCCTATCATAAGTTCACTTTCAAACTTTTGGTATGATGTTAACGTATCGCTGTCAAAAGTCATAAGAAAATATCCTGCCTTTAATCCCGCAAATAATTCAAACTTTTGTGGCAGTTTGATTTCTCCTCCTGCACAAATAAAGAGGTAATTGCCTGTGAAGGATGGGTATTTGTCATCAATCCCTTTATACTTCTTTATTGAAAAACCTGCCTGGGTTATACCGGTATAGAATGGAAATTCAACCAGTGCTTCAATACCTTTCCCGGGATTCCAGTACTTATCCAGCAGATTTTTATTAAGGCTGTGATTTACTTTTGTTTCAAGTTTAATAGTAGAAACAATGCTCTCGTCTCCGCCGGCATATAAATACAATGCAGGCCAGAATGCTATTATAAGCAGCAGACAGGCTGCTTTTTTATTAATACAACTGGAATAATACTGTTTCATAAAGAGTATCTTAAAATAACTTATATGTTTAAAGAAGAAAAGCCTGTTTGAAAAAAAGGCAGCCGGTTTGATATAGAATACAGGGGCGAATTTGTTGCTGCTGCGGCAGTTTGATTCATTAATTTTGTTATTTCTTAAAAACTAAGTATTTTCTAATTACCAAATTAGGGCAGCTTTTATCTCTAACTATTTTTAACATAATCACTTAGCATTATGTTTTTTGGGTGAATATGAAGAGGTTTTTTAAGATTCTTAACCTGATGCTGCTTGTTTTCTGCGGATTAAGTTTTGCTCAAACAGTACGAAACAGCTGGAGCCTTGGATTTGGATTCTCTTATCCCCGATTTCAAAGCACTGATGTCAGGCCTCAGGATGGCAATTATGGCGTTTACCTTTCCATGCAAAAATATTTTTCTGAAAAAGTAGCACTCAGGATGAAAGCAAGCTATCTTTCTATGGACGGGCGCGTTCCTGGTGATCTGTTCTTTTATAAAGATGGTTCTGTTGTACCGGCTTTAACGGAATATGTGTCTACAGAATTAATGTCAGGTAATTTAGATGTCCTTTACAATTTATCTCCCTGTTCATCAGTGTCTCCTTATTTTGGGCTTGGTATCGGTATTACTTCATATAAACCGGACTGGAACCAGAATATTGTAAATCCTGAAATTGATTCTTATGTATCGGGCCAGATGAATTTTATGATTGGTGCCGAATGCACCTTATCGCCAAACTGGCAGTTAATTGCCGAGCTTAGTTATCATTCACTGTCTGGCAAACTTGATGGCATAAGCAATCTGAACAGAACCGGTATACTGGGCTCTTATAATGATGGTTACATATCAGTGAATGCCGGATTTCAATACAGGTTCGAAAAAGGTGAACCGTCACATTATTGTGAGCTTTGTTCCGGGATAAAAGTTAATATCCCGCAAACCAGGTACCCGTCACTGGACGAGATAGAATCAATTATTAAAAGATATGCCTCAGAGCCTGAAGTTGTTGATTATGCAAAAATTGAAGATATGATAAGACAATACCGGGCAGATACTGCAGCAACAAATAATTGGGTTTTATTTGGTGTTAATTTTGAAACCGGAAAGGCTGGCCTTTCGGTTGAATCATATCCTGTACTGGATCATGCGGTTGAAATTTTATCTGAAAACTCAGATTTAAAAGTGGAAATTCAGGGATATACTGATAGTATAGGAACTGATTCAGGTAATCAAAAACTTTCTGAACAGCGGGCGAATACTGTCAGAGAATACCTTATAAAGAAGGGTATTGCCCCTGAAAGATTAAGCGCCGTTGGAATGGGCAAATTAAACCCTGTGGCTGAAAACAGCACAGCCGAAGGCAGGGCAAAAAACAGGCGTATTGAATTTAAAGTATCAAAGTAACCGGAATTTATTGTGTTAATAAGAAAAAATATTGCATTTTGTTTGATACTTATTCAGATGTTTGGCATCATATTACATGCGCAGGCAGTTAAGGATAGCTGGAGTTTTGGGGCCGGTTTTTCATATCCGCGCTTTGTCAGTTCGGATGTGCGCCCTGATGAGAAAAACTATGGCGCTTTTTTATCTCTCAGTAGAAGTTTTTCCGAAGATGTTGCGCTTCGGTTAAGCGGCACATATAACCATATTTCTGGTTTTATACCGGCAAATAAATATTACTATTCCAATGGCAGCAGGGCAGACGGCGGAGATATGTATTCTACCGTTTTCAGCGGTAATATTGATTTTTTGTATTATTTTGATCCCTGTTCTCCTGCCTCACCTTATTTTGGGGTTGGGTTGGGGTTGGCTGCCTATAAATCAGACTGGGAAGATGTTGTAAATCAGCAGGCAAAATCAAAAACATCGCCGCAGTTTAATATCTTTTTCGGAACTGAATGGCGGCTCGGAAGCAGCTTATGCCTTTCAACTGAAATGCTGCTGCACAGTACATCAGGTGAAATAGATGGTGTTATAAATAATAACAGGCAGGGTATATTTGGGTCAAATTCAGATGCTTATATATCTGTTAGTGCGGGGCTTCAGTATTATTTTTTAAAAGGAGAACCATCCGGCAAATGTGATTTATATAATGGCATAAGCGTGGATATCCCGGAAACAAATGCCCCGACTTTTGAAGAAATTGAAGAAATTGCACGACGATATGCTCGGCAGCCTGAAAGTGTAGATTATAAAAAAATTGAAAATATGATTAAACAATACCCTGTTAAAGAAGACAAATTGGTATTGTTTGGCGTGAATTTTAAGACAAATAAGGTTATCTTATCACCTGAATCTTATCCCGTTCTTGATAATACGGTTGAATTGCTTGCCGCAAATACTGATTTACGGGTTGAAATACGGGGCTATGCTGATGATTCCGGCTCTGAAGAATTCAACCTGGCACTTTCTGAAAAAAGAGCTGAGTCAGTTAAAAATTATCTGGTCTCAAAAGGGATAAGCGCCGAAAGGCTTACGGTTATCGGTTTCGGCAAAAAATACCCTGTCGCTGACAATAATACAATAAGCGGCAGGGCAAAAAACAGGCGTGTTGAATTTAAAATAATAAAGTAGCTTTTCTACCGGTTTTATGCTGTTTTGTTGTGATTTTAATCGCATTATAAAATAAATTAAATTCTTGTTAGAAATTCTTCTTTATTTTCTCCTATATTTAGGAGATCATATTTTGACCTTTTTGTTTATTTGGCTTTTTCCAACTGACTTAAAGAACTTCATTTCAAGAAACAAAAGGAGTAAATTCTGCTATGAAAAAACAAATACTAATGGCAGCAGTATTGACTGTCCTGTTTAGTTATACTGCTTTCCCGCAGTTTAAAGATTACAGCCTGAAGCTTGGCCTCCAGGGAAGCTACTTGCTTGTAGCAAATGAATATACAGAAGAAGAATATAATCCTTCTCTTCTGTTCAGGCCGCATGTTGAATTTCCACTTTCAACTATATTTGACCTCGGTGTAGGTATAGGTTTTGGATGGAATACGGGTGAAGACTATACAAAAGATAAATACCTCACATACTTTTACCCGGTTGATGTAAGACTTGTTGTTAACCCTTTAAGAGGAATGGATAACCTTAAAGTTAACCCATACCTGTATGTTGGCGGCGGCCTTGCTTATTGGGATAATACAAACAAACCTGCTCACCCGGTTAACCCGCCTTCTGATAACAGTGGCATTGCCGGTATTGGTGTTGCAGGCCTGGGTGTTGAAATTGCATTAAGCTCTAACTTTTTGCTTGATGTAACAGGCGGCTTTAATATGTTCAGCAATGATGATATTAACGGTGATGCTACCAATCTGCAGGATAAAACACTGCACGATTATGACAGGTATTTTAATATAGGACTTGGCGTATCTTATGTCTTTGGCAGCTGCCATACTGATGAAGATAATGACGGAATTGAAAAGTGTGATGAAGAAAAACTCGGAACCGATCCTAAGAACCCTGATACCGATGGTGACGGGCTTATGGACGGTGAAGAAATAAATACATATAAAACCAATCCGCTTAAAGCTGATACCGATGGCGACGGACTTATGGACGGTGCTGAAATTCATCAGTATAAAACTGATCCGCTTGTTGCTGATACTGACGGTGATGGCCTGCTTGACGGCGAAGAAGTTAACCAGTATAAGACCGATCCGCTTAAAGCTGATACTGACGGCGATGGCCTGAAAGACGGCGCTGAAGTTACTCAGTATAAGACCAATCCTCTGAATCCTGATACCGATGGTGACGGGCTTAAAGATGGTGAAGAAGTCAACGGTGTTACAGTTGTACTGAAAGTGGCAAATTCACCTGTACAAAGCAAGCTGGTTAAAACTGATCCGCTTAAAGCTGATACCGATGGTGACGGACTTAAAGATGGTGAAGAAGTTAACCAGTATAAAACTGATCCTCTGAATCCTGATACCGACGGCGGCTCTATTAAAGATGGCGCTGAAGTTAACAGGAATACAGATCCTCTTGATGCATTTGACGATGTTGAAAAACCTGAAGAAGGTATTAAGCTTACAGTTGAATTCCTTGTTAACAAGGCTGACATTCGTCCTGAATATTTTGACAGGTTAGAAAGAGCCCGCCAGTATATGGAAAGTCATCCTGATTTAACCTTTGAAATCCAGGGTTACACATCTACTGAAGGTTCTGAAAAATATAACCAGAAACTTTCTGAAAAACGTGCACAGTCTGTTGTTGACTGGTTTGTTTCTAAAGGCGTTAAGATTGAAAGATTAAAAGCTATTGGTAAAGGCGAATGCTGCCCGATTATGGTTAACGGCGAAGAAGACCGTGTTGCCAGCAGGCGCATGATGATGGTTCCGCCTATAATTATGAAGAAGTAATTATTTCTTAATATTCCCGGGCAGTGAAATATCTGCCCGGGATTTTTATTATGCCCTGCAGTCATTCTCTCTTTTTAACTATTTTTATCTTTTTTCTTTTCTCTCCCGGGATAAGCCCGTTGTATTGTACCTCTATGCCTGCTGATTCCTCAAACGCATCAAATAGTTTTGTTTGTGATATTGCAGATACATGTTCATCTGCTGATGATCTTCTTAATAAAGAAAGTATAGGCGGTGTTTTTAATGCCATGCCGCTTAAACCTGTTAAAGATGCTGCCATTACCGGAGTTAATGATGCGTGGGCGTTAATTAAATCTCCGTTGCAGTGGGACTCCACATCGTTTTTTATTTATCCTTCAATTGTGCTTGCTACTTATTTTTTAATGATAATTGATGAACCTGTTACCAATGCTATTACGGGAGATGGCAGATACCAGGACAGCAGGTGGATTAAAGCTGCCGAATTCTATGGCAGAAATTCAACTTCTGAAATTGCGGCTGCGGGATTTACGCTTACAGGTATTGTACTTAATGATGAGGACATTGCCCGCATAGGGCTTGAAATATATGAGTCGTATTTTTTTGCTAATAATATTCACTCTGTTGTAAAAAGAATGTTTGGCAGGTCGCGCCCTTATGAGGATAAGGGGACAACTAACTTTAATCCTTTCCCTGACAGGAAGAATCCGCTAAACTCATTTCCATCAGGGCATGCTACATTATCATTCTCGCTTTCAACTGTGCTGGCAGGGCATGTGGATAATACCTGGCTTAAGGTGTTGTGCTACACTCCCGCTGTGCTTACGTGCTTTTCCCGCGTGTACCAGGAGATGCACTGGGGGAGTGATGTTTTTCTTGGTGCTGCTATTGGTTATCTTGTTGGTAACTTTGTAGTTAACCGCCACCGTAATGCTGAACAGGATTTCTTTTCACTCGGATTTGATGAGCAGGGAAGAGTGTCTGTAGTTGTGCCGCTGAGGTAAGGCAATTGTCTGAACCGGGATTACGCGGATTTTAGGATTAGCAGGATTTATTGTTGGACATTGGAAATTGGTCATTAAGTCATTGGTTCATTCATTGTAAAGCATTAGGAATGAGCGGCCGGATGCGTTTTGCGTACCTGCGCAGGATGCCCCAAATGCAAATCCCTCACGGCTAAAGCCGTACTCCCTTTGCTAAAGGGAGACTATTTTAAATTGTATTGTTATCGGGCTACCGTAGTGGTAAAACAAAATGTGTGCGGTGTTATCCCAGCATTTACCGCTGGCTATAACCACCCCCTGAGGATCAAAAGGCAATTGGCAGTTAGCAAAAAAACAATCATGCCAGGAGGTATACAATAATCCTGTGAATCATATAATCCGTGTAATCATCGTCCAGACCGGGAATTAAGAGGAAAAGCCCAAAGTCGGTAAGCAGCTAACGGCAGGAAGAAATGTTATGTATGTGTTAATCTTATCATACTACCGGAGTGGTAAAACAAAATGTGTGCTGTGTTATCCCAGTATTTACCGCTGGCTATAACCACCCCCTGAGGATCAAAAGGCAGTTGGCAGTTAGCAAAAAACAATCATGCCAGGAGGTATATAATAATCCTGTGAATCATATAATCCGTGTAATCATGGTCCAGACCGGGAAGGAGGGGAAAGAATAGTAAGGGCAAAAAAAAGTCCGGATGAACCGGACTTTTAAAGGAATATTATATTTGATTATACATCATAATATAAAGAGAATTCATAAGGGTGCGGCTGAAGTGCCATTGGCTTTACTTCTTTTTCTGTTTTGTATTTAATCCAGGTGTCAATTACATCCTGTGTAAATACATCGCCCTTTAACAGGTAGTCATGATCAGCAGCAAGAGCTTTGAGTGCGTTGTCAAGGCTGTCTGGTGTAGAAGGAACGTTAGCCAGTTCTTCAGGAGCCATATCGTAGATATCTTTATCAAGTGGTTCGCCCGGGTCAATCCTGTTGATAACGCCATCAAGGCCTGCCATTAAGATAGCAGAGAATGCAAGGTATGGGTTACATGAAGGATCAGGACATCTGAATTCAACTCTTTTAGCTTTAGGGCTTGCAGAGTACATAGGTATTCTTACAGAAGCTGACCTGTTACGCTGTGAGTAAGCAAGGTTTACAGGAGCTTCAAAACCAGGAACAAGTCTCTTGTAAGAGTTTGTTGTAGGGTTTGTTAAAGCGCAAAGAGAAGGAGCGTGTTTTAAGATACCGCCGATGAAGTAAAGAGCCATTTCGCTTAATCCTGCATAGCCAGAACCTGCGAATAATGGTTTTCCTTTTTTCCATAAGCTTACGTGAACGTGCATACCGCTTCCGTTATCGCCAAAGATAGGTTTAGGCATATAGGTAACGGTTTTGTTGTTAGCTTTAGCTGTGTTCTTAATGATATATTTGAACATTAAGAGCTGGTCAGCAGCTTTAAGCAGTGGAGCAAATTTGATATCAATTTCGCACTGTCCGCCTGAAGCAACTTCATGATGCTGGGCTTCGATGTCGATGCCTGCGTTCATTAGGTTAACAACCATTTCGTTTCTTAAATCCATAAGAGAGTCAGTAGGAGGAACAGGGAAGTAACCTTCTTTGTATCTTGGTTTGTAGCCAAGGTTAGGATTTTCTTCTCTGCCAGAGTTCCATTTACCTTCGTTAGAGTCAACTTTGTAGAAACTGCTGTTATGAGTAGAGTCAAATCTTACATCGTCAAAGATGAAGAATTCAGCTTCAGGTCCAAAGTAAGCTGTATCAGCAATGCCTGTAGATTCAAGGTAAGCAATAGCTTTCTGAGAGATGCTTCTTGGGCAGCGTGAATATTTTTCTTTTGTTGCCGGTTCGTAAACATCACAGGTTAAGCTTATAGTAGGTTCTTTAATGAAAGGATCCTGAAAGAGAGTACCTGCATCAGGGATGATAAGCATATCGCTTTCGTTGATAGCTTTCCAGCCGCGGATAGAAGAACCGTCAAAGCCGAATCCGTTTTCAAAAGAGCTTTTGTCAAACTGGGTAACAGGAACAGTGAAGTGCTGCCACTGTCCGGGGAAATCCATAAATTTCAAGTCAACGAACTTAATGTTGTTCGCTTTGATATATTTCAGTACCTGATCTTCAGGTGATATTGCATTTGCCATACGCGTCCTTTTAATTTAAGTTAGTTTGATAGTTATATACCAATTGCAGTAGTTTCTTTAATAGTTGAGAGTACAAACATAGTTTTGGTTGCAACAACACCCGTCCATGATTGAATTTCACCGAGAAGTTTTTCGAGGGCTTCAGTATTCTTAACAATAACTTTAAGAATATGTGAGCCTTCTCCAAGAACCGAGTGGCATTCAAGAATTTCAGGCATCTTCTCAACTTTAGTAATAAGTGTTTTATAGTGCTTTGAGGATTCCATCATAACGGTAATGTAAGCCATTATATCAAAGCCAAAAGCTTTTTTGTTAACCTTAGTATAGTAGCCTTCAATAACACCGCGTTCCTCAAGTTTATGTAAACGTTCACTTACTGAGGGAATAGACAGGCCGACTGCCTCGGCTATCTCGTTCCTTTTAGTACGACCCTTCCGCTGAAGGATGTTCAAAATTTTAATGTCTAAGTCATCAAGCATTTGTGACCTTACTTTTTTAGGTTAGTGTAAATATTGATTTCAAATATAAAGGATGGAGCAATCTAAAGCAATAAAATTATTGTGAAATTGCAGAGGTACCTTACATATTTATACAAATATAAGGAAATTCTTAATTTTATAATAATGCTTAATTTAGGTGAAGGTTAAGAAAATAAAGAACCTGTGATTTAATGATTTCCCGGAGATTAAATAATTCATTATTTGGAATTATATACAGGCAGGGTAGTATAAAAAAGTGGCCTCTGAGTGGGGGAACCCAGAGGCCGGGAACCTATCCGTTTTTGGGGGGAAAACGAACAGGTGGTTTTATTTTGGCAATATATGTGTATTTCAATTCTTTTTACGGCCAATTTCAAGGAAAGTTCCCTGGAAATCCTGGGTTCTGGCTTCAATTGTGCCTTTTTCACCAGAAAATGGCTGAAAGATTATTTTTGCTTTACCGTTTGACGTTTCGATGATGCTGCTGCCTTCGGGGGAGCCGGGAGCTCCTGCAAGTCTGCCCCCATTTAAAGCAGAAAAATATATCCTCTTATTATAGTTAACACATCTTCTTCCATCTTTATCCAGTATCTGCGCCGTAATTAAATAGCTGCCGTCGTGTATTTGTTCTGCTGTAAGTTTTATAGATGCCGGTTTACCATCAGGAAGTGTTGAGTAATTAAACGTTATGGTATCGGCTGCCGAAAATGTACTGTCTAAGCCTTTGGCTATTACTTCATTAATACCATCGGATAAATCCACTTCCCAGTTTAGCCCGCAGGCAGGGTATTTTTTTATATCCCTTGTTTTTTTGCCGGCGCTTATTCCGTTTACAAATAATTCAACTTCATTGCAGTTGCTGAATACTTTAATAAGGCTTTTTTCACCCGGGGAGCCGCGCCTTTCATCCCATGTGTGAGACTCTATGTAGCAGAATTTGGGGTTGGCAGTCCAGTAGCTTTTAAATACATAATATGCATCTTTGGGATTGTTACTCATGTCTACCAGTCCCTTCTGGTTAACATAAGGGATAGGGTTTTCCGGGCGGAGCGGGGTGGTAAAATCTCTGTATATCCACTGTGCTGCTCCGGGAAAATCTTCCAGGTTTTCAGTAATGTGGAGGTAGTAGTCAAACAGTGTTACTATGTAGTTTTCGCTCCAGTCGCCATTATTTGCAATGCTGGAGAAAGAGTTTTTGTTGATAGGCTCATCGCCTCCGGCAGATGTAACTTTATTTATGCCGTCAAAGGGATGTTCAAAGTGCCTGCCGGGGTGAGAGTCGCCGCCATATTCAGCATGGAAAAGGCGGGGATATTTATCCCAGGCATCCTTAATGATTTGTTCATAGTTAGTGTATAGGTCAGAGTACCAGCCGGACCAGATTGAAGGTGAGTAAACATCAACTACATTTTCTGCTTCAGGGAAGTAGCGGGAAGCAGTAAGCCTGCCGGGGTCAAGTTCTTTAGCTATGTTATTGAGGTGTTCAGCAAAAGCTTTAAGCGAATCAGGATTGCCGCCGTTGTCAAAGTCGGGGAGCCAGTCGCATTCATTTCCAATTGACCATATAATGATTGACGGGTGATTATAGTTTTGAGTGATCATTTCACGGAAAATCTTTTCAGTGTTCTGCTTCCATTCAGCAGGGCCAACACCGCCGCGGCACCAGGGGTTTTCGTCCCAAACAAGGAGACCCAGTTCATCACATGCACGGTAAACTTCAGGAGCCTGCGGGTAATGTGCAAGGCGGACAAAGTTTGCACCCATTTCTTTGATCATTTTCATATCTTCATGCTGGAGGAAATCAGGCAGGGCATTTCCGAAGCCTGCAAGTTCTTCGTGGCGGTGAGTTCCGCGAAGGAGAAGCCTTTCGCCGTTAAGATAGAAAGCACCGTGCTTTTTAAACTCATACCAGCGGTAACCTATTTTGTCTGTTTTCTGATCAACGAGTATGCTGTCTTTGTATAATGAAGCTTCAACTGTGTACAGGTATGGATTGGACGGAGACCACAGGTTTGGGTTATCAATATCAGGGAGTTCAATTTCAAGATTGTTTTCGCCGGTTTCGGGAGAGATTTTTTTTACGGCTTCAGATACTACGCTATCTGATTTATCCTTTACTGATATAACAAGCCTGTTAATTTTAGTTTGCCCGGAGCAGTTAAGCTGAAGTTTTACTTCAGTTTCAGCGGAGGATTTGGAAACATCAGGGGTACTGATAAGCATTTTGTTTATGTAATCAGGAGGAAGAATTTCAAACCAAACATTCCGGGTTATGCCGCCGTAAAGCACAAAGTCAGCTTTTTGCGAAGGGATAAGATTCGGGTCGTATGAGTTGTCTGCCTTTATAATTATTTTATTTTTTTTACCGGTTTTTACAAATTTTGTAATATCAACATAAAAACCGGTATATCCGCCAGTATGTGAACCAGCTTTTACCCCGTTTACATAAACTTCGCATTTGTTATTTACGCCTTCAAAGTAAAGCCTGTAAACAAAGGGGCGGTTGGTTTCAGAGATATATATTTCATTCTGGTACCATCCGGCAGCCCGCCTGTAACCAGGTACAGCATCAAGGGCATCAGTTTTATTCCATGTATGCGGGAGAGCAACAACACGCCATTCCTTACGCGTACCGCCCACATCAATTATATCCTGAACATTGTCTTCAAGATAAAGCCAGCCGGTGTTTATAAGGGCAGCACTGCGCGGGGCAGTTTGTTTATCAGCAATGCCAAGGGGCTGTGCGGTTAAAATGTTGTTAAATATTGTTGCAACGAGTATAAGATAAAATATGTGTTTCATAATGCGGATTTATATGTTCAATGATAATTTTCAGCAGGCAAAAAATACAAAGATGGAGTGAATAATCAATGTATGAAGATGGTTTTATGAGAGGTATTGTATTGGGGGAAAATTTATGCCGATTCTGCCTGCAGCAGAAACAGCGTAATATCTATTAATGTTTCACTTCTCCTTTTAATCATGGGGAAAAGTGAAACACTAACAGCAAATATATAAAAGGCAATTCAGCAGTTGGTATTGCCTAAGATTAATAATTATTTTTCAAACTTAGCAGATACAAATACCGGGAAATGGTCTGAAGGGTATCTTACCTGGTATACATCAGCAAGAACAGCGTATTTCTTTATTTCAAAGTCATTCTTACCGGTGAATATAAAATCAATTCTTGATTCAGGAAGTTTACATACCTGGAACCCGTTATAAGTTTCATCCGGCCCGTAAGGTTTTGATTTACTGATTGTTTTTGAATCGCTTAGTTCAGCGCTGAGTTTTTTTATGGGTGCTTCTGAAAGAGTTGAATTAAAATCACCCATAAGTACAAACGGGTATTCTTTTTTATTAATTGATTTAATCTTGTTTAATATAAGTTCAGCAGATTTTTCTCTTGCGACTGTGCCCATGTGATCAAAATGTGTGTTAAAAACAAAAAATTCTTTTCCTTTTTTTGTGTCTTTAAATAATGCATAGGTACAGATACGGTTTAGCGCTGCATCCCAGCCTTTACCGGGTACATCCGGTGTTTCTGAAAGCCAGAATGAATTTGTCTCAATTACTTTATATTTTTTATTGTTATAGAAAATAGCGCAATGTTCACCTGCAGGTTTGCCGTTTTCAACATCTCTTCCTATTCCAACATAGCTGAAATCAGGGAGGTTTTCATCAAGCCATTTAAGCTGGCTTTCAAGTCCTTCCTGTGTCCCAAAGATATCCGGCTTATAGAAATTAATTTGTCCTGCAATAAGTTCTCTCCTGTTTGGCCAAACATTATCGCCGTCGCCGGGGTTATCATACCTAAGGTTATAAGTTAAAAACTTTATTTCCTGTCCGAAAGATATACTGGCCGCCATAATTACCAAAAGAAATACGTAGAAAGATTTTTTCATTTATGGTTCTCCTGAAATTATTACAAAAAATAATAGGATTTGTTCAACTATATCAAATACATAGATTAAAAATAGCAAAGTTATTTTTAATAATGTGATAAAGTTATTATTTCCCGGTAAATGAGGCCGGGTACTGGACAAAATATTTTTTTGCGCTTTCAGTGTCATCAATCCATGTATCAAATTTTCTCTCATTTTCATAAAGGACGATTGTCCTTGCTCCCTGAAGCAGATATGAATAAAGATCAGTGCCTATTTTACATCCGTAACCGAGTGCAATATTATTTAATGTCCCGATAAAGCTATTGTTATGATCGTGCCCGCAGAATGTACCCATAACATCACCACATTCAAGAAATGCATTATAAAGGCCGGAGTTTATCTGTGGTGAATTGACGTTATCTTTTTTTTCTCCGACAGTAGTCGGTTTGTCTTTTACTGCACTGTATTCAGGCAGCGGTATATGAAAGAAAGCCAGAGCCGGGTAGGGGATTCCTTTATGTTCAGCAGTAAACTTTTTACTTTGTTCCCTGTACCATTTTACCTGGTTAAATTTAATCCAGTCATATCCCCTTGTATCGGGATAGAGATTTTCTTTTACGTAATCATGTGAATCAAAACAATATAATAAAGCGGCAGTTTTATTGTTTTTGGATCCGAGAATTTTCAGGATATAATTTCCTGAGCCGCTTAAATCCACGGGCCCGTTTTGTGACTGGTTATAGGGAAGTGTAACAAGGTACTGCATTATTGTTTTGTTACTAACCCCGGTTTCATGATCGTGATTACCGAATACAGCAGCCCACGGTATACCAGCATTTCTCATAGGGCTTGTAACTTCCGCCCATCCTTTTTTATAGTCGCCAGATACAAAAATATCTCCGGTTAATATTACAAGGTCAGGTTTTTCAGCAGATATTATAGCAGACATCAAATTTTTTATGCTGTCGCATCTTTGAACGTTATCCAGCCTGTAATGTACATCAGTAAACTGAACAATTCTGAATTGCCCATTGCTGCTGAATTTGAGCTGTTTCTTTTGCTGAGCAAAGGTAAATGCAGCGCTGTTGAGAATAATTATAATGAATAAAGTATAAGAAATATGGGGTGTGTATTTGTGATTAAACATAGCTGCCTTTTTTTTGAGAAATGTACAGTGCCAAACAGGCATTTATGCTGTATTAATAATAATAGGGCTGTACATAGATAATAACTGCTGATAATTGCAAAAATACTTTTATTGCAATTAAAAGATTAAGTAAAATACCAGCAAAATATAAGCTGATATTTTACAAAATGTTGAAATAATTGCTGTACAGGTTAGAAAATTAAACAGGGTGCAGGCGTGTATGTACTTTTTCATTAGTGGTTGACGGAGCCAACACTTAATCCCCTCCTTAGTGCAAGGAGGGGAAATAAGAGAAATTGATTTTATAATTATTTCTTTTTAAATGATTCAGGGTACTGAACAAAATACCTTTTGGCATTCCCGGTATCATGAAGCCATGTATCAAATTTTCTTTCACCTTCAGATAAAACAATAACCCTGGCGCCTTTATCATAATCGCCATAAGAATCCCTGCCGGTTTTACAACCATAGGCAAGAGCTATATTGTTTAGTGTGCCAATGTAATTGTTGTTATGATCGTGGCCGCAGAATGTTCCCATTACATCTCCGCATTCAAGAAATGCATTATACATGCCGGAGTTTATTTTAGGAGAACATACTTCTTCATCCCTGTTACCAACAGTAGTCGGGAATGTTTTTATACTGTTATATTCAGGAACAGGAATGTGAAAGAAAGCAAGTGCCGGATAGGGTTTGTTCCCGTTTTTTGCTGTATACTTTTTGCTTTGTTCCCTGTACCATTTAACCTGGTCAAATTTAATCCAGTCATAGTCACCTAATTCAGGATTATCTTTTTCGTAAGGGTAGTCATGAGAATCTATACAGTAAATGAGGGCTTTTGTATTCTTATCTTTTGAGCCTGCAATTTTAAGTATATAATTGCCTGAACCGCTTAAATCAGCCGGACCGTTTTCTGCTACTGTGTAATCAAGTGTTTCAAGGAATTCCATTATTTGTTTATTAGGTACTCCTATTTCATGATCATGGTTTCCAAAAGCTACTGCCCATGGTATATGTGCCTTACGCATTGGGCTGGTTACTTCAGTCCACCCTGTTTTATAATTTCCTGATGTAAAGACGTCGCCTGTTAAAATAACAAGGTCAGGCTTTTCTGATGCAAGAATAGAGGACATATTCTCAAGGACGCTGTCACATCTTTCCCTGTTATCAAGCATGTAATGGACATCTGTGAACTGTACAATTTTAAATTTTCCATCATTATTAAACTTAAGCTGTGGTTTCTTCTGTGCATAAGCTACAGAAGCAGCAGTCAGTATTATTAATAATAATCCTGTGGAAAGTATTTTCAGGTTTTTATAACTCAACATAATATGTTCCTTTGGTTATTGTTAAACACGGTTTCTGCAAGGATTTTTTGTCTTACCGGCAGGCACCTGTAGAAAGAAATAATGTAATAATTTACATAAATAAATATTATAGAAAATTAAATCTAAATAATTAATATATTAACTTTAAAATAAAAACAGCCGGGTTGACCGGCTGTTCAGTTTTGAATAAACTATTTATTTTGTGTAAAACAGCATTTCAGGACTGATTTCCTGCGGTTTTATGTTTTCTGCTGAATATTTTAATTTAAGTATACTTTCGCCGCTTCCCTGCAGGTATTCCAGCCTGATTCTATGATATCCGGCTTCAAGTGCAATGCTTCCCGGTTTTTCCTGGATGCCGTGCAGGCCGTCATTAGAAACAACTGTGCTGTCATCTATATAAAGATTAGAGCCATCATCTGACGAAAGAATAAAGTTATAAACAGCAGTTTCAGGAACTTTTATATACCCTTCATATTTCAGTGTGAAAAATTCGCCAGTGCTCCATTTTGTAAAATCAATAAAGGGTAATACACCGGATTCATCCGGACGGAGCTTTGAGAAATCAGGAATAAAATTCCAACCTTTGTCTTTCCCATTATAAAAATTATATTTAATTCCGGGAAAAGGATTATCAACAGGAATACTCTTAACGGGCTTAACTTTTTGAAAAGTCCTTTCAAGTGTACCGGAAGTATTACCATCCGGCCAGAAAGTTTTAGTTTTTACTGTACAGTTATTTTTTACAATTAATGGTTTTGTATATATTGGAGATGAAGCAGCCGGTTCGCTTCCGTCTAATGTATATCTTACCTCACCGTTTGGCGATTTATTTACCAGGGTAACTTTTACAGAATCGACAAAAACATTACCTGCTGATTCAATTGCGGGAGAAAGGTAACCTTTATGTATTCTTGTTATTATTCCCGGATCAATTTTTACAACTTTCCTGTCATAAGTCATAAGGCCGTTTACTTCAACCTCAACATCAGTGGTTTGTGTGTAAACAGCAGCAGACAGGCCTTTATCTCTTAAATCAAACAGGTTTTTAACGAGGCTTTCATAAGCATTTGTAAGTGAACTTTGATCATGGAAACTAACATAGCCCCAGTTGTTTTTCCCTGTCCATGTATGTCCTTCAAGGGGAAGTCCAAGTCCGCCAAATTCACCAAGTACTACAGCTCTTTTACTTTCAAGTTCAGGCATGCCGGGGCCGGGGTAAATATGAACATCGTGGACATCACCAACATTTCTGTCAGTCCATCCGCTTGTATTATTAACCAGCCGGGTTGGGTCAAGTTCCTTTACATAATTAGCTACGCCAGCAGTATTCCACTGCCCCCATCCTTCGTTAAAAGGCACCCACATTACAATACTGGGATGGTTATACTTTTCAGTAATCATTTCTTTCAGTTCCAGCATATACTGATCGGCAGATTCCTTTGTCCTTTCAATATCAGGATCATTAGGCCCAATGCCCCTGTCACCGCTTGGCATATCCTGCCATACAAGCAGTCCAAGTTTATCGCACCAGTAATACCATCTGTCGGGTTCAACCTTAACATGCTTGCGTGCCATATTAAAGCCCATCTTTTTTGTCATTTCAATATCAAAGCGGAGTGCTTCATCTGTAGGCGCAGTATATAATCCGTCAGGCCACCAGCCCTGGTCAAGCGGGCCAAACTGGAAGAGTACTTCATGATTAAGTGTTATACGCGGAATACCTTTGGCATCTTTTTCCACCCATATCTCTCTCATACCAAAATAACTTTTTACTGAATCAACTGCTTTTCCATTGCCATCTCTAAGTTTAAGTGAGAGGTTATAAAGATACGGGTTGTCTGGAGTCCACAACTTTGGAACAAATACAGGCATTACAATTGCTTTATCAGCTTTATTTATAGTAGATACAACTGTTTTATTACCTTCACTTACAACTGCTTCAATTGTATAGGTTGTATCAGTATTTATATTGGATGATGTTATAGTAACAGTGTTGTTGCCAATATTAGTAGTTAATTTAAGAGCATTTATATACTGCTGCGGAACAGGCTCAAGCCATACTGTCTGCCAGATACCGGTTACTGCAGTATACATAATTCCGCCGGGCTGTTCTACCTGTTTCCCATGCGGCTGAGTTCCTTTGTCTGTCGGGTCCCAGACAGAAACAACCAACTCCTGCTTCCCTTTTTTGTTCAGGTATTTTGTAATATCGCAGGAAAAATTATCATAGCCTCCTTTATGTACATCAACATAATTTTTGTTAACCCATACTTTGGCTTCCCAGTCAACAGCGCCGAAATGCAGAATAATATTTTGCCCTTTCCAGTTTGCCGGGATTGTAAAAGTTCGTCTATACCAGAGATTGTTAGTCGCTCCCACCTTTTTGTTAACGCCTGATAAGGCTGATTCAACAGCGAAAGGGACTAATATTTTACCGTCATATTTAGCGGGTTTAATATCATTCTTTTCTTTAATTGCATAATCCCACAATCCATTCAGGTTCATCCATTTATTTCTGACTAACTGCGGGCGGGGATATTCGTTCAGGACATTATTGGGTTTTACATCTTTTGCCCATTCAGTCATAATATGTGTTGTTACAGGTTTCCATGAATTCTTTTTCCCCTGTGCAAACACACAACTAAAAGTAAAAAGAGCAAGGAAAGAAAAAACAAAGGTACTTTTTATTAATCTCATTTGATTATGCCTTTATTTATACGCAGTGAATATTTATCTGAGAAGGAAAAATAAAACCTTATTCTGAAAAATAATAAGAATTAACAGCCTGAGTTTTATAAATATGAAAATAAGTACTAAAAACTTACAAGAAGCACGTTAGCATTATATGTCTGTTTAATATATGCGACAGCACATATATTAAACAAGAGAAATGAAATATAATAAGAGTTTTGATTTATTATAACCCTGTTTTGTTTTGATTTCCTGCCAGCAGATTTATTTTTACGAATATTGGACAGCAATGGCTTCAACAATTATATTTAAGTTATATTTTACTTTTTATAAAGGAATAGTAATGAGGGAAATATTCATGAAGTATGCGTTATGCTGCAGTTTAATCATAATTATATCGGGATATTTTACTGATTATTATTCCCGCCAGGCGAATGGCGAAAAGTATATTGCAGTTTCTGATACTACAATATTTCCGCAGGGTACTTTTGAGGCATGTCACGCAAGCACAATTGTTGAACTGACTCCGGGTGTACTCATGGCTTCATGGTTTGCCGGTGCATACGAGGGGGCTGATGATGTTGCAATATGGACTTCTATATATAAAGATAAGAACTGGTCAAAACCGGTAATTGCTGCCTCCGGAAAAGGGATTGATGAAAAACCAATGCCCTGCTGGAATCCTGTATTGTTTAAAAACAACGAGGGTATATTATACCTGTTTTATAAAGTTGGGCCAAATCCAAGAGAATGGTGGGGGATGGTTATACGTTCCTCTGATGATGGAGAAACATGGTCAGCCCCGGAAAGGCTGCCGGAAAATATCCTGGGCCCAATAAAAAATAAGCCGATTCAGTTGAAAAACGGAAATATACTTTGCCCTTCAAGCGTTGAAAGTGTTGATGCAAAAAAATGGACTGTACACCTGGAAATAACTGATAAAAATTTAACAAAATGGGAAAAAATTGAAATTGCTGCTGATGATTCTGTGGGGGTAATACAGCCAACTATACTTCAGCATAAAGACGGAAGATTGCAAATGTTATGCAGAAGCAGGCAAAATGTTATTTATGAAACATGGTCAAAGGATGAAGGAAAAAGCTGGAGCAAATTATGCCCAACCAAAACACCAAATCCAAATTCCGGTATTGATGCGGAAACTCTTAAGAATGGTGAATTTATACTAATATATAACCCTCTGCTGCAGGGTAAAGACTGGTTTTACGGCAGAAATGTGCTTAATGCCGCAATTTCCAAAGATGGTGAAAACTGGGAAGATATATTTCAGTTAGAAAATGAAAGGGAAGGAGAATTTAGTTATCCTGCCGTAATACAGGCATCAGACGGAACAATTCACATAACATATACTGACAGAAGGAAGAATATTAAGCATGTTGTTTTGAAAAAACAGCACTAATAATGATTATATACCCTCATATAATATAGGAAGTTAAAGGCTCTTCCAATTTTATTTTTGCAAACGGATGTTTTTTGAACTTGCAGCGAAGGTATTAGCAGTATCTATCGTCTAAAAACAAGTCGAAAAGAGACAGAACTGTGCCAATCTGCAATTGTAAAAAGGAACATTCTATATGAAAAAAGCCTTTCTTTTAACATTTTTAGCTTTTTCCGTAATTGTCTGCGCTCAAAGCAAAATGTATATACACCAGGGGAGTGTAACCAATGGAGCACCGTTAAGCCAAATTGACAGCATGTATTTTGGTGGCAGCGGGAAAACACTGAATTTTAGTTTAGGCGGAAATACCGCTGTGTATTCCCTGTCAGATATAGACAGCATTTCATTTACAGATAATACAGATACTATATTCGTAAACTATGACGGCAGTTCTGTTTCGGTTATTAATCCAATGGCTTACGAGGGAATAAGCGTAAGCAGCACCGGCAGTTATGTTACTATAACTTCAACAACTGATACAAAAGATATTACATATAAAATTTCCGGCAGTACAACTGAAGGAATGCTTAAAATTTACAGCGGGAAAAGATTCAATCTTGTACTTAGCGGTGTAAACATTACAAATCCATCCGGCCCGGCCATAAATATACAGTCAAAGAATAAAGCAAGTATAACATTAACTGATGGTACAGTAAATATTCTTACAGACGGTACAAGTTATGACGATACGCTTGTTACAGAAAGCGGCGATGTTGAAGACCAAACCGCAGCATTTTATAGTAAAGGCGATTTGGTGTTCAGCGGAGCAGGAAGCCTGACTGTTAACGGAACAGGTGCAAACAAACATGCAGTTTTCAGCAAAGATGAAATTGATATTGAGAGCGGGCAGGTTACAATTACCTCAGCTGCCAAAGACGGCCTTCATGGCGATGGCATTGTTATAAAAGATGGTACTGTAAATATTAATTCCACAGGTGATGCAATAGATGGTGATGAAGGAGCAATTAAAATTTCCGGTGGAACAGTAACATCTGTAACCAACACGGAAGGCTCGGACGGAATTACATGCGACAGTACCCTGGAAATATCAGGAGGTACAGTTAATGTAACTGTCGGCGGTAATCAATCCAAGGGGATTAAAGCCGGACAGGTTATAACATTAAGCAGCGGAAATATTACTATAAATACTTCCGGTAATGCAGTGCTTGAAACCTCAGGTTCTGGTTATGACCTTTCATACTGCACCGCAATTAAGGGCGATACTCTCGTTAATATTACAGGTGCAGATATTACAATAAAGTGTACAGGAGTTGGCGGCAAAGGGATTTCAAGCGATAATAATATTATTATAACAGCAGGAAATGTTAATATAACAACAACAGGGAACGGGGCATCTTATAAAAATTCAAGCGGTGTTACTGATGTTTATAATGCTACATGCCTGAAGGCTGACTCATCTGTTATTATACTTGGGGGAACAGTTATTACATCCAGCTCAGGTTCAGCAGGTAAAGGAATATCAGCAGATGCAGGGCTTACAATTGGTGATGATACAAATACCCCGGTTGTAAGTGTTACTACTACCGGCACATCAATTGCAGAATCCGGTTCCGGTATGAACCGGGAATATGCGGAAGCCAAAGCAATAAGCTGTAACGGCGCTGTTGTAATAAATAACGGAACTGTTACAATTACATCAGCAGATGACGGAATAAAGTCAGAAGTATCTGTTACTATAAACGGAGGGACAGTTAATATTGCAAAATCAGTTGAAGGTATTGAAAGTCCGCTGATAACTGTAAACGCAGGTGACCTGAGTATTGCTGCATCAGATGACGGCTTTAATGCTACCAAGGGCAACGGAGGAGAGCAAAATGATGGAAGTTATCTTTACCTGAAAGGCGGGAATGTATACGTTAATACTACAAACGGTGACGGGCTTGACAGTAACGGCAATATAGTAATGTCAGGCGGAACTGTTGTTGTTAACGGGCCATCGTCAAATCCTGAAGTAGGCATAGACTATAACGGCACATTTATTATATCAGGCGGGATACTTGTAGCAACAGGGCCTAATTCAGGGAATATGATACAGGCAACAAGTACAAGCTCATCGCAGTATGCAATTAAAGCTACATCAAGTTCACAGGTAAGTTCATCAACATTATTTCACCTGCAGGATGCAAGCGGTACTGATATAGTAACATTTAAATGTGTCCGTAATTATTATTATGTGGTAATATCAACCCCGTCACTTGTCAGCGGGGGTTCATATTCAATTTATACCGGCGGTACATATAATGATGGTACAAACAGTAACGGCTATTATACCGGCGGTACATATTCCGGAGGAACTTTCAAAAAAACATTCAGCATAACAGGCAAAGTAACCAGTGTTTCATTCTAATATAAAGGGATATTTACAATGAAAGTTTTTATAAAAAGTTTATCTATAATATTTTTAATGAGCATAAGTACAGCTTATTCACAAACTTATTACATGAATGTTTGGTCTAACGGCAGCGCAACATCAATCCCGGTAAGTGAAATCAGCAGGATAACATTTGCAGATATACAGAGTGCAGTTGGGAATGAGAGTGCACAGACAATTATTAAAAACTTTGCGCTGCTGCAGAATTATCCAAATCCGTTTAATCCTTCAACAACAATAGAATACCAGCAGCCGCAGGCAGGGAATGTAGAAATAAAAATATTCAGTGTTAATGGTGAACTTGTTAAGAGTTTCAGTTCGGAACACGGCAGCGCAGGACAGTATTCTGTGGTATGGGACGGAAAAAGCGATGCAGGAGTATCCGTAAGCAGCGGGATGTATATATACCGGGTTACTTATGGAACTTCAATGCTGGCAAAAAAAATGCTGCTGATAAAATGATATACAGCGCTGCATGGTTAACCGGAAGTAAAAATAAAACAAAAACAGATATCTGAGAGATTACAATGAAGTTTACATACATAGTCATAATTGCAGTACTGTTACAGTCTGCCGTGTTTTCCCAGTCCATGAAAATTTATAAAGCTGATGAGACGACTGTTAATTTTAATCTTGCTGAAGTAGACAGTATTACGTTTTCTTCAGTTACAAAAAGTATAGCATTAAGTAAAAGCAACTGGGAATGTTTTGTAACGTCACTGGCAAAAACAGCAGTTGAACCTGCCGAAGGTGTTTATGAAGAAAATAATGAGGGTTTAAAAATATATGGTGCGGGAAGTGAGACAACCCGTGCACTGCGGCTGAAGAATGTTGGAGAAAGTATTATAACAGGTAAAACAGTTTATCTGAAGTGGAAACTTTCAGGCAGCGGGGCAGTTACATCTGACCTGTATGCTGATACAGTTAATTTTAACTCTGCCGGGAAAGCGCTGAGTGTTTCTTCTTCACTTATAAGTACTGATACATGGTACTATTCAAGAATAACAACATCTGACGGCACTGCAAAAACTATAACGTCAACAGGTACTTATGACAATAACGGGGGAACGCCGGTTTTTTCTGCAGGTGTGAATCTAACCGGTAATGCTGTAACTTTTTCTTTTGGTATCTCTGCAGAAAGTGGAGTTTATGCGCTGCTCGGCGAAGCAAGGGTAGAGTAAGGGCACAAAAGGTGTGCGGAGTTATAAACGGTTAAAACCGTTAGGGGATATAATGTTATGTGTTATTGCCCCGGGTTGAAACCCGGGGTTATCCTTTCAGGTATGACTTAACCAACCAGATATGCTAATAATAAAACCCGGTATTGCCTGTTTGTACCTGTATAAACCAGATACCATGTTATATTAATCCATGTCAGTAATAGGGGAATTTATATTGTATTTGGTGATAAACAGCTGATATTCCTCAGAAAAACTTTATATTCTGTGATATTCTTTTTACCCTTGTCTGCCAGGGGGAAATAGCATTCAGCCCATAATAAAAATGCCCGTTTTGTAATAAAATTAACCCTAATTCCCGGAAATTAAACATAAATACAAGAGTTTGTTGAACTGAGGGGTTATTATTATTATTTCCGATATTTTACATTATTTATCATTTTACAGAGACTACCATGGAATATTTATAAAATTGCGCAGCTTCTGTAATAAAAGAAACAGAAGAATTTTTATCCTAAACAGGCCATTGGTATAAAAAATATAAAATAACTCCTGCCGCTTCTGTTGAAATATCAATCGGAATGAATGGAGATGTCTGTAAAACTGCAAGGTATTTTTATTTTACTTCTGCTGATAAACTAATTTAATTCTAACGGCTTATTCATAAAGAACACTATTGATTTTTTAACTTAAACATTTAGAAGGTATAGTAATGTTAAAGCATTTTTTAAAGACAAATACAATCAGGCAATTTAGAATTATAATTATTGCGGCCGCTTTTGTTTTTATAAATACCATACCCGGGCATGCCCAGTTTATTATAGGTACATTCATTGATCCGTGTTTATCAACAAGTACTGATACAACAAACATTGCACAAGTAAAAATTGATTCCGCCAGTTTTAAGAAAGCTAAGGATGCATACTTTAACCTCCTTACCGGTTACGGAAACAGTATGACTCTGAATAATACAGAAGCCGGAATGGACTACGCACTTTACATAGCTTCTAAAACAGGGTTAAAGTACTTAGTCAGAGATGACAGGTTTATTAACGGAGCTGCTTTTAACCCCGAAATTGCCGGCTCAATTGTTAAACATTATAAAGGACTGGACAATGCACGAAGAGATGCAATGTATGGCTATAATATTATTGATGAACCTGTTCTGAAAGCTGCTCCTAATGTACAGAAATGGATTTCATATTTTAGGAAAAATGACCCGGATAAACTTGCTTATGTAAATCTTTTGCCTGATTTTGGATTAAGCAGCAGAAAAGAGTATGAAAAATATCTTGATACTTATCTTTACAACAGGAATCCGCTTAATAATCCACTTGTAGTATCCTATGATAACTATCCTTTTCATTTTAAGGATACACGCAATTATTTTTATAATCTTTACATAATAAGAAAGAAGGCAGGCGGCAGGCCATTTTGGTGCCACCCGCTGGCTTCAGAACATCTGAGTTATATTAACCCGGATGAAAATTATATAAGGTTTATGGTTTTTTGTCCTATTGCATACGGTGCAAAGGGGGTAATTTATTTTACTTATGAAAAGCCCGACGAACCGGATTATAAAAACGCTATTATGACTGATTGTACTGTTGAATGCAAATATTCCACAATTAAGACTATTAATCATTATCTGACTGATATTATTGCACCAGTAGTAATGAATTCAAAAAGCCTTGGCGCTTTCCATAAGTCAAACAGCGGCAATCCCACAGGAGAAATACTATCTAAAGAGCAGATGCTAAGCTCCCGAACTCCTCTTTTTGCCGATTTGTTTGGGCATACTCTAATGGTCGGTGTTTTTCAGGATAATAATAATGCTTCAACCTTCTATGGACTTGTTATAAATAAAGGACTTCTGAAAATTAAAAATGTAAAAATTATTCTAAAGGGAGGCGATTACCGTACAAAGATTACCGTTTCTCCATCAGCAGAAAACTATGCCGGCAATTCAACATACACAAAACCCGATGACGAAGAATATAATTCCGTAACTAATGAAACTAAGATTTATATAGATGCTCTTGCCGGAGGGGAAGGCAGAATTCTAAAAGTTGAAGGTGTAAAATATATTAATAATAAATGATTAAAATATTAAAGGCAGTTGTCTCTAATTTTGGAGTTTTTCCTTATTGTATAAAAGTGAAGAAGACTGGTTCACGCAAAGAAGACGCAAAGTCCGCTAATAAGGGAGAGGCGGACTTTTTATTTATGAAACTATGTGAAAACTGATTAAAAATCAGCACTTTACACATGTACCGGAGAATTAAACATACATACAAGCCCCGGCAGGAAAGTAAGATTATAATTAATTTGTTAATTGGCAGATTTATGTAAATTCAGGGAGGTACCCTGTTTAGAATTAATGAAATTCCACATAATACAGGCTGATAGTGAAAAAAACCGGATTTGTTATAATTTTAATATTATTAAGCAGTGTTTTGATTATTTCAAATACCTTTGCCGGGGTGCCTTCTGATACAGAAAATGCAATACCTGATGAAATAACCGCAAATAACGGGACGCTTACAGTAAAATTTGACTTAACAAGAGGCGGGGCTATAAGTTTTATATCTGTTTCCGGCAGCGGCAGAAATCTTGTTAATATACATGATGAAGGGCGGTATATCCAGCAGTCATATTATGCCGGGAAAGAACTGGATAGAAAATCAGAAGGGCAGTCCCCGCGGTGGTCACCATGGTCATGGAATCCGATCCAGGCAGGAGATGACTTTAAAAACCGGGCAAAAATAATTGATTTCAGCCAGTCAGCCGAAACACTTTACACAAAATGCATCCCGATGCTGTGGGATATGAACAATAAACCTGCCGAAGCAATTATGGAGCAATGGGCTTTTTTATCCGGGAATATAATTAAAGTACATAACAGATTAACCTGCGCAAGAACTGACACCATTTATGGTGAAGATATTTTAAGCGACCAGGAACTGCCGGCTCTTTATCCTATATCATCACTGTATAAACTTTATTATTATGCCGGTAATAACCCATTTTCCGGCGATACTCTTTCAAGTCCTGAAGTGGTTTTACTCTCAAGCGGATTTTGGGGAAGATACCCTGAAGTTCCTGAACACTGGATGGCTTTTACAGACAGCAGCAACTGGGGCATGGCAGTTTATAACCCGCTATGTACACATTTTATTGCAGGTATGTCTGGTAAACCGGGGGGAGAATCAAAAGACGGTTCTACTTCATATATAGCGCCAATTAAAAAAGAAAAGTTTAAAAAGAACTCTGTTTATGAATATGATTATTATGTAATAATAGGCACGCTAAAAGATATAAGAGAAAAAATTTACTTGTTAAATACAAAAGGATTCCCGGGATAATGAAAAAGCATTTAATCTGTCTTTTTTTAGCAGTAAGCCTTGTAAATATTTATGGTGGAACCAAAGTTGAAGTCTGGAAACAGGCAGAACTTGTATTTAATGGCAGCAGGTGTTATGACAATCCTTTCCTGGATGTTGAAGTGAATGCGGTGTTTGTAAGCAGTGAAGGCGATACAATAAAGCGCCCCGGTTTCTGGGATGGTGAAAGTACATGGAAAGTAAGATTTGCTCCGACAAAAACAGGTAAATGGAAATATACAGTATTTAATAATGTGGACGACAAGGCCCTTGAGGGGAATGGCTATATTGATGCTGTGAAATATAACGGGCAAGTACCTGCTTTTAAAAATGGTTTTGTAAAGATATCAGAAGACAAACGCCATTTTGTTTTTAACAACGGCAAACCATTCTTCTACATTGGAGATACTCATTGGTTTATAACGCTTGAAAAATGGGATGAGTGTAATGTTAAGGGGTGCCGTTCTCAATTTAAATTTATGGCGAACAAAAGAGCACAGCAGGGATTTACTGTTTACCAGGTGCAGACAAACGGCTGCCCGCTTGTTGAAGACAGTGTTACTTCTGTTGATGTATCTGCGTTCAGAGATATAGACAGGAAGTTTGATTACCTTGTAAACAAGGGCTTTGTAATAACAACTGCTATTGGTTCTGCCCATAATTATGCTTTAAGGCTTGGCGTTAAAGGTGCAGAGAGGCTGGCAAAATACTGGGTGGCGCGTTACGGCGCTTATCCTGTTATCTGGATGACAGCGCAGGAAGTAGACCTTGATAAACATAAATACCTGGATATATGGAAAGCAGCGGCTGAAGAGATTGATAAGTATGATGATTACAGGCATCCGCACAGCGCTCACATGTGGGATAACAGCAATGCAGGCATGTTTGATAAAGATGAATGGCATAACTTCAATATGGTACAGGGAGGGCATATAATATGGGGCGGAGGAACACAAACAAAAGATTTTTACAAAAATTTTTATGGGCATAATCCGGTAAAACCTTTTCTTGAAGCAGAAGCTAACTATGAAGGATTGGGAAAAGACAAGCAATGTACAACTGAAGATATAAGGAATGCAGCATATAAATCTATGTTATGCGGAAGCCTTGGGTTTGGTTACGGTGTACAGGGAATCTGGGAAAACTGTTATACTACAGAAGACTGCGGATGCTGTGCAGAATGGGGCGCAAAATCCTGGTATGACGGGCTTATGGCTGAAGGCGGAAATCAAATGATTATAATGAAGAAATTTTTTCAATCGTTTGAGTGGTGGAAACTTGAACCATGTTTTGATGATAATAACCGGGTTACAATTAATTCAGATTCTGATAAAGAAAGAGAGAAAGCGGTTTTATCATCCATATCGGACAAAGTGTTTATATTGTATCTCTATTCAAAAGATAATATAGCTGTTACAATTAAAAATCTTAATAAAAATAAAAGTTATGATGTGAACTGGTTTAATCCGCGCAATGGTAAATATGAAAAAGCTGCGGTAAAGAATATCACAGGCATAACAGAATTCAAAGCTCCGGATAAACCGTCTGAAGCTGATTATCTGCTTGTAATTAAGCAGTCTGGTAAATAATACAGTTTTAAATATAAGGATGTACAAAATGTTTAAAATAAGTAAATACCTTTTTGCAGCGTTTCTGGTAATAAATATATACGCAGGAGAAAAGAGTCCTGCAGATTATGTTAATCCGTTTATATGTACACAGGGAGATCACGGACAGTGGCTTCCTGCAGCTAAGGTGCCATTTGGAATGGTGGAACTATGTGCAGATACATATCCCGGCAGCCTGACTGCTAACGGAAATTATGCGCATGGAGGTTATGATTATTCAGACAGTCAGCTTAGAGGTTTCAGTGTTTTTCATAAAGGAAGTTCAGGCGGAACAAGAGCAGTTGACAGAGCCGGGCGGCTTTCATTTCTGCCGTTTACTTCTGTTCCATCAGATACTCTTTTTGCTAATCCTGTAGTGGACTTTGACAAGAAAAGTGAAACTGCAAAGCCGGGTTATTATTCTGTTAAACTTGTAAAAGACAATATACTTACAGAGCTTACAGCTACCGGGCATACAGCATCGTACAGGTATACTTTCCCTGCTGGCAGCAGCTCTAAAATATTTTTATCTGAAGGTAACAGGGAAAGAATAAAAAGCCTGACAAGCAACCTTATTAATGAAAAACTTGTTGAGGGTAAACTTGATATATACAATGGTACTTATTTTGTAATCGAATTCAGTGCCCCGGTGAAAAAAACAAGCGTGTGGAATGGCAAAGAACTTGTCGAAGGAAATAAAACAGACAAACTGCACAATGGCGGGCTTATATTGGAGTTTGGGGACCTTAAAGGGAAAGCAGTGGAAATAAGAGTTGGAGTTTCTCTTATAAGCATTGAAAATGCAAAAGAAAACCTGTCAAAGGAAAATCCGGCATTTGATTTCAGCGGAGTTAGAAAAAAAGCATTTGCTGCCTGGAATGATGTATTAAGCAGGATAAGTGTTAAAGGGAATAATGATGAATATAAAACGATTTTCTATACAGCTCTTTATCATACATGCTTTCTGCCGGTTACAATTACCGATGTAAACGGTATGTACCCCGGGCTGGATGAAAAAATTCATAAGGCTGAAGGTTATGTACATTATGATGATTATGCTTTCTGGGATTCATTCAGGACAAAATACCCGTTATACAGTTTATTTGTTCCCTCAGTCTATAAAGATATAGCAAAATCGTTAATGGATCTTTATCAGCAGGGAAACTGGGACAGGCCGGATGGCACACACAAACCGCACGGGCCCGGTTCCGGATTTGATCTAAAAGGTAAGAATGATTTTATTGTTTTTGATAACTGCCGCAATGAACACATGCTTATGGTTGCATGTGATGCTTATTTTAAGGGTATATCAGGGGTTGATATTAAAGAAATGTATCCTTACCTGCGCAGGGAAGCATTGATGCAGATGAATGAAAAATATGATAAGATTGGATTCATACCTGAACGTGCTGATGAGACAGGTGAATTTAGCTGGGACAGCTGGTGCGTTGCGCAGGCGGCAAAAGCAGCTGGTAATAATACTGACTATGACTACTTTATGAAAAGAGCCAATTACTGGCGTAATACATGGGATCCTTCTATTAAATATTTTCGCGCGCGCTCTGCCGATGGTACCTGGCTTGATTTCCCGGATGATCCTGCTGAAAACAGGGAAAAGTATACCTATGAAGGATCAAAATGGCATTGGCGCTGGAATGTACTTCATGATGTCCCTTCACTGGTAGATGTAATGGGCGGCAATGAAAATTTTACAGAGCAACTGCAGTACTTTTTTGAACATGACTTATATACAGCCGGCAACCAGCCCGATTTACATGCACCATACCTGTTTAATTTTTCAGGAGCTCCATGGCTTACACAAAAATGGACTTACAGAATATTAACACAGCCAATTCTGCAGCGTTACGGCACACATGGTTTTTTTGATAAGCCAATATTTGGTAGAGTATATAAGAATGCTCCTGACGGGTATCTTGAAGAAATGGATGATGATTACGGGTGTATGTCATCATGGTATGTATTAAGCGCTATGGGTTTATACCAGGTATGCCCCGGCAATCCGGTTTACCAGGTAACAACTCCTATATTTGATGAGATTACAATAAAGCTTGACAGCAAATTCTACAAGGGTAAAAAATTTACTGTTAAAGCTAAAAATCTTAGTAAGGATAACTATTATATTCAGTCAGCTATGCTTAATGGCAAGCCATTCAACCGTGCATGGTTAAATCATGATGAAATTACTGCAGGCGGAGAACTTGTGCTTGTGATGGGGCCTCAGCCAAATAAGGCATGGGGTGTGAGTAAGTAAAACCTATGATTGTTTTTAGTTGCTGAGAACGGGAGAATTAACAGACAAATCTCCCGTCCTCCGCAGAGCGGAGTCCACTCTCTTTACTAAAGAGGAACTGAGAACAGGGTTGTGAATATTCAATAATATAAATGTTGCATGAAATTAAAACTATACAACGTGGTTATATTCTTTCTATTTGTCGGCTGTATTTATGCCGGCGGTGTTGAGCAAAAAAGCTTCTATGTTTCGACAACCGGTTCTGATAGTTTTGACGGCAGTATAAGTTCTCCTTTTGCCACAATTGAAAAAGCACGCGATGTAATAAGGAAGGAGAAAAGCAGTAATGCTTTAACTGCATTTACAATTTACCTTAGAGAAGGTACTTACCATATTTACAAAACTATAGAATTTGATGAACTGGATGCGGCAAAGGATGAAGCCCCTACAATTATAAAAGCTTATAACAATGAGACAGTAAGAATATCTGGCGGTATAAGTATAAAATCTGAATGGATTGGGAAGGTTAGCGATACAACAGTCTCTGAACGGTTTATAACACGGGCAAAAGATAAGATACTGCAGATTGATTATTCTTCACTTAATATCAATGAGGGGCAGATTGTTCCCCGCGGCTTTGGCAGGCCTGTATCAGTAATCCAGATGGAATTATTTACAAAGGATAAAGCTTATTTTCTTGCCCGTTATCCAAATTCAGGTTTTGAACGTATAGTTAAGGTGATAAAAAAAGGGTCTCAGCCATCCGGGGGCGATCTATCCGGTAAAGGAGGGACAATTGAATATACGGCACCGCGGATAGACAGGTGGAGCATGGCGGAAGATGCCTGGATTGGCGGGTATTTTGGATATGGATTTGCTGACGATGCAGTTGCTGTTAAAAATGTTGACAGCAAAAGAAACAGGATTACAACAAAGCAGCCTACATTTTACGGATTTTCTTCGGGCGAACAATTTCATGGCTTTTATGGCTTTAACATGATTGAAGAGCTTGAAGCGCCCGGTGAGTATTATGTTGATAGGAAAAATAAAAAAATATATTTCATCCCTTATGATGAAAGTGATTTGTCAGATTTAAGTCTTTCAGTAATTGAAGAACCACTAGTTGCAATTGAAAATTCATCAAACATATACTTTGAGAATGTTTACTTTGAGTGTACGCGCGGAATGGGTGTTTATGTTGAAGGCGGAAATGATATACACTTTAGTTCATGTACATTCAGGAACATTGGCACAGCTGCATTATGTTTTGGAAAGGGAGTAAAGACATATACGAACTTCCGCGGTGAAACAGTAACTGAACTGGCTTCGAGAACTTTAAGTACATTTCATGCGCCTGAAGGCAGAAACTGCGGAAAAGACCATGTAGTAGATAACTGCGAAATTTATAATACAGGTTCAGGCGGAATATTTATAGGAGGCGGAAGCCGGATTACTCTTGAACGGGGAAATAACAGGGTAACAAACTGCTATATACGGAATGTTAACAGGTGGAATAAAACATATTCTCCCGGTGTTCTTGTTGACGGTGTTGGCAATGTAATAGACCATACAGAAATATCTGAGTGTTCAGGGCCCGGAATTATGCTTAACGGGAATGACCATCTTATTGAGTATAATATAATCAGTAATGTTTCTACTGAAGGTGAAGATATGGGGGGATTCTATTATGGCAGGAACCCTTCCGAACGCGGGAATATACTTAGGTATAACTATTTTCACCATATAGGAAATGGCGGCGTGAGTGCAAAAAAAGCCGGCATTTATCATGATGACGGCGCCTGCGGGATGAAAGTTTATGGTAATATTTTTTATAAAGCAGGTGACTTTGCTGTTGAATTAGGCGGGGGAAGCGATATAACATATACAAATAATATATTTATTGAAGTGCCAATTGCATTCTTTGTTGATAACAGGCTGCAGAACTGGGGAAAAGAATTTATTAGTGACAGCGGGATATACAGAGAAAGACTAAACGCAGTTAATATTGATAAACTTCCATACTCTGATGCTTATCCCAATCTTGCAAAATACTGGACTGACAGTCTGGGTTTGCCGCAGAGAAACAGCGCAGACCTGAATGTGTTTTATAATATACCGCAGTTGATTGACGGGTCAAAAAGCTGGCTGAAGTTTGGTAATAATTTAATTACCAATACTGACCCGGGATTTGTGAGTACCGGTAAAATGGATTTCAGGTTGAAGAAAGACTCGCAAGTATTTACAGCTCTGCCCGGGTTTCAGAACATACCATTTGAAAGAATAGGAAGGCAGGTTAAAAATACTGAACCGGACGAGGAAAACTGCAGCACCAAAAGGCTTTATGTATATACAAAAAAAATAATAAACGATGATTTCCTCGGAGTTAACGGTGTTTATCATGGCTTTGCATTTATGCCGGAACAGGCAGCACGGGGCATGAATGATAAGGACAGGGAAAGAGAGTTTTCAAGAATAAAAAACATGGGGCTGAACATTGCCCGCACATGGTACCGCCCTGACTGGGCATGCGGCAGCAGTCTGTATAATGAGTTTAATCTTAAATCTAAAAAGATGGAAGCATTCTGCAGTTGGCTGGATAAAATGAAAGAGCTTAATGTTGATGTTGCCATTCAGGCAGGGTGGTGGATAACAAAAGATACTTATTATGGCAATGAACAGCCGGATACTGTTAAAGATCCTGCAAGGTATGCTGAATGGATAAGAGAATCATTAAACTATCTTATTAACATAAAGGGCTACACAAATATTAAATACCTGGTGTTGTTTACTGAACCTTTAAATTATAATTCCGGTATAGTTCCGGCAGGTACAACGCAGCAGGATTATTATGAAAAAGTATGCCGTTCTATACATAATGAACTTGTTAAAGCAGGACTAAGAGATAGGCTTAAGTTTGTCGGCCCCAACAGCGGCAGTACTCGTAATGCACAGTGGGTTGGATGGGCAATGGAGAAGATGAATGATATAATAGATATATACAGCTGGCATGCATATAATGCAACAAGATTTGACCGTGAATACGGCGGATGGAAGGATATTACTGATATTGGTAAAGATAAAATTGCAAAAACCGGAAAGCTTTTCTGGATTGATGAATACGGTGCAGGCTACCCGGATGAGTCAGTAAGGTTTCAACCTGACTATGGAAATTACCTTGCGCAGTGTATTTCAGCTTTTGCTAATTCAGGTGCACAGACCTCGTTAATCTGGCTATTGATGAACCAGTTATATCCTTCGCCACTTGAACATGCTGACGGCAATGATAGTTTTTATAACGGGGTTCACCGCTGGGGTCTTACCAGGTGGCCGCATGATTCTCAACAGGATTCAACAAAACCATACCCTGCATGGTATGCTTTCAGTATGATGAGCCGTTACCTGCCGGGAAGGAATGGTGTAAAAGTCCTACAGACAGCTAATGATGACAGTCTTTACATAACAAGTGTTAAGCTGCCGGGAAAAGGGATTTCAATACTGGTTGTTAATGCATCTCATAAAACACAGAAGTTTGAAATTAAGTTTGACAGTAAGCAGGAACTGACGCTCTGCAGGCATTTATATGATCCGGCCAACGTGGTTGTTACAGAAGATGCTGAAATGATAAAAAAGGATAAAGATTATTCTCTTATTGGTGATATATTCGCTGATGAACTGCCGGCAAGAGGCGTTGCTGTGTATACAACAATAGAGTAAGTAAGGGTTTTAAGGAAAAATGCGGGTTCTCTTTTCCCCGGAATGCTCCCGTCCTGTTCTTCGGACACCCCGCCCCCAAATAGCGGAGAATTTGAAGAAAAGAAGTGCTATTGATTGTTATTAGTAGTTAGATTAGGTATGCTGAAAAATAAACGAAAGAAAATTATATGATTTTAAATCAATTAATTAAAAAAGCAGTCGCTTATATAGCTGCATTACTAATTATATCTTCTGTCGCAGAAACTTCTGCACAAAAATATAACCTGCCGCCGGGGAAATACCCGGGCAGCCCTGATGAAAACTTTGCGCCATCAATGGTAACTGATAATGCATACAGAAATATTGCTTCGAATAAACCTGCCTATGGTTCAGGCAGTTATGATTTTTATCTTACGCCGCAACTAATGAATGACGGTGTTATTGAAACAAAAATGCCTGGATGGATAGTGACTTCAACAAGCGATGAAGTTTCACTGCCGCGTAATGAGAGAGAATATTTCTTAGACAGGCATCCCGCAACACGTAAGTCATTTGAAGGGACAAGCTGCTGGGTACAGATTCAGCAGGCAGGTGAGGCAGATATCCCACAGGTTAATGGTTTTAAGATTTCAGGAAGTGCATCTACAGATTCTGACGTAAAAGAAATTAAACCATGGAAAATTATTATAAGCGCTTCGAATGATTTAAAGGATTGGAAAACAATTAAAACAATTTCTGGGAGTACACTTTTTGGCGATACATTAAAAGACCACCGCAGAGCATACTATCCTAAAAATTACAGGACATTTGATGAATTATATAATCTTGACCAGGCAGTAAATTATAAAGTTTACAGGGTTAAGTTTTATTCTCCGAATATGGAGAGTTGGAGAATAGCTGAGTTTGTGCCTGCATGGAACGGGAAAAGATGTCCTGTGGGAGGAGCATATAATTTTTCAAGCAGCTGGAAAAGCGCTGGCTCAGGGAGTGAGTGGGTTTATATCGATCTTGGTACAGTGTGCAGCTTTGACAAGATAAAATTATTCTGGTTGAAAAAGCCTGCTTCTGGCAGGCTGCAGGTATCAGATGATTTAAAATCATGGAGAGATTTATCTGAGCTAAAAAAATCTGAATCTTTAAATGAAGAATATACATATCCTGGTAAAATACAGGGAAGGTATGTAAAACTTCAGCTTGATGAAGCCCTTTCTCCTGATGATGGTTATGTGCTAAGTGAAATGGAAGTATACGGAACAGGTGCTCTGACGGCGGCTGCACATCCGCAGGCTGAGCCGGGAAAAAACGGGGAAGTGATTTTGTCCGGCGGGAACTGGAAGCTGATTCGCAGTTCTTTTGTTAATGATAATATGGAACAGATATCCGGTGCTGGTTATAATGATAAAAACTGGATAACAGCAACCGTCCCGGGAACAGTTTTTATATCATACCTCAATAACGGCATGGTACCGGATCCGAATTACAGTGATAACCAGCTTCTTATATCTGATTCATATTTCTATTCTGATTTTATTTATCGGGACGAATTTAATATACCGGTATCATACAGCGGCAAAAAAGTATTTCTGAATGTTGACGGCATAAACTGGAAAGCTGATATCTTTGTTAATGGCACAAAAGCCGGCCGTGTTGAAGGTGCCTTTACAACCGGCAAACTTGATGTAACTAATCTTATCCAAGCGGGTAAAAGTAATGCAGTTGCAGTTTATATATATAAGAATGATAATCCCGGCTTTGTGAAGGAGCCAACATTTGAAAGCCATGATGTAAACGGCGGAGAACTTGGTGCTGACAATCCTACGTTTCATACTTCAGTTGGATGGGACTGGTTCCCATCAGCACGCGGCCGTAATATAGGTATATGGAATGAAATGTATCTTTCAGTGTCAGGCGATGTAACAATTGAGAACCCGTTTGTAAATGCAAAGCTCCCGCTTCCTGATACATCAAAAGCTGATTTAAGAGTTAAAGTAAATCTTGTTAATCATAGTGATAAGAATATAAAGGGTGTGCTGAAGGGGAGTATTGGCGAAAAATCTTTTGAGTATCCTGTTGAACTTGATGCGAATGAAAATAAACCTGTAACACTTGATAAGTCAGCTTTGCCTGTCCTGCATATTACCAATCCCCGTTTATGGTGGCCTAACGGGTATGGTGAACAAAACCTTTATGATGTAAAGCTTCAGTTTGTTGTTAACAGCAGTGTTTCAGATGAAAAAGAGTTTAAAACCGGCATAAGAGAAATGACATATTCTGAAGCCGGCAATGCATTAAGAATGTGGGTTAACGGCAAACGCTTTATTCCTCGCGGCGGCAACTGGGGATTTTCAGAATCCAACCTGCGTTACCGCTCAAGAGAATATGATATAGCTGTAAGGTACCAGAAGGAAATGAATTTTAATATGCTTCGTAACTGGGTCGGACAGACCGGTGATAATGAGTTCTTTGAAGCATGTGATAAATATGGAATATTAATATTTCAGGATTTCTGGCTTGCAAACCCCGGTGACGGCCCAAACCCAAATGATCACAAATTATTCATGCAGAATACAGATGACTTTATTAAACGCATAAGAAATCATCCTTCAATTGGATTGTACTGCGGAAGAAATGAAGGCTTTCCTCCTGAAGAACTTGATAAATATTTCAGGAAAGTAATACCTGAATTAAATCCGGGGGTACATTATATATCAAGTTCAGCGGATTTAGTTGTAAGCGGGCACGGCCCTTATGCAAGCAGGCCGCTAAAATATTATTTCAGTGAAAGAGCAACAAAACTATTTCACAGCGAAATAGGCCTTCCCGCTCCTGTATCTTATGCAAGTATGAAGCTGATGATGCCTGATTCCTGTATATGGCCGGTTAACCGTATGTGGGGTGTGCATGATTTCAGTATGAACAGTGCACAGGAAGGCAAAGGTTTCATTGCAACTATTGAAGAGAATTTTGGAAAGATTGACAGTGCAAAAGAGTGGCTTAAATATGCGCAGCTTTTAAGCTACCAGGGTTACCGCGGCATACTTGAAGCACAAAGTAAAAACCGGATGGGTGTGTTGTTCTGGATGACGCATTGCGCATGGCAGTCAATGGTATTCCAGACCTATGATTATTTCTTTGAGCCAACAGGTTCGTACTTCGGTTCAAAAAAAGGAAGTGAGCCGCTTCATATACAATGGAATGCCTACACTGACAGCATAGAGGTTGTTAATTACAGCGTGCCGGATGGCAGCAGCCTTTCCGCAGTTGTTGAACTGATCAACATGGATGGTTCCATGAAGCATAGTAAAAAGTATAGTGTAGATTGTTCTGCTGACCAGACAAAATATATTTGCAAACTCGAACATCCTGACGGGCTTAGCGATGTGTACTTTATCAGGCTCAGGCTTGAAAAAGGAAACAGTCTTATTTCAGAAAATTTCTACTGGAATGGTACACAGGAAGAAAACTACACTGCTTTAAGAAAGCTGCCTAAAATTAAGCTGGATATAAAAACAAATGCTGAAAAGAAAAATAGTAAGTGGCTGATTACTTCAGAAATAGTTAACAATACAAAAACGCCGGCATTTATGGCCAGGCTTAATACAGTTGGAAGTAAAACAGGAGCAAGGATACTTCCTGCAATATACAGTGATAATTTTGTTACTCTGCTGCCCGGTGAGAAGAAGATAATAACTATTGAAGTAAATGATTCAGATACAAATGGCGAAACTCCTGTTGTGTATGCTGAAGGAATAAACATTGAATAACAGGGTTATAAATTAACCGGTGTTTTTTAGAAGGGGTTCTTCTGTTATAAATATTTAGTCAGTATTTGCAGGAGAACCTCTGAGGTGAGGATACAGAGGAACGGGAGAAGTCTATCCAATAATAAACAGCCTCATTAATAAATGGATAAAAAGCAGATGAAAAAAACTGTACTTTTAATATTTCTTGTTACCCTGCCTGTCTTTGCACAGAATGCAGGTGAGAAACTGAGTTATCATAATATAAGGACAGATGATTCAGGAAATATACTGCCATGGTACTCTGATGATCCTGCCGTTTCTTATGACCATATAGTGAATATAGTATGGAACTTCTGGGATAAGATGCGTACTGATATGAACGGTCTTGTATACCATATGAATCACCAGGTATGGAAAAAAGAGTATAATGACAGAAGAGGAATAGGCGGAGACCAGGTTGCAATGGCATTATCATCATGGAGATTATATTACCAGTATACCGGCAGCCCTCAGGTTATTGAAAATATGAAGTTTATGGCTGACTATTATCTTACACATTCGTTATCACCACATAATTATGACTGGCCGGATGTACCTTACCCGTACAACATGCTTACATATTCCGGGGTTTATGATGGAGATATGATTATGGGTAAAGGGTACACACAGCCTGATAAAGCAGGGTCATTTGGTTATGAACTGGTTAACCTCTATAAAATTACCGGCAAAGCTGAATATCTTGATGCAGCAGTTAAAATTGCAAATACACTGGCTGCACATACAAAAGATGGTAATGCCAATGACTCTCCGCTGCCTTTCAGGGTTAATGCTGAAACTGGAGAAACAGGCTCATTAAAAAGCGGCGATACATTAGATATAAAATACAGTTATACTTCTAACTGGACAGGCACCATGATGTTATTTACCAGTCTTACAGAGCTTGGTAAAGGCAATACTGCAGAGTATAAAACAGCGTTTAATAAAATACTTTTATGGATGAAAAATTATCCGCTAAAAACAAATAAATGGGGCCCGTTCTTTGAAGATGTGGCGATGTGGTCAGATACACAGATAAATGCCGGAACATTTGCAAAGTATATAATTGATAATCCGGATTTATTTCCTGACTGGAAGAAAGAGAGCCGCGGAATACTTGACTGGATTTATAAAGAACTCGGAAATGATAAATGGCTTAAGTACGGCGTAAAGGCAGTAAATGAACAGACTGATTACAGGGTTCCCGGAAACAGTCATACAGCGCGCCAGGGTTCAGTTGAACTGTTGTATGCTTCCAAAACCGGCGATGAACAAAGCAGGGCAGATGGAATAAGGCAGCTTACCTGGGCAACTTATATGGTTAATGATGACGGGGAAAACACATATCCAAATAATGAAACATGGATGACAGACGGATATGGCGATTATATCCGCCATTATTTACGTGCAATGCAGTCATATCCTGAACTTTCCCCGGCAGGGCAGAACCATCTGCTTGAATCTTCTTCAGTTGTAAAATTTATTACTTATGATAAAGCAAAAATTATTTATGAAACTTTTGATAATGCTTCAACTGAAGTACTCCGGCTGGCAAAAAAGCCTGTTAAGGTTTTTGCAGGCAATATACAGTTCAATGAGGCTGCAGCCGGTGATAATTACTGGAAATGGACTTCATATCCTGACGGGGGAGTCTTAACTGTAGTACATAATAGTAACGTAAAAATAAACATAGAGTTTTAATATGGATGGGAATAATAATCAGTGACTGTAAAAGGAAGTATATGAAAAGAAGAATATTGTATCTCTTAATGTTATTGGCTTTTATCACCATAGGAAATTCCTTCTGCATGGAGAATAATGTCTTCATAAAGAACGACAGTAAAAATAAAATTGTTGTATTCGGTAATTCAGGGCTTCGTATTACACTGGATTATATGAATAAGTGTGTGGTTACCAAAATGGAAATAAATAATAATACTGTTGTTTCCAATGGGGAAGGAGTTTACTCAAAAATAAAAGCTGAAGGCAATACTTATTCTTCTCTTGTACTGCAAAGTTCTCCCTTATACAGTGCAGGACGGAATGAAGTGATTATCAGTGGAATTAAATATGCAGCTTCATCTGCAATTGTAAATGAGACATGGAAATTTAATATAACATCCGGGGAAATTACTTTTAACATAACACGGGAGATATCAAAAGATATAACAGCAGAAGAAGCTGCATTTCCGTCATTCAATTTTGATAACATAAATACATGGGAAGGAGCTTTCCAGGGGAATGGCGGCGTTGCATGGTTTTACCTTTTTAATGAAAAACTATGTACCTATGGTGTGCATACAAATAATGCATATTTCTGGAATAGCAGGACTGATGCAGGGCTTCATATAGCTGCCGGTTCACCAGGTGCAAATATTGCGATGAAATACAGCAGGCGCAATGATGATAAACTGGAGTATAATATAACAAGCTCAAAGGATGAAATAGGACTGCGTTATGATGAAGATACTTACAGGCGGCGTTTTATACGCGGCAAAACAGATGTATGGTCAGATATAAAAATTAAAGCCGGTAAATACAGCGAAGCAGTAACACTTTCACCATTCTCATATAAAAAGGAATATAACCGCGGTTCATTTAAGGGGATTGACGGCAGCCAGGTGACTTCAGTATTAAACACTATTGCGCGGATAGGTGTTATAGATTCAAAACTTTATGGCGGCAATAGCTGGCATACTCCTTACGGCCCTATATGCCTGCATGAACAATATATTGCGCAGTTTGGCATTGCAATAAATGATACCAACTATATAAATGGATACAGGGAGTGCCTTGACTACTACCGCGACAATGCAATAAATCCGGATGGCAGAGTACTGCCAAGATGGGCTTATGATAACAGTGATGCAATGCCGGGAACTGCTACTGCAAAAGGTTTTTACGAAGCACAGTGGGGATACCTGCTTGATTCTAACCCTGATTATGTGGCAAACGTGGGACAGATGTTTAATATGAGCGGTGATCTGAAATGGGTTATGGGGCAAAAAGAATCATGCGAAAAAGCCCTGGAGTATATGCTGAAAAGAGATACGAATAAAAATAATCTTGTTGAAATGATGACTGACAGTTATAAAGAAGCGCGCGGGAGTGACTGGATTGATATAATATGGGCTTCTTTTGAAAATGCTTTTGTGAACGCAAAGTTATACTACGCTCTTACCTTGTGGGCAGATGTTGAAAAACAGCTTGGGGATAAAACAAAAGCGGATTACTATCTTGATTATGCAGATAAACTAAAATACAGTTTTAACAGGCCGATTGAAGACGGGGGATTCTGGGATACTGTAAACGGATGTTATGTGCACTGGCTTGATAAGGATGGTTCTGTTCATGGAAACAATTTTGTAGTTCCTGTTAATCTAATGGCAATTGCTTATGGTATATGTGATGATGCAAAGCGAAGCAGCTTAATACTTGATAAGCTTGAAAACCAGATGCAGAAAGAGAATTTGTTTATATGGCCGTTATGCCTTTATTCATATAATTCCGGAGAAGGAAAAGAATGGCAGTTCCCGTTCCCCGTTTATGAAAATGGTGATATCTTCCTTTCATGGGGAGCGGTTGGGGTACAGGCTTATGCAAATTATAAACCGGATATAGCTTTAAAGTACATTGAAAATGTACTGGCACGGCATAAAGAAGACGGGCTGGCATTCCAGCGCTATGGCAGGCAAAAACAGGATGGTAAGGGTGACGATATACTTGCAGGAAACTTTCTTGCAATCGCAGGCTTATACCAGTCAATTTATGGAATAAATCCTTTATATAATCGTTTATATCTGAATCCTCACCTTCCGGAAAAGCTTAACGGCACGGAACTTATATATGAATTCAGGGGGGATAAACTAAATATTGCTTTAACAGCCGGGAAGTATTCAATAAGCAATAAAAAATATAAACTTACTGCAGCAGAAAATTTTGGTTTTAGTACAGATAAAGATGGTTTAAGCTATTACCTGAAGAATGATGATAAAGCCTGCCTGAAAGCAATTGTTAAAGGAAAAGATAAATTATCGCTTGAAATTATAAAGTGGGAGCCCGGACTTTATAGCTGGTATAATTCATCCACAGTTAACAACAGTAAAGTTAAATACACAATACAGGGCGTGTCAAATAACAGCGAATATACACTGTTTGTTGACGGGAAAGAATTAAAGCAAATTAAAAGCAGTAATAATGGAACTGCAGAATTTGAAATTACTGCCGGGAAGCAAAATCAACTGGTAGAAATAAAACAATAATAAAAGTGTTCGTTAGGTTATTAAACAGGGCGGATGCAAATTAGTTAATATTTATATGGATACAATGAACAAAAAAATATTTATTGCAGTGTTAATAATGGCAGTATCTTTTACTTCACTGGCACAAGATAAAAATGTAAATTCAGAAAACGCAGAAAGTGGAAAGATGCTAAGGAGAGAAAATAGCTTCTTTGGATTACATTTCGATTTCCATGCTACCAATAGCGATAACAGGATTGGAGAAACATTTACTTATGGCATGGCAGACAGTATGCTTTCAATTATTAAACCTGACTATATACAGGTTGACTGCAAAGGGCATCCCGGTGTATCAAGTTACCCGACCAAAGTTGGTAATGCAGCTCCCGGGTTTGTGAAAGATCCTTATAAGATTTGGAGCGAAGTAACTAAGAAACATAATGTCGGCCTGTTTGTACATTACTCCGGGGTGATTGATGCTGAAGCAGTAAAAAAACATCCTGACTGGGGAATAATAAATGCAAAAGGCGAGCCTGTGCCTGATAAAAATTCTGTTAAGGGGCCTTATGTTGATAAGCTTCTGATTCCGCAAATGAAAGAACTTATTGATACTTACCATATAAATGGCGCATGGATTGATGGTGAAAGCTGGGCTCTTGAACTTGATTACAGTAAATATATGACAGAGGCATATATGAAAGAAACCGGGAATAAAAATATTCCCCGTTCAGATACTTCTGCCGGTTTTGTGGATTACAAAAATTTTAACCGTGACTCTTTTAGAAAGTATATTAAACATTATACAGATGAACTTCATAAATATGATCCGGCATTCCAGGTAACAAGCAACTGGGCTTTTTCATCATTTATGCCCCAGCCGGTAGATGCAGGTGTGGATTTCATTTCCGGCGATTTTGACCCCAATAACAGCCTGTACAGCGGCCTCTATGAATCGAGATGCATTGCTTCACAGGGTAAACCATGGGATTTAATGGTATGGAGTTTCACTTATGATAATGAAGGCGCTTATGTCGCAAAATCTCCCGTACAGCTTCAGCAGGCTGCCGCAGTAGTTATTTCAATGGGCGGCGGTTTTGAAGTTTACTCTACACAAAACAGGGACGCTTCTATAAAGCCGTGGCTTTATGGACTGTTAAAAAGTACGGCAGACTTTTGCCGCGAAAGGCAGCCATACTGTCAGCACGCAAAACCTGTTCCGCAAATAGCAATATTATATTCCACTGCCAATTTCCTTAAGAACTCAAAGCCCCTGTATAACAACTCCGGCAGAATAAATGATCCCATAAAAGGAATTATGAGCATGCTGCTCGAAAATCAGTATGCAGTTGAAATATTAATGGAACATCACCTTGAAAAAAGAATTGAAGAATACCCGCTGGTTGTTATCCCTGAGACGCAATATATTACTGAGGCTTTTAAGAAAGTGCTTCTGGAATATGTAAACAATGGCGGAAATATACTTGTTGTGGGTGCTGAAGCATCTGCTATGTTTAAGGACCAGCTTAATGTGGAATTTACAGGAAGTCCCGTTGAACAGGTAAATTTTATAGACTGGAATGGCAGCATGGCCGGGGTGAAGTCATTTCTCCAGCCTGTTAAATTAAATGCAAATGCTGAACTTTACGGTATAACTTACAGCCAGCCTGATTTTCGCTTTCCTTCATACCCGGCAGCTTCAATTACTTCATATGGTAAAGGTAAGATTGCTGCTGTTTATTTTGGCTTTGGCGGTGAATATCTCTATATGAAAAATCCTGTTTATAAAAATTTTATTGCCGGAATTGTAAAAAAAATGTTCCCGCATCCAGGTGTTGAGGTTACAGGTTCTGAAAATGCCGTAGTAACATTAAACAGGCTTGAGAATAAACTGCTTGTTAATATAATTAATTTATCCGGGCCTCATAATAATCTGCGTGTTGCAAGATATGACAGCATCCCGGCTATCGGCCCTCTTAATGTTAAGATAAAAGTTGATAAAGAACCGGCCAGGGTTACACTTCAGCCCGGAAATATCCCGTTTAAATATAAATATGAAAATGGCAGCGTAACTACAGTAATTGACCATGTTGATATACATTCTGTAATTGTTGTGGAATAAAAGGGTGGCAAAAACATTAATTAAATATATTCTTATTCTTAACACGATTGTTGCCACCGCCTGTGCCCGTGCAGAAATTGTCGGTGATAGTTGTTCCTGTACAACAGGTAATAAACAGGTGACTTTAAGTATAGACGTAAACCGGACATTAGGGAGCATCCCTGATATACTGAGCAACATTAATATCTGGGATTATCATGTTGACTGGCTTGGCGCTGCCGGAAGTCAGGATACTTTGTATTTTAAAAAGAAATACCCGTTTGCCAGGTATATTCAGATTATGCAGGCAACAGGTGGAGATAAACACAGGGATTTATTTATAAATCCTTTTGACCGGAACACGCCTGATGATTATAAATTTGATTCCCTTATAACTGTCTGCCGTAATATAATAAGGCAGGGATTAAAACCTCATATAAAGACAGGAAATGTCCCGGTAAAATATTCGGGTAAATCTCTGGATGGTGAGTTTTCCGGAAATCTTAATGCCCCGAATGATTTTAATGTATATTATAATTATATAAAAGCGCTTGCGGAAAAACTTGTTGATGAATTTGGGCTTGATGAAGTAAAAACCTGGAAATGGGGTGTACTTACTGAATATGAAAATAAGGACTGGTTTAATACTGAGAATGATTCACAGAAAACCAAAATAAACTACTTTAAGTTATACGATTATACTGCTGCAGCTCTGCAGAGTGTTGTTGGCGCTGATTTATATATAGGTGCCCACAGCATGACTGTGTCTAATGGTATGTGGGATGAAAGAGAATTTATTGACCATTGTGCGTATGGTATAAACTATTATACCGGTAAAAAAGGTTCCCCTCTTCATTTTCTGTCATGTTCTTTTTATGATAAAAAACCCGGCGAATATGCTAAAAAAACACTCCCTGAAACAATAGCTGTTGTGCGTGACAGGGCAGGGCAGGATGGTTTTAATAATCTTGAATATGGAATAGATGAAGGCAGAATTTTATCAGGTGTTGACGATAAACCGCTTACTTCCCGTATATCTGCAAGAACATACCAGGCGGCATATGATGCACGTATGTATAAAACAATGCTGGATAATAAAATTGATTATTTTTCATCATGGAGTTTTACTACCGGGGGAATGTGGGGCGGTGTACCTTCTGTTAGTTATCATACAGCAATCCTTTTTAATAAAATGATAGGCGCTGCCAGGCTGCCTGTTAACAAAATTGTTTCTCCCCGGAATTCTGATATAGATGCAATTGCTTCCTTTGACACTCTGAATAATAAGATATATGTAATGTGTTATAACTTTTGTAACTCTATCGTTTATAATGGGACGGCAAACCTTATACTGGAGATAAATACAAACAATATGCTGCCAGGAAAAGTATCAGTAACAAAGTGGGTTATAGACGACAGTTCAAATTATTATGATGAATGGATGCAGGACTACAAAAATAATGGGATAGAAGATTCTGATTTTAGCTGGTCTTCTGAATCAGTATCAGTTGAAGATGTATTGTTTAAGAACACTGCACTAAAACAAAAGTTTTATTCCGGTATTGATAAATATATGAAAGCAGCAGAGCTTCATCCTGCAGTTGAAACAAAGTCTATAGCAAACAATATTTTAAAGCTTTCAGCGGAGTTACAGGCGAATACAGTAGTCTTTTATGAAATTTCTAAATTCTGATTTGAGGATAATAAATGAAATATGGTATTAAATTATTATTTGCACTAATTGTTGCCTTTGCCTGTTGTATTAATGCACAGGATAGTAAGCTGTATAAATCAATACAGGAATTTGGTGTATTACCCGCGAACAGTGCTGCCTTAAATAAGATTAATCTTCAAAAGGCAATTGACTGGGCTTCCCCCCGCGGGGCAGCATTGTATGTTGAACCCTCGGCAATACCATATAAAGTTGATGGCGGAATAATCCTTAAAGATAATGTTTCTCTTATTGGTGTACATGGCCCGGTAGGAAGAAGTACAAATGATTCTGAAATGAAACATCCTGTAGGTAGTGTATTCCAGGTTGAGGATAAAATAAATCCTTTTATAATAGTGGAGAATTCTACGCAGGTAAGAGGTATTCAGTTCTGGTATCCTGCACAGGCATTTGATAAAGCTTCCGGCATTATTAAATACCCGCCTACAATTCAGATGTCTCATTCAAAGATTGTTGAAGGCGTTACATTATCATGCCTTACTTTCATGGGTGAATATATCGCAATGGATTTTGAAGGAAACCGGCAGCATCCATGCGAACAAATACTTTTTGAACATTGCTATGGTTATCCGTTAAGCGGAGAGTTTATTAAAATAAATTATTGTTATGATATCCCAAGGATACTGCACTGCCATATAAATCCTGCAAATATGCGGCATATAGGCAGGAGTTTCAGTAAGGAAGTAATTGATGCCGTCATTGCTAATAAAACTTTTGCTTACACTATAAATTCAACTGATAATGCACAGGTGATGGACATATTTACTTTTGGTACCTACGGTGGTATTTATCTTGGTGAAGAGACTTATGGCCAATTAACAAATTTTAATTTTGATTGTGTTTGTGTAGGTATTTATAAATCAGGCAATAGTAATAAAAATCGTAACTGGCAGATAGCGCAGGGCTCAATAATTGCCAATACAGGTGTCAGCCAGGATAGTGTTCATTCTGTTATTATTGAAGGCCTTGGGCATACATCCCTGACAAATGTTGAAGGTTTTTCAGGTTCAAATCCCGTGCTGACTACATTTAAAGGCTCAAAAGATTTTTTACTTGTAAAAGGAAATGAAAAATTAACTGTATCAATGTATGGCTGCCGTATGTGGGGATATATTGCTGATAAGCCACTTTCTATAGAAAATAACAATGCAGTTATTCAGGCTACAGATTGTATAGATAAGAATGAACAGCCTTATAATTTGCATTAACCTGTAAAGGAATATTTATGGATAAAATATCAAGAAAACAATTTATTGGTGTTTCTGCTGCTGCGCTTGCTTCACTTGCAGCTCCCGCCAGCGCTATTGATAAAGCAGCAGGCTTATTTACTCCGCCTGCTGAATTATTAGGTAAACGATACCTTACTTTTAATTGTATAGTAAGAGTTAACCAGATAGAAGTTTCAAGGAATAAAAATGTTGGAGAGGATGAACGCGCTCTTCACACACCGGCTAAAATGAAACAGTTCAGGGCGGCTATTCAAAAAGGATTTCACGGGGCAAAAATAACATGGGCTTTTAGCTGGCTGGCACTCCATGATGAAAGCAGTACTTATAAAGAAATACGAAAACTTGCAGTTGAATATTACCATAAATACGGTGATGAAATTACATTTATTCCGGGCGCATACTTTGCAAATGCATACAATACCAGGGAACAGGTAAACCTTGATTTAACAGAAGCACTTGTGCGGATAACGGATATCGTCGGTAGCGGCTACCGCCCTAAAAGTATTGTTGCAGGTTTCCTTGCTTCCGAAAATATGCGCTACCTTGCAGAGAAAGAAAAAATACATGTCTGCCAGGGGAATATATGGAGCCAGTATGCTGTGGATAACCAGGATGGTGATGGTTCTGTTAGTTATCCTTTTTATCCTTCAACGGAGCATTTTTGCAAACCGGCGCAAAATAAAAATGATTTTATTGATTGTGTTAATCTTGACGGCTGGACTATGGATTTTCTTGCAGCAAGAAGAACAGGCGGCGGGGGAACCGAACTAAACAGTCGCATGGGAGTTGGCCCAATAGAAACGTTTATGCATTATGGGGTTGAGAAAGGCCTTCAGGAAGTATTGCACACTGCTGCTATACATTATGATGAAGGCTTTAAACTGAACAAATTCGGATGGGTAACAAATAACTGGGAACTCTCGCTTCCAATGGATGGGCTTTATGAATATTTCAGCAGTATTAAAAAACGCTGGCCTGATGTTAAAAGTATGACCCAGGGTGAATTTGGTTTGCTATGGCGAAAACATTTTAAAACCAATGATTTTGATTACCGCTTTGTTGAACGCGGCTCTGGTATAGGCGGCTCTGATAAAGATCTCGAAATTAAATGGTTTATGAATAAAAATTTCCGCCTTGCATTGCTCCGTAACTGGAAAGAAAATTCGGAAGAAAAGGTAATTGACTTTACCCGTTATGACTTAAAAGCTGAAGAACCAAAAGAGCTTGTTCGCAACTGGACATTATTCGGTACAATAAATCAGAAACAAACCCGGCCTCAGGATAAACCGAAATTATTAAAAGAGCTTAGTGATGAAGAAAAGCAAATTATTCATAATCGATTGCCGGAATTAATCTAAAGATAATACGGAATATTAATGTATAAAGTATCATTTAGTTAAACATCTGTATCTTTATTATAAAAACACATAGGGTAAATTCATAAATAGATTTTTACATTAATTTTGAAAAATAATTCTTTCGGGTAAAATATACCCGGTACTTTTAATTACAATTAATATAAGCAGGGGCTTATGATAAAAGTTAAAATAAATAAAATAGTAATATTACTGTTTCTTCTGGTTATAAATACCGGAATGTTGTTGCCGCAAAACTTAAATTATGAACGTAAACAGGATGTTGTTTATGGGCGTAAAGATGGTATGGCATTAACAATGGATGTATTCAGTCCTGAAAAGCCAAACGGTATTGGTGTTGTATTATTAATTAGCGGGGGATGGTTTTCCTCTCATGGTTCAATTGATGAAGACTGGATACCAGACATTGAAATGCTTATAAACAGGGGTATTACTGTATTTGCTGTTGTTCACAGCAGCATGCCGGCATATAAAATTCCTGCAATTCAACAGGATATTGCGCGTGCAGTAAAGTATATAAAATACCATGCAGGCGAATGGAAAGTAAATCCCGCAAGAATTGGAATAACAGGACATAGCTCAGGCGGGCAATTATCTTTAATGACAGCAATAAATATTGTCCCGGCAGATACAAGCTCAACAGACCCGGTCGAAAAAGAAACCTCTTCCGTTGGCGCCGTTGCATGTTTTTATCCTCCTACTGACTTTCTCTACTTTGGGCCGGATGGGGCAGATATGCTTTTAACTCCAAGATTTAAAAAATTTCTTCCTGCATTTGTAAATGATCCTAATGATATTGAAGCATTAAAAAAAGTTGCAGAAGAAGTTTCCCCATTAAGGCATGTAACGTCATCAATGGTGCCTGTTTTAATAATAGCCGGATCTGCTGATAAACTGGTGCCGGTGGAGCAGTCAAAAAATCTTATAGAAAAGCTTAAATCATTAAATATACCGTGCCAGCTTGATATTATGGAAGGCAAAGACCATGGCTGGCCCAACATAGCAAAAGATTATGAAAAAATTGCTGACTGGTACGAAAAATACCTGCCAGCAAACAAATAGAGCTTAAAAAAATCCCCGCCCTATTTAGGGGCGGGGTGGCCGTACAAAGCGCGGCCTGGGCGGGAGTGTTAATAAATATTTCCGCGGCTACCTGGTATAATTCCGCATTTACTTATACATTAAAACAATCTGCTATATGAAAAAAAATATCTCAATTATTGCTGTTGTGCTGCTGATGGTAACAACAATAATTCCGCAGCAAAAAACATGGCTTACGCATCCATCCTCTGAATTGTCTGTTTTCCTTCGCTCCCATGAGGAGCACAAAGGAAATTCAGACTGGGAAATGATTAAATACAGTGATGCAGAAGGAACTGCTGAAGATATCTCTTCGGTTAAATATAAGCCTGATAACTGGCTGAAAGCAGTTGTACCAGGTACAGTTCTAAATTCACTTGTGTTTAATAAGGTTTATCCTGATCCTTATTATGGAGACAATAACAGGAAATCTAAAAATCTTATTCCTGACCTTGCTGATGCAGGGAATGAGTTTTATCATTACTGGCTCAGGACGGAATTTAAAATACCAGTGTCATTTTCCGGCAAACGTATATGGCTAAAACTGCATGGAATAAATTATCGCTGTGATATATGGGTCAATGGTAAAAAGCTTGGCTCTATGGCCGGAATGTTTAATGCACAAAGTTTTGATATAACTTCATTAGTTAATTTAAACGGTAAAAACGTTCTTGCTGTAAATATCCTTCCTGTAGATTTTCCCGGAACAACAAAGCTTAAAAATTCGCGGCCGGGTGCTAAAGGAGAAAACCAGAATGGCGGAGACGGGGAGATAGGTAAAAATGTTACAATGCTTATGTCAGCCGGATGGGACTTTACTGCTTTTGACGGTATAAGAGACCGCAATACCGGTATATGGCGCGATGTAGAACTTTATGCCACCGGCGATGTTGTCCTTGCAGACCCTTTTGTTAAAACAAAACTCCCTTTGCCTGATACATCTTTTTCAGAACAGACAATAAGTGTTGAGGTTAAAAATGCATCTGATAAAATACACAGCATTACCCTTAAAGGATTAGTTAAAGAAAACAATACAGAGTTTGAAAAACAGATAACTCTACTTCCGCATGAAAGTGAAGAGATTGTTTTTACTCCTGATGAATACAATCAGCTTGTGTTTAAGAATCCTGAATTATGGTGGCCTGTAAACAAAGGCGAACAGAATCTCTATACACTGGAACTGAAAGTTATATATAATGAAGAAGTGTCTCATAAAATATCAACACGGTTTGGAATAAGAGAAATTACTTCTGATCAAAACACTCCTGACAGTTCGCGAAGGTTTTTAGTTAACGGGTGCCCTGTTTTTGTCCGCGGCACAAACTGGATACCTGAAGCAATGCTAAAAAATTCTGAAGAGAGGACTTATGCAGAGTTAAAATATACACGGCAGTCAGGATTGAATTTCATTAGAATATGGGGAGGGGGGATTTCTGAATCAGATTATTTCTATGATTTATGTGATCAGTATGGCTTTCTGGTGTGGACTGAGTTCTGGCTTACCGGCGATACAGAATATCCTGTAGACACAATGCTGTATTTAATGAATATGGAAAATACAGTTAAGAGAATAAGGAATCATCCCTCGCTTGCATATTATGTTTCTTCAAATGAATCCACTGAAATGCCGGGAGCGCCGGAACTGATTAAAAAGCTTGATGGAACGCGCGGTTACCAGATGCAGTCTGAATGTGCAGGTGTGCATGACGGCAGTCCGTACAGGTATGAAAATCCCATGCAGTATTTTGAAAACACAGCCTCAAAAAGAGGCAGCCGTGTTGATGGCTTTAATCCTGAATACGGAACTCCATGCCTTCCGGTTTACGAAACACTGGAAGGGATGATGGATAAAAAAGATTTATGGCCAATAAATGACAGTTTATGGAATTATCTTGACGGTGGAGGTTTTCACCAGGTAGTAACTAAGTACAGGGAAGCTGTTAACCAGTTTGGCGAATCAAAATCAATTGAAGAATATGCAAAAAAAGCCCAGTTTGTTGGGGCTATGAATTACCGCTCTATATGGGAAGTATGGAATTATAATAAATTTAATTATGGTGACCGTTTTACATCAGGCTTTTTATTTTGGTACCATAATTGTCCTCTGCCCCAGGTAGCAGGAAGGATGTATGATTATTCGCTTGAACCTACAGCCGCATTGTATTATTCTCAAAATGCACTTCAGCCGCTGCATCCCCAGTTCGATTATCTTAAAAATACTGTATCAGTTTATAATGATTACCGCATTGGCTTTAAAGGCTATACAATATCTGCAAAGGTTTATAATCTTGATTCAAAACTTGTATGGGAAACTGAACAGAAAACAGACATTCCGGCAGATGGTGTTGTGAATGATGTGATTAAAGTTCTTTTTCCTGATGATATAAGCAGTGTGCACTTCATAAAATTAGTTCTTAAAGATGAAAAAGGGAAAGAAAAGGCAGAATCATTTTACTGGCGGTCAATAGATAAATACCAGGGGGCATGGACTATGACCGGGCCGGCAACTGCCGGATTTTCCGATATATCAAAACTTCCCCCGGTAATGCTGCAGTTTGATACTTCTGTAAAAAAATCCGGTGACTATGCAGTTGTTACAGCAGAAATCAGTAACCCGGCTGATGCAATTTCTTTCTTTACCAGGCTTGAGGTACAGGACGAAAAAGGCAGCCAGATTAAACCGGCTTACTTTAGTGATAACTTTTTTAATCTTCTGCCGGGTGAAAGCAGAAAAATTAAAATTGAAATTCCTAAATATTTGCTTTCAAGCAACAAAATCGAACTTATTATTAATGGCTGGAATGCCTCTGAAATTACCAGGAAACTGGAATTAGAATAAATTACCTGATAGCCAGGCAGCTGTAAACCTTCGGCCGAAGATTTTAATTGATTTACAGCTGTCCGGCGCTTCTGCCTTTTTACCGGGGAACAAAATTCTTCCTTTATATAAAGATTATAAACAAATTCAGCATATACACACATACCAGAATAATTTACACAAGTACAAGCGTTCCTGAATGAAGTAGTTTATCTTTTAAGAAGGAATATCCGCTGTTTAAAAGGATAAGCAGGTTTGCTCTATAAGCAAGATGCTTTCCGGGTTTTTAAAATGGTGGCATATTCCGGAGGTACTTTGAAAAGGAATTATTATGTAGTAGGGCTGATTTTCCTTACGTTCTTTGTCATTTCATTTATAACGAATATACTTGGTGCCCTGAATCCGGATATGATCCGAAGTTTTCGGCTTAGTCTTACCCTTGCGGCATTTTTACCATTTGCTTTTTTTATAGCTTATGGAGTAATGTCAATCCCTGCCGGGATAATGGTAGAGAAGTATAAAGAGAAGAAAATAATGATTGCGGCTTTTATTGTTGCCTTTTCCGGCGCATTATTATTTTCATTATTCCCGCTTTACCCTGTATTTTTACTCTCATTATTCCTTATGGGTACAGGTATGGCAATGCTGCAGGTAACCATAAACCCGCTTTTGCGTGTCTCGGGCGGAGAAGAGCATTTTGCGTTTAACTCTGTAATGGCTCAGCTAATATTTGGAGGAGCATCATTTATTGCTCCAATGGTTTTAAGCTGCCTTGTTACCGGGATTAAAGATCCTCAGGGTGATAATCTTCCCTATGCAGTATTCAGGGATATTTTACCGATTGGCCTGGAGTGGGTTTCTCTTTACTGGCTGTTTGTACTTCTTTTCTTCCTTATGGTTCTTATGATATTGTTTTCCAAATTTCCGCCGGTTGAAAGAAATGATGATGAAAAATCCGGCAGCTGGGCTGTGCATAAAGCGTTATTTAAGGACAAAACAGTTATTCTGTTTTTTGCAGCAGTTTTTGCTTATGTAGGTACAGAACAGGGTGTCTCTTACTGGATTTCAAAGTTTCTGTATACTTATTACGGATATGATCCCATAGTTGTTGGTTCGTCAATTGTAGGATGGTTTTGGGGAATGATGTCTATTGGCTGTTTAATTGGCCTTGGGCTGCTTAAAATATTTGACAGCAGGAAAATCCTTATTTATGCTGTAATTATAGCAGCAGTTTTCTTAACTTTTGCATTATTTGGGCCTGGAAATTTTGCACTTATAGCATTTCCTATGGTGGGATTTTCACTTTCTGTTATGTGGTCAATAATATTTTCGCTTGCACTTAATTCTGTTGACCGGCACCATGGTTCTTTTTCAGGAATTTTATGTACTGCCATTATTGGTGGTGCTGTAATCCAGCTGTTTATTGGCTGGCTTGGAGATAATTTCGGGTTAAAAACCGGGATGTCTTTTATCTATTTAACTCTTGCTTATATACTGAGTGTTGGAATTTGGGCTAATCCCATAATTACAAATGAAACAATTAAAATAAAAAAGTATGATCCACTTAATAATCCGGAGAAATAAATACCGATGCCGCTGACTACTTTGAAAGAAATTCTTACTTCTGCAGAAAAAGGAAATTATGCTGTTGGCATGTTTGATGTCGTTGGCACTGAAAGTTTAAAGGCCATTATACAAGCTGCCGAGGAGTGTAATGCTCCTGTAATTATTGCACTTGCCGAAGTACATATGCCTTATGCTCCACTTAATCTTATTGCCCCATTAATGGTAAATGCTGCCCGCCAGGCTAAAGTCCCGGTTGCAGTTCATCTTGATCATGGTATAAGTTATGACGTTATTATTAAAACAATGGCGCTTGGCTTTACTTCTGTAATGCATGATGGTTCAACTCTATCTTATGAAGAAAATTTGAAAAATACAGCCGAAATAACAAGAGCCGCTAAAGCGCTTGGTATTTCTGTTGAAGCTGAACTTGGGCATGTTGGAGGGGAAGAGGGAGGCGGCGAAGATAATTATGAGGCATTTTACACAGACCCTGCCCTTGCCTCTGATTTTGTTGAGAAAACCGGTGTTGATGCACTGGCAGTAGCAATTGGCACTGTGCATGGGGAGTATATTAAAAAACCTGCACTTGACCTTAACCGCCTGTCTGAAATTCATAAAAATGTGAGTGTTCCTCTTGTACTGCATGGCGGTTCAGGGCTGTCAGATGATGATTTCAGAAACTGCATACGCGGAGGAATAAGGAAAATAAATATATTTACTGATATGTCTTATGCGGCGTCAGAAGGAATAAAAAAGCTTTTTGAAGAAAAGAAAAAGCCCCATTGTTATGATATATCTGAAGCTGCAGAAAAAAGTATGCGCAAAGTAGTTATGGAAAAAATCTGCCTGTTTGGCAGCAACCTGAAAGCTTAACAGGAATTATTATGCACAAAGTAACCTGCCTGGGAATAATTGTAGCTGATGTTATTGCAAAAACTGTTGATAAACTTCCGGCTACAGGCAAACTTGAACTTATTGAACAGCTTGAACTTCATCTTGGAGGCTGTGCTTCCAATGCTGCTGTTGACCTTGAAAAAATCGGTATTAAAACTGCTGTTATAGGCAGAGTTGGCGATGATGGGTTTGGTTCGTTTGTGGTTAATGAGATGGGAAAGAATGGTGTTGATGTAAAAGGTGTAATAAAAAGTAAAAATAGTAAGACATCAGCTTCTGTTGTCTCAGTCCATTCCTCAGGTGAGCGTTCATTCCTTCACCAGATTGGGGCAAATGCGGATTTTTCTTCAAATGATGTAAACTTTTCTATTATACAGGATTCAAAAATACTTTTTATTGCAGGCACACTGTTAATGCCTTCTTTTGATGGAGAACCTTCTGCTGAACTTCTGAAACGTGCACAGGATGCAGGAATTACAACAGTTATGGATACTGCATGGGATTCAACAGGCAAATGGATGAAGCTTATTGCACCATGCCTGCCTTACCTTGATTATTTTATTCCAAGCTATGAAGAAGCTGAAATGATTGCAGGTAAGAGCGATCCTGAAGATATAGCTGATGTTTTCCTTAATATGGGTGTTAAAAATGTTGTTATAAAACTGGGCAGTAAAGGCTGTCTTGTTAAAACTGCTGATGGTGTAAAAGAATTTATTGATGCATTTAAAGGTATTACTGCTGTTGATACCACCGGTGCAGGTGATTCATTTGCTGCCGGCTTTATTGCGGGACTTACAAAAGGCTGGGGTATAACAGAATGCTGTAAATTTGCCAATGCAGTCGGAGCCCACTGTGTTATGAAGGTGGGTGCTACATCAGGTATAAAACCAATGGATGAAATATTAAATTTTATAGAGTCTGCCGGAAAAGGTATTTAAATGATTAAAAAAACTGATTTTGAGAATGCAAAAGCCATAACATTACAGTATTTTAGTAAGGCTGGTATTGTAATTTCTGAACAAGAAAAAAACAATATTGAAGTTGCTGATTTTGGGCTTAACCGCCTTAATGAAATTGGACTTGAAATACTTGTTTATGTAAATACAGAAAGATGCTGTGCAAAAGAACTGGTGTTATTTCCCTACCAGATTTGCCCTGAACATTTACATCCGTCTGTTAATGGCCTGCCAGGCAAAGAAGAAACTTTCCGCTGCAGGTATGGCAGAGTATTTTTATATGTGGATGGTAAAGAAACAGAAAATATTTCTGCCAGGATACCCGGTGATAAACAGGCTTCTTTTACAGTTAAGCATGAAATTATTTTAAACCCGGGCGATCAGTATACACTTTTGCCGGGCACGCTTCACTGGTTTCAGGCAGGGCCTGAAGGCGCGGTTGTTTCTGAATTTTCAACACGCAGCAGTGATGAATATGATTTTTTTACAGACCAGGAAATTAAAAGGCTTCCTGAAGTAGAAGAATAATATAATATTATTTGTGCAGGTGAACCAGCATTGCATTGCTTAAATAACTGAGAATGGTTCAAAAAGTTCTCTTACTATTGATTAAATAAATAATAAATAAATGAAGTTACTTGGACTTGATATTGGCGGTACTAATATAAGAGTAGGCCTTGTTGAAGATAACAAACTTGTTCGTGTAGAATCCGTCAGAGTAAACAAAAACGGAAGCAGTGATGAGATACTGGCTGATGTTTTAAACCTGGTTCGTAAATTTGATCTTAGTGATGTAAAAGGTATTGGCGCCGGTGTGCCGAGTGTTGTGGACGTTGAAAAAGGTATTATCTATGATGTAACAAATATCCCTTCATGGAAAGAAGTTCATATGAAGGAAATATTTGAAAAAGAATTTAAGGTTCCTGTATTTATTAATAATGATGCTAACTGCTTTGCCTGCGGTGAAAAATATTTCGGTAAGGCAAAACAATACCGCGATATTATTGGTTTAATTACAGGTACAGGCCTTGGTGCCGGCATCATTGTTAACAATAAGCTTTATGCCGGAAATAACTGCGGCGCCGGTGAATTTGGAATGGTAAGGTATAAAGACAGTAATTATGAAAGTTATTGCAGCGGCCAGTTCTTTACCAGTGTATATAAAATTTCAGGTGAAGAATTAAGCAGAAGAGCTGCAGAAAAAGACAGGGAAGCTCTTAAGATATATGAAGAGTATGGCAGAAATCTTGGCGAGGCTGTTAAAATGGTGCTCTACACTATTGATCCGCAGATTATAATTCTTGGCGGTTCAGTAAGTCAGGCTTTTCCATATTACAAAGATTCTTTATGGAAAACTCTGCAGGATTGTGTTTATCCAAAATCTGTTGCGCGACTGCAAATAGATGTTTCTGAACTTCAGCATAGCGCTATACTGGGAGCCGCCGCTCTCTGTTATGATGCTGGTGAATAAACCTTTTGTTTTAGTTAAAGTTTTGTAAATTATATTCTGATATTCTGCACTTTAAAAATAAGTGCAGAATAGGTTCTGGGGGCGCCGGTATTAGGGGGTATATGTCCGGCTGAAATTGTAATTTTTCATAATTCCAAGTGTGGCCGATGAAAGATTGTAAACAAAATATAGCCGGAATTATAATTCTGCCTGTTTTACTATTTTTTACTACAATTAATCTTTATGCATCCGGCACTTATAAACCTCAGATTTCTGAACCTATTACAGAAACGTGGCGGTGGCAAAAATTCCCCGAACTTGACGGTAAAGGCTGTCAGTGCATGCTTGAAGCACATGACAAGTGTATTTACTTTGGAGTAACGGGGGGTATAATCCGCTATAATGGGCTGGAATGGAAATATTTCTCTTTCGGTAAAGCCTTTACTGACATCCCCGTCGTTAACTTGTGTGTCGCTTCTGACGGAACTATATATGCCGGTACCTCAAAAGGTATTGTTGCTTTCAAAAATGAAAAATGGAACAAACTTCAGCTTGACCTGGATTTTGGCGATCCTAATGACTTTCCTTACAACAAATTCCCCATTATTGAAACCAGTGATAAAAGTATATGGATAGGTTCAAGGCAGGGGCTGCTTCGTTTTAAGAACGGCAGGTATAATTTATACCGCAATGACGGGCTTATAAAAGATATTCAGAAAAACCCCAGACAGAAATTAAGAAAATTAAAACCGTTTGATGTTTATACAATCTTTGAAGATAACACAGGTAAAATATGGTTTGGGCTAAGAGAAGGATATACATATAACTGTAAATTTCCTTACGGTGACATGGAGTCCGGACTTTCTATGCATCCTGTTTATACTGAAAAGGGATACGTTGTATCTGGTTTTCCGCTTATTAAAATGGATAAGCAGGGCAGAATCTTTATCATTAGCGGTGCCAAGGATGGCGGTGTTAATATATTTAATAATAACAGGTGGGAACGCTTCAGTATAAGAAAGCAATTTAAGATTGATGATTTGCAAAATGATATTATTATGCTGAACGACGGCTCAATTTGTATTGGAGGAATTGGACGTTTATTCTTTGTGAGAAATAATGAATGGCAAATGTATGAGCGGTCACGGCTTCCTTTTCCTTCAAACAGAATAAGGCTCTTTCAAACTTCAAATAATTATTTATGGATTATTGGCTTAAGTAATGATGTTTTAAGAGTTGACCTTTCATATAATAAATGGATTACTTACGATAATCTTATATTTCAGTCCGAAGATAAGCAGCATAACCGCTGGTATATTTCTCTTGATGGAAATATTATAAAGGAAGATGTTTATAGTAAAACCTGGACCAGCTTTGACCAGAGTGATGGTTCAATAGAAACTCCTATAAGTGTTTTTGTTTCTCACAGCGGCCAGGTGTGGGCAATTGGCAGCCATAATAATATTGCCGCCGCCGCATTTTTTGACGGTAAAAAATGGAATAAACAATTACACCCGTCTATTTCCTGGGGTATAGATAGAAGAGCTATACTTGAAAGCAGGGATAATACGCTCTGGTTTGGCTCTTGTTCTGACTTTGAAGAAAGTAAGGGCCAGGTTGGCGGGCTTGTCCGGTATATAAATGCAGGAAAAAATTATAAGTTTGAGTATTATCCAAGTGGTAATGATTTCAGACTATATGGTATTTATGGTATAGGGCAAACTCCGGACAATGATATCTGGGTTGGCCAGCTTGGTTTTTACAGGCTTCATTCAAAGACAAATAAATGGGAAAAAATATTTTCTCCATTTGGACTTACACAAAATTTTGTTGATTGTATTCAAACAAGTCCAAAAGGAAAACTTTGGGTCGGTACAAGAACTAACGGCTTGTTCTCCTATAATAGTAAAACTAAAAAATGGACTCAGTACACCACGAAAAATGGATTAATAAGTAATACTGTACTTGATATAGTTTGTGAAAATAATGAAAATGTATGGATTGTTTCTGACAGGGACATTTCACATTTTGACGGAACCAACTGGACAAATGATGTTTTCCCGGGTGTATACAAGTATCTGCGCGATGGTGTAAGTATAAAAGCTACCGGCGACGGAAGTATCTGGGTAAACCAGAACCCTTCTTTATGGTACAGGCGCGCATTATATAAAGATAAATCCAGCTATGTTGAAAGTTTTAGAACTACCCGGTATCATCCTGATAAATCGGCACCTGAAACTTATATTACTTTTTCAATGGATGTTGTTGCACAGCCTGGTAATGTAATCCTTTCCTGGAGGGCAAATAACCCATGGAAACTTACTCCCACGGATAAAATTCAGTACTCATATAGATTTGATGAAGGTACCTGGTCAGTTTATTCAAGCAAAACAAGTGAGATATTTCTTGCTATAGCCAGCGGTAACCATACTTTTGAAGTAAAAGCCCGTAACCGTGATATGAATGTTGACCTTACGCCTGCAGAAGTAAGCTTTTATGTAGAGCCGCCTGTATGGCTTGAGCCATGGTTTATACTGCTGTTGTTCAGTTTCCTTGCAACATTAACATCCTTTATTATTCACTTATATCACAGAAATAAAATTATTCAGGACCTTTCAGAAACAAGGGCGCGTTTATTTACAAATATTTCTCACGAGTTAAGAACTCCATTAACTCTTATACTCGGTTCTCTGACAAAAATAGTTTCATTAACTGAAGACAACCGCCTTGTCAGGCAGCCGCTAAATCTTGTCCAGAGAAATTCTCACCGCCTTTTGCGTCTGGTTAACCAGATTCTTGATTACAGAAAGATTGAAGCCGGGCAGCTTAAATTTGAGCCATGTAAAGGTGATATAGTTGATTTTATTCATGAAGAATTTCTGTCATTTACCAATGAAGCGGAAGCAAAAAACATAGAATTTAGTTTTTCAAGTGAAATTGAAAGCTATGAAATATGGTTTGACCCTGATAAAATTGAAAAAATAATGTTCAATCTTATTTCTAATGCTTTAAAATTTACACCCGGCAGCAGGTCTGTTTCAGTTAAAATAAACATTGAAAACCGCATTGATAACAACATGGTATCAGATAAATGGTTAAATATATCGGTCAGTGATACAGGCGTTGGTATTGCCCCCGAAAACCTAACCAGAATTTTTGAGAGATTTTACCAGGTGCATGACCCGGCTGCTTCAATTACCGGTGGTACCGGAATTGGGCTTTCAGTAGCAAAGGAAATGGTAAAAATCCATCTTGGAGATATCAAAGTAGAAAGCAGGCTTGGTGCAGGCACTACATTCTATATTAGTATTCCTGTACTTGCACAGGAAACTATTGCTGATATAATAAACAGCTATACTATTAATAAGAAAGATTTTTTCAAAGAAAATCTTGTCCGTGAAAATACTGAAACATCTGAAGCTGTAAAGAATGGCAGTAACGGTAAATTGTTAATAGTTGAAGATAATGCTGATATGCGTGAGTTTATAAAAAGTGAACTTGCTGATATTTATGAAGTTATGGAAGCCATTGATGGTGTTGACGGATTTGAGAAAACCTTAACATTTGGCCCTGATATTATTGTAAGCGATATTATGATGCCCCGAATGGACGGAATTGAATTATGTAAAAAAATCAAAACGGATGAACGGACAAGTCATATCTCAGTAATGTTGTTAACTGCGCGTTCCTCAAAGGAAAATATGCTTGCCGGGCTTGAAACCGGCGCTGATGATTATCTTGGCAAGCCTTTTAACAGCGAAGAACTAAAGTTAAGAATAAGAAATATTATTGAAACCCGGAATAAAATACGTGAGCGCTTTGGCAGCTCTCTAAAAGTTGAACCAAAGAGTATTGCAATTACTTCTGTAGATGAAAAACTTATACAGCGGGCTATAGAAATTATTGAACAGCACATGGATGATGCAGAATTCAGCGTTGAAACTTTCAGCAACCTGCTTGGGATGAACCGCGTAAGCCTGTATCATAAAATTAAATCTTTAACAAATCTTTCCCCAAGGGAATTTTTCACAACTATTCGTTTAAAAAGGGCTGCCCAGTTAATAAAAGAATCCGGGCTTACCATTACGGAGATTGCATATAAGGTTGGTTTTAAGGATTCTTCACATTTCAGCAAGTTGTTTAAAAAACAATTTGGAAAAACACCAAAAGAATATCTGAAGGATACATAATTAAAAAAATAATTATGTAAGTGAGCATATTTTGTACGCAAAAAATGCCCATTTTGACCTGTTTTAAGGGGTTCCAACATAAATACCGAACTAATAAACATAAATACCGGTAAACAGGTAATACTAATTTTACTTTTGAATGCTTGTTAAATGTAATTAGCGCTTTATTCATAATAAACCATGGTGGCAGGATGTCTCACACACGTAAAACTATAAAAAACACCATCCTATTCTCAGTTTTACTCTTATTTTCTATTTATCAACCGTTGCTTGCTGCAAGCGGTAAGATAAAGGGCGTTATAACAGATGCCGGTTCCGGTGAACCGCTTTTAGGCGCAACTGCAGTAATACAGGGCACCTCAATAGGAGCAGCAACTGATGTAGATGGTAAATATCTAATTACTCTGGCTCCGGAAGGAAACCATGTTTTGCATATTTCTTATGTTGGGTATAACTCAAAAGATGTACAGATAAAAGTTGTTGCCGGCCAGGTAATCGAGGTAAATGAAAAACTGCAATCCAGTACAGTTGAGTTAAGTGATGTAGTTGTAACAGCCCAGATTGAGGGGCAGGCTTCAGCAATTAACCAGCAGCTAACCTCAAATACAATTGTCAACGTTGTTTCCAAAGATAAAATTCAGGAACTGCCGGATCAGAATGCTGCCGAAACACTTGGCCGCCTGCCTGGTATTTCAATTCAAAGAAATAATGGAGAAGGCCAGAAAGTTGTTGTTCGCGGTTTATCTCCAAGATTCAGTGCTATTACAGTTAACGGTGTTCAGCTTCCGGCAACATCACAGCCCGGCGGGTTCAGCAATGATGGTACCGGTGCTACTGATGACCGTTCTGTTGACCTTAGCATGATTTCTCCTGATGTCCTTGAAGGTATTGAAGTTTTCAAAGCTTTAAGGCCTGACCTTGACGGTGACGCTATTGGCGGTACTGTTAATTTTACAACTAAAAAAGCTTCTGAAGGTTCAAAAACATCTATAAGAATGTTTGGCGGCTATAATAATCTTGAAAACGATTTTGGAAACTACAGAGGCAGCTTTTCTTACAGTAACAGGTTCTTCAGGGAACCCGGGGCTGAAAAATCAAAATTGGGTGTTGTATTCAGCGGCAGTATCCAAAAAGCAAACCGCGCTTCAGATGCAGTAGGTGGAGCTTATTCGTGGGTTGGTATTGTAAATAATGACCCTGTTTATAACACATCTGATGTTACTCTTACCAAACATAATGAAATAAGAAAACGTTATGGTTTAAACCTTGCTCTCGATTATGAACTTGCTGAAAACCATAATATCTTTTTAACAACATTATGGGCAGGTACCAACCAGGACGAAAAAAACAGGACGCATGATTACGTAGTATCTAATGGTAACCATGAGCGTACTTACTTTGAAAGAGAAGTTAACCTGGATACATGGAGCAACTCATTAAGCGGTAAACATTTATTTGGCAATACTGAAGTTAACTGGACTGCCTCCTATTCTGTTTCCAGAGAGAAAACCCCGTGGGCTGTTTATTACGACTTTATTGAAACCAGCGGTTTTTCAAGTGATTTGCCTGTAACAAATCTTGCTCCAAGCCAGGTGCCGTTGTATTCTGTTAATGATGCTGCGGCTGCTTTTCTTAACAGTTCATATATCCAGAGTGAAAAAGTAACTGACCAGAATACAACTATAGAGTTAAATGCTCAGCATCCTTTCTTTTTTGGTACAGACATTTCCGGTTATATAAAAGCCGGCGTTAAAATGCGCGATAAAGACAGAGAAAAGAATATTGACCAGTGGGGAGGTCTTAGATGGTATACCGGCCAGAAAATTATGAGTATGTACCCGGGTATGTATGATGCTGCCCGGTACAGTTCCACTGATATTTCTCTCTCTAACTTCCTTTCCGGGACAAGATCTTTTGATAATTTCCTCTCAGGTGACTACCAGTATAATGAAGTACTTGATACCGGCCTGCTCCATGATTTTGCGAAACGCTACGAATCAGTATACAAACAGACAAGAAATTACAAGATTGATGTTGAAGATTATGATGCCGGTGAAAAAGTAAATTCAGCATATTTTATGACTGAAATTAAGTGGAAACAGATTGTTACTTTTATGCCCGGTTTCAGGTATGAAAGAACAATTACTGACTACCAGACAAAAGTAATTAATCCTAACGTTTCCAATGTCAGATTAAGCGGTGCTGCCGCTGATTCATCAGGTAACAGAAAATACGGCAACTTCCTTCCTATGGTTCAGTTAAGAGTTAAACCGGTTGAATGGATGGATGTTCGTATGGCTTTTACAAAATCGCTTGCACGCCCAAATTATCTAAACCTGATTCCTTATGAAATTATTGATTACGATAATCTTACACTCCGTTATGGAAATCCGCAGTTGAAAGAAACCAAAGCAAACAACTACGATATCTATGTATCGTTTTACAACAACAAATTTGGATTGTTTACTGTTGGTAAGTTCTGGAAAGAACTAAGAGATATAGATTATACACGTGTAAGAAAAATGACCGGCGGATACTATTCATCCTACTTAACTAATATGAAAGGCTGGACAGTTACAACGCCTGATAATCTTCCGGGTAAAACAACTGTTGATGGATGGGAATTTGAACTTCAGACAAACTTCAGCTTCTTCCCGAGTCCGTTTGATGGTATTCTGTTATATGCCAACTATTCAATTATTCATTCAGAAACTGATTACCCATATACAGTTTATTCTACCCAGTATCTGGACCATGCCCCATGGGTTCAGACAGTTATGACCGATACAACCAGATCAGGCAGAATGATTGGACAGCCAGATCAGATTGCAAACCTGACAATTGGTTATGAGAAGGCCGGTTTCTCCGGAAGGCTTTCAATGGTTTATACCGGCGATGCTCTTTGGGGAGTAAGTACTTCTGAAGCCCAGGATCAGTTAGAACATTCTTCAGTCAGATGGGATCTTGTTGTTCAGCAGAAGCTTACAGACTGGTTAGGCCTTATTCTCCAAATTAACAACTTAACCAGTGTTAAAGAGAAAGCTTTTATTTCTTATAGAAGTTTTACTACCAGAACCCAGGACTATGGAATGACCATGGATTTTGGTGTCCAACTTAAATTATGATAATACTACCAGTATTTAACTAAACATTAATCCTATAAAAAAGGAGATTGGTTATGCATACTTATACTACCAGGTTACTTACATGTACTATTGTTTTATGTTCCCTGTTCTTTTTGAATCAGGATGCTTTTGCACAAAAAGCTATCCCTCCGTTGTCAGATATAGTTTCAGTTATAGCTGGAGATACTACTTCAGCCGGTGTTAGAAACAATACCGATTATACACTTCAAAGAGGCGGGGTTTATTTTGCTCTTGGACAGATTCAGAGCCAGTTTGACCTAACCATCACAGCTACAGGTGATGAAAGCCTGGCAGATCCGCAGATTATTGTTCTTACTGATGAAAGCGGAAATTATTCAGCACCTTTTAAGCCTTATAAAAACCTTACACTCGAAGGCATTTATATGTCTGGTATAAACTCTGCCGGTGTACAGATTGCTAACCTTATTCAGACTGGAACAACTGGTGTAAAATTAACTCTTGTAGACTGCCGTATTGACAGTGTACAGTCAAGAGCTCTTCTGGTTGATCAGAATGATTGCAGTGTTATTGTAAAAGACTGCTATGTAAGTAATATTGCAGGCGGCGGACACTCAGGAAGATTTATTGATGCCCGTGAAACCATACTTGATACTGTTATAATTCAGAACAGTACTTTCTATAATATTATGCACACACTTATAAACAGATTTAGTGCAGGTCAGAAATATTTCAAATTTGACCATAACACTGTCTATCAAATAATGCGTACGCCTCTAAGAATTGATGTTTGCCCTGATATTATTATGACAAATAACCTCTTCCTTCAGACAGGTTTTGTTGGTTATCTTCAAACATGGGAAGATGCATTCCAGTCAGGTGATATGGGTGATCGTGACGAATGGGCAAGAATTGAAATTTGGCCTCTTGACAGTTCAAATGCTTTCCCTGGTGCAACACAGAAAATAGACGCAAAATACAATAACTTCTGGCTTGATCCTGCAATTGTAGATGCTTATCCTGATTCAATATATCCTTACAGAACTTTAGATTTTGATTTTGAAAAAGCTATGATTGGTGCTGATACTTTAACATGGGTTAGCGAAAATGTTGGTTTTGTTAAAGCTCCTTCATGCCAGTATCTTGCAATGGCTCAGGAATGCTGGGCTGATGGTTCTCCTCAAACAAATCCTGGTTTTGATGGTTCAGGCGCTCCTTTTGATTTTTCATATCCAGAAACTGCTTCTTCATATACTGCCGGTGCAAATGGTTATCCGCTTGGTGACTTAAACTGGTTCCCAACAGTAAAAGCAGCATGGGAAAAAGACATTACAGCAGTTTCAGATGATTTTAAGGCTGTTCCTTCTAAATTCTCTATCCAGCAGAATTACCCAAATCCGTTTAACCCATCAACAGTTATAAGGTATTCTGTACCTTCAACATCAGATGTTGTGGTTAAGGTTTACAATGTTTTGGGTAAAGAAGTTGCTACACTTGTTAATGCCAAACAACAGGCTGCAGGCGAATATACTGTAAGATTTGATGCTAAAAACCTTGCTTCAGGTGTTTATTTCTACACAATGACAGCAGGTAACTATAATATGACAAAGAAAATGATTTTCATGAAGTAACCTATCCTCGATAAAGCCAGTCGGATGAATATTCCGGCTGGCTTTATTTTTTTAAGTTCCCCATGGATTAATTTACAGTAAAAACCGGATACTCTGCTTTTTTTCAGATAGCGGCTGATAATAGTGTTGATATGAAGGGATAAAAACACAACTATTAACAATAAGACCGGAAATTTTGACCATTAAACAAATTTGATGTACCTAATTAGTTTATTTTTGTATGAAACATGAAAGTTCTAAATATAAGAATGGAGTAATTATGTATATCAATAACGGCAGTTCGTACAAAATTATTAGTGTTTTATGCCTTTCCTTCCTGCTGTTATTCCCTGCATTGGTTAATGCACAGAAGAAACCTGTCCTCAGGTTTAATTCAGACGGGAAATTTAAAATAGTTCAGTTTACTGATTCACATTTAAAGGTTGAAAATAAAACCAGGTGCGATAGCGTAATGAATACTATCGCTTCAGTAATTGAGGCTGAAAAACCTGATCTGGTTGTGTTAACCGGTGATATAGCAACATCTGAAGATGTTAAAGCTGCCTGGGCTGCAGTTACCAAACCTATGAGAGATGCAGGTATCCCATGGGCAGTTGTTTTTGGTAATCACGACTTTGAACATGGTTATACAAATAAGCAGATGATGGATTACCTGGAAACACTGCCATATAATCTTTCACAAAACGGCCCTAAAAATATTCATGGCTCCGGCAATTATATTCTTGAAATAAAAGGTAAAAAGAGTAACACAGCTAAAGCTCTTCTTTATTTCTTTGATTCTAATGCTTATACCAGTGAAGAAAAAAATGAAGAGCTTGGCCATTACGACTGGATTAGATTTAACCAGATAAAATGGTATCGTGAGGAAAGCAGTAAACTGACAAAAAAGAATAAGGGGAAACCTTATCCTGCTCTTGCTTTCTTTCACATCCCGCTTCCGGAGTATTCAATAGTACAGAAATTACCAACAACGGTTGGCGATCGTGAAGAAAATGTTGCCTCACCTAAAATCAATTCAGGTATGTACAATGCAATACTTGAATCGGGTGATATTATGGGTACATTTTGCGGGCATGACCATAATAATAATTTTATAGGTGTCCTTAATAAAATTGCTCTTGCTTATGGATGTAAAACCGGGAGAGATGCTTATGGAACGCTTGATAAAGGTGGGAGAGTAATTGTTCTGTACGAAGGTGAGAGGAAATTTGATACCTGGATACACAATACAAGTGAGTCAAATAAATATTTTGTTACTTATCCTGATTCATTTATAAAAACAGGCGGTGATAAGTAACGTGTATAAAAGAATAATAATGATTTTCGTTGTTGTCTCAATTGCTGAGTTGTGTTTGTTCTGCAAGCCTAAAGAATATGATATATCATCTTACGGCGCCGTGGCCGATGGTATAACAAACAATGCAGTTCAAATACAGTCAGCAATTGATGATGCTTACGCCGGGGGCGGCGGTAAAGTGATTATCCCTCCGGGTAATTATGCAACAGGCGTGATTTTCCTCAAGTCTAATGTTGAATTATTCCTGTCTTCTGGTGCAAGGCTTCTGGGGAGTACTGATCGTAAGGATTATGATAACCCTGTTGCCCTTGCTATTATAGTGGCAAAAGAACAGGATAATATTTCTATTACCGGCAAGGGTGTTATCGACGGGCAGGCTCCGGAATTGGTTAAGAACATTTTCGTTAATCTGCAGGAAGGAAGCCTTACAGATGACCAGTGGCAGTTTAAAAGGCCGACTGAAAAAATACGTCCCATGCTTATTAAATTTATCGGCTGCAGTAATGTAAAAATAAAAGATATAAGCCTTAAAAATTCGGCTTCATGGGTTCAGGATTATAAGGAATGTAATGGGCTTATTATAGATAATATTATTGTTGAAAGTACTGCCTACTGGAACAATGACGGAATTGATGTTACTGACAGCAAAAATGTAAAAATCACAAATTGTTTTGTTAACTCTGCTGATGATGGAATATGCCTTAAATCAGAAAATCCCAAATCTTGCTGCGATAGTGTTTACATTGCTGAATGTACTATCCGGTCAAGTGCAAGCGCCTTTAAACTTGGTACTGCCTCATGGGGCGGGTTTAAAAATGTAACTGTCCGTAACCTTAATGTTTATGATACATACCGCTCTGCAGTTGCTATAGAATGTGTGGATGGCGGGAAAACAGAAAATATTAATATTGAAAATATTAATGGTAAAAATATTGGTAATGCTATTTTTATTAAACTTGGACATAGAAACTCTGACAGCGCAATAAGTGTATTGCAGAATGTAAGAATAGCCAATTTAAAAGCTGAGGTACCGTTAAGAAAACCTGACCTTGGCTATCCGTTTGAGGGGCCTCCGGATTATCTTCGTTACCGTTACAGAAATTCATTTAAGGAAAGGCCTTTACTTGGGTACCCTTTTATTGGGCATCCAATGTTTCCGTATAATTTGCTGCCGTCATCTATTACCGGGATACCGGGAGAATATGTTAAAAATATAACACTGGAAAATATTGAAATAGTTTTTGGCGGAGCTTCTGATAAAAAAGTAGCATGTATACCTCCTGATTCACTTCAGAAAGTACCTGAAATGGAAGACGATTACCCTGAGTTTTCAATGTTTGGGGAGCTTCCTGCATGGGGAATATATGTAAGGCATACAGAAGGACTTGTATTAAAAAATGTAAAAATGAGTTTTAAAGAGGATGATTTCCGTCCTGCGCTGGTATTTGATGATGCTAAAAATGTTCATCTTGAAGCAGTCAATATACCAACTGTTAAAGAGCTTCCGGTTATTTTGCTGAATGAGACAGAAAAGTTTTCATATGACAAACTGCAGATGCCGGTGGATGAAAATGAAGGAATAAAAAAAGTAAAATAACTTAACAATTACTGAACCCTTTAGGAACCGGCAAATGCAAAAGAGTCTTAGCCTGACAGCAGCAATATTACTGATAACGATAAACCTGTTTCCCCGTGTCCCGGGGGACAAATCCGGGCCAATAAAATATGTGAATCCGCTTATTGGTACCGCTGCAGCTACAACAATAAGTGCCTCAAAACATGGCTCAGGCACTGAACTTAACGCACAGGTACAACCCTCTGTTACTGTTCCGTTTGGCATGACAAACTTTACTCCGCAAACTCACAATTCGGAGACAAAATGTTTGTCTTCTTATTATTTTAAAGATTCAGTTATAACCGGGTTCCGTGGCTCTCACTGGTTAAGCGGTTCATGTACACAGGAATATGGTTCAATGTCAGTGATGCCGGAAGCAGGTGAGCTTATATTTCACCCTGAAGAACGCGGCTCTTCATTTACTCATGCTAAAGAAACTGCCTCTCCAAATTATTATAAAGTGTTTCTTGAAAAGTATGGTATATCTGCTGAATTAACAGCTACCGCACGATGCGGTATCTTAAGATTTACCTATGCTAAAGAAGGCACGGGGCATATTGTTGTAAGTCCGAATAATGATAAGAGCGAAGGTTATGTTGAAGTAATACCTGGCAGAAATGAAATAGTTGGTTATAATCCTATAAGAAGAATTTACCAGGGATGGGGCAAGCCGGCAGGTTTTTCCGGGTATTTTGTAGTAAGGATTGAGAAAAAAGCTACAGATTTTGGCGTTTTTAACAATGAAAAATTATATAAGAGTCAGCTTGTACTTAAAAATGAATCAGATGTTGGAGGTTATTACTCGTTTTCTGTAAAAAAAGGCGAGCAGGTTTATGCTAAAATAGGGACATCTTTTGTAAGCATTGAGCAGGCAAGAAAAAATCTTGATGCTGAGATTCCGGGCTATGATTTTAACAGGATATGCAGCGGGTTGAAAGATACCTGGAATAAAATGCTGTCAAAGATTACAGTTGAAGGAAACTCTACTGAAGATAAAATAAAATTTTACACTGCTATGTATCATTGTTTCCAGCAGCCGCGTATTTATAACGATGTGGATGGTTCGTATCCCCGTTTTGATGGCAATGCTAAAACTGACACAATAAAAAATGGCAACTATTATTGTGATTTTTCAATATGGGATACATACCGTGCATTGCACCCGTTATTTAATATTCTTATTCCGGAACAGAATGCTGATATGCTTCGTTCGCTGCTTACAATGGCTAAAGCAGGCGGGTGGCTTCCAATTTTCCCCAAATGGAACAGTTACACAGCAGCTATGGTGGGAGATCATGCAATTGCATTAATTGCTGAAGCTTATGTTAAAGGTGTAATAGATTTGACGGAAGATGATTACCTGATATTAAGGCAAAATGCCTGCGAAAGCCCCGCAACTTTTGAAGAATATGCAGATGGCAAAGGGCGCAGGGCATTGAAATCTTATCTAAAGTATGGCTATGTACCACTTGAAGATTCAGTAAAAGAGGCATTCCATAAGAATGAACAGGTTTCCAGAACTCTTGAATATGCGTATGATGATTATGCACTTGCTATCATTGCAAAAAAGATAGGAAAAGAAGACGATTATAAATATTTTCTGGGCCGTTCACAGAATTACAGGAATGTATATGATCCGGCATTTAAAAACATGAATGGCCGGTATGCTGATGGAAGTTTTTATAAAGACTTAAAAAGGGAAAAATTTGTTTCATTTATTACTGAAGGTACTCCATGGCAGTATAACTGGTATGTACCACAGGATGTACCCGGACTTATTGAACTGATGGGGGGCAAAGATTCATTTAATAAAGAACTTGATGCATTTTTTGCTGCCGGGCAATACTGGCATGGAAACGAACCCGGGCACCAGATTGCGTTTTTATATAATTACTCGGGTCAGCCATGGAAAACACAAAAAATTGTAAATGATGTATTGAAAGAAGAATACGGAAACGGCCCCGGCGGGCTTAGCGGAAACGATGATGCCGGGCAGATGTCCGCATGGTATGTTTTAGCTGCAGTTGGAGTATATCCTGTTTGCCCTGTTTCCGGTGAATTTCAGATAAGCGGGCCTAAATTTAAGAAAATATCTTTTATATTAGGCAACGGCAAAAAACTTGTATTTGATGCTCCTGCATACTCAGAAAAGAGTATCTATATAGATAGTATTAAGGAAAACGGCAAAAAATACAATTCCCTTTCTGTCAAATATGATGATATTATGAAGGGGGGGCGCTGGTTATTCAACTTATCAGATAAACACAAATAATTGTTGGTATAAATATGGCAGAAAGAGGACTTTTTACGTCAAATCTTAACAAGATTCTTTTATCAGTATTTTTTCTTTTTTTTCTCATATTTATATCAACTTTAAAGTACCGGCCATACCCGCTTAATGAGGTAATAAAAATTGTACCTATATTAAGTCTTGCTGTATTGGTACTGGCAAATCTGCAGGGCAAAAGAAAAATATATATGGCAGCCGGACTCCTGTTCTCTGCCATGGGTGATGTTCTGCTTGCTTTGAGCGGAGATGGTTATTTTATCTATGGTTTGGGTTCATTTGCAGTTGCTCATTGTTTCTACATTACGGCTTTTCTTACCGGCAGGCAAAAAACGGAAACAAAACACTTCTATTACATTATACCACTGCTTTTGTATTCTGTTTCAATAGCTTGTATTCTTTATCCCGGGCTGGATAAAATGACAATTCCGGTATTTTGTTACTTATTTGTAATTACTGTAATGGGAGTAACCTCTGCCAGTGCAGCCAAAAACTTTGCTGTTTTTATTACCGGCGCCTCACTGTTTATAATATCTGATTCAATTATTGCAGTTAATACATTTCTGATAAAGGTTCCAAATTCAAGTCTCTGGATAATGATAACATATTATCCGGCTCAATTATTATTAACACTGGGCATGTGTTTAAATTCACTTAACGGCGCTGCAAAAGAATTAAGACAGGAATAAATATTCTTTTGCTCTTTGTAAATTATTGGCATTCCTGCATGGATGATTTATCAAATAAAACAAATTGATTTTCTTACTGGTTATGTTGACTTAACAATTTCTTAACACCCAAATGAAAAGTAACAGAGGTTAAGCCGTTAAGAATTACGTATAATATGTAAATCTTTTCTCTGTTTAATGTAAAAAAATATCTCCTGGCTTATGAATTTATGGGGATATTATTTCATGAAAGTTATCAGATTAATCTGTCAGTCAAATTTTTTTATTAACAAAAATTATTTGTTATAACAATAATCAGCCTTAATAAGGCTGGAAAAGCAGCTGTCTAACAGGAAATAAAGCTAAAAAGAATAAAAACAGTTGTGAATTTTAAAAAATATCCAATAATTCCTGATTTTAACCCACAGACCAAAGATTTGAACGTGCGAAATAGTTCCATTTTGAAGGGTAAATTATATTTCATACGCATTTTTCGCCCAAAATGCGAAAGCGATAAGGGATAACTACAATCCCTTCCGGTCGTATGTTTAATGGCAATTTTTGTGAATACTAAAACTACCAAAGGTAAAAATATGGTTTTTAGATACAAACCTGGTTACTACAAACTAACACTTCATTCACATTTTATCATGTTAATAATTGCCTTTTTGTTAGGCAGTATTAACGTACTTGCCCAATCGGGAACCTTACAGGGCGTTGTAACGGATGCCAGTACAGGTGACCCGCTGCCGGGTGCAAATGTTTATATGGATGGTACAGCCATAGGAGCTGCCACAGATATAAAGGGTGAATATATTATTAAAAGTATGCCTGCAGGAAAAGCAAGCATAGTGGTTTCATACATCGGGTATGAAAAAAAGGTTGTTCAGGTTGACATTGCAGCCAATAAAACCACTAAACTTAACTTGCAGCTGGACTGGAGCACCGCATCAATGGACGACATTGTTGTTACCGGTCAGCTTGAGGGGCAGGCACAGGCAATTAACCAGCAGATTTCTTCTGATCAGATTGTTAACGTGGTTTCTGAGCAGAAAATAAAGGAACTGCCTGATGCTAACGCTGCTGAATCTGTTGGAAGGCTGCCGGGTGTAGCTGTTCAGCGTGATGGCGGTGAAGCTTCAAAGCTTATGATCCGCGGTCTTGACCCGAAATTTACCAATGTGTCTATAAATGGTATTCAGGTTCCGGGTACCAGCGCTGATGCCCGTGATGTTGACCTTAGTATTATCTCTCAGAGTACACTTTCAGGCATTGAACTTTATAAAGCTTTAACACCTGACCAGGATGCTGATGCTATTGCCGGTGTTGTTAACCTTGTTACCGGCCAGGCAAAAGCTGAACAGAAAATAACTATTGATGCATATGGTATTTACAGCGGGATGAATGAAACAGGCCGTCAGTATAGAACTTCAGCTCAATACAGTAATCGTTTTTTTGGCGGTTTTCTTGGTTTACAGGCCGGCGTAAATGCTGAACAGAGAGACAGAAGTCGTGAAGCGTATACAGACAGCTGGTCATTAACCTCAAAAAGTGACGGCTCTTACGACTACCAGATTGATAACCTCCTGGTAGAATATAATAAAGAAATCAGGAAACGTTATGGCGGCAATATAAATCTTGATATCAATACTCCTGATGGGGGTAATGTTAAGTTTATTAACCTTTATTCCAAAACTGAAAGAAATATCTTCTTAAGCAACCGTAATTATACAACTTCAGGTAATGTTACTTATAAAGGTGAAGCAATTGACAGGAATACATACACCTTTAATAACTCATTGATTGGCCAGAATCACCTTGGAGATCTTAAAGTTGACTGGGCACTTTCACACGCCTATACGAAGAATGAAAAACCTTTTGACCATTACATGCAGTTTTATGAAAGCAAATCTGAAAATACCGGTATGATGAATATAAGTGATGCTTCTGTTTTACATTTGCCGGGTAAAAATCTTGTACAATATGCATGGAATAATTTTTCAAAGGCTACTGTTGACCGCGCATATTTTTATACAGATGATAACAATGAAAGAAATTACGATATAAAAACAGACTTTGAATATCCCATCCGCCTGATGGATAATCTTGCCGGTGTTGTTAAGGCTGGTTATAAATTCCGTACAAAAACCCGTCATCGTAACACTACCGAGAAAATGACTGCTTACTGGCTGCGCAGTTCATTTGATTATTATTTTGATGAAGATGGAAATATAGCTGACAAGGACTGGGGAAGTTCAGACTGGCCTAACGGTTATCATGGACTTATGACAGATTACCTGTGCGGAGAACCTTATCCAACAAGGATGCTGAATGGTGAATACCTGTTAAATCCTGTACTTGATGAAAATCTTATCAGGCAATGGTATGAGTTTAATAAAAATGGTACAAATGTAACCGGCCAGCAGCATGAATACTTTAATCATCTTACAAGTGTTCGTGACAGGTATAATGTAAAAGAAAATGTTCATGGTACCTATGCCATGATTAAGCTGAATGCCGGTCAGATTATAACTCTTATTGGCGGTGTGAGATATGAATCAGAGCATAATGAATATAATGCAAATTTTGCTCCGCGAATTGTTGGCGAATTTGAATATCAAACCGGAACAGTTAAAGATACAACTTCTAAATTTACCAAAGAATACTGGCTGCCAAATATACACCTGAGAGTTAAACCGCTTGAATGGCTTGATGTAAGGCTTGCAGTAACAAAATCAATTTCACGTCCTGACTATTCAATGCGTCTCCCTATGCTTTATGTTAATAACCAGGATCAGGAGATAACAAGCGGTAATATTAATCTTGAACCGGCAGTATCATGGAACTATGATGCTAACGTTTCTTTATATGCATCTCAGTATGGTTTGTTAACACTTTCAGGATTCAGAAAGAATATTGATAATGTTTTTTACTGGCTTAATGATGTAGTAATTATGAATAATGAACAGGCTGCCAAACTGGGCCTTCCGGTTTCAACTTATGGACCGTTCAACCAGTACAAACTTGATATGCCTTTTAATACTAAAGGTACAAAAGTCTGGGGTTTTGAAGTTGAACTTCAAACACACCTTAGCTTCCTGCCTGGTGCATTACAATATATAGTAGTAAGTGCAAACTATTCACGTGTATGGTCAAAGACCAAATATCCAAGATTCCAGTTAGTAAAATCTTCCGGCTTCCCGCCAACCAGTACACCGGTTTATTATGATACTGAGAAAGAATTAAGCGGCCAGACAGATTATACAGGAAATGCTTCTGTTGGATATGACTATAAAGGATTCTCCGGAAGAGTATCAGTTTATTTCCAGGGGCCTTACCTTGCAAGTATCAGCAACATAGAAGTACAGGATGTTTATCAGAAGGCCTTTTCACGCTGGGATCTTGCTCTTAAGCAGGCAATTTTTGATAACCTTAATGTATATCTGAATGTTAACAATTTTACAAATACCATAGAAGGGAAATACCTTGTATACCGCAAACTTGATATGGGTGGTTACTTATATGGTGTCAGTGCTGAGTTAGGTGTTCAGGTTTCTTTATAAATAACAGGAAATAATAAAATTTAAAAATAAATAACCACAGTGATCTACAACCAATTAAGGAGCGAATAATGAAAAAAGCTACTGCAACCTGGTTTACTTGTGCGATGTTAGCTTTTCTGCTTTCCGGTTTTATGAACCTAAGAGCGCAGGAAAGAATATTAGAACCCACAGAAGGATTTGTAAATGAGATAATCAAAGCAGATACAGCATCAGATGGTTCACAGGCGCACACAACATATATATTCCGCCGCGGGGGCACATATTACTTCAACGGACAAATCAACAATTTAAGTTATGCAATAACACTGAAGGCAGAAGACGGAACAGGAACAGTGCCAATGATGTTAAACTACCCTGACGGCACAGCAACCCTTAACAGGTTTATTCTTGCAGGAAACGATGCATACATATATAATTTGTACATAGATGGAATGGGGTTAAACACAACAACATTTGAGCCTGATCCAACCTTTGCAATGAACGGACAGCTTGTAAATGCAGGCGCATCAGCCAAAGAATTTGTAGTAGACGGATGCGTACTGAATAATGCAGGACAGGTAATAATCCGTTCAAACAGCGGAGCAAGAAAAGTAGTGGTAACCAATACAACTTTTGCAAACTCAGGGCAGATGTCAAGAGATAACATAGGGAACGGAAGAATAATAGACTTCCGTAACGGAGCAACAGATACAGTAATATTCAGAAACTGTACAATGGTAAATACCCTTGACAGAATAGTAAGGCATTACGGAGCCGCAGCAAATGCAACCACAGCCCTTATTCAGTATATGGATATAGACCATAACACAATAGTACACAACGCAGGTGCATTTGGATACTTTATGATAGGAGATATAGCACAGACATGCAAGATAACCAATAACCTGTTCTATAATCCAATAACATTGGGAAGTGCATCAGCAGATACAGCAAGGCTTGCAGAAGTATCAGTACTTGGCCAGGCAGGAGCAGATGGCAAGATGGTAATTCCATTGATAATTGATCAGCCGAATACAAACACAAACCCAACCTTTACTATAAGCAATAACGTAGTAACTTATGATGCAGCAGTAAAGCAGTTCTTCTCAAGCAATGGTTTAAGTGCATCACCTGTATTGACCCCAAGATTAGCCGGAATGATAAGCGGAGCCGGGTATACAGAAGCAGATGTAACACTGTCAAACATACCAGCCACCATGACAAACATAATGAACTGGTATCAGGCACTGGCAGTACAGACAAATGGTGGTGGAATGATAACCACATCAGATGTTGATATGGACAGGCATACAAGAACTTACTGGATTGACTCTCTTAACTGCTCTTATTCTGCTACAAGTAAAGCATTCTTAGGTACTGACGGTTCACCGGTTGGTTCTGCTAAATGGAACAGCTCTGTTATAGTAAGCAGCGGCGAGCCAAGAATATTAGAACCCACAGAAGGATTTGTAAATGAGATAATCAAAGCAGATACAGCATCAGATGGTTCACAGGCGCACACAACATATATATTCCGCCGCGGGGGCACATATTATTTCAACGGACAGATCAACAATTTAAGTTATGCAATAACACTGAAGGCAGAAGACGGAACAGGAACAGTGCCAATGATGTTAAACTACCCTGACGGCACAGCAACCCTTAACAGGTTTATTCTTGCAGGAAACGATGCATACATATATAATTTGTACATAGATGGAATGGGGTTAAACACAACAACATTTGAGCCTGATCCAACCTTTGCAATGAACGGACAGCTTGTAAATGCAGGCGCATCAGCCAAAGAATTTGTAGTAGACGGATGCGTACTGAATAATGCAGGACAGGTAATAATCCGTTCAAACAGCGGAGCAAGAAAAGTAGTGGTAACCAATACAACTTTTGCAAACTCAGGGCAGATGTCAAGAGATAACATAGGGAACGGAAGAATAATAGACTTCCGTAACGGAGCAACAGATACAGTAATATTCAGAAACTGTACAATGGTAAATACCCTTGACAGAATAGTAAGGCATTACGGAGCCGCAGCAAATGCAACCACAGCCCTTATTCAGTATATGGATATAGACCATAACACAATAGTACACAACGCAGGTGCATTTGGATACTTTATGATAGGAGATATAGCACAGACATGCAAGATAACCAATAACCTGTTCTATAATCCAATAACATTGGGAAGTGCATCAGCAGATACAGCAAGGCTTGCAGAAGTATCAGTACTTGGCCAGGCAGGAGCAGATGGCAAGATGGTAATTCCATTGATAATTGATCAGCCGAATACAAACACAAACCCAACCTTTACTATAAGCAATAACGTAGTAACTTATGATGCAGCAGTAAAGCAGTTCTTCTCAAGCAATGGTTTAAGTGCATCACCTGTATTGACCCCAAGATTAGCCGGAATGATAAGCGGAGCCGGGTATACAGAAGCAGATGTAACACTGTCAAACATACCAGCCACCATGACAAACATAATGAACTGGTATCAGGCACTGGCAGTACAGACAAATGGTGGTGGAATGATAACCACATCAGATGTTGATATGGACAGGCATACAAGAACTTACTGGATTGA